>Ga0208546_1000457_pt1 | contig 15102 bp, 15 predicted proteins | sample DEB19_08_DNA_4_FD_184528 | JGI IMG/M metagenome (GOLD analysis project Ga0208546, IMG submission 184528) | Aqueous microbial communities from the Delaware River and Bay under freshwater to marine salinity gradient to study organic matter... | ecosystem: Environmental > Aquatic > Marine > Coastal...
GCATCAGCCACTTGGTATGCCAGAGTTACTCCAACAAACTTCTAAAATATCAAAAACTTTACAGCAATTTTCATAATCCGATAACCAACCCATAAGGCAACCCCCCATGCCCACCCTAAAACAACTCCTTAAGTCCCGCACAGTGCTCTTTGCTGTTGCTATTGCAATCCTTAGCGTCCTCCAAGGCTTTATCTTTATGCTTCCAATAGGCCCCCATTGGCAAGCTTTGGTAGGGTGTGTGATAGCAGTTTCAGTTGTTCTTCTTAGGGCTGTTACTAATCAACCTTTGTCTAATAAGTAAATGAACCTGTTAAACCTGATTCAAGGCATCTTTCAGCCAGCAGCAGAACTTATTGACCAAGTACACACAAGTCAAGAAGAAAAGCTACAACACAAAGAGCGACTCTTGCTTACTCAAGCTACAGTAATCGATCAAGTTCTTAAGTATGAGAAAGAGTCCTTTGAAGCAAGGGCAAAGATTATCGAGGCAGAAGCTAAATCTGAACACTGGCTAACTGCAGTATGGAGGCCTATCACCATGCTGACTTTCTTGGCTTTGTGTGTTGGAGATAGCCTAGGGCTTCTTAGCACCCCTCTTAGGGATGAGGCGTGGACTTTGCTTCAGTTAGGTCTTGGTGGTTATGTTGTGGGTAGAAGTGCTGAAAAGATTACTAAATCTGTGTTAGGCCAATCAAAAGATGTATAATTTTTCTCTTCCTAACATTTATATTCCTGGTGGTGCTACCACTGGAATGTTCACTGTAGGGCCTCTAGGAGTTCCTGTGGGCGTTTCTGGGGTTGAACCAGTACCTACCCAAGGGGTAGCTACTATGGCGGCCCCTATGGCCCCTGTAGCGCCTCTAGGCAACACTGACTACACCATCAGAGAAACACCAGCATCAGCCCTTAGCATGCTTGGTGGTTTGCCTGTATCAGTCCCCGCTGAAGTTGCTGCTTATCTTTCAAGTCAACCACAGATTGTTTCACCTTTTGAAGGTATGCCTTCATTGGTAGGTGCTCAAGATATCTTTGGTGGCAGGTCTTATGTAACTCATAGTACAGCAGGCCCTGAAAAGCGCCGTGTTGGGCTTATGGAGATGAAGCAGCTTAACCAAGCTGAAGGTTACAACACCACAATACGTCCTGAGTTCTTAGGTGAAACTTATCTCCCCTTTAGGCCTGAGGGTAATGACCCTAATGTTGTAAACGACACTAAGCTTTGGCACCAGTATTACACTGACAATAAAGATTATCGTAAGTATCTGTCTGCAGATGAACAGACAGAGCTTGCTTGGCTTGATTATAGGACTGGGATTACTGACAAGAATCAATTTACCTCAGCAGTTAACCAAGTAAGAGAAAACTTTAATCTTCCTCAGAAAGTAGCTTTTGAAGATTTTGAAGCACACTTCTCGATTGGCACCAAGAGGAAGAAGTATTCAGACAATCCTTATCAGGATCTTCAAGACTACGGTCCAGCGATTGGTGGTTATTGGAATCCTGAGAATGACCCTAGTAAAACACAGCAAGTATTATCTAACCCGTTTGTTCAGGGCGTTATCACCTCTCTTGCTAGTTACTTTGGTGGTCCTGTAGGGGCTGCTCTTGCCTCTACAGCAACCACTAGGGCTACTGGAGCCGATTGGGGTGATGCTCTTACTGCAGGGGCAATGGCTGGTGCTGGGTCATTTGTAGATACATATGCTCCCGGTTTGTTTGGTAATCTTAATCCGCAAGTAAGCAGTGCTTTGATCAAAGGGGCTCGTGCTCTTGCCCAAGGCGGTGACATCAAGGACGTTTTGGTGTCTGCTGGCCTTGGATATGCCGGTGCGCCTGGTGGGATGCTAAGCAAAACATTAGGTGATCTTGGTCTTAATGTAGGTGAAGGGGTTATTTCTCAGGCTGTAGAGGGGCTTAGCTTGGCAGATGTTGCCAAGTTTGGTTATAAGTCTACAGAAGATTTTGGATCAGCTCTTGGTGGTCTGATCGAAAACATGGATCTTGGCACCCTAGAGCAAACAGGGCTTCTTAGTGTTCTTCCTCAAGGGATTCAAGATGCTGTTAGAAAAGTAGAAGTATCTGATCTTCTTGCTTCAGGTGTTGGTGGGATTGATTCAGGTCTTGCTTTTAACATCTTGAATGACATCAACATGCCTTATGATCTAAAAGTTGGTATGTTGACTGGTCAGGTTGAAATACCACAATGGATGAAAGATGCTTATGAAGCTGTTGAAGGGGTTGTACAGCCTGTAGCACAACAAGTTGAAAGAGTTGCAAGTAAAGGGTATGAAGCTGTAGAACAAGCTATTCAAGACGCCACTAGTGCAATTTTACCAGCAAGCCCAGAGTCTATGTTTAACATTCCAAATGTAGATCTTTTTGCTTCTACCCAACCAATTCCTGAATTTAATATTCCTAATATTAATATTCCTAGTGTTAATGTTCCTAATGTTAATGTTCCTGATGTTAATCTACCTAATGTAAATCTACCTAATGTTGCTATGCCTAGTGTTAATCTAACTGGCGATCAAAAAAGCATGTTTGAAGATTATAAACCTTATCAGTTTAGTGGTATTAGGTTTGATCCAAGAGCCCCTGTGATTCCTGTGATTCAGCCAAGGGGACAAGATCCTCTCTCAATTCTTCTTAGAGGCTAATTTATAAATGAATTATCTTACTTTGGTTAACAATGTTCTTCGTAGAATGCGAGAAGATCAGGTTGATACTGTTTCAGAAACAACATATTCAAGTTTGATTGGTGACTTGGTTAATGATGCCAAGACTGCCACTGAACACGCTTGGGACTGGAGTGCCCTTAGGGACTCTAAAACTGTAACCACTGTTGCTGGTACTAATCAGTATACTCTGACTGGTTCAGGGGACGACTTTAAGTTCCTTTACTTTCTTGACACCACCAACAAGAACAACATTGTGTATCAATCTAAAGAATGGATTGATGTACAAAACAACACAGACACACCCCTTCAGGGTCAACCAGTTTACTTTAGCTACACCACTACAGACGCTAATGGGGACATGAAGGTTATTCTTTATCCAACCCCTGATGCAACTTACACCCTAAGCTTCAAAGGTGTCTTTAGGCAAGCTTTGTTGTCTGGAAACACAGATGTTATCAAGATTCCTTGGACTCCTGTAATGCACCTTGCGCTTGCTTTTGCTGTTAGAGAGAGAGGTGAAACGGGCGGTGTTAATGCTGCTGAATACTTTGCAATTGCAGATAAATACCTTTCTGATGCTATTTCTCTGGATGCCGAAAAGCACCCTGAAGAAATGATTTACAGGACTGTCTGATGTCTCAAGAACTTCAAACAGTAAATATTGTCGCCCCTGGCTTTATGGGGCTTAACACTGAAGATTCAGTTTTATCAATGGAGTCTGCTTATGCTACCATTGCTGACAACTGTGTCATTGACAAATATGGACGCCTAGCGGCACGTAAGGGGTATGAACTTCTAACCACTAATGCTACTCAGCTTGGATCAAGCTTTATTCAAAACATTCACCAGTTTAGAGATTCTTCAGGCAATCAGGTTATCTTCTCTACAGGTAACAACAAGATCCTGAGTGGCACTACTACTTTGACTGATGCTACTCCAGGTTCTTATACGATCAATGCAAACAACTGGAAGATGGTTAACTTTAATAACCATGCTTATTTCTTCCAGAGGGGTCAAGAGCCCCTTGTGTACAGTAACGCTCTTGGGGCTGTCACCAAGATCTCTTTGCACCCCTCGTACTCAGGTACAGCCCCCCAGGCTAACGAAGTCCTGGCGGCCTTTGGACGCCTTTGGGTGGCTGATACAGCCTCTAATAAGTCCACTGTGTATTGGTCTGATCTTTTGATTGGTGCTGCTTGGTCTGGTGGTACTTCAGGATCTATTGATCTAACCCAAGTGTGGCCTGATGGTTATGATGAGATTGTTGCCTTGGCGGCACACAATAACCTTCTGATAATCTTTGGCAAGCATAGCATTCTTGTGTACCAAGGGGCTGATGCTCCTGGGACTATGGAGCTTATTGACACTGTGTCTGGTGTTGGGTGTATCTCAAGAGATACTGTTCAATACATAGGCACTGATGTGTTGTTTATGAGCTACTCTGGCCTTAAAGCATTTGGAAGGACCATTCAGGAAAAATCACTTCCTATGAATGATCTTTCTAAGAATATCAAAACGGATATAGTTTCTATTATCCAAAGAGAAACAGGAAATTTAGCTTCAGTATACAGTCCAGAGAATTCTTTTTACCTTGTTTATTTTCCAACAAGCACAACTATCTTTTGCTTTGATGTAAAGGGTGTTTTGGAGAATGGTGCCTATCGTGTGACTCGATGGCCTGTTGACAAGTTTAAGTGTTTTATGCGTCTGGTGAACGGTGATGTTTATATTGGAACTTCATCAGGCATAGGTAAGTACACAGGTTACACAGACAATACTTCCCCTATTGTTGTTAAATACTACAGCCCTAATCTGACCTTTGGAGCACCTTCAAGACTCAAGATTTTGAAGAAACTTAGACCCACAGTTGTGGGTGGTAGTTCTTCAACAGTTTCTTTTAAATGGGGTTATGACTTTAGTGGTGCTACTAACTCATTTGTAATTTCTTTGGCTGATTATGGTAATAATGCTTTTTATGGAAGTTCACAATATGGCATAGATCAATACACTGCAGGTATTAGTTACATTACTCCTAATATCAACACCACAAGCAATGGAACAAGCATTGTGGTTGGTATGGAAGCTACTGTTTCTGATTACTTGTCCTTGCAGGAATTTAATGTGCTTACTTTACTTGGTAAACTAGTTTAAGGATAAAAATTATGTCTTTGTGGTCTGATATTTTTGGTTTTATTGGTGATAATGCTGGAGGTCTTGCACAAGGTGCTGGACTTCTTGGTGGTGGTCTTCTGGCTAAACAAGCTTATGAAGAACTTGGTCAAGCAGGACAAACTGCTTATCAAAGATCACAGCCCCTAGCTCAACAGCTTCTTGAGCTATCCCAGTTTAGACCCTTTACGGTCACAACTGGTCTTGGCACTTTGCAGGCTACTCCAGAAGGTGGCTATACGTCCACTTTAAGCCCCCAGCAGCAAGCTTTGCAAAATCAGCTTATGACGGGTGCTCAAGGGTTTTATGGTCAGGCCACTACACCTATGGCTCAACGTCAGCAGCAAGTTTATGACGCCTTGCGTGCCGTTCAGTCTCCTGAAGAAGAAAGGGCACGCCTTGAGCTTGAGCAGCGACTGGCAGCCCAAGGACGCTTGGGGCTTCAGACGGCACAGTATGGTGGCTCTCCTGAGTCTTTTGCTCTTGCCAAAGCACAGGCTGAGGCACGTAACCAAGCGTCTTTGATGGCTATCGAGCAAGCAATGAAAGAGCAAGCACAACAAGCTGAACTTGGCAGGTTGTATCAAACGATGGGCTATGCGCCTCTTGATGCACAGTTGTCTGCTTATGCACAAGGACTTGGTGGTGCTGGTCTTGCCCAAGCAGCACAACAAGCAGGGGCAGGGTTGTTTGGTGAAGCTCAGATGGGTGGTTTGAGTGCACTTCTGGCTGGTCGGATTGCACAGGCTAATCTTGCGGGTCAGCTTGGTACTGCTTTGCTTGGTGGAACTGCTAGGGGCATGTTTGCTCAAGAAGGTGGAAGTGATTTGCAGAATCTTATTGGATCATTAGGCGGAAATGTAGCTGATTATTTGGGCAGACTGTTTGGTGGCGGTAGTTCTGGTGGTTCAATGCAGGCAGCAGGAGGGTAATCATGGCAAGAATTAGTGATGCAGTTATTCAAGGTTTGATGAATCCTCAGTTTGGCTTTACGGGTCTTGCTGAGCCTATTGGAATGCTTATGGGTGGTGCCCAGGCACAACGACAAGCACAACAGAGGCAGATGGATGCTATTCAAACTGCTCTAGGTGCTCAGGACATAGGGGGGCTTCAAGGGGTCATTGGTGGCCTAAGGACGCCTCAGGAAGTACAAACTGCTTTGAGTGCTTTTAGTGCTGGTCAGCAAGCTAGGGCACAAGAGGCTGCTTCTCGCCGTGAACAATCTTTTAGAGACATGGTGAAAAGAACCGCATCTAGCCTTGGTGCTCCTGGTAAAAACTTGCTAGACATGGCAGATACTGCAGACATTGAAGATCTTAGAAAAAGCTTTGGTAGCTTGATGGAGAATTTTAAGTCTAATGAAGGAATTCTTACTGCTTTTGGAGTTCCTCCAGAAGAATGGCCTAAATATTTGAGTATGCAGCCAACACCGCTTTTGAATCTAATGAAAGAAACTCAAAGTTTTGGTAAAGGCACTCCACGAGACTATAGAACCCCTGATGGAAGGAATGTCACGTATGTAACTAATGCTAGAGGACAAGTTAGGGTTCCTGGTGGAACTTGGTCAAATATAGAAGATCTTGGACTACAGCCTGCAGTTAGAACAACAGCATCTGTTGATGCGCTTCCTGTTGAAGATATTATAGGTAGAAAACAAACAGAAAATCTTTTTACAAGACTAGATGCAGCAGAAGCTTCATTGTCTGTTCTTGAAAATAACAAAACAGGACAAGAAATCTTGTCACAAATTCCAGAAGGAAGTTTTGGTATTTTGGCTAATGTCAGTCAAATGACAAGGCAAGCTAAGATTGCTCTTGGTTTTGCAAACCCAGATGAAATTAAAACAGAAGCGGATTTGAACGCTTTTCTAAATTCTCGTGGACAAGCAGTAGCTAAACAGCTTGCTACTGGAACTTATGGCGCTGGTACAGCTATTTCGGATGCAGACCGACAAGCAGCAAAAGAACTAGCAGGCCAAGACATCAAAGCCACTCCAGAAACTTTGAGAAAAATTCTGTATCTTGAAAGAAAACTGGCTTATGCAGATATTAAACGACACAATGAAAATATTCAAAAAAGACTCTCTAGACTTTCTCCAGAACAAGCAGGGAAACTATCTCCTGTTTTTGAAGTTGAATTGCCAACTGAGTTTTTTGCGCAACCTGAAAATTATGTAAAAAAATATACGGACGATAAAACAAATCAACCTGTTTATGAAGATATGTTTGGTGTAAAAAGATATGCCAACGGGACTGAATATAAGTAGTAGGAGCAAATAATGGCGCTAACTCTTGTTGAAGATAAAACAACTAAAGGTTTGTCTCTAGTTGAAGATAAAACACAACCCTCTACTTTAGGTCCTCAAGTTCCACAAGCAACTCAAGATTCCCTTTGGAAAAGTATTGAGGATATTCTTTACAAAAGGGGTGTTGAACAAGAACAAATTCAAGCTAGAGAACTTGCCCCTGCAGTGGGCGGTCCTAAGGATGTGTATGGATATGCCTTACAAACTCTAGGAAAAACAGGGGCCGGTACTCTTTCTGATATTGTTGGAGAGGTTACAGGGCGTGCTATTAGCGCCATAACGCCTGAAGCTGTTAAGCAGGGAGTTAAGTCTGCTTTTGAAACACAGGCGGGTCAGGCGCTTCTTTCAGGCATTGGTTTTACTGTAGATCAATACAGAGAATTTGCTAGAGAAAATCCAAGCGCAGCAGCAAGTATCGAAGCAGCAGCTAACCTTGCTCTTGCGGCTCCTGGTGGTGCTGGTAAAGCTGCTTTTAGAGAACAAGTAGGAAAACTTCTTTCTAAGGGTGTGTCTCCTCTTGAAACAGCAGCTACCCAACAAAACATTTCTAGAGCTAGAGAAATAATTAGGCCTAGTCGAGAGCTTCTTTCAGAAAAAGAAAGAGCAGCTCTTATAAGATCAACTAAACCACAAGGTATTCTTAGGACACTTACTATAGACCTAGACAAACAAGAAGAACGCGCAGCAGAACTTCTTGGTGATGTTTACAATCAAAATAGAACTTTTACAGAAAACTATAATTCAGCAGCAGATTTTATTGCTGAAAAATCTAATGTTCTTCAAGCAGATTTGGATAAGTATACAGATATAAAAACAAAATCAAGTGATCTAAATGCAGATATAAATGCTTATAGAGCATCTTTGTATCAACAAAAACCAACGCTTTTAGAATTAAAGTCGCTTAATCAGCGTATTGTTAATAATTATAATAGACTAAAAAATAAATACACTAAAAATAAAGAAATATCTATTGGCGATCTATACCGTCTTAGAAAAGAGTTTGATGATTGGTGGAAAGATGAAGTAAACGATGTTAGTTTTGAAAAGGGCGGAAATAGAACCCAAGCAGAACTTTTAATTCAATCTATCAGAAATCCGCTGAACGCAAAAATAGAATCTTTGGCACCTGATGAAAAATATGCTTCTCGTCTTTATGATATGTTTAGTATGATTCGTGCTAATGATAATGTTAAATTAAAAGCAACAGCAGAACCAGCTAATATGGTTGCAAGAGGCGCAGAAGCCCTTGGAGGAGCACTAGGACGAGGACAATCCCCTAGAGAAGTGGCTGGAAGAGTAGGAAGAGTAGGTGTTAAAGCTGGTTTTGCAGCTTTGCCCACCGCAGCAGCAGCTCTTTTAGGAGGAATAAGTACTGCCGCTATCACAGCAGGAGCTACAGCGGCCGCTGGTGCCGGTTGGGGTGCTTATCGTGCTTTTAAGAGCCCTAAGCTAAAGCGCAATATTGCTCAGTTTGTTAAAACAATGGATAGAGATGTCACAAATGCTGTGTGGTTTTCAAATCGAGCAGCGTTTGTTGAAAATATTAATAATCTTTATAGTTCGATTCAAGAAGAATCACCACTTGAGCAAAAAGAAGAAGAACAAGCAAAATGATCAAAAAATCAGACCTCAAATGTAATCAACCCAAGCGCACCCCAAGCCACCCTAAGAAGTCTCATGTGGTTAAAGCGTGCGAAGGTGGCAAAGAAAAGATCATCAGGTTTGGTGAGCAAGGTGCCAAGACAGCAGGAAAACCTAAGAAAGGAGAATCTGAAGAAATGAAGATGAAAAGAAAGAGCTTCAAAGCTCGACACGGTAAAAACATAGCAAAGGGTAAATCCTCTGCTGCTTACTGGGCGGACAAAGTAAAATGGTAAAACTGTGTAAAGGATGCCCTACGCCCGCTAAGTGCAAGAAGGCCGGTAAGTGCCTTAAAAAAGCATCTAGGGAGAAACAAAAAGAAAAATACTAAAGAAAAAATAAGGGGGCTCTAGGCCCCCTTTTAGCTTCAGAGCGGGTCTTTTATTGAGTCTACAAACTCACAAACATTACCCACACAAGCTAGTGTTTGTGCCCCTTCAGTGTTATCTTGGGTCTCTTTTATAAGATCCCAATTGATGTCCGTTGGCATACTCTTGACACCTTCCAAATAATCTTGTTCGGTAATCTCCTCGTAAGGAGCTTGCTCATAAGAGTGTTCAGAAAACGGCAAGAAGGATACACCTGAAACGTCATCAAAGTTATTATAAATCCACTGTCCAACTGACAAGAACTCAGAGTCCTTATAGTAGACAGTCTGGGACACCTTGTGCTCACACCACCACTGCTGGTAAACAGCATTCAGTTCTAGCTGCTCCATAGCATCCTGCTCAGAAGCCATTACAGAGCCTTCTGGGGCCTTTTGATAGAAAGTGAATATCTTAGTACTGGGAGAAGTGATATCCGTCTCTACGGGCACGCCAGAGGCTTCCAGAGCACCACACAGTGGATCCCTGGAGTCAGCCCTGACCCTGCGGATATAATAAGGGCTATAGCGCCCATGGATGCCACTTGAAGAGTCTACAAGCTGAGACACAGTGCCTGAAGGCTTCACACAGGTGATTGCTGTAGACTGATTAATTTTAAGTCTCTTAGCCCAGATCTTGTTAGTTTCAATAGCAACATTTCTAAGCTCATTAAGCCACTTTGGCAAATCTTTAGACCTTGGCTTGGACAACAAATAGTGATCCATAATGCCAGTCAAAGACACACCAAGCAAGCACTCATCTTGAGTATTAAACTTCCAGATATTCCTCAAGTATCTAAAGTTAGTCAGTGTTGCTTGCAAGGTGCCAATTATGGTTGCAATTCTAACTTTGCGTATTAGATTTTCAATGTTATCTTCGCTACGAACAACAACTTCACTTAGATTACAAAACTGGTTAGGACGCAGAATGATCTCTGAACAAGGGTTTGTTCCAAAGTCAAAATCAACATCCCGACGATCATTACGTGCAGCCTGCTTCTTTGCAGCTACCCTGGAAAAGATACCCCTCTCGCCACTCTTAGACTCGTAAAGAGCCACCCACTCAGACAAGAAGTGCTCAAAGTCAGGCTTCTCGGTGTAGCAAGCTGAGTTGTTAGAAAGACCTCTTTGCGGGGAATCTACCCACCATTGTCCGTGCTTTGCTCGGCGAAGACGTTCATCACTCAGGTTGCTTAAAGAGATCAGGGCACTCCTGCGGACTCCACCAACGACAACAATTTGTGCGATTTTGCAGCAGAGGTCATGGCATTCCAAGCTTGTAAGCTTTCTTCCAGCTGCTCCCTTAAAGAGCTCAACTGCGAACCGGAATAAGCTGACAAGAGGCTCTGGACCAGATGCCCTGCCTCCGAAAGTCTTGAGAGGGGCACCTGCAGGACGCACTCCACTGATGTCCCACTTGGGTATTTGGCCTGAGTAGAGTAGCGATACCAGTTCTCTGAATGCTTTGGCCCATCCAATTTTTGAATCCGCGACATGAATGCTGGTGTTTGTGTCATAAAAAGATTCTGCTACCTCTGGGAGTTTGTTGATGTATTGTCGTTCAACACTAAAACCTACCCCAGTGCCACACATCAAGATATACATCATCTCATCAAAGGCCCTAGGGCTATCAATGGTGATATAAGAGCAGTTAAATCCTGCTACATTGTCTCGATCAAGCGCTTCACCTGCGGTCATCATGGCACGCATTGAAGGCATCACTTCCATGTTAAAGATAGCTTCAAAAATCTCAGCTTCTTCTTCCTTGGTGATCAGGCCCTTTTGGGTCCAATAGCCCGTGTAGCGTTCTACAGTTTCTTTCCAAGACTCCCTGCGGTTCTGTTCTGGAAGATAACGTGCATAACGGCTTTTATGAATGTACTGCTGATATAGATCCATCAAATATCCTCCCCTCCATTGGCCAGAACAGACATGTGCATCATAAACTTGTGCCTCTCAAAAGCACCCATGATTTCCACAACGCTCAGTTGAGGTGTGGTGAGCGTATATACGTGATCGCCTTTCTCAAAAATAATAATACAAGCATCAGGCAAAACGTCATCAAGTTCAGCCTCCTTAAGTAGCTGAGCAACTGTCATCACTTCTTCTTCTTCTTCTTGTTGGTCTTTCTTGCCAAAGTTACCTTGAATGACATGCATTTTTAACGATCTCCTCGGCCTTGAATAGTTCCTTCTGCCAGGCGCTTCTCGAGCTTGGAGATGTTGGTACGTGCAACATCATTAAAACTGATGTTCATATCATCCAGAACCATCGCCAGGTTCCAAAGGACATCCCCTGCCTCACTGACTACCTTATTGCGTTCAATAGAAATAGCATCACCACGCAACATAGGCTTGATAAACAGATCAGCAAGTTCAGCAGCTTCAACCATCAAAGAAGCTACAGGATACATACGGTCTTCATAAATAGCTGTCTTAGAAGCAAGACGTTGATAAAGATCAAAGTCAATATACTTATCCATTATACTTGAATACCTCCTCAATAAGTTTATCGAGATACCACCTGGCTTTTTTAAGATCTTCCAGGCCGTTTTTATACTTGTATCTGTGGAGGTATTTTAACACAGAACCCTCGTAATATGAAGATGCTGTGCTTCCTAATTGCTGCTTGATATAATCAATAGCTTCAATTGATCCTTGGTTATAATGTTTTGGTTTAGAAACTGCATCCCACTCTGCAGGGGTGGCTTTGTCAATGCTCATATGGTGTCCTTCTTGTGTTTTTGTATTATGTTGCTAACCGATGTTTTAGACACTTTTATTTCTTTTGCTGTTTTATTCATACTTTTTGTTTTTTCATAACTTTTAATAACAGCAGCTTCTAATTCTTCCCTAGAAGAAAAACCTGTTATTGCTAAAATGTGTTTACTGTTAGCAAGAGACAGTTTTTCTTTCCTGGCTTCTGAAAGAGGTTTTCCAAATTGTGGGTGTTTTTCACCCCTATTAGCAAGAGACATCTTTTCTTTCGTTGATTCTGAATGAGGTTTTCCAAATTGTGGGTGTTTTTCACCCCTCCTAGCAAGAGATATCTTTTCTCTAGTTTCTTTAGTGAGGGTTTTACCTCTATTTAAAAGAGACAACTTTTCTCTAGCAGAGTCACTATGATGATCAGGCGGTCTGAACTTAATAGCAGCTATACTTTTGTTGTAGTATAGATACACATCTTCTGTAAGCTTCTCTGCCAAGACGTTTCTTACAGCCTGCTCTTTTATCTCTTCATAGTGAAGATCACCTTTGGTAGAGTGTTGGCTTAGAATAATAAATCTAAACTTATCTTTACCAAACTTCTTGATGTCTGCATTAAGCTCTCTGCTAGACCCTGTATAGTAGTTCCAGTCGCTAGGCTTCCATTGCTCAGGTCGCCACTTATCGGTTGATATGTGGCTTGACCTGTTCCTAAAGTTGCCTGTAGCTGCCCAGTATTGCTTCTTGCCTACATACAGCCTGCCGTTTATGGTGTTCTCTATAAGATAGATAAAACCAAAAAAACAATCGGGGTTAGGCTCAAGACCTCCCCAGTGGTGGTGATTACTCAATTTGCTCATTAGGAATCTCAGGCACATTAGGCTCATTAACTACTTTAACCAGAAACCTGGGGCCATTTGAGTACACAAATCCCCTGACTCCCGGCCAGCAGACTTTCTTAAAGTGACAATAAGAGCACCCAGTATCCAGTTTCAGGTTGCCTGACTTACCATCAGGAACAGGATCATGGCAGTGCTTGGGTGGTTCTGGTTGCTTGACAACTTGGTTAATATGCTTAACACGATCTTCAATCGAGTAAGAGATATCCTTGTGGATTGGAGCTTGTGTGTCTTGCTCATCATAAAGCAGATAGGTCAGGTGCCCATTCTGCTTGTCCATGGCCAGCCAGCCATACTTAGTTTCACCCTCTGAGTGCGCATAGGCTTTGATCTGAGCCACATATCCAAAGTCATCCTCCCAGGCCAGGGTGCCTTCCTTGAACTTCTTAAACCCGTAGGTGCTGGTGGATTTAACGTCAGTCACCACTCCATCAATCTTGCAGTCCATGCTGCCATTAATGTCACCTACAGTGCATGGGTGCTGCTCATGGGTGACTTGATGCCCTGACATCTTGGTCAGGAACAGCAGCATCTCCTCGATCAGGTGCCCATACATAAATTTAATAAGATTCTCAGGGCGGTACTTCTGTTTAGCCTTAGAGTGATAGTGGTTCCACAGGTAGCGATCATCACGCCCAATGTTAGAAAGCCTGAGCTTGCGTGCATCAAAGCTTTTATTTAGGAACTCCTTACGCATCAGATCCTTGACTGCTTCTCCAAAAGCATCAATCTCTTTTTCTACATCAACCCCAGGCGGTGCCCTTTTGGTCAGGACCAGGGTGTAAATATCTTGTACTAGCTTAAAGATTTTCATTTACTTGCGGTGCCTTACAAAACGAAGCTTGCGACTCTTAGGGTTGAAGCATAGGATCTGTACACCCAAAGCTTCCTGCTTAAAGGTTCTTTTGAATCCCCATGAAAGCTCAGATGCTTTTGACTTGATGTCGAGCAGATGTACTTTACCATTCTTGATAGCCACAATGTCTACAGGACCAGTGCATCCTGCATTCTTGTAGACTTCAAAGCCGTTATCCCAAAGCCATGTGATGGCATAGTGCTCTGCAAAGTCACCTTCTCTGCTGCTTGAGTTATTCATGTTAGTGTGTCTCGCTCCAATTGTTTCCAATGTGATATTCACCGTCTAAAGGACAATTAAGATTAAAATGCAAGCCTGCTGCTTTGATGCATTCAACCGCTAACCAACCAAACTTTCTAGCATGGTCTGCCCTGACTTCAGTTTGTATTTCATCATGGATATTCCCAACAAATTTGAAATCTAGCTCTTGGAGTTTAGCATACTGATCAAGAATGCATAGTGCCTTTTTCATCACTATGGCACCTGCTGATTGCAGTAAGGTGTTCAAAGCGGCGTGCTCTGATCTTATGTGGAGTTTTCTTCTGTCTAGTCCAAACAAGTATCCCCTTTGGGATGCTCTTGACACTTGTTCTCTAAGCTCTTTAAGTGCCGGTACGTTGCCTAAGAAAGCTTCTTTTAGCTTCTTTCCTTCCTTTGCTCCTTTGCCCACAATAGACCCAATCTTTTCATCACCAGCGCCATACAGGAAAGCATAGATAAATGTCTTAGCTTGAGGTCTGGTTTCTAGGCCCGCTGCTTTCTGGTTACGTGTGTGGATATCACCAGTCAGAAGCTCTGAGGTGTATCCAGGATCGTTCATGTAGTGTGCAAGCATTCTAAGTTCTAGCCCAGAAGCATCCACACCCACCAATGTGTATTTAGGCTTTGCTATCCAACACTGGCGACACTCTTTACCCCACGGCTTACCGTTAGCAGTCACCTGAGCCATGTTGGGGTTACTGTGTGTCATTCTGCCCGTCACAGCACCGTTGGTCTTTACATCACCATGCACACGACCGTCAGGTTTCACCAGCTCTAACCATGATTCCACCATAGATATACGCTTCTGGATCATCAGGTACTCTGCGATCATCTGTGCTTCAGGGATCTGAACCCCTTCAAGCACAGTCTCGTCCACCTTGGCCTGACCTGTCTCTGTAAACTCAGTAGGCTTCCATCCAAAGTGCTGCAGGTAACGCCCGATCTGCTGTCTTGACCCCAGGTTAAACTCAGGCCAGTCAACACGGGTGAAGGCACCTGAGACATCCTTGAATTGATCACCCATAAACTTAAGACCAACAACAGACAAAGAACCATCTGCTTTGAATTTCGGTTCTATCTCTTTTACTGAGACTGCCAGGGGCCTGAATCGCTGGTGCACTGATTGCTCTACCTGCATCAGGCGTTCCTTAAGCTGCCCTAAGAACTGAAAGCACTGCCTCTGGTCTAGGAGCCATCCATTTTTGATCTGATCAGAAATAACCC
>Ga0208546_1000458_pt1 | contig 15097 bp, 17 predicted proteins | sample DEB19_08_DNA_4_FD_184528 | JGI IMG/M metagenome (GOLD analysis project Ga0208546, IMG submission 184528) | Aqueous microbial communities from the Delaware River and Bay under freshwater to marine salinity gradient to study organic matter... | ecosystem: Environmental > Aquatic > Marine > Coastal...
GAAACTGCGCGCCATCGAATAGCCATTTCGCTCGCTCGGTAATTGCAACAACTTCTTGCTCGCTGAGCAGAGTGGCGACTTCGAGCGGCACGGTTTGTGTCAGCGGTTCGATTTTGGCCATTAGATTTTCAGCGATTTTTTCGCCACCGAACTCCCAGATGACGGTGCGCAACTTGAAGTCTTCAGAAAAACACACGCCGTGGTCAATGCCCCAGACATGATTGTTTTTGTCGACGAGAACATGACCTGATTTGCGGTCGGTGTTGTTGGCCAAAATATCGAACGCACACATCGCGCGAAACTGATCATGCAAATCTTGGCGCTGTTCGAAAATCGTAAAATAGTGCTCGTCTGGGTCAGACTCGATCAGCAATTGCACCGAACCTTCTCCGCTTGGTCCGTCGCGCAAGATAGTTGGTGGCACGCAACCCAAACCCATCGCCTCTGAAAGCAGATACGCGGCGACTTCGCGGCGGTGAAGACCGGGTGCAAAATCCCAAAGAGGCCGCTCGCCACGCATTGGTTTGTAAATCGCTTGGATTGTTTTGCCATCGAGAGCAAGCGACACCAAAAATGTGGCGTTGCTGCTGTAGGGCATGCGCATCACGACAGACATTTCGCCGCGCAACAGAAAATTAAGTTGTGCCGCGACGTCTAGTTCATGCGCGGACACAAATGGCCATCTTTATTGATCGGCCGGCCACAAAAAACACACGATGGTCGACCCGACGAAACAACTTCATCGGCGTGTTTGCAAAATGCTGCAGCCTGACCACGGGTGATGTGGGCACGCACTCGCGACATATCTTGCTCAATGAGTTCGTTTTCGTCCTCAGTTGAGACTTCAATTTCGTCAAGTTGAATTATCAGGCGATCACTGATCGTGTCGTAGGCAAGACCGACCGTGCCGAGAACAAACTCTGGCTCGATTGGCTGTGAAAGTTGCATTGCGTCGTTGATTGGCCCGTGCGAAACATCTGGAGCATCAGCCAAGAGTTTGCGCAAATATTCAGACATCGCTGCAACTTGCTCTTTTTCGCACTTGATGGTGATTCGTTGACCGTCGGCGCGAACTTGCAAAACAAAAGTGCGCTTGCCTGGTTCGCCGAGAGCCCCGGTCGTGAACGCATCAGTTGAATCGAATTCGAAGTAGATGCTCACAAGTCACTCACGAGATTTGTAGGTCGGCGAGGTCGCCACCCGTCGAATTGACGGTCAGTACAACAGGACCATGTGCAGAATAAGAAACTGCACTCACCGAACAAGTGCTGATAACGATGCGCTGAAACAAGTCGAGATGCGTGCCCATCGCGTGGGCAACGGCTGCTTTGATTGGGTCGGCGTGCGAAACACAAATCACAATCCCGCCCGGGTGGGCTTTGCGTAAGTCATCGAGAGTCGAGACCATTCGATTTTGCATTTCGGTGAAACTTTCGCCGTTCGGAAACCGAAATGTGCTTGGCGCACGTTGAACTGTTGACCACTCTGGCAATTTCATTAACTTGCCGAGTTCTTTGCCCGTCCACTTGCCGAAGTCGCACTCGAGCAACCCTTTGTTGATAACAATTTTTTTATCGAGAATTTTGCCGATCGGGGCAGCAGTCTCGCGCGCACGCTCGAGTGGCGAAGAATAGATCGCTGAGACTTTCTTTAGTTTGCTCAATCGTTTGGCAACTTCAATCGCTTCGTTTTTGCCGATGTCGCTTAGATGCAGACCAGTGGCGCGACCTGGCAATAATTTGCCAGTGCTCGGTGTTTTGCCATGACGCACCATGACGATCACCGTTGAAGCCTGTGGCTTAGTTTTTTTGGTCGTCATTTCAAATCTTCAAACTATCGCCACAGCGCATAATCTCGTGTTGTGGCAATTCAAAGTGAATTCAACAAACTTGCAGCAGAGATAACCGACTGTCACAAGTGCACGCGACTCGTGAAATGGCGCGAGAAAGTTTCAGTTGAAAAGCGAGCCTCCTATGCAAGTGAAATTTATTGGGGAAAGCCAATTGCAGGTTTTGGTGATGCGCGAGCACGCATTCTTGTTTTGGGTCTTGCCCCCGGCGCACACGGGGCTAATCGCACAGGTCGAATTTTCACCGGCGATCGCAGTGGTGACTGGTTGTTCAGGGCGATGCATAAAGCAGGACTGGCATCGCAGCCTGAATCAATTTCGCGCAATGACGGTTTAAAACTAAAAAATGCTTGGGTGTCGACAGCGGTTCGTTGTGCGCCACCAGACAATAAGCCAACGCCGAACGAGCGCAAGAAGTGCTCGAAGTTCTTAAAACGCGAGCTTGAGTTACTAAATCAAGTCAAAGTAATTATCTGTTTGGGTTCATTTTCGCTGACCGCAGTCTGTGATGAGCTCGAAATTCGACCTCGTCCAAAGTTCGGTCATGGTGTCGTCGTGAATCACGAGAAGTACAAAATCGTTTGCTCATATCATCCGAGTCAGCAAAATACGTTCACGGGCAAACTCACCGAAAAAATGTTTGACAGTGTATTTAAGACAGCGGTGAAGTTAGCGCGCTGAATTTACAAAGCGAGTAGTTCGCCGCCACCGTAAGCAACAGCGACTGCGGCCAAGAACAAACCAAAAACACGCTGAAGTTTTTTGTCGCTCATCTTGAGTGCCATCTTTGAACCGAACGGCGCGCCAACAACAACGCCGATCGTCAGCCAGATCGCATATCGCCAATTGATGCCACCTTCAATCGAGTGGGTGATCGTGCCCGGAATTGCAAAACAACCGACACAAATCAAAGAAGTAGCAACTGCATTTTTCATCGGTAATACAAGCCAACGACGAAACAATGGCACCATGATGATGCCCCCACCAACACCAAGCAGACCCGAGAGTCCGCCTGCGATAAGACCAGTCAGGGTTGATAAAAAACCTTGTGAACTGCGAAAACTAGTTTTGACATCTTCGGTTGCCGTCGAATCGCTTTGCTCTCGTGACTTGGCGGGCGCAACGTTGCGAATCATGTTGATCGAACTCCACATCAAGAGCAGTGCCGTAAACACCATTAATAGGTGACCGTCGCCCGGCACGCGAGGCGAAACCCAAGCGCCAAGAATTGCTGCAACAATGCCGCTTGGTGCAGTGAACGCAACAACTTTCCATTGAATTAGTTCGCCGTTTCGATAGCGCCATGAACCGGTTATGGCACCGGGCAAAATTGAAGGCAGTGTTGTGCCGACAGCAAGTGCGGCAGAGCAACCCAAAGCTCGAATCGCGGGTGTCGAAATAACCGCACCACCAACGCCGAAAGTACCCGACATGACGCCAGTTGCTACGCCGGCAAGCGCCGTCAGAGCATCACGAAAAATACTTGCGTCCATGAAATTGTTTAGTGCGCTGCTGGCGCCGAGCCGTCAGCTTTCTTTTTAGGAGGAGGAACGCCAACGCTCACTGCCTTGTTGGCAAACTCTGGCCAACGTCGACGGCTGACAATGCTGAGTAGACGCAACAGTTTCATTGCCGTTGCATCAGTCTCGGCGGGGCGTGCAACAACAGAACCATCTTTGATCATGCGGTTCATTACTTCTTCGCCAAGTTCGGTGCGCACAACGCAGAGAGTCCAGTCGTTGTCTTCGCCGATGCCGCCAGTTGAAATATCGGCATGCTCTGCAGCGAAGTCTGGACACATTTTGCAACCTTCGCGCGTCCACTTATGGCACTCTTTGAGATCGATTTCGTGATACGAGCCGTCGCGCATCCAGATTTGAAAGACGCCCTTGATGTTCATTTTGACCATTTCTTCTTTTTTCAAACCGTATTTGGCCAAAAACAGTTCTTCGAAAATTGCATCGTCAAAAGTTTTTGAACACAACAAGCCGATGTTGAACAAAAAGGGTTTGCCAACTTTGCCGGCTTTGCGCTTCCACATGATTGGCAACGCTGACGACTGACAACTCATGCCGACGAGGGCGAGTCGCTTCAAACCTTCTTTTTCAGCATCGCGCATCGCCAAAGTGTTCGCCGAATATGTATAACGACTACCCGAAGAGGCGAGCACTTCTTCGGGTGTGCGTGCGAGACCAGGCAGAGCCTTCCATGAAGAGCCGTCACCTTCGACAAAACTTGTGAGAGCGGCGTCGATGTAGTCGTGCTTGAGCAACCAAATCAGCATTGCGCCGACGAAACCGCCGTCTTGACCTTTTTTGTGGGTCACTTCATCTGCGGCGCGAACGAGAAGCAACTGGCGATACTGACCGTACATTTCTTCATCTTTGCGTTGGCGACCAAACAAATGCATGTCGGCCTCGGGCTCCCAGGCGCGAAACCGAGGGCAAGCGCGGGTGCAACTCGTGCAACCCTTTTCTCCGTGAATGCAGTTATCGAGACCGAGTTCTTCTTCAAGGTGAAACGGTTTGTATTTGCCTTCTTCGTGCTCGTAGCCGATTACATCGTGAGGACAAGAAATTACGCAACCAGCACAACCCGTACAAAGACCAGTGTTGATTACTTCTTCGTAGAGTTCTTTCCATTGGTGTGTCCAACGTTCGGCAACTTCGACCATTTCGCAAGCCTAGTGAGTGAGCCGAAATTCTCATTGACCCAAGTGGACTTACGCCACCGAAAACGGCAACAATGGAGGGCGAGATGTTGACATATACCCCCGAAGCCGAAGCAAGACGAGCAGAGATTCGGCAGTGGTTGAAAGACAATTTGCCACCGCGCTGGTTTGAAGAGGGCTACGAAATGTCGCCTGAAGAGCGCAAGAAATTTAACGAGACTTGGGCTGAAAAATTGTTCACCGGCGGTTGGATTTGTGCGACCTGGCCAAAGGAATATGGCGGCAAAGGTTTGTCAGTTCTTGAAGGCGTGGTGCTTGCAGAAGAATTTGCAAATGCTGGCGCGCCTATGCGCGCCGATTTTTTTGGTGACACTCTCGTTGGGCCAACACTTTTGCAGTGGGGTACAGAAGAACAAAAGCGCGAGTTCTTGCCAAAAATTTTGAGTGGCAAAATGCGGTGGTGCCAAGGCTTTAGTGAGCCCAACTCTGGCAGCGACCTTGCAAGCGTCAAGACGACTGCAGTGCTTGATGGCGATGAATGGGTGATCAACGGACAAAAAGTTTGGACAACGCAAGGTCATCATGCCGACTATTGCTTCTTACTTACTCGCACCGACAAAGATTCGCCGAAGCATAAAGGTATTTCATATTTGTTAGTGCCGATGAAACAGCCCGGTATTGAAGTACGTGGCATTACTCAACCGGATGGCACTGCAGAGTTCTGCGAAGTTTTCTTCACTGATGCGCGTTGCCCGAAAGACAATGTTGTCGGAGGCGTGAATAACGGATGGAAAGTTGCCAACAGCACCTTGGCTTTCGAGCGTGGCATGAGCGCGACAACTGGTTTTCGACGATTTGAAGAAGAATATAAATTGTTCGTTGCTCAGGCCAAAGCAAACGGCAAAATTAACGACGCATCAATTCGTCAGCGATTGATGCAGTACTACACCAAAATTCAAATCTTGCGGTTCAACGGTTTGCGTTCGCTAAGTTCAACCCTCGCGGGCACCAAAGATTTTGGCGTGATGGCACTCGGCGCTAGCAACAAAATGTTTTGGTCAGAGATGCATCAAAGAGCAATGGAGCTCGGTCTAGATATTTATGGCGCTTATTCGATGTTGATTGACACCGGACCTGAATCGGGTACTTGGCCGGGGGCATTGCGTGACAAGCGAAGAGCGGGATATCCAGCATCGCCGATGATGTCGAGTTTCTTTTTTTCGCGATCAGAAACAATTTGGGGCGGCACAAGTCAGATTCAGCGCAACATTGTTGGTGAACGTGTCTTGGCATTGCCAAAAGAACCGAAACCGGCTGGCGGAGAATAAAAGTGAACTTTCAAACAGCAATTCGCTCGGGGTTTCAGAATTACGCAAATTTCAAAGGTCGGGCATCGCGCGCCGAATATTGGTGGTGGGCGCTGTTCACCGTAATTTTGAGTTTTTTGCTCTCGTCAATTAACAGTTCACTGGGCGATTTGGGGTCGCTCGTCACGCTTTTGCCGTCGATCGCAGTTGCTATTCGTCGCGTACACGATGTCGACCGTGCGGGTTGGTTTATTTTGGTGCCTTTTTACAATTTGTATTTAGTTTTACGTCGTGGCGATTCGGGTGAGAATCGTTTTGGCCCTCCACCGCCGCCAAGTATTTAATTTTTAATACTTCGGCACGCGGCGCTGGTATGTCGCGCCGATAAGTGGTGAACTCAGAATAAAGTCGGCGCTTGCTCGGTTGCACGCAACCGGAATATTCCAGACGACTGCGATTCGCAACAAAGCCCGAATATCAGGGTCGTGTGGCTGTGGTTCAAGTGGATCCCAAAAGAAGAGCAAAATATCGATGCCGGCCTCAGAGATACGTGCACCAATTTGCTGATCGCCACCAAGTGGCCCACTGCGCATACGCTCGATTGTTAGCCCAGTGCTGTCGGCAATCAGTTTGCCCGTTGAGCCTGTTGCGATGAGAGTGTGTCGTTTGAGCTCTTCTTTGTGTTCTGCGGCCCACTCAAGCATCTCGCGCTTCATGTTGTCATGGGCGACGAGAGCGATGCGTTTGGTGGCTGGGCTCTCGATGTTTATCATTTCAGTGGAGGTCATAAATGAAGGCTAGAACAAAACTCAACGCAGATTTGACTGCATCGCGAGTGATTGCAACGCCAATAGGCAGACTTACCTTGGTTGCATCATCAAAAGGATTGCAACACGTGACCTTTGGCGCAAAGAAGTTGTCGACTGCCAAAAGTGTTTCAAGCAAAGCAAACGACCATCTCACACAAACCGAACGACAACTGCGTGAATATTTCGCCGGCAAACGAAAGAAGTTCTCGATCAAGCTCGATATTTCCGGCACTGAATTTCAAGAGTCGGTTTGGTATGCCTTAAATAAAATTGCGTACGGCAAGACAGTTTCGTATGCACAACAAGCAAAACTTGTACGCAAACCAAAAGCATTTCGTGCGGTTGGTTCAGCCAATGGCAAGAATCCTGTCGCAATCATTCTTCCGTGCCATCGTGTAATTGCCTCGAACGGCACACTCGGTGGTTATGGCGGTGGGCTTGCAATCAAGCGCAAGTTGTTGGCGCTTGAAACTAGCTAAATGCACTAGAGAACTAATGCGGCTGGGTGAAGCCGAAGCACTCTCTTAGATATTCGTCGCGCAATGCAACTTCTGGTGCGCCGATCGAGACGACTCGTTGAGCCAACAACATCACAGTGTTCGCACTTTCAGCATCTTGCAATTCGTGTGTCGCCATAACAACTGTGACACCTCGAGCTCGTTCGCTGGCAATTAGATCTGCAACAAGTTTTCTGCCATTGATGTCGAGACCTGCTGTGGGTTCGTCGAGCAACAAGACCTCGGCTTGTCGGGTTAAAACTTGCGCCAGGTGAGTGCGTTGTTGCTGGCCACCAGATAAATCTCGGATCGGGTCGTTGGCCTGCGATTCAATGCCTGCGAGCCGCATCGAACTTTCGACGATTTGGTTGTCGTGAGTCGTTGGTTTTTTGAAGAGTCCGAGATGGGCGAACCTACCCATCGCAACGACATCGCGAACGCGTAGAGGCAAAGTATGAGTTGATACTGGGTGTTGCGGTAGATAAGCCACACGCTTGGGTAAAGAGCCAGTGGCAGCGCCAAGAATTTCAAGGTTGCCGTGAATTGGTTGTAGAAGACCAGCCAAAGTTTTTAAAATCGTCGATTTGCCAGAACCGTTGGTGCCGATCAACACCAAGAGTTCGCCCGGTTGCATGCCAAGCGAAATATCGCTAACAATCGGAAACTTTGAGTAGCCGACTGCAAGACGTTCAGTCTTAATCGTGAACTCAGCAGTACTAATCATCTGACGTGTGACCCAGCATGACTGTGTGGGTGTTCGTGCTCATTATGACTGTTGCCTGCAATCGCCTTTTTGATTTCTGTAAACGTTGCGGCTAGGGCAAAGATCAGCACGGTTGTCAGCACGATGCTCGCACCAGCAGCAAGATTAAAGTGATAGCTGATTAGCAAACCAACAAAAGTTGAAATTGATCCAACCAAAGAGGCGATAAGCATCACAGTCGAGATGCGGCGTGCGAATAATGCACCGGTTGCGGCAGGTGCGATAAGCATGCCAAGGACCAACAGCGTGCCGACCGTTTGAAAACTGGCGATAACGGTGATTGCAACGATCATCAACATCAGGTTGTGAAACAGGCGACTAGAGAAGCCTGAAGTTTTGGCCAGACCTTCATCGACGCACAGCAACAAAAATGGTCGCCGTGCGATGAATGCAACGACAGCGACAACAACCAGTGCGACGAATTGCAGAACCAAGTCACCTGTGGTGACCCCAAGTAGTTCGCCGAACAGAATTCGCGAGAGATCGCCGACAAAAGTGCGAGATCGTGAAGTGATCATCACGCCAAGTGCCAGCATGCCGACGAAAAGCAAACCAATCGCAGTGTCGCCCGAAAGGCGAAACCGTCGTGAGACAACGCTGACGCCAGCCATCATCACGAGCGAACCAACGGCAGCGCCGATAACACCCGAGACACCCAAAAGCATTGCAGTGGCGATGCCCGGCAGCACGCCGTGTGCGAGTGCGTCGCCAATGAATGCGAGACCACGCAACACAACAAAAGTGCCGGCGATTGCACAAGTGATGGCGACGAGAATGCCGGCAACAAGCGAGAGTCTCAAGAACTCGTTGTTGGTAAAAGGCTCGGTGAGCACATTGTTATTAAGCCAAGTCATAAGTTCAACAGTAACTAGCCGAGCGTAATCAACTAAGTGCTTCTGCGATTTGATTAGTTAAGTTGAGAATGAACTCTTGATAACTAGCAACGCCATCAAGGTAGTGGGTTGAAAGTGTGACGGCCTTTATGTTGAGTTCTTTAGCGAGTTGAGTTGCAGTGTCTGGCGAGGTGCCTAGACCCGTGAAGATTGCTCGCACTTTGTATTGCTCGACAAGCAGTTTTAGTTCGGCGAGTTCACCAGCGGTGGCCTCGGAGGTAGTTGTAAATGACGGAATGATTGCGCCAATTACATTGCAGCCATATCGGTCGGCGAAGTAGCCCAACTCGTCGTGGCCGCTAACGAGGTTGCACTCGCCAAGACCGTTGATGATTGACTCGACTTGGCCGTCGAGATCTTGCAACTTTGTCGTTAGGGCTGTTGCTTCGGCCGAGAGATCTGCCCCGACTGCTTGGCTGAGCGCAGATGTGAGTGCCGGAAGCATCTCGAGCATTGTCGCAGGAGATAACCAAAGGTGTGGGTCGCCACCAGTGTGCTTGTCGCCGTGTTCGTCAGCGTGACCTTCATCTTCGCCATGGTTGTGTTCGTCGCCGTTTTCAATTTTGCGCACGGTGATGTGGTCACCAACCATGAAGATGTTGCCGCCTGAATCGGCAATGTTTTCGAGTACTTCTTCGAGACCTTCTTCAAATTCAAGACCGTTAGATACAACCAAGGCGGCGTTATTAATTGTTTCGATGTCTTTGGCTGACGGTTGAAAGTCGTGAGGGTCTTGACCGTCAGAAATAACGACGGTCACGGTTGCGTTGTCGCCAACGAGTTGTGAAACTATGTTGCCAATTACCGAGTAGGTAACAGCAATGACCGGCAAGTCAGCAACAACAGAGTCAGGTGCTGTCTGGGCTGTTGATTCAATTGAATTTGTCGAGTTGCCCGAACTACCGCAACTGACCAAGACACCAAGCAATAGGGCAGTAATTAAAAATTTGCGGAGGTTTACAGACCCGCTTTTCGGCATCCTCCAACTCTATCGGTTTTGAGAATGATTCTCAAAACTAGAGTCCGAGCGCTTTATTGATTTGTTCAGTCAAAATATCTGTTTCAATCTCGCCGCTAATTCGTAGTGCGACTTTGCCTTCGGCATCAATCAAAACGAAGAACGGGAAACCCGAAACACCCATTGCATTAGCGGCGGTTTTTTCGCCACTGTCGGTCATAACTGGCCACAATGCAGGAAACTCTTCGCGAGCAAGCCACTCGGATGGTGGAAAGTTCGGCGAAGCAGGATCGGTCGAAGTAGTTATTGCAATTACGTCAAGACCGCTCGGTACATCGCCAGAGCCGTTCCACTTGACCAACAATGGAACTTCGCGTTGGCAGTGGGGGCACCAGTGGGCGAGAAAGACCAGCAGCGTTGGCGTGCCAGGTGTGGTGACGATTTTATTACCAGTGAAACCTTGACCAGTGAGAACTGGTGCCATCATGCCGATCGCTGGGTCAGTTGACTCGCCTGAAAATTCTGGAAGTGATTCACCAACAACTTCAACTGGATGAAACTCTTCGACGCCTTCGACAACTTCATCGCTGCCGGATTGCGAAGCAACAGCAATGATTGCCGCCACCGCGATTAAGGCAGCGATACCACCAATCAGCCAGACTGATTTGTTTGATGACGACTCCGATTTTTTCGTTGCCATGATTCCTCTGTTTCTTTATTTATCGTTGGTGCGAATTGTAACTAGAACAATTGTTGTAAAGAACGCAGTGAATGCCATGAAGGCAAGCGTCACGAAGCCAAAGTTTTCAAACCAAACGATTGAACATGGCAGTTTTGCGTCGCAAACCCCCGCATCGAGATCGGGGAAGCGTTCGAGAAACCAGTGATATGTAGAAATCGCACCACCGATTGATGCAAGTAAGACTGCAATATGTTTTGTAAACCGAAACTTTTTGAAGTTTGCAACGATTAACAAAATCGCCAATGGATACATCGCTGCCCGTTGATACCAGCAAAGCCGACAAGGTACGTAGTTAACTATCTCTGAAAAGTAAAGACTGCCGAGCATCGCAGTCGTTGTAATCAATGTCGCGAGCGGTAGTGCGATTTTTTGAACTTCGACCAAAAGGTTTTTAACTTTAAAGATTCGCGCGAGTAAAACTACGAGACCAAAACCGAGCGTGCCCAGACTGAGCATTGCGAAGAACAGTTCAAACACTTCGTTATTCATTGTGTGCACTACGCTAATTGATGTAATTGCAAAACCGATTGAGAGCAATTCAGATACGAAATCAACTGGAGTGACAAAATGTCGAGTCTTAAAGATCAACTCAAGTCAGATTTGACCAATGCGATGAAGTCGCGTAATGAAGTCGAGACTTCGACGCTGCGAATGACATTGGCCGCGATCATGAATGCCGAAGTTGCCGGCGACCAGGCGGTTGAACTAACGAATGATCAAGTTTTAGCGGTAGTTAGTTCTGAGGCAAAGAAGCGAGCGGAATCTGCAGACATATATAAGGAAGCAGGTCGCCAAGATGCCGAGTCGGCAGAGCGTGCAGAATTGGCAGTACTTGAGCGCTATTTGCCAGCCCAGATGAGTGATTCAGATCTCGAAAAGATCATTGAATCGGCAATTGCCGAGGCGGCAAATCAGGGCCTGACTGGCCCAAAAGCGATGGGCGCAGTAGTTAAGACCGTGCGTGGGCAGGCCGGTGCGGGGGCCGATGGCGCGAAAATAGCCAATTTGGTCAAAGCCAAATTGACGTCGTGACCACCAGATTTTCTCAAATAGTTACCTTTGACACATTGGAGCGGGGAAGGTAGCGTGGCAACAAGGCCCAATGCCTATTTCCGAAGGGGGAAATAAATAATGAAGAAGTTATTCACAGGAGGTCGTCGCAAGGTTGCTGCTGTAATGGCAATTGCGCTTGTTGCGTCTCTCAGCCAGGTAACAACAAGTGGTGCCTCTGGTGCCAGCACACCGAAGCGCGGCGGAAACATAACCGTCGGTGTCTTCGACTCGTTTCCAGGTTTTTGCATGGCAGACAACTTGGCCAACTCGGCATTGATGGGTGCTCGAACAATTTATGAAACTTGGGTTGAGCAGCGCGCTGACGGCAAGATCGTTCCTTATATTTTGAAGTCTTTCGACCACAGTGCTGACTACAAGACTTGGAACTTGGTTGTTCGTGACGGAATCAAATTCCATGACGGCACACCTGTTGATGGAACTGCACTTCTTCTGAACCTGCAGGCATCGCGAGGTGCTTTGTATCTCAACGGTTTGATCGGTAAGACTCCAAAGTCGCCGTCGTCAGGCACGGGTGCAGGTTTCTCAGCGAACATCGCCGACGTAATTCAGACTGGCGCGATGTCAGTAACCGTCAAGCTTTACAACGCTGAGGCGAACTACCCAGATTCGCTTTATGCATCAGGTCGTAACTTTGTTCGATCAATTGCTCAGATCACCGGGCCGAACTGCTCGACAGTGCCAATCGGTACTGGCGCGTTTAAATATGTTTCGCACAAATTGACTGAACTTGTCGTTGCAAAGAACGAAAACTATTGGCGCAAAGACGCCAAGGGTGGCTCATTGCCTTACCTTGATGGCATCACATTCACATTTATCCCTGATGCGCAACCACGCGTTAGCGGCGTGAAGAGTGGTTCGCTTGCAGCAACAATGTTCTCGTCGGCCTCAGAAGCCAAACAAATTCTTGCCTTGCAAAAAGACAAGAATCTGACGACGATCAGTTCGCCACTTGACTATTACCCAACAATTTGGTTGAACCACAAAGTTGCGCCTTTCAGCAGCAAGAACGCACGTCTTGCGTTCTCACATTCACTTGATCGCGCAAAGTGGTTGAAAGTTCGTCAAAAAGGTTTGGGCACTGTTCCAGACTCAATCGTCGGACCAAACAACATCATGTACAACAAAAAGGGTTATGCGGGATATGACCTTAAGAAGGCAAAAGAATACGTAGCCGCCTACGTAACAGAAACAGGCAAGGCTCCAGAATTCAGCCTTCCATATGTCAGTGCGTCGGCAGACTCGACTGCAAACGCGCAGTTGATGAAAGAAATGGCTGAAGCAGCCGGCTTCAAGGTCAACTTGTTGTCGCAAACAACTGCTGAAGCCATTCAAAAGGCATTCCCGATGCAGTATCAGATGTTGCCATTGTTGTTGATGGAAGGAACTGGAACTGCGTTCATCGTTCCGTTCATTGTCAGTGACACATCGGGTGGTAACCCAACACACTTCTTGCGTGGCGCAGCCAAGCTGTCACCAGCACTGGCCGGACTGCAGATTTTCTACAGCATCTTGAACATTTCATCTTTCAAAGATGAAGTTAGCGAGAACTTGTTGTTCGCAGCACGCGCCGAGCCGAACGCGGCAAAGGCAAAGAAGTTGTACCAGCAAGCAACTGAGCAGTTGCAAAAGGAAGCCCACGTAACGAACATTTCGCTACTGCAATACACACTGACTTATAACAAGCTCGGTGGTGTTGGACAGTTGGGTCTTGTAGCGGGTGGACCTCGCCGCTTGGTAACAAACTTCGGTATCGACTGGACAGGTGTTTGGTCAACTAAGTAATCCGTAGTTAATTCAAAAGGGCGGTAGCGCGCAAGCGCTACCGCCCTTTTTGTTTACTTGCCGACTTGACAAGTTCTCGTCTAGCCTGCTCTGAGCGATAACCAGAGACAGTTAAAAAATATCGAGGGGAACCGGTGTCGAAAATAAGTTTTTGGTTGCAGAGAATTGCGCAGTTGCTAATCGTTCTGCTTCTCGTCACTTTCGGCGTTTCATTGCTTCTTCGTTTAATACCGGTCGATCTGGCGACTATTTTGTTGCCTGCTGCAAGCGAAGGCGAACGCGATATTTTGCGTGCTGAACTCGGCTTTGACAAGGGGCCGATTGGCTATTACTTGCAATGGCTCGGCAATTTTGTGCAGGGCGACTTTGGCAAAATCTACTTTTCCGGTGGCACCGAAGAGGTTTCAGATCACTTGAAAAACGCCATGCCGCGTTCACTTCTGTTGATGATTTATACCCAGGTTTTGTCGCTCGCGATTGCGATACCACTTGGAGTTCTCTCGGCATATCGTGCAGGACGTCGAGCTGACAAGGTGATTAGCAACTCATTGTTTGCCCTTTCGTCAGTGCCTAATTTTGCGATTGCGTTACTGCTAATTATTTTTGTGGGCGTTAAGTTTGCATGGCTTCCGACACTCGGTTACGTACCAATTGCTGAGGGCTATTGGGAGCACCTCAAACACATGATTATGCCTGTAATAAGTTTGAGTATCGGGCTTATCGCGACGTATACACGTCTGCTTCGCGCCGACATGATTGCTGCTTTGCGTGAAGACTATGTGACGATGGCGGCGTCAAAGGGTTTGAGTGACCGACGAATTTTGTGGCGTCATGTTTTTAGACCATCGAGCATGACACTTTTGACTTCGGCAGCATTGAGCATGGGCGGTCTGATTGGTGGTGCAATTGTCATTGAAAGTATTTTTGCAACATACGGCATCGGCTTCGAAGTATTTGCGGCTATTGCCGGTCGGCAATACATCGCATTGCAATCTACAGTTGCTGTAATTGCGCTGTTCTACGTATTTTTCAATCTTGTTGTAGACGTGAGTTCGGGTTTTGTTGATCCTCGCACTCGAGATCGGAGAGTAAATGCGTAAGTTCACCAAACCGACTTGGTTTGCAATTGGTTGGCTTTGCCTCATGATGTTCTTCTCTCTGTTCGGTTGGTTGTTGCCTTTCAAACCCTGGAACTATGTCTTTGAAGACGACCTTGAAGTCGGTTTATTTTCAAGTGGCCACTTGTTGGGCACCGATAGCAATGGCTATGACTTGCTGTCGTCAATTGTCGCTGGCACACGAATGAGCATTTTCATTGCTATCGCTGCTGTAGGTCTAGGTGGCTTTATTGGCAGTGTGCTCGGCATCTTGGCTGCGTATTTGCGCGGGAAGATCGACACAGTAATGGTGACAATTTTTAACGTCGGTCTTTCTGTGCCGAACTTGGTTTTGGCATTGGCGCTCGTTTCTGTTTTGGCTACGAATGTCGACATCAATCAAGCAGTACCGACTTGGCGCAGAGTAATGGTCTTAATTATTTCGTTGACGATTGTGCTGATTCCGATTTTGGGTCGTATTGCGAGAGGCGCAACGCTGTCGTGGTCGGGTCGCGAGTTTGTTACCGCTGCACGCAGTATGGGCATGAAAGATTCAAAGATAATTCTTCGACACATTGTGCCCAATGTTTTGCCTGCCTTGATTGCTGTTGCATTCTTGGCAGTGGGTGTCGTCATTATTGCCGAAGCTTCGCTA
>Ga0208546_1000466_pt1 | contig 14978 bp, 14 predicted proteins | sample DEB19_08_DNA_4_FD_184528 | JGI IMG/M metagenome (GOLD analysis project Ga0208546, IMG submission 184528) | Aqueous microbial communities from the Delaware River and Bay under freshwater to marine salinity gradient to study organic matter... | ecosystem: Environmental > Aquatic > Marine > Coastal...
CGCGGTAGGTCTCGCTGTGGCCACCCTGGCGGCCAAAACCTCGAACTTCCGTGACGGTCATGCCTTGCACACCCGCAGACTTCAGTGCGTCTTTCACATCATCGAGCTTGAAAGGCTTGATGATCGCCGTGATCAACTTCACTGATCCATTTCTCCTTGCTTGAGTCGCTCTCGCGACGGTTGGGCCCATGTCGCTCTCGCGTCATGCACCGGCTGCTCTTGCAACCTGTCGAAACGGTACGGAACGGAGATTTCCCAACCGTCGCCCCAATGTTTCGGCAGTGTGGCGAATCGGTCACTCTGTGAACCGGGGTGTGCGCAGTGTTAACGGCGTGTGAAGCGGCCCGTCCAGCGGCCGGAAGTCGGCCGGGGTGGGCCGCCTCAGCTGAGGAGCGATTCGACCCTGGTCAGCGTCGACTGGGGAATCTTGCGGCCGTGGCGGTCGCTCACCTCGAAGCGGTCCGTGATGACGCCACCCTCGGTGGAGATGCGGGCGTGGTGCACGTTCACGTTCGCGCGGGCGAACGCGGCCGCCAGGGCCTGCAGGAGACCCGGTTGGTCCGCACCGGAAATCACCACCACGCTGTGCCACGGGTGGGCGTCGTTGTCGAGACGGATCGTGAGTCCGTTGCCCGGCCCGATCTGCAGCCGGCGCGGGGCGGCCACGCGCGTCCGGAGACTGCGCTCGAGGTCGAACGAGATCATCTGGGGGTTCGGCCGCTGGTCGGAGCGCACGGTGAACGTGTCGAGCACCGCGCCGTCCGGCCAGGTCGCGAGGTCTGCGTTCACGACGTCCAGCCCGCGGTCTGCGAGGACCTTTGTGATGCGCGCGAGAAGGCCGCGGGCGTCGCGCGTGGCGATGTCGACGAGCCATTCGTTGCGTCTGCCGGTGTCCACCACGTTGACGCGCACCGTGCGCCCCCTCGGCGCCGGCTCAACGAGTGTGGCGTGACGGACGATCGTCTCGGGATCGTGGGCGATGATGTACCCAGCGGCGGCGTGGGAGATGCGGTCGCGCACCAAGTCGTTCGGGGCGAGGGCCATTGCGTCGCGGCGCCTGATCGACTCGAGCGAGCTCTCCACGCCCCCGAGCAGCTCGGGATGGGCAAGGAGCTCCTGCACACCGGTGGTGATCTCCAGGAGGATCGAGTACTGCCAGTCGACAATCTCGTTCCTCGCCTCGACGAGCAATCGGCACCGTTCCACCATGGCCGGCGTGCCGAGGTACTCGGCCAATTGTGCCATCACCCTCGGGTTGTGTTCGTACGGCTCCGCCGTGATGGCAGCACCTATCAATGTGGAGGCGCTCAACAACGCGAGTGTGTCGTGCCTGATACCGGCGGACACTGTCAGTCGGTCGAGCAGGAGTGTCGAGTCGTTGTTGTCTGCCGCGATGTCCACCAGGAACGCCGCCAGCACGAGCGAGCAATCGTCGACCGAGACGTTGCGGACACGTTCACGGATCGATTCCACCGTGGCGAGGCGGGAGACGTGAGTGGGGTCGAGCTCGCTCGAGTCCGACCGACGGGAATCAAGGGCGCGGGCGAGCTCAGGCAGTGCACGGTCGAGAACGTTCGTGATCTCGAGGAGCCTCCACGACCTCGCGTTGCCGTTCATCAGCAACTGGACGAATCTCTCGGTGGTGCCCGTGTCCCACGAGAGCGGCACCATCCTGTGCTCGTGCAACCACTCCATCAAGGCCCTGTCCGGCTGGAGCGAAGGTGCGTGGGCGGCTGCATCCAGCGCGATCTCGAGGGTGAGGGCAGAGGGCGGCACGCCGACGAGCACCGCCGAACCCCCACGTTCCTGTACCCAGCCCCCGGTCGGGCGATCCGTTGCGGTCGAGTCATCCGGCTGTGACGATCCCTGTTCGGACTTCTGGAGCCTCCACCTCAAGAGCGGCGGCGCGATGACGGTCGTGACCAGCACCACGAGAAGGACGACGGCGTAGAGATCCTCGTGGAACACGCCCACGGACACGCCAATCGTTGCGAAGATCAGGCCGACCTCGCCCCGCGGGACCATCCCCATGCCGATGAGCAGCCGGTCGGTGTTCGTCCCGAGTGCACCGAATCCCGCGACCAACTTCCCGCCGATGGCAACAACCGAGAGGACGGTCGCGACCCACAGCACATGTGTCTGGAAGAACTTGCCGACCTCGGTGTCGATGCCGATTTGCAAGAAGAACACAGGGATGAACACATTCCCGAGCGAAGTGAAGTCACGCGCGATTCGGTCGTGGTGCTTCGTGCGGCCGAGGGCGGTGCCCGCGACGAAAGCACCGATGATGGGTGCGAGGTTCGCCGAACTGGCTGCCGCGGAGAAGGCAAATGTCAGCCCGGCGGCAATCACCCCGACGGTTGCCGAGGAGCGTGAACGTGCACCGACCGCGGCGAAGATCCGCGGCAGTGCGACTATGCCGACGGCGGTGGCGATCACGAGGAAGCCGACGGCCAGGCCGATGGTGCTGGCGACCCCGGCGACATCAACCGAACCCTGTTCCACGACTCGCGTGACGACGGTGAGGATGATGAGTCCGAGCACGTCATCCGCGACTGCCGCGCCGAGGACGATGCGGGCCTCCGTCGATGACAGGGCGTGCAGGTCTCCAAACACGCGGGCGGTGATGCCGACACTCGTGGCTGCCAGTGCCGCACCGAGGAAGAGAGAGGCGTTGGTTGATTCCCCGAGCAATTTGCCGGCGAAGATGCCGGTGGACATTGGTGCCACCACACCGATAACCGCGACAACCATCGATGCGCGTCCGACCCTGCGCAACTCGTTCAGGTCGGTTTCCATCCCGACGGTCGCGAGAAGAATGATGACGCCGATTTCCGCGAGGATCTTCGTCGCATCGGTCGACCCGACGAGCCCCAGGGCGGACGGGCCAATGAGGATGCCGGCGGCAATCTCGCCGAGGACGGCGGGAATGCGCGCGCGTTCGGCCAGTTCGGCTGCGAGCTTGGCCACGACGAGGATGACCCCGAGATCGAGGAATATCGACTGGAAGTCGATGGAGCCGCCTGAGGCGAGAAGTGCCGACATCACAGACGGTCGCGCTTGATCGGCCGGATCCCGAACATGTCGACGGCTCGCGACAGCCCGTCATCCGTCAGCATCCAGCCCCGCCTCCTCACAGTCACAATCGCATCAGTCCCGAGCACCCTGCGAAGGTTAACTATGGAGGAGTCGCACCGCCTCGCCACGCAGTTGTCGAGTCCGGCCTGGCGCAGGATCGTGCCCCGGCCGAGGACGCGCCCGGCGGAGTCCCACAGCACGTCCAGCACGGCCTTGTCGGTGTCGGACAGTTGGAGGGTCCCGTCGGCCATGAACTGACGGTACGCACCCTCGTTTTCGGGTGTGTCAGACGGGTGTGAACGGAGTGTGAACCGTCACATGCCCCGGATGTGGAGGAAACGGGGCCGCATCCGACAGACTGACGAACCATGGAACTGACCTACGCCCCCGAAGACGAAGCCTTCCGCGCCGAGATCCGCAACTGGCTGCACGAGAACCTCCCGAAGGGCTGGTTCGACAAGGACTTCGAGATGTCGAACGAGGAACGCAAGAAGTTCAACGACGAATGGCCGTCGAAGCTGTTCCAGGGAGGCTGGATCTGCGCGACGTGGCCCAAGGAGTACGGCGGCAAGGGCCTGACCACCATGCAGGGAGTCGTCCTCGCCGAGGAGTTCGCGAACGCGAAGGCCCCGATGCGCGCCGATTTCTTCGGTGACACGCTCGTCGGCCCGACACTTCTCCAGTGGGGCACAGAGGAGCAGAAGAAGGAATTCCTTCCCCAGATCCTGAACGGCAAGATGCGCTGGTGCCAGGGCTTCTCGGAGCCGAACAGCGGTTCCGACCTCGCAAGCCTGAAGACCGAGGCCGTTCTCGACGGTGACGAGTGGGTCATCAACGGCCAGAAGGTGTGGACCACGCAGGGCCACCACGCGGACTACTGCTTCCTGCTGACCCGCACCGACAAGGACGCACCGAAGCACAAGGGCATCTCGTACCTGCTCGTTCCCATGAAGCAGCCCGGCGTGGAAGTGCGCGGCATCGTGCAGCCCGACGGCACCGCCGAGTTCTGCGAGGTGTTCTTCACCAACGCGCGCTGCCCGAAGGACAACGTCGTCGGTGGCGTGAACAACGGCTGGGTCGTCACCAACTCCACGCTCGCGTTCGAGCGCGGCATGAGCGCCACCACCGGCTACCGCCGCTTCGAGAGCGAGTACAAGGCCATGGTGCGCGGCGCCAAGGAGAACGGGGCCATCAACGACCCGGTCATCCGCCAGCGCCTGATGGAGTACTACACGAAGATTCAGATCCTGAAGATCAACGGTCTCCGGTCGCTCTCCACCACTCTCATGGGCAAGAAGGACCCGAGCATGGCCGCACTGGGTGCGACCAACAAGATGTTCTGGACCGAGATGCACAAGGCAGCGATGGAACTCGCGCTCGACATCCAGGGTGCGGCGTCGATGCTCGTCGACTCCGCCATGGGCGACGGCAACTGGCCGGGCACTGCGCGCGAGAAGCGCCGCGAGGGTTACCCGGTCAGCAGCATGATGTCGGCGTTCTTCTTCTCGCGTTCCGAGACGATCTGGGGCGGCACAAGCCAGATCCAGCGCAACATCGTGGGCGAGCGCGTGCTCGGCCTGCCGAAGGAACCGGGCAGCAAGTAACACTGCTTTCCGGGCCCGGAACGGCCTGCGTCTACTCTTGCCGCATGGCAAGAGAGACCGCGTACTGCAGCGGAACACTGAAGGCGCCGTTCGGTCGCATCGTCGTTGTCGCCAGTGACCGCGGTGTGCACAACTTGATGTTCGACCCGGACGACCTCCCGCGTTCACTCGAGGGCTGCACGGTCATCGAGAATCCCTCACACCCCGTTGTCGCCGAGACCCTGCGTCAACTGCACGAGTACTTCGCCGGCACGCGCACCTCGTTCGACGTGAAGCTCGATCTCGACGGCACGGAATTCCAGGTTGCCGCATGGAAGGCGCTCGCCAAGGTCAAGTTCGGCCGCACCGCCTCCTACGCGCAACAGGCCACCAGCATCGGCCGCCCGACGGCAACGCGCGCAGTCGGCGCGGCGAACGGGAAGAACCCCGTGGCCATCATCCTGCCGTGCCACCGCATCGTCGGTGCGAACGGTTCGCTCACGGGGTTCGCGGGTGGGCTCGACACGAAGAAATGGCTTCTCGACCACGAGCAGAAGGTTCTCGCGAAGGGGAGGAAGTCTTGAACAACATCGCCAACGTGCTGGCTGTCGTCTTCATGGTCGTTCTCGGTGCCACCGCGGTGTTCGACCTCATTCGCCACCCGAAGGCGCTCGCAGCCACCGAACACCTTCAGATTCCGGCGTCCGCCGTGCCGGTGCTCGGTGCCGTGAAGATCCTTCTCGGCATCGGGATCCTCGTTGGCTTCGGCAACATCCGCGCAGCCGAGCTCACGGGGCTGTGCCTCTGTGGATACTTCGCCGTTGCCACCCTCACCCACGTGCGTGCGAAGGACACCATGAGGGGCACCGCCCCTGCATTCGTGCTTCTCGTGCTGGCAGGTCTGTACCTGCTCGCGACGTTCGCGAAGTAGGCGCCGTCCGCGTCAGCGGAACTTGTCCCATTCCTCCGGGTTCTTGCCGAGTTTCGTGAGGCGCTTCGCCATCCACACCGGAACCTCCATGGGCTCACCGCGCCGGATCTCATTCACCATGTCGCCGTTCTCGTCCCACATGTGGCACGTGTTGAGGTTCATGGCGTAACTGCGCTCGCGCTCCTCGGGGGTCATCTCCGAGCGGCTCTTGGTGTTCTCCGTTGCCGACCCCGCGCGCATTGACCAGCCGCTCTGGATGGCCACCGGTGCCATGGCGGATAGCAACGCCCCGATGTGTGTGCACCCGCGTGGCCCGCCGAACAGTTCCTTCACCTTGTTGTTGAAACCTCGCGCAATCGACAGTCCGACGAGTTTCTGGTAGTCGGGGACGATGCCGGTGCACCGGGTGTGCGGGTGCTCCTTCATCTCGACGGTCACCTTGTCGATGCGGAACTCCGGGAACGCGATCTCGAGGTCGACGACCATGTGGTGCACCCACAGCACCTCCGGGTCATCCGCTGTGTAGAGGCCCGGGGGCTTCTCGTCGCACATGACGCCACGCAGGATGAAACGCGACTCGTCCATTCGGTACGTGCGTACCTCGTACCTGCGCGTGTGGATCAACTGACCGCCATCCGGTGCGGGGGGAAACATCTCGTACGTCACGTCTTCACTCTCTCAGTAACTGCAGCAGTCAAACGACCCGTCCATTGTCGCCGCTCCCGTCGTCGCAGGTCGCATTGGAACCATGCCAATAGTGCAAATTCGGTGCCATGATTCACGGTCGCAGAAGTCCTCTGAGGCTTACGCAACAAGGGTTTGCGGGCGTACGGTGAACACGGATGCGGGAATGCATCCGGGAGGAATTCACATGTCAACAGAAGCAGAGAAGAAGACTCCTCTGGTCGACGGAGGCGCACTGATCTCGCTGATGATGGTGCTCGTCATCGCGATGGTGCTGGTCATCGGAGCAGTCGGAGTCGTGGCCGTTGCAAACGGAAGCAGCGGGGGCGGGGCGACGTCGACGACCGTCAGTGTCACGCTCTCGGAGTTCAAGATCACCATGGAGCCCGCGATGGTCCCAGCGGGCAACGTCGTGCTGCAGATCCACAACGCGGGTTCGGCGGAGCACAATCTCGCCGCCGCGGGGCTCGACAAGCGTGTCGGGAACATCGCGGTCGGCGGCAACGCCACTCTCGACCTGGGGAACGTCAGCAGCCCGGTCGAACTGATCTGCGAGGTGGCGGGGCACAAGGAGTCGGGCATGAAGGCCACCCTCAACGTGGGCAGCCATGACGGCATGACCATGGACACCACCATGACGATGACAAACGACCAGATGGATGCGGCGATGGAGGCTGTCGCGAAGCAATTCCCGGCAAAGACGCAGGGGACGGGGAACGAGGAACTCGCCCCCACCATCGCTTCGGACGGCGCGAAGGTGTTCAACCTCACCGCCGAGATCATCGACTGGGAGGTGGAGCCGGGCAAGATCGTGAAGGGCTGGAGCTACAACGGCCAGATTCCCGGACCGGTCCTGCGCGCGAACGTCGGCGACAAGGTGCGCATCGTCCTGAAGAACGACCTCACGGAGTCGACGTCGATGCACCTGCACGGCATCCGGGTGCCGAACGCAATGGATGGTGTGGACCCGTACACGCAGCCGGCAATCAAGCCGGGTGAGACGTTCACCTACGAGTTCACCGCACTCGAGCCGGCCGTCGGGATGTACCACTCCCACCACAACGCGCAGGTGCAGATCCCGAACGGTCTCGCGGGCGCATTGATCATCGGGGACTGGAAGACGAAGGCCATGCAGATCGCGGGCAACGAGACGGGTGACTCGAACGGCAAGGCCGAACAAGAGGTCGTCATGGTTCTGAACGACGCAGGAAACATCGGGCTCTCGCTGAACGGCAAGTCGTTCCCCGCGACGGCGCCGTACACCATGAAGGTGGGCGAGTCGATGGTGGTGCACTACTACAACGAGGGTTTGATGACCCACCCGATGCACATGCACCAGCCGGGCGGTCTCATCGTCGCGAAGGACGGCCACGCACTCGCACAGCCGTACTGGTCGGACACCATCAACGTCGCACCGGGCGAGCGCATCACCGTCGTGTACACCGCCCAGGACAAGGGAGTGTGGGCGTGGCACTGCCACATCCTGAACCACGCGGAAACCCCGCAGGGCATGAAGTACATGGTGACCGCAGTGATCGTGAGTTGATTCCCCTTCACACGAGGAGGGCCGGGGTGGCAACACCCCGGCCCTTTCGGCGTCCTGGGGCAGAATGGGGGGATGGCATCACTGAAGGACACCCTCAAGTCGGATCTCACCGTGGCGATGAAGTCGGGCGACGAGGTGGGTCGCTCCACCCTCCGGATGGCACTGTCCGCCATCACGAACGCCGAGGTCGCCGGCGATGAGGCTGTCGAACTGAGCGACGACCAGGTGATCGCGGTCCTGCAGGCCGAGGCGAAGAAGCGCGCCGAAGCGGCCGAGATCTACGCCGGCGCAGGACGCACAGAGGCCGAGCAGAAAGAGCGAGCCGAACTTGCGGTGCTCGAGAAGTATCTGCCCGCCGCGATGAGCGAGTCGGAGATCGCAGCGGTGGTCGCCGAGGAGGTCGCTGCCGCAGCGGCCGCCGGCAACACCGGTCAGAAGGCTATGGGGCTCGTGGTGAAGGCGGTGCGCTCGCGCGTCGGCTCGTCGGCGGACGGATCCCTCGTTGCACAATTGGTGAAGGCCGCGCTGGCCTGACCCATGACGAACAAGCCCCACACGTACTTCCACCACCTCCAGCCGAGTGAGTCGATGGTGCGCCTCGTCGCCGCCCTGCGCCGTGTGATCAAGGCGATGCACCACGTCCATCCCGGCCATGCCGGTGACGATGCCGCGGCGGCGGCCGAACAGCTTGCGGACGAACTCGAGTCGGTGGGTTCGCTCGGCATCAGGCAGGAGTCGCTCTTGCGCCACACCCGCAGCCCGCTGTCCGGCGTGATGAACCCGATGGCGCCCCCCATGACGAGCGAGTACCACCCCGACGAGAAGCGTGTCGTCAGCTCCATCCTCTTCAACGAGGCGTACCAAGGGCCGCCTGCGTGCGTGCACGGCGGGTTCGTCGCGGCGCTCCTGGACGAGGCCCTCGGCCGAACGCGCCACCTGACCGACCGCAATTGCGTGACGGGGTCGCTGTTGGTGACCTACAGGCGTCCGACCCCCGTGAACGTGCCGCTCACGGTCGACGCACGCATCACCGAGATGCACGACCGGAAGATGGTCGTGCGCGGGGAGATCCTCGCGAACGGGGAGGTCACGGCGGTGGGCGAGGGAACCTTCGTGTTCCTCGAGACGGAAAAATTCAATGCACTCGTGACTGACGCCCGAAATGCGAGTAAGTAACTTGTGCTGACCGGCACGCCGGGCCGGGGCACCAGGGGGAACACCATGTCGAACGAACTGATTCTTGACTCACTGCGCCGCAGGTTCCGTGCGCTCTTCTCCCTGTACGAGGAGTGCATGGAGACCACCACGCTGGACCAGATCAACCATCATCTGGGCGAGAACGTGATGCCGATTGCGTTCTCGCTGTTCCACTACGTGAACATGCATGATGCCTCGTTCATGATGCTGTCCGGCCAGATGTTCATCGCGAACGACGAGTGGATGCAGCGCATCGCTCCGTCCATCCCGGACCACGGCAAGCACAAGACGCCCGATGAGATGCACCTGCAGCAGATCGGCAACAAGGAAGCATTCACCGAGTACATGAACCTGGTGTTCGGTCGCACCGAGGCATGGCTGAGGGACCTCGACCCGAAGGAACTCGACCGTGTGCTGCTGACGAGACCGTTCGGGCCGCAGGTTGCGAACACGTACTCGGCGCGGGTCGCGGGCGAGGCGGGACTCACGGTTCTCGACGGTGTCGAATGCTGGCTGTACCAGCACGGGCTGCGTCACATGGGCGAGATCGAGCACGCACGCGCGTTCGTCGGTCTCACCGGCTTCACCTCGTAACCGGTCCGACCGGCGGGTGCCGCCGGCACATCGTGGGGCAGTGGCGCTCACGGCAGGACTTGAACCTGCGACCCCTTGCTCCGGAGGCAAGTGCTCTATCCGCTGAGCTACGTGAGCGTGACGAGTCGTCGACGCGCTGTCCCCGAGGCTAGCCCCCGCGGAAAGGAACGCTTCGGCGAAGGCGGTTGCGGGCAGAATGGGTGTCCCATGGCCGATCCGTTCCTCACCGTTGCCGCGCGACTCGCGCCCGCCTTCGGCTCGCTTGCCGACGGCCCGGTCGACCCCGTGGTGCGGCCCAGTGACCGTGCGGACGCCCAGGCAAACGGGGCACTGGCGCTGGCAAAGACGGTCGGGGGCAGCCCGCGCGACGTCGCACAGAGGGTCCTTGATGCCGCTGGTGACCTCTCCGACATCCTGTCGGGGACCGAGATCGCGGGACCCGGATTCATCAACCTCGTCTTCGCTGATTCGTTCGTCACCGCCGAACTGGCGAAGCTCTCTGCGGACGAGCGGCTCGGCGTGCGCAGTGTCGCGCAACCGCGCAGGGTCGTCGTGGACTACTCGGCGCCGAACGTGGCGAAGGAGATGCACGTCGGGCACCTGCGCAGCACGGTGATCGGTGACTCCATCGTGAGGCTCGTGCGTTTCGCCGGCCACACCGTGGTCCGCGAGAACCACATCGGCGACTGGGGCACGCCGTTCGGCATGTTGATCGAGCACCTCATCGACCTCGGCGAGGAGGAGGCTGCCCACGAACTGGGCGTCGGAGACCTCGATGGTTTCTACAAGGAGGCCCGCCGCAAGTTCGAGGGTTCCGAGGAGTTCAAGACACGCGCCCGCGAGCGCGTGGTGGCCCTGCAGGGCGGTGACCCGGAGACGTTGCGCCTGTGGCGCACGTTGGTGAAGCTCAGCACCAACTACTTCAACAAGGTGTACCAACAGCTCGGTGTCCTCCTCACCGATGACGACCTCATGGGGGAGAGCGCGTACAACGACCTTCTTGCGCCGGTGGTCGAGCGGCTCCGTGCGTCGGGTCTTCTGCAGATGGATGACGGCGCAGAGGTCGTGTTCCCTGACGGGTTCACGAACCGTGACAACGAACCACTTCCCATGATCGTGCGCAAGGGTGACGGCGGTTACGGCTACGCGGCCACGGACCTCGCGACGGTCATCGACCGGGTCGAGAACAAGGGGATCACGTCGATGCTGTACGTCGTCGGTGCGCCCCAGGCTCAGCACCTGCAGATGGTTGCCGCCGTGGCGCGCATGGCCGGGTGGATCGACGATGACGTCGAGTTCAACCACGTCGCGTTCGGCAGCGTCCTCGGGTCGGACCGCAAGATGCTGAAGAGCCGCAGCGGTGAATCGATCAAGTTGATCTCGCTCCTGGACGAGGCGGTGGAACGCGCATCGGCGGCGATCGCCGAGAAGAACCCGGACATGCCCGCCGACGAACGCGAGCGCGTGGCGAACATGGTGGGCATCGGCGCGATCAAGTACGCCGACCTCAGCGGTGACCGCATCAAGGACTACATCTTCGACTGGGAGCGGATGCTCTCGTTCGACGGCAACACCGCGCCGTACCTGCAGTACGCGCATGCACGCATCTGCTCCATCTTCCGGCGCGCCGGCATTGACCGCGCGTCGGTGCGCTCGGTTGCGCCGCGACTGGACGATCCCCGCGAGCGCGCACTTGCGATGAGGTTGCTCCGGTTCGACGGTGCCGTGTGGGACGCACTCGACGGCTACCAACCGCACAAGCTCTGCACGTACCTGTACGACCTGGCATCGGATTTCACCTCGTTCTACGAGCACTGCCCCGTGCTGAAGGCCGAGGATGAATCGGTGAGGAACTCGCGCCTGCATCTCGCGGACATCACCGCGCGCGTGATGGCGTGCGGTCTCGGCCTCCTCGGCATCGACGCCCCGGAGCAGATGTGAGCGCCGTCGAGCGACGCCTCCTGCCGGACACGGCCGAGATCTCGGCCGACGGCGCACTCAGCATCGGTGGCGTGCGCGTGTCCGACCTGGCGGCCGAGTACGGAACGCCGTTGTTCGTGTACGACGAGCAGCACCTGCGCAGCCGCTGCCGCCAGGCGGTCGCCGAGTTCGGCGCCGATGGTGTCGTGTACGCAACGAAGGCGTTCCTCTGTGGTGCCATGGCGCGGCTCGCGCACGAGGAGGGCCTGCTGCTCGACGTCGCCACCGGCGGGGAGCTCTTCACCGCGATGGCAGGGGGAGTCCCCGCCGGCCGCTGCATCCTGCACGGCAACAACAAGTCGATGGACGAGCTCCGCTACGCCGTCACGTCCGGCGTGAACCACATCATCGTGGACAGCTTCGACGAACTGGACCGACTCGATGCCCTGCATGCCGAGGGACTGGCCGCGCCCCACGTTCAGTTGCGGATCACACCCGGCGTGCATGCCCACACCCACGAGTTCGTCTCCACCGGCCAGGACGACTCCAAGTTCGGGTTCAACCTCGCCAACGGCGACGCCGTGCGCGCGATCAACCGTGCGAAGTCATCGTCGTCGGTGGTGCTCGCGGGGATCCACTGCCACATCGGCTCGAACGTCCTCAACGCATCACTTTTCACCAAGGCGAGCGAGGTGATGGTCGACCTGTTCCGCGGGCTCGACCTGCCCGAGATCACCCTCGGAGGTGGGCTGGGGGTCGCGTACACGGCAGGCGACGACGCACCGACCATGAAGCAGTGGGCGGACGCGATCCGCGCCGCGACCGTGTCATTGCCGGCAGGCACGAAGGTGCGGGTGGAGCCCGGCCGCAGCATCGTGGCCACCGCGGGGGTCACCGTCTACACGGTCGGCACCGTGAAGAAGATCGACGGAATCCGCAACTACATCGCCGTCGACGGCGGCATGAGCGATAACCCGCGACCGATGATGTACGGGAGTCCGTACGAGGCATTCGACCCGATGCGCGCGCTCGCGGATCGTCCGGAGCACGCGCGCATCGTCGGCAAGCACTGCGAGAGCGGTGACATCGTGATCGATGATGCCGCGGTTCCCGCCAACGTGGCAGTGGGCGACCTTCTCGTCACCCCGGTCACCGGTGCGTACGGTTACTCGATGGCGAGCAACTACAACAAGGTGCCACGGCCCGCAGTGGTGTTCGTGGCGGACGGTGCGGCGCGGCTGGTTGTGCGCCGCGAGACCTACGAGGACCTCGTTCGCCAGGACGTCTGAGCCCCGCTCCGGCCACGGTGGACGTGTGCCCGCACGACACACCCCCTCCGTACCGTTGTCCGTGACCAGGAGGTTCAGATGCCCGAGATCGATTTCTGCCCGGAATGCGGCGCGCCGGTGGTGGGCGACGGCACTTCGCAGATGTGCACGTCGTGCGGCTTGATGTACCACGAGATGGAGGATCTGCTCGACGACGACGAGTTGATGGAAGACGACGAGATCGACGCCGACGACGGCCTCCGCGATCATGACGAGTACGAATCCGGAGGGGACTCAGACGGCGACGCCGACGACTGGTGACCCCCGGGTGAGCATTGACTGACGTCATCGCGGCTCATGGCCGGCATGCCGTGAACCTCTGACGGCGCAAGGGTTTCCCGAAAGCCCCTTTCGTTATCCACAGGCCCAGCCGTAGGCTGGCATCCCTATGGCGAACAACCCCCCGGACTCCAATGTGGTGCGCATCGGCGTGCTCGGATGCGGCAACGTCGGGTCGGCCTTCGTGCAGTTGGTGGAGCGCCAGGCGGACATCATCGAGGCTCGCACGGGTGTGCGTCTCCACGTGGTCAAGGTCGCCGTGCGCAACGTGTCGAAGGACCGAGGGCTGAACTTCCCCGACGGTGTCCTCGTGCGCGACGCCCATGCGGTGGTCGAGGATGCCTCCGTCGATCTCGTCGTCGAACTCATCGGTGGCATCGAGCCAGCCCGCGAACTGATCTCGACGGCACTCGGCAAGGGCAAGCCGGTCGTCACGGGCAACAAGGAACTCCTCGCAAACGTCGGCCACGAACTGTGGGCCCTGTCCGATTCTTCGGGAGCCGACCTGTTGTTCGAAGCGGCAGTTGCCGGCGGCATCCCGTTGATCCGTGCGCTGCGCGAGTCCCTCCGCGGCGAACCGGTCACGCGCGTGATGGGCATCGTGAACGGCACCACGAACTTCATCCTCACCAAGATGGCCGAGGAGGGTGCCGACTACACGGTGGCACTCAGCGAGGCGCAGCGGCTCGGTTTCGCCGAGCGCGACCCCACGGCCGACGTCGAGGGATTTGATGCGGGCGCGAAGGCCGCGATCATCGCGAGCATCGCATTCGGCACCAAGGTCGTGGCCGGCGACGTCTACCACGAGGGCATCAGCGGCATCACGGCCGCTGACATCGCGATTGCCAAGCGGCTCGGCTACGTGGTGAAGCTGCTCGCGATCGCGGAGCGCCAGGGAGATGCCGTTGCGGTTCGCGTCCACCCCGCGATGGTGCCGCTCACGCACCCGCTTGCAAGTGTCCGTGACAGTTACAACGCCGTCTTCGTGGAGGGCGATGCGGTCGGTTCGCTCATGTTCTACGGCCGCGGCGCCGGCGGTTTCCCCACTGCATCCGCCGTCCTCGGCGACGTCATTGACGCCGCCGTCAACCTGCGCAAGGGGACGCACGGCACGATCGGGGCATTCGGACGCGCCGCCGTGGTGCCGATCGACGAGACGAGCAGCCAGTACCTGGTGGGGCTCGACGTGCAGGACAAGCCCGGCGTGCTGCATGCCATCACGGGGGTCTTCGCGAAGAACGGGGTCAGCATCCGCGCGGCCGAGCAGGAGGGCATCGATTCCGACGCGCGCCTCGTGTTCATCACGCACGTCGCCCGCGAGGCCGACGTCCAGGCCTGCCTGCGCGAGTTCCGCGACCTCGACGTCGTGCGGCGCACGTCCGGCCTGCTTCGCGTCATCGGCGAGTAACCACCCATGAGGTACGTGTCCACGCGCGGAGCCGCGCCCGAGCTGGGCTTTGCCGACGTTGTCCTCGAGGGGCTCGCCACCGATGGCGGTCTGTACGTGCCCGAATCGTGGCCGGCGCTGCCCGCGAACCTCCCGCGGGGCTACGCAGATCTCGCCACCGACGTGATCATGCCGTACGTCGGTTCTGACTTCGACCGCGACACGGTGTCGCGCCTGTGCCGGGAGGCGTATTCGACGTTCCGCCACCCGGACGTCGTCCCCATCGTGGAGATCGAACCGAACCACTACCTGATGGAGCTCTTCCACGGCCCGACGCTGGCCTTCAAGGATGTCGCATTGCAATTGCTCGGCCGGCTCTTCGACACGATCCTCACGGCCCGCAACGAGCGCGTGATGATCGTGGGAGCAACGAGTGGCGACACGGGAAGTG
>Ga0208546_1000467_pt1 | contig 14883 bp, 20 predicted proteins | sample DEB19_08_DNA_4_FD_184528 | JGI IMG/M metagenome (GOLD analysis project Ga0208546, IMG submission 184528) | Aqueous microbial communities from the Delaware River and Bay under freshwater to marine salinity gradient to study organic matter... | ecosystem: Environmental > Aquatic > Marine > Coastal...
GCAATGCAATCAAGTACCTTTGGCGGGCGGGTGAAAAGGGCGATGCTATTGAAGACCTGCGGAAGGCACGGTGGTATGTAGATCGCGAGATTCAGCGGCTGGAATTTATCGCGAAAGACAAGTTCCGTTCAGAGGAAATCTTGATTGGTGAAGGCTTGGAAGGGATGCGAAAAGATGCCTGAAAAAACCCTGTCAATCTTCGCCGCTGTGGCCAGTTTTACGCTGTCAGGTATGATGGCGGCATTGGTGGTGATGTATCTGAAAGCCATGAAACGGGGGCGATGAAATGAAACTATCTTTTTTTGTCCCAGGCATCGCCAGCCCGTCTGGCTCCAAGAAAGCATTCATGCACCCGAAAACGGGCCGGATCATCGTCATGGATACCGCCAAGCGGAAAACCTCGTGGCAGTCGATTGTGTCGCTGCACGCACAGCAGGCCATGACTGACGCCGGGGTCAAGTTGACGACCGAAGCGGTGGCGATGTCGATTGACTTCTACTTTCCCCGTCCCAAGTGCCATTTTGGGAGCGGCAAAAACGCGGCAAAGATCAAAGACACCGCCCCAAAACATCACATCCAGAAGCCTGACCTGACAAAGTTGATTCGATGCACCGAAGATGCACTGACCGGCATCGTTTATAAGGACGATTGCCAAGTCACAGAACGGTTCTGTCAGAAACATTGGTGCGAGATTGGCGAGGCTCCGGGCGTCGAAATCACCGTAGAAGTTGTGCTATAATAGCACCATGCCGACTAAGAAATTTATCAACTACCAATACCGACACCCCGACAAGCTCGTTACGCGGGTCGTGTCGGCAATCTGTAAAGACGATGGCAATTTCAGGATCTCAGAGATATACGAGGAGGAAATCACACCGCTTCAGCGGTTCCATAAATGGGGTGAAATTAACGAGCCGAGAATTGTTGATTTCCCAAACAAATAAAACTTTTTTTATTTGCGATTGCGGTAATTTTTTTTAGCGTTTAGTGTCAATATTTAATGGATTCGTTGTCAGAAGAATTATCTGAAGATCAAATTAACCGACGGGCTGAAGCGCAGGTCAGAGTGTACCTGGGCGGGCAGACGGTTGAACTGGTCGGTATGATGCCGCCTGACGGTTGGCGAGAGTCGAGCCAAAAGGCACCGTGCGGAGTCTGCGACAGCGGCAAAAGTCTTGAGAAGATCAAGCCTGCTATCTGCCTCAAATGCCTGCGGGCCGACAAGAAGTTCGACGCGGTTCTGCAAGCTGCCGCTAAATGGGAGCAACGCCAGTACGCACTTCAGAGAGTGATCAGCGAGGCACGCATTAAACGCAATGCAGAGATGCAGCGATTGACCGGCAACAAGCGAAGAAACAAGGGTGCCCAGCCGGGCCGCGGTGCGATTGAATCGATGGTCAATCTGCGAGGGCGGGTGGACTGGTAATCTTTTGACCAAACCAAAAAAGGAATGTTAAATTAGGACAGTTGTTTAATGAGTGTTTTTCGAGTGCCACAATGGGGGGAACCCGGGGGCTTGCGCCCTAAGCCGAACTCGCGAAACCGAGATCATCGGATGTATATCAGGATGATCAATCCTTTATACATTTCGCCAGACGAAAAAGTTATTCGTACTCGCGAATACATGGAAGAGATTGCCAGTACAAGTGGTGATCACAGGGCGGCAGTTCAAGCCGCAACGTGGTTGTTCAATGCTGAAGCGTCTGTGATTCAGTCTGCCTATACCGCATATGCCACTGAAATCGGTAACACTTCCGAAATCAATGCTCAAGACGACGAGTCAGACGAAACAATGTCTGATGAATCAAGGGTTTGAAGATTGGTTGCCTTTAGCAACGCCAAATCATAATTGGAAGCCAAGCCATTTAGTTGAATGTCGAAAATATCTAAATGGTTTAACAGAAAGCAACGTTAAAAGATTGATGCTATTCCTGCCACCACGGCACGGCAAAAGCGAACAATCAACGATTCATTACCCGGCTTACAGGCTACTTCGCAACCAAACCATGCGGGTCATCGTCGGGGCCTATAACCACAGCCTCGCATGTACATTCAGCCGACAAACGCGGCGGCTCGTTAGTAGGTTCGGTTTCCAGTTTGCCAACGATTCAAACAAACAGAATCAGTGGTCGTCAGTTCACGGCGGCGGGTTGTATGCCGTAGGCGTCGGCTCAGGTGTAACGGGCTACGGTGCCGATCTGGTAGTGATCGATGACCCGGTGAAGAGCCGCCAAGAAGCTGAATCACCAACTTACCGGGCACGAGTTCTGGACTGGTACCAAAACGACCTCTACACCCGCCTTCACCCCGGCGCGGCTATCGTGCTGATCATGACCCGCTGGCACTCTCTTGACCTTGCTGGCCAGCTACTGGAAGAAGCGAACAACGGCGGCGAACGGTGGGACGTGGTGAGCCTGCCAGCCATTGCCGAAGAGAATGACACACTCGGACGACAGCCGGGGGCGGCCCTCTGGCCAGATCGTTACAACGTCGCAGACTTTGACCGGATAAAGAAGGCTATCGGCTCTTATGCTTTTTCTGCTCTTTATCAGCAGCGGCCCAGTCCACGATCAGGCGGGTTTTTCCGTGCTGATTGGCTACCTATTGCCAATTCTGACGCTGGCACTGGTCTTTCATGCCGCGCTTACGACACTGCCGCGACGCCGGGGGCAGGCGACTACACCGCAGGCGTCAGAATGCTCAGGATCGGTGATCGATACAGAATCACCCACGTGGTTAGAGGGCAATGGAGCCCAGCCCAACGGCGAACCATCCAGCGACAGACAGCAGAGATAGACGGGCTGCAAACCATCGTCCACCTTGCTCAAGATCCCGGTGCCGCGGGGGTCGATCAGGTTGAGCAGGACAAAATCAACTTGGCAGGGTTTGCAACTGTTTCAGCCCGGCCTACAGGTTCTAAAGAAGTGCGAGCCATGCCATTCGCGGCAGCTTGTGAGGCTGGCCTTGTGGAGCTTGAGCGGGGCGACTGGAACAGGGCTTTCATCGATGAGCTTTGCAGCTTCCCGACTGGTCAGCATGATGACCAAGTGGATGCGGCAGCCGACGCATTTAACTACCTGAGCCGGAATGGCTCTTTTCAGTGGTTTTCATGACGCAACCCTATAGCCTGCACATAGGCGATTGTCTGGACGTTCTCAAGTCGCTGGACGCTGAATCAATCGACGCGATTGTGACCGATCCGCCGTATGGGCTGGCGTTTATGGGTAAGAAATGGGACTGCGATGTGCCGAGCGTTGAGGTCTGGGCTGAGTGCCTGCGCGTGCTGAAGCCGGGCGGGCATCTCTTGGCGTTTGCAGGCACACGAACACAACACCGCATGGCGGTGCGAATCGAAGATGCAGGCTTTGAAATCAGAGATATGATCGCATGGGTCTACGGATCGGGGTTCCCGAAGTCGCTGGACGTGAGCAAGGCGATTGATAAGGCGGCAGGGGCGGAGCGAGAAAAGCGTTGGAAGTCTGTGACAATTGGTAGTAGTGTCGGCACCCTTGAGCCTCGCCCTTGGCTTGACAAGGCAAGAAAAGAAGGTGGCTGTTTTGTCGATGGGGAAACTCCTGCCACCGACGACGCGCGTCAATGGCAAGGCTGGGGCACTGCCCTCAAGCCTGCCCTTGAACCAATCACAATGGCCCGTAAACCGCTCACTGGCACGGTAGCTGAAAACGTGCTGGAGCATGGGACGGGAGCATTAAATATCGATAAGTCCAGGGTGGGGACAGACGATACTAGAGCCCCATCATATCGAATGACTTCTAAAGGCAGGCCCGGGGGCGGATTTGGCAATGATATGGATTACACCCGAAGCGGGCTGGTTGCCGGTTCTGCTTGTGGCCGCTGGCCTGCCAATTTCATCCACGATGGCAGCGATGAGGTGGTGAGGTTGTTTCCAGATACTGCACCAAGCAAAGCTGGGATTCGCAGAAATAAATCAGGAATGGGAATTCACGATTCTGAAAAAGGAACTTTTGGCAAAGGTGATGTTTTTGGTGGATTCAATGATTCAGGCTCCGCCGCCCGTTTCTTCTACTGCCCGAAAGCAAGCAAGGCAGAGCGGGAAGCGGGACTGGAAGAGATGGAATCAGTCCATCGTGTTAATGGCAATAAATGGACTGATCAAGATTACCGGGTAACAAATGGCGAGCGGCCACCAACAGCTGAATCAGGGCCACGAACGAACCACCACCCGACCGTTAAGCCTATCGATTTAATGGCCTATCTTTGCCGCCTAATCACACCACCGGGCGGAACCATACTTGACCCATTCACTGGCAGCGGCTCTACAGGCGTAGCGGCATTGCGAGAAGGGTTTAAATTCATCGGCATTGAACTGAATGCTGAATACGCTGAAATCGCACGAAAACGCATCGAAAACGAATTAAACAAAGCACCGCTATTTACAAATGCCTGACTACAACCCACTCAACTGGTTCCGCTCCAAGTCACTCAGGACGGGCGTTACCGCTGATTCTACTGAGATCGACGTATCGGCATGGTCAGTCGATGTCATCAACGCCTTGAGCGATGATTATGCAAACCTCGCCCGGCCCTATTGCGATAACCCTTTAATCAAGGCCGCGATTGAGGCCATGCGGCGAAATGTCCCAAAGGCTATATTGCAGGTCGGCTACTTTGATAAGGAAGGCGGATTCGAGCCGGTAGATCATCCACTGCTGCAAATCTGGAAAGAACCGGCACCAGGCGAAACTGAATCAACGCTGGTTGAATTTATTTATCAACAGCTTTTAGAGGATGGCAACGCCTACGTACCTGCCATCTCTGACCGGGACACCCAGACGGGCGGCACGATCAGAGAGCTTCAGCCGATCCCGTATAGCTGGCTGCAAGTGCCGACATACGGGCAGGCCATCGGTGAAATCACAGAATACCCCTTTGTCGGCTTTGATGGTGGCAGGGGCTTCCAGTTCACCACGCCACGCGAAAGAATGCTGCATTTCCGGGTCGGCAAGTCATCGACCACAGCCGCAAGAGGCCGCTCGCCGCTTGAAGCAGTGCGGGCAGAGTTGGCACTGATCAAGCTGACAGCGATTTACGAAACAACCATCTTGAGCCGATCCGGTGTGCCTTCATGGCTGGTCAGCTTGACCGGCACGGGGGCGCAGATGATGACCAGCGACAATATCGCAGTCTTACAATCCGACATCAAGCGGGCAGTGTCTGGCAAGGGCGTCGGCAGGCCATTGATCTTCAAGGGTGGCGAGCTTGACATCAAAACCCCCGGGTTCAGCCCGAAAGATCTCTCTGTCCAAGAGATGACCGAGATTGCAGTGGCCCGCGTGTGCGGTGTACTTGGCTGGTCGCCAATGTCGCTGAAGCAACCGGACACTGGCAAGACCTACAGCAACTTGATTGAAGCCAATCGGGCAAGCTGGCGCGATGCGATCATTCCGTTCCTTGAACTATTGTCGATGCAGTTGACGCGACTGGTGCGAACGCTTCCCACCGGCTATGACGGCGCGATTGCACAGCCTGATAACATGCTCACAGTCAGGTTCGACACCAGCCAGATCGAAGAGTTGGCCGCAGACACGAAAGCCCTTTCTGATCGGGCGGTGGCCTTGTATCAATCCGGCCTGTTGTCGCTGAATGAAGCCCGTCAGATCATGGGCTATGCCGAAATTGAATCACAGGACACACCAGCCGAAGCGGCTGAAGATCAAGCTGAAGGCGAGGCTGAATAATGCCTGCCGGGAATTGCAATCTGACAATCGAGCAAGGGGCCACCTGGTCACAGTCGATCCAGTATCAAACGGCTAACGGCACGAATATCAGCCTGTCGGGTTATACGATCCGCATGCAGGCCCGTTCAGCCTATACCGCTAATACGACACTTGACCTGTCAACCGCCAACGGCAATATCACGATCACATCAGCCGCCAACGGCACTTTCACGCTTCAGCAGACAGCCGCCCAAACGGCTAACCTGACTGCGGGCAGTTATGTTTACGACTTGGAACTGGTCAAGCCTGACACGACGGTTGATCGGCTGCTTTATGGCACGCTCACTGTCACGCCGGAAGTCACCCGCTAATGGCTGATATTATTGTCAGACAAGCGAACACCACCAGCCTGACGGTTCAGTCGTCAAGTAATCAGGTGATTGTGCGGCAACAGCCGAATAATACGGTAGTCGTACAGACGACCGGGAACAGCTACGTTCTGCCTGTTGCGACTAATAGCACACTTGGCGGCATCATCGTTGGCGACAACCTGACGATCAACGCCAACGGCCTTTTGTCGGCACAAGCGGGCGGGGGCGTCAGCACGTTCAACAATCGCACAGGCAATGTGACATTACTTGCCAACGATGTGACCAGCCTGGCAAATGGCGTGTATCTGGCGGATAGGTTAAGTAATATCAGCATGTCTTATGGCACAGACTCTGTGCAAGGCATGAACAAAACGACCGCAAGCGTATCTTTTCTCTCCGGTTTAACTGGTCTCAATCGAGGCGTTACAGCGGTAAGATCAGGCAATCTGGTTGCGTCGCTTGAATTAAATTCAGACGATCTTTTTGGCGGCGTGCTGATCCGGCACAATAACGATTCGATATTTTTCAACTACGATGGGTTGCAATCGACTACAGGCACAGCGAATTATTCATGGTCAAGCGATCATTTTATTACTCAGGGTCGTGCCGATAGCCGCTACGCAACACCCGCTAACCTGACTGCATACCTGCCCACAGCCAACTTTACCTACGCCAATCTGACCGGCAAACCAGTTCTTGCAAATATTGCAACAACTGGAGCTTACTCTGACCTAACCGGAACGCCCAATCTATCGCTCTATCTGACAACTGCCAACGCGGCAACCACTTATTATCTTCAAACCAACCCGAACGGCTACATCACAGCGGCTTGCCTGACTTATTCAAACATCACCGGCACGCCTGATTTATCAATCTATCTGACTACGGCCAATGCGGCATTAACCTATCTGCCAAGTGCCAATTTTACCTATGCCAATATTGGCGGGACGATACCGACAGCGACAAATACAACGCTCGGAGCGATCAAAGTTGGCTCAAACTTGACCATATCAAACGGCACGCTATCGGCAAGCATTCCGGCGGCTGGTTTTACCAATGGTGACACGCTGAACGGGGGCAGTTATTAATGCCCACGTTTAACGGTACAATCGTGCTGAAAAACAACAGCACTGCCGGAGCGGCTCCGGTCGCTGGCAATCTGACAAATGGCGAGATTGCGATCAATACCAAAGACGGGATTCTGTACGGTAAAACGAGTGACACAGGCTATATCGTCAACTGGAATGGCACGATTACATACCCAACGATTCCGATAACATATCTGATCGTAGCAGGTGGTGGCGGTGGTGGTGGCGGAAACTCTGCGGGATTTCCCGACGGTGCTGGTGGTGGTGCGGGTGGATTGCTTACAGGCACGGCCAATTTTAGTCTTACCGTCAACCACACACTGACCATCGGCGGCGGCGGTGCGGGTGCTTCCGGTGCGTCGTCAAACGCCAGAGGTTCGACCGGATCAAATTCAACTCTTGGCAGCCTCACAGCCTTTGGCGGTGGCGGCGGTGGCGTCCGTGATAACACGCTTAATAGTGGCCTTGCTGGCGGCTCCGGTGGTGGTGCTGCGATCAATTCAGCCGGTTCTGCCAGCGGCACGCCGGGCAACGGTACAAGCGGGCAAGGCTATGCGGGTGGGTCCGCCTTTGGTGGCGCACAATACGGCGGCGGTGGTGGCGGTGGCTCTGCGGCAGTCGGTAACAACGGTACGACCAACACCGGCGGCAATGGCGGTAACGGCACCAGTTCAAATATTACCGGCACGCCCACAATCTACGCGGGCGGTGGCGGCGGTTCTGTCCGCGCTGGCACGGGCGGCATTGGCGGCACTGGCGGCGGTGGTAACGGCACCGTATCAGGCAGCGGAGCAAATGGCACGGCGAACACTGGTGGCGGTGGTGGGGGTGGTGGATCGTCCAGCGGCTCCGGTGGTAATGGTGGCAGCGGTATTGTGATCATCAGCTTTGCCAATACGACAAATATCACAGTTGGGGCTGGATTGACCTACAGCAATTCGACAAACGGGGCCAATAAGGTCTTTTCCTTCACCGGCGGCACTGGCAACATCTCATTCAGCTAATGGCATACTACGCACTTTTAACGCCTCAGAATGTGGTCACAGAAGTCTTTTCGGGTAAAGATCCCGGCCAAGATGGCGTTGCCGATTGGGCAGCGTATTATGCCAAAGTTCGCAATCAAAAGTGCTTGCAGACAAGCTATACGGGCAGCATCCGCAAGAATTTTGCGTCGGTCGGATTCACATACGATCAAGCAAGAGACGCCTTCATCGCACCTCGGCCAGAGCCTGCCGAATATTACACGCTGAACGAACAAACTTGCCGCTGGGAACTGACCCCGGCGGGCATGCTGGCAATCACAACAGACGCGATCAAAGCCTATTTTGATCAGGTGGCTAAACAGCGCGAATATGACAGTCTGCTGACAATCGACACTTATAAAGGTTCAAATGTGCCAAAATGGGCCGCTGAACATGCCGCATTTTTCACCTGGCGTGATCAGTGCTGGCTGATTGCCTATCAGATTCAGGCCGATGTTCAGGCAGGACTGCGACCCGTGCCAACGCCTGACCAGGTGATCAGTGAACTGCCTGTGCTGGTCTGGCCGTCGTGACATTCTCCACAGCCGCACGCAACGCCGAAAGGTACCTGACATGCAGATTGACATCATCGGACAGATCAACCGAGAGCAATTACTCAAAACCCTGCGAAATGCGGGCATTGCTGCATTGGTGGCTGTGCTTATCGTCGTGGAATCAGACTTGCCGCGATTTGTTGACGCGACCGCCCCGCTGGGCGTTTTCATCGGCTTTGCGATCGCTCAAGTCCGCAAGTATCTCGAATCAGGCGTAATAGTGGGGAGCAAGTGACCATGCAACAGGACGCAACAGGCTTTGACGATTCCGGCCCCGGCGTTTCGCTGCTTCAGTCCACGCTCTACGGCATCGGCTCAATCTGGGGTGCCGCTTATGTGGTCAATCACCCGCAGCCACCCGAAGAAACGCTACTGCACCTCGCCATGCGACTCACGCCTCAACTGCTCTTTGCTGTGGCTGCCGTGATTCAAGCAGTGATCGCATTCCGCAAAATGCAGCAGGCGGAAAAAACCAAGTAATTCTGTTCGATCCTCTTTCCCGGAAAGGTCAGGTGATCTGTGCTGGCTGAAGTAGTGATTCTTTACGGTCTGCAATGCCAATCAGGCGACTGCCCCAAAACCGCCCAAATTTTGCCCGTAGTGGCTCCGGTGGTCGTTCAGGCTGAAATCTATCGACCGAATCTGTTAAATCGCGTCCTGCGCAAATCTAGGCCGGTTTCTGTGATCATTATTCAGCCGGAATCTGCCAAAGCAGACAAGGCGGCTAAGTGAGCCAACACCAAAAACCGAACGAGCCGGGCCATGTTGGCCTGGTGCCGTTTTTTGTGATATGGCCGATCATCCAGTTTCTGGCGGTGCCGCTCTTGCGGGCGGTGCTGCCGTACATTCTGGAGCAGATCGCCGACGCCCTGAAGTCTGGGCAGCCGATCAGATTCAGCGATGACGACTTGAAGGCTGTGGTTGAAGAACAGCAGCAGGCCATGAAAGCGGCTTATCAACAGTGATCGGCATTATCACAGCCTTGGTTGTCGCTCAACAGGCGATTCAGTCAACGGTCGTGCCGCCTTCAACCGAGGAGCGGATCACGTTCACCCATGCCGGGTTTACCTACTATGTCGGCAAATCTACCGGCACTGTCACGGTATTCCCGGCAGGTGGGCAGCCGACACCGCCCGACGAGGGCCGCCCAAAGCCTCCGCCAGTGATTAACGGGGCGGCTTGGCTGTCTCTCATTATTGACCCGAACTCTGCCGAGCAACAGGCATGGCGCACAGACGGAGAGGTCAGAACAAGCCTGCAAAAGGCCGGGGTCGAATATCGCACTTACGCCAGCACCGAGCAGGACATCGACCTACTTGGCTTTCGGTCGGAGCTTACCGCGAACGGCTCGCCGCTGGTGATTGTGCAGGACAAGGCCGGGAAGGTGATTCAGGCAAAGCAGGTCAAAACACTGGAAGAACTCAAGGCGATTGCTAAGGGGTTGAAGTCTTGAACCTTGAACAGTGGGTGCTACCTGATGGCACGGCAACAGCACTTGGCAACCATCGCCCGCCGGAAGAATTCAGCTTCCCGGTTCGCGCTGGTCTGCCGGATCTACCTGAAAGCCAATGGCGAGAGTTTGACCTGCGGGCTAATAGCGATTATCCGGTCAAGATTAAGAATCAGGGCAGTTTTGGGGCTTGCAATGGGCACGCTGCCGCTTCCGCCGCTGAAGATGCCCGCTATGTGGCCGGTCTTGATTATGTGCCGCTCTCGCCGTGGATGATCTACGCCGATCTCTGCAATGGCTTTGACCGTGGCTCGATCATTGCCGAAGCCCTGACGCACTGCGAGCGCAAAGGCACTTGCAACGATTCACTGGTGCCACATGGCACGATCAACCCCCGGAAGATCAGCAGCGAGGCACGCGAGAACGCGAAGCGATTCAAAATTGAAATTGGCTACCGGATCAGCGACTTCCGCGAAATGTGCATCGCCTGCCAGTTGCGGATGCCGATCAATTTCAGCGTGCCGGTCAATGCCGGTTTCAACATGCTGGATGCTGAAGGCGTGCCGCGAAATCGGGCAGGCTGGCACAATCACGCTGTTCAGGCCGGCTTTGCCATGAAACGCGGTAAAAACGGCTGGCTGATCGGCATGCGGAACAGTTGGGGCGAACAATGGGGGATTAACGGTTATTGCTGGGTGTCAGCGGCAACCGTCAAAGGCAGCGGCTTTGATGCTTACGCAATTCTGGCCACCGAATACGACCCACAACAGGCTCCGCCACCCATCGCTTAACTTTGGCAAACGTAAACGGCAAATCAATCGACCTGACACCCACCGAGGGGATGCGGGCCGAGGCTGAACGCTATCGCAAATGGAAGGCCGACGGTCGCCGTGGTGGAACCGACACCGCACGGCGACGGGCCTCCCAGATTCTGTCAGCAGGCGAACTGTCGCCAGATGTCGTTATCACGATGTCGGCATGGTTCGCACGTCATGAGGTCGATAAAAAAGCCACCGGCTTTCGACCTGGCGAAGCGGGCTACCCATCGCCCGGCAGAGTGGCATGGGCGGCATGGGGCGGCGACGCTGGCCAGACATGGGCAGACGCCAAAGCCAAGACAATTAAGCGTGCCCGCGGTGAATCAGTCAAAGCACGCCAGACACCCAGACAACTACTAGACGCAATGCCGGACGGTGAACCGCTTTACCGGGCGGCCCGTTCGATTCTGCTGGCCATCGGCAAACAGCAGATAGAAACATGGCGGCGATTTATCGAGCCACCCAAGGCCAAAGAGTTCAACCCGCTCGACCCGTTCGCGGGTGCCATTGAGATGGGCAATCGGTTTATCCCGACCATCACCAGCTACATCGACGAATCAGGCCGGGCGGCATTGGTAGAGCTTGACCAGCAGGACGCCGATGAATGGCTGGTGAAAGCTCCGCATGTCATTGATGCAGCCCGCACGGCAGCCCTAAAACTCTGCCAAGAAACGACAAGCCAGTTTATTTTCGATCTCAATACGACACTTGACGGGATTCGTGAGGATATTGCCGAATCGATCCGCACCGGTGAAACGCTTGGCGATACGGTTGACCGAGTGGATCGGTGGATGAAAGACAACGCCCGCTGGCGAGCCCGTCGAATTGCAGTCACTGAATCAGCCAGAGCCTACAACCAAGGCCGTTATGAAGCCACAAGGGGCCTGGATTTTGTCGCCGGTTATGAGTTGGTTCTATCAGCCGACGCCTGCCCACTCTGTCATGCGATTAAACGCCAATGCCCGGTTATTCCCAAAGACGGCACATTCGGCCAAAACGGGAAGAATGAGACGTACAAAAATCTGAAGTTCCCGCCATTTCATCCCGGCTGCCGCTGTACAACTGTTGTCGTGTTCGATGACGAGGTGCCGAAGGAATGGCCGAAGCCTGTCAAGCCTGCTGATAACGGCTACATCCTGCCAAGTGATACCGACTTTGCGAATGCCATTGAAGGCGGTTATGAGTCAGTGGCTATCGGTAACGCTAAATCAATCAACGCCTTTATTTTGACTGAATAACAGGGCCTGACAAATGGAAAAACTCACAAAGGCAGTTGAAACGACTGTCAATGGTAGCGGTGCAGGCTCGTTCAAGGGCTATGCCGCCCGCTTTCTCAACATTGACCGGCAGGGCGACATCATTCTGCCCGGTGCATTCTCAGGTGCTATTCAAACATTTATGGACGATGGCGGGATGGTGCTGGCCGACCATGAAAACAAGACATCTGCTGTGATCGGCACGTTAATCGATGCCCATGAAGATCGAAGCGGCCTGATGGTTGACGTGGCGTTATCTGCCACGAAATCAGGGCAGGAAGTACGCCAATTACTGAAAGAAAAGGCATTGCGGAAAATGTCGATTAGTTTTTACGCCAAACGTCCGACACGTATTCCAGATTCAGCAATCCGTGAACTCTGGCAGAAATACAACTACAAGCCAAGCGAAGCCCAGAAGCAACTCGCCAAGTCAGGCGCAAACCTGATCAGTGAGGTGGCCGAGGTCTTGGAAGTCTCCATCGTGCCGATTCCCGCCAATCCCGGCGCGGAAGTGATCGCAGTCAAGTCTCATGACGACTGTGATACACCGGCATTACCACCCACTGGCTTCGTGCAAGTGGCCGGTCAGTTGCTCGATTTCACCGCTTTAGTCAAGCGATGCGAGCTTGCTGATCGTGTCATTTCTGATTTCCAATCGCCAAACCGGCGAAATAAGTAAGGAGGCCTTAAATGGCTTTAACGGAAACTCGCACGGCTTCGGCGATTGCTGAAGACCGTCTCCGACTGGCTGCGCAGGTTCAGGGCCTGCGTGACGAACTGGTTTCAGCCCCTGACGAAGTTCGGGCAGAGAAGTCTGCCGACTTGTCGAGCCTGATGGACCAGCTTGAACGCTGTGACAGTGAATATCAGTTGGCCGCATCGCTTGAGCGTGCCAATCAGATGATTGAAAAGATGGCACGTCAGCCGAATCGGCCTGAGCCGACTGTTTACGGTGCCAACGTCCAATACCAGCCCGCTCGTGTCTCTTACGATGGTCGGGTGCTGGATAATGGCGGGCTTGCCGATCCATCTGACAAGTCGGCACTTGCGTCACCTGAATATCACCAGGCATTCAAGGCTTTGATTCAGGCACGCGGACGCATTGAACTGGTCAAGAGTTCAAGCCTGCGGAACATGCTGGAAGTGTACGGCAAGGGCGGCGACTTCGGTTTGCCCTCAAACGAGTTTTATATGCCTTTCAGTAAGGATATGACACTTGGCACGACGACCAACGGCACCAACACCGTAACGCCTGATTTCCGCTTTGATGTGATCGTTGGGCGAACTGTTGCCCCTGTGATGACCCGCATCTGCCGCGTCATCAATACAAATGTCAATCAGGTGACATTCCCTCGTGATTCAAACACGAACAACATCACCACCGCGCCGCAGTATGGCACGACTTTTCGGCCATTCATGGGTGAAACGCCGAACACGACCACGAGCAAGATCGACACCGGCCCGTTTACGCAGCTAACGATTCCAGTCAACACCGGTACGATGTACACCGATGTTTCGGCTGACTTCTTCGCTGACGTGGCAGGCATCAGCAACTACATCCAGACAGAAGCCTCAAAGGCTTTTGCTGCTGTGGTTGACAATCAGGTCATTAACGGCCTGACCGCATCGACCGAAGCCGAGGGCGTTATCTCCAACAGTTCTGTTGGCATCACCAAGACCGGCAGCAATAACACGCTGGTCGCTTCCAAGGTGATCGACGGCTTCTATGCTTTGGCCGATCAGTATGCGACAAACCTTTCATGGGTGATGCGTCGCGCGACTCATGGCAAGCTGGTTGCCCTGAATGATACGACCAACAGAAGCCTGTTCCTTGGTTCTGCCGATTCTGGCTATGTGCAAGGCATCACGCCTTCCATCATGGGTCAGCCGGTTTACTTTAATGGCTTTGTGCCTGCATCGGGTGCATCAACACCGAAGTCGATTGTCTTAGGCGACTTTAACGAGTACATCCTACTTTTGCGGCAGGGCTTCACCGTCGCGATTGATGAGGTGTCGCTGGCCTATGCGAACCGCGTCCGTATTGCGGTCAAGTACCGCTTCGGCGGTGCTGTGAGAGACCCACGAGCCTTCCAGATTATTCAGGAACTCGTGTAAGTTTTGAGGGCGTGCCCCTCGCCGTTCCCGGTCATTAGATGCTTCAATGGCCGGGGGCGGTTTTTGCCTTACTTTACTTATCCACCTGAAATAAGACACTCATAAAATGCCTGCATACATCACACAAAATGAAGCGGCCTTATTTGCTGAAACGCTGGGCAGTGTATCCGCCATGCGTGCCACTGTTTTACTGACTGCCGCATCGACCATGCTAGACCAATTCACAGGTCGAACCTTTACAGGTGCCGAACTGTCCGACAGCGTGAAAGCGGGAATTGCCATGTGTGCCGAATGGATGGCCACGTCTAACCCGGCAGGCGGGACGATTATTAAAGAGAAAATCGGCGACTATGATGTCAGTTATGCCACGCCGGAAGCGGGCAGCATTCCGGTTGCAATTCAGATGTTGTGGGCACCGTATAAGATTGTGGCGGTCGGATGATACGCAAGAAAATTAAATACAATTTTCAAGGGCAAAAATTTATTCAGAACCTTGAACGAAGCCTTGAA
>Ga0208546_1000469_pt1 | contig 14868 bp, 22 predicted proteins | sample DEB19_08_DNA_4_FD_184528 | JGI IMG/M metagenome (GOLD analysis project Ga0208546, IMG submission 184528) | Aqueous microbial communities from the Delaware River and Bay under freshwater to marine salinity gradient to study organic matter... | ecosystem: Environmental > Aquatic > Marine > Coastal...
TGGTGGTGCAATTACTGAAAAAGAAGGTGAAAAGGCCACCGGTGCCATCAACCGCATGGGGTTGGCACAAAGCGAACGAGAGTTCATAGCTGCCGCTCGTGACCTGCAAGAAGTAGTTCGCAAAGGTGTCGCTAACGCGCAGCGTAGGGCAGCCGCTGGTGCGGCAAGCACCGGTGCATCACCTTCACCAGCCGCTTCTTCTGGCACACCCCCGCCACCTCCCGGCTTTAAACGCGACTGATCTTAAGGAATTGGGATGTCATTTCAGACGGCAACTAATCCAAGCACAGGCGAGAAAGTCGTTCTTGTCGGCAATGAGTGGAAGCCTTACACCGAGAGCGCCACGAACGCGCAAGGTGGCAGGGCGTTCCTTGTCAACAATAGCTGGCTGACCGACGAAGGTGTTCCCGGTCAACGAGCAGCCGCGCCCGCCGCACCAGCGCAGCCAGAACTGACCACTGGGCAAAAGATCTATCAGGCTGTGCGCCCGTATGTCGCCCCGACTGTTGAGGCGCTGGGTGCTGTTGGTGGTGGCCTTGTCGGCGGCGGTGCCGGAACGGTTCTCGGCCCTGTCGGCACGGCCACTGGTGCCGTGGGTGGTGCCGGTCTTGGCTACGGCATGGCTAAGGAACTGATGGAACTTGGCGATGTGTACTTGGGCGGCAAACCTCGGCGTCAAGGTGCTGCTCAGGTTGTTGAGCCAGTTCGAAACATTGTCGAAGGTTCCACATTCGAGGCCGGTGGTCGGGTGCTTGGCCCAGTGCTTGCCAAGGGTGTCGGCAAGGTCATGGACTTGCGGAACATCTCGACGAACAAAGCCTCCGACATCGCTCGTAACGCCCTTGGCCCTGATCTGCCTCAAGTGCTCAACGCGCTCAAGGCGTCACAGGGCACCGGGCAGAGCGCGGCGCAGACCACTGCTCAAATCAATAGCCCGACATGGCAGGCGTTGATTCAGCGAGCCACTGAGCGCGATCCGCGCTTCCTGCGGGCGCTGGAGCAATCACAAGGCGAAGTGTCGCTCAACGCCCTTGCCAAGCTGGCAGGCGGCACCACGGCCACCGAGACTCGTGCGGCTAGTGATCTGGCTAAACAGACGGTTACGGACATCACGAGCCCCGCTCGTCAAGCCGCACTCACCCGTGCTAACCAAGGTCAGCGTGTGGCTGCGTTGGAGGCTGAAGCCGATCAGTTGGCTCAAGCCGCTGGTGCCAAAGTCGAGGATGTTCGCAGGCTGATTAAGGCCGGTCAGATTGCAGAAGCCAGCGCCCGTTTGGACTTGATTAAGAAGAATCTGCCGGTGGGCTTTACCAAGTACACCTACAAGGGCGAACTGGCTAAGATGGCCGACGACTGGGCATCGCAAGCCGCCGATGCATCCCTTGATCTGGGTCAAGGTGCCCGGTTTGCTCAGTCGGCTGCTGACAGCCTTCGCTCTGCGGGCATCAAGCCCTTGGAGGGCGACTCGCTTGTCCGCTCGATTCGGGCTGTGACCAATAACCCCGAGTTTGCTGGCAACGACATTCTGGCGGGTGCTGTTAAGACCGTTGCCGATGACATTGCTAAGTGGACAAGTCAAGGCGGCGTTATTGACGCTAAGGCGCTCGATGCGATTCGCAAGAACTCTGTCAATGCCGCAATCCAACAGCTTCGCCCGGGCGTTGACGCAACCACCCAGCGCAACCTTGCTGCTGGTGTGATGGCAAAGATCAAGCCCATGCTGATCGACGCGATTGAAGCGTCGGGCGGTAAGGGTTATCGCGCATACCTTGAGGAATATGCCCAAGGGATGCAAGACATCGCCAAGCAAAAGCTCACGGGTGAGGCCCAGCGTCTGTGGAAGACGGACAAGGATGCGTTTGTTCGTCTGGTTCAAGGCGAGTCGCCCGATGTAGTGGAGAAGATTCTCGGCCCCGGCAACTACAACATCGCCACTGAACTTGCAGAAGACACGCTGCAAGTGTTGCAATCTCAAGCCCAAAAACGCCTGACCGAGTTGTCAATAAAGGATCAGGTGGGTAGTGGGCAAGAGGCACTCAAACAACTGCTTCTTCAGCACACCTCGAAGCTGCGTCTGCCCTCGTACCTTAGCGCCGTTGCCGCGACGACCAACAAAGCAATCTCCATCTTGGAAAACAAGATCGGCACAAAGACGATGGGGGCGCTCACCGAGGCGCTCAAGACACCCGAAGGTGCCGCAAACCTTTTGGAGCGTCTGCCCGCTGAAGAGCGCAGCCGGGTGCTCAAGATCATCTCCGATGCTGGCAACCTCAAGGGTCAAGCTGGTACAGTTGCTAGAGCGGCTCGCACAGCCGCAGCCACCACCCTTGGCTCTAATGCCTTGGCACCTACCCGTGAAACCGAAAACGCACTGGCAGAGTAATCATGGAAGCAGAAATTGACCCGGTGAAGTATGGCGCTTTATGGGAGCGCGTCCAGACGATGGACAAGAAGATCGACAAGATGGAGCGCCAACTTGAAGAACTCGTGGCCTTGGCGAACAAGGGCAAGGGTGGGTTCTGGATGGGCATGACCATCGCTTCGATCGCGGGGGGATTTATTACTTGGGTAGCGGGGCACTTTAAGGGTGGCTAAATGAATTGGAGTGATGCACTCAAGGCGGTCATTCCCGTCATCGTCGCGTCCCTTGCTTGGCTGCTGGGACAGGTTGCTGACTTCTCCACTCGGCTGACTAAGATCGAGGGGTCGATGCCCGCTCTCATCACGAAAGAAGGCGTCCCCACGGACAGCCCGATTAGTGCCGAGCGTAGGGCCGCAATGAAGGAGCAGTTGATGCAGCACATCAACGAACTTCAGGTCAAGGTTCGGCTGCTTGAAGAGCGCGAAAGGCTTGTGAAGAAATGATCCCTATCGTCGCATCTCTCCTTGGAACTCTAGCGCAAAACGGTTTGGGGCTTTTGTCGTCTGCCATCCAAGCCAAGGGTAAGGATGTCGTCGAAAAGACTTTAGGGGTCAAGATCACCGACAACCCAAGCCCTGAGGAAGTCGCCAAGCTGCGGCAGCTTCAGTACGAGCATGAGGAGAACTTGCTCGAACTCGGGATCAAGAAAGCAGAACTTGAGCAACGGGAACTTGAGTCCCTACTTGCCGCCCAAGCAAACCAAGAAAACAATGTGTCCGATCGCTGGAAGGCGGATATGGCATCGGACTCTTGGCTATCCAAGAACATCCGACCGGGGACGCTGATCTACATCCTGACTGCTTACCTTATTTTTGCTGGCATGAGTGCTGCGGGAATTGAAGTGCAGGAAGCATATGTCTCCCTGCTCGGTCAGTGGGGTATGCTGGTGATGACCGCCTACTTCGGGGGCCGCACAGTCGAGAAGGTCATGGAGATGCGTAAGAGGGACAAAGAATGAGCCTCAGTCAAGAGCAGGCCGCTTTCCTGCTGGATATGTGCAGGTTGATTCAGTACGCCACATCGAAGGGTTTTGTGGTCACCGGTGGTGAATTAGCCCGCACTCCTGAGCAGCAAGCCATCTATGTCAAGACTGGTCGATCCAAGACGATGAATTCCATTCATCTCAAACGCTGTGCGATTGATCTCAACTTTTTTAAAGACGGTCAGATTATTTGGAACAAGGAAACCTTAGCCCCGCTGGGAGCATATTGGGAATCCTTGCATTCCAAAAACCGCTGGGGTGGGAACTTTAAGTCGTTGGTTGACTGCCCGCACTTTGAGCGTAATGTCTAACGGCCTAGCGCAAGCCGCACTATCAGGTAAGTCAGCGGCAGCGCAAACGCTAGGCTGAACAGCACCACAATCACGACCCCTGCCACACTTGGCAAGTAGTCTCGCCAAGATTCAGGCTCGGACTGTTGCGGGTAACGGCACTTTATGAGTGCGACTTTGCTTTTCTGTTCCATTTTTAATCTTCTCCTCAGTTGAAAACCGGTGTGTGTTGGCACACTCGTAACGACGATTGACAATGTTGTCGGCCTTGTTGGTGCGCGTCTCTTTGACGATTGACCAAGTGCCACATATCGGGCAGTGCATACTCATCTCAAACCCCTTTCGATTGGCGGTATTGTTTAACCGCGTTGCGTAGCCCTGCCTGCGTGGTGGCTTTCTCGTCGAGTGCCAACGCTTGCGCTTGGTCGAGAGTGTCCTGCATCAAAATGCGGTGACACATAACCGGGGCACCCTGACCTTGGCGACGCACCCGAGCGTTGAACTGCTCGTACAAGTCCAGTGACCAGTTAAGCCCGTACCACACGAGGATGTGGCCGTTCTTCTGGAGGCCGTCGATCCCGTGACCCATCGACGCCGGGTGGCCGATCATCAGGGCGCAGTCGCCCGTCTTCCACCGGTGCATGGCGTTCGTAAGCGCCGCTTCGCTCTTACACTCGGTCAGGTTGATGGGGCGCAGCGCCTTGAATCGCTCCATGATCCGCTCGGCGTCTGACCGATAGGCGTAGGCGCACAGCACCGGGCTACCCTGCGCCTCGTCAATGATCTCCTCCAGCGCGTCCAGCTTAAGCTCGTGCACCGGCTCCCACAGCGGCATCCCGGCGATCGGGTACATGGCACCGTTGGAGAACTGCAAGCACTTGTTTGTCAGGGCCGCTTGGTTGAATGCCTCGACTTCTTTGCCGCTGTCGAGCACGAGGAAGAACTCTTTTTCCAACTTGTCGTACTTGGCCCGCAACTCGTCGGGCATCTCGATCTCGACATTGTTGACGATGAGGTCGGGCAACGGGTTGTAGTCCTCTGCGCTCATCTCAAGCGTGATGTCGCCGATCAACTTCTTGATCGTGTCCTCGGTGTCGTCATACGGCACCTCTTTGTAGGGGCCGACCTTGCGGTAGAACCGGGTGCGAAACGCCGTCTTGCTGGTGCCGAGGCGCTCACCCCTGTCCACCACGAGGAACTGCCCATGTAGGTCTTTGTAACCGTTGCTTGCTGGTGTGCCGGTGAGGCCGGTAGTCCAGTCGAACTTGTCTGCGATCTTGCGAAACGCCTTGACCCGGTTCGTGGCACTGTTCTTCATCTTGCTGATCTCGTCCCAGATGATTCCGTTGAAGGGCATCGGGCGATCCTTCTTAACGAAGTAAGTCTGGAGCGTTTCGGCAAGCCAACCGAGGTTCTCATAGTTAATGAGGTACACATCAGCGGGGCGCAGCAGAGCGCGTGTACGCTGATCCTTGGTGCCCACAACCATGCTGAATTGGAGATGCTTCGTGTGCTCCCACTTGACAGCCTCTTGACGCCACACGAGGCGAATGACGCGGATGGGGGCTACGATGATGACGCCCCGCAGGAACTGGGTGCGGATCAGGTGCGCCAGCGTGGTCAGCGTGATGACGGTCTTACCCAATCCCATATCTAACCACAGCATCGAGTGTGGGTGCGTGGACTGGAAGTTGACCGCCTTCTTCTGGTAATCGTGGAGAATGTCAGGGGTTAGCATATGCAATCATGTCGTCAACCATCCGCAGGCCCGAGAACACATCGTCGATCACATAGACCACGACCTTGTGCTGACGCAGCCGATGATGTTCGCGCTCTTGGGCACTGGTGGCCCTTTCGCCACCGCGCTTGAACTCGCAGAAAAAGATTTTCCCGCTGGGCAGTACGAACATTCGGTCAGGCACCGCAGCCCTAGCGGGGCTCGTGAACTTGTAGACAAGCAGCCCGCGCTCTTTGGCGTAAGCGCAGACTTTGGCCTCAATCTGTTTTTCGAGCATTTCTAATCACCAGTTGTCTATAGGCGTCGATCGCCGCACGAAGGTCTTCACGCAGCGCCTCGATCTCTTTGTCTTGCTGCTGTAGCCGCTCGTAGCACTCGCTGGAAAACTTCACAAGCGAGTCATGGCTCCATGTGTCAAAAATCACGCTAGTCCCAGACATAGCTTCTCCACTTCTTGAATGTAGTAATCAAAGTCGATCGGCAGCGTGGTGTCGGCAATGTCATTGCACACCTGTACACCCCAGCCGCTTTCGACGCCAATCCTGCGCCACTCGGTCTTACCCTTGAGCGGCGGCATCCACTTAAACAGGGGCTTACCGCCCTTGGCGATGTAGTAGCGCGTGATGTTCTGCACCCGCTCCTCGCCCCATTGCAGGTAACTGGAGCGCGGCACCTTGGTGCGGAGCATGAAGTCCATCTTGTCGGGCCACTGCTCGACTGTTTCGCGGATCGGTGCGCCATCGACCAACACCTTCTCGGCCACCTTGGGCACCACGAGGCCACCGGCGTTCTGATGCCAACCCATCTTGTGCTCGTAGGCACCCTTGCGCTTGACCTTACCGTCAGCGTACTGAGCCACATAATTGTTCACATCACGAATAAACATCCGCGAGTAGACGGCCTCCTCTAGCTGCAACCCGGTGCGAACCTCCCAAGCACTACGAGCCAAGTCCACGAGCCACTTGTTCTCGCGGGGCACCCGGATCGTCATGCCGTCGGTGTTGACTTGGATGATCTTGACCCCTTCGATCTGCATCATCCCCTCGGCGAGAACGCACAGCAGCAACTGCCCGTTGAGCGTAATGCTCATCGTGAACAGCGGGTCATAAAACACACTGAACTGGTTGTTGCTGTCGCCGTAGACGCCGTTGAGCGCCAGCTTCAGCATGGCGTTCTCAGCCGACGCCTTGGGGTAGGTCTTGCGCTGCTCGTAGAGGTTCTTGTAAATCTCGACAAAGGTGTCGCCGAGGTGCGCCGGGAAGAACCGATTGCTAATCGCAAGGTTCGGGTAGTACGAACTGACATCCAAGTCAATGATTGTGTAGTCATCATCGGACTCGACTACCGTGGACTCGACTGAGCCGTGAATACCACCAAGGCCGAACACGAAGGTGAAGCCGTTGATGGTGGCCGTCAGGTCAGTGAACACACCCTTTGTCTCGGTGATCTGCTGGTGCTTGAGCCAGTCAAGGATGCGATTGAACTCAGGCTCTTGGAATGTGATCCAAGGCAAGATCGCCTCGCTGAGATCAATCACCGGGCGCTTAGTCTGCCGAGGGGTGCGACCCTTGCTGCTGTAGTCGTAGCAGGGCACTCCCGCCTCTTCTAGTTTCATCACGAAGTAGTCCTTGCCGATCTTTGTATCGTTGTGGTTCAGAAAGTCACGCTTGTACTTCGTGCTCAGTTCCTCGCGGAATCTAATCATGTCCCGCGAATGCGTATAGAAAGCCTTGGTCTGCTTTACATCGTGCTGGTTGTAGCGTTTGAGCACCTCGATCTGCTCGCGGGTGAGCACGGTGCCCACGGTGCCCACGGGGAACGGCAAGTCCTCGATGCTGTCGGAGCGCATATTGAACTCCAACACCTTGAGGCTCGTGGCGCGAGCCTTGTTGTCGAAGTGGTGGATTTTGAACAGGTCGATCTGCTCAACGAATCGGTCGGTCGGGTTCACCTGATGCGTCCATTTCGACTCATCGTCTTGCGAGCCAATGATCGCCTGCGCCTTGTTGTACAAGGTGGCTGCGTCACTGTGACCCATGCGGATCAGCGTATGTAAGACAGGGTAATCGAACCCCAAGTTGTTAAAGCCAACCATGCGACTGTCGGTCTGCTTGAGGTAAGTGAGGAAGTCAATGATCGCTCGGCTATCGTTGCGAAAGTCACTGATCTCGTACAACCACGACAGCGGTACTTCACTATGTTCAACCGCCAGTGTGAACACATTGGGATAAGTCTCGATGTCATAGATAAAATCACTCATTACAGTTACTCGGATGACGGGGGCCGAAGCCCCCGATTAATTACGACTGACCCATCATAAAGGGCGGCAGACCCATCGGGGCACCGGTTTGCGCTTGACCGAACATCGCAGCGGGAGCACCGGCAACAGAACCAAACAGCTTGGACGCATCGACTGCACCCTCACCGAAGGCAGCATCGTCGCCAGCAAACTGAACCGCGATCAGGTCGCAACGAACACCGCGACCGTAGCTGTTCTCTTGCAGCCAAGGCTTGACCGCAGCATTGACCCGGCACCCGCCGTACATCTTGCGGGCGAGCATCTGGTATGCCATCGTGTTCGCCGGGTCGATCGGCTGACCGTCGGCTTGGATCATCTGCGGCGCAGAGTCACGGCCTGCGGTGATGAACACATGACCAGCGTAGCCATCGTAAGGCTGGAAGGTCTTCTTGTTGACCTTCTCCTCACCGCGACCGAAACAACGCAGCTTGCGATCGGACTGGATCATGCCCATCACAGTCTGGGCGTGTTCTTTCCACTTCTCCAGAGCCATCGCGGCGTAGGTCGCCATGAACTTCTGGAAGCCCGCGTGATCCTGCGGCATGATGAACTCGCAGTTGTAACTGATGCGCTCTTTGCCGTTGGACTCGTTCACCTGCCGCTGGGGCTCGGCGAGATGGGGGAACGACAGACGCACATTGGACAGAAGAATGATTTCAGACATTTACATTTACCTTTAAAGAAGCCACGAGGGCAGGGGTTCGGCAGCGGGTGCTGCCTCGATTGCGCTGAACATAGGTGCAGCGTTGGTGACGACAGCCGGACGGCTATCAGACTCGGGAACGACAGTCAGCTTACCTGCTAACTTGACGACATACTCACCTTCCATCGTCTTTAGCTGGCGCTCTGTCAATTGCATATCTGTGCCGTCCTTCTTTTTCCATGTCAGCTTCTCAGCCTTGGATGGCGACACCAGTGTGGTTTCATATATTGCGGTCTTGGGGATACCCATCTTGACCAGCTTCTCGGCCATCTGCTCCTCCGGCAATGACCACGCACGAGAGCCACGACCGTGAACCAACTTCAGACCGGGTACAGCCTGACCCGCTTTAAGCCGACGCAATGACTCCTCTTCAACACCATCAAGTAGTTGGCGCATCAGAGGGGCGGCTTCCATGATCTGACGCAACTGATCGTCGCTCATGGCCGTGGGATCTTTATCGGCAGACTGCTGCGCGATGTCGAGTGTTTGCGTTACAGGCTGGAACATGATTCCCACCTCCTTCATTACGTTACCTGCCAGCGCGGCGCATGAGCCCTTAGCGCGGCAGTATTTACATTGACTTTCACCCGGAACCAGCGGAGCGTCGGGGGCTTCGGTAGCCCGTGCCTGCTGGCCCAGCAATGATACACGGTCGAGCAGTGACTTGGTGGTCACCGTCGATGTCGTGATCGGGTTCATGCCCTTGAGCGCCAGCTTAGGCTGCACGATCGTCATGCGGACTTCTTGCCACGGGTACTGCTCGGGCACATTCCACCCGAGTTCGCACTCAGCCAAGACACCGATGGCGTACTGCTCAAGCTGGAGGTTACCCTCAGCCTCAACAACGCCCATGCCGTCCTTGTAGTCGATGATCTCCAGCACACCGGGGCCGCGCAGTTGCACATCCACAGTGCCGCTGAGGTCGTCACGGTGCAGGAACCACTTCGGGTCAACCCGAGTCTCGGCAACCACTTCGCACAGGCCGTTGAACTCGGCGACACGCGACTTAATGTAATCAAGGGCCACCTGCACACGAGTGGCGCGGGGGCCATCGACAAGGAACTCGCCCTCATGATCCGTGAGCAGCAAGCCAACAAACGACGCCGCATCCCTGTGCATTTCGATGCAATGTTCGAGCAGCGTGTGCGTGTGGGTGCCGTCCACCGCAGCAGGGCCGGAGTCCTGCTCGGGGTACTTAGCCTCTTCCCGAATCGAGCCGGGGCACAAGGCCCAGCGGCTACGCTTCGAGGGGGACAGTTGCGCGTGGGCGGGCATCACGCAGCCTTCAGAGCCTCAACGCCTTGGTAGAGCGCGGCGTAGTGCTCGGGCTTGACATCGCTGATGTTGGTGTAGGCCAAGCTGGTCAGCACATTCTGGATCGCGGCACCCTTCTGAGGGCCAAGGGCTTTGTAAGACGCCATCACATATTCAATCAGTCCCTTGCCGTCCGAGAACGGTGCGCCGGTGGGAGCCGGGGCAGGTGCCGGAGCGACGAAGGTGGGCGGCGCGGGCATAGCGGGAGCAGATGCAACCACAGGTGCAGGAACAGCCACGACAGGGGCCACCACGGGTGCGGGTTCAGCCGCTTGTGTGACGGGTGCAGCAACTGCTACATTGCCAGCCTCTAGCTTCGCGGTCAGTGCGACCACAGCGGCGGTCAGGGCTTCAATCTTGAGTTCGAGTGACATACAGGGATTCCTTACGGTTACTGGGAGGGAGAATGGAGAGGCGATCGTCGAGAAACGCCTCGATGATTTCACGAAGCACCGCTGACGGCTGACCGTATCGCTGCGCTTTGATGTGAAATTTCATGTGCATATTGGCTGGCACTCGCACAGTCAAAAATGCAGATTTAGGTTTGGGGGTCATTGCAAAATTCCTCACTGACTGGTTGCAACTGTATCACGGGTGCGGTACACTGTGCAACAACTTCTTGAGAAATTTTTTCAACCGCCCAAAAGAAAACCCCGGCGGATGAGGCCGGGGTTAAAAGGAGATGAAATGAAACGCAACAAAGAAAGCGAGATCAGTATATGACAAGTGCTTCGTCGGTGCAACAGCACCCGGCGTCCATTGATGCGTACATCCGTCACGGGTGGTCGCTTGTGCCGATTCCGATGGGTACCAAGGGGCCGCGCACACCGGGGTGGAACCTCAAGAGCAACGCACTCAAGACGCAGGCCGAGTTGCCCCCGGGCTACGGTATCGGGCTTGCCCATGCCTACAGCGGCACGATGGCCCTCGACATTGACGACTGGGGCATGGCGGGCACCCTGCTGCATGAGCGCGGCATAGACCTGCAAGCCCTCTACACAGCGCCCGATGCAGTCATCATCGACAGTGGCAGGCAGGGGCACGGCAAGCTGCTCTATCAGATGCCCTTCGGCATCGCGCTCCCGAGCAAGAAGATCCTGCACACCGGGGTGACTGCGTATGAGTTGCGCTGCGCTACCAGCAACGGCCTCACGGTGCAGGATGTGCTGCCGCCCAGTATCCACCCGGATACGCAGCAGCCTTACCGCTGGGCAGGCAGTGGCAACTGGATGCGCTTGCCTGTGATCCCGCAGCCCCTGCTCGATCTGTGGCAGTCGATGCTCGCGCAGGACAAGGAGCGCACGATCGGCACCGATGGCGCGGTGGACGCCTCATGGGAAGAGATTCGCCAAGCGATTGAGGTTGTGCCTTCGGACTGCTCGCGTGACGAGTGGATCAACATCGGCATGGCGATGCACTGGGCGGGGACGCAGACAGAGCAGCTTGACCAAGCCCTGCACCTGTGGAACGAGTGGTCAGCACAGTCGCAGACCAAGTACCCCGGCGAGAAGGAGATCATCAAGCAGTGGAGCAGCTTCCGCTCGGACAAGGCCACTGCGGTCAAGCTGGGCACCCTCTTTCACATCGCCAAGCAGCACGGGTGGCAGCGTCCCGCAGTTGATGTGAGCGACCTATTTAAGAACATAGAACCCCCAAAGCTCACCCCCGCTGATCTCACGGCTGGCCTGCGCCCGCAGCCGCCCGAGATCAATCTTGACCTGTGGCCTGCGATCCTCGCACAGCGGGCCAAGGAGATCAGCGGGGAGATGGGGTGCGATCCGCTCGTGCCCCTGTTCGCGGGCATGGCTGCAATCTGTGGGGCTGCGGACTCCCGCTCCCGCCTAGAACTCATGCCCCGGTTCCAAGTGCCCCCTGTGCTCTGGCTGATGACGATCGGTAGCCCCGCACTCAAGAAGAGCCCGGGATCGAAGCCCATGCTCAAGGTGCTGCCCGAGATCGAATACGAGGATCGCCCTCGCTACCAAAAGGATCTGCTGGCATGGGAAGGCAAAGAGGCAGCGTACAGCGCGGCGAAGAAGTCGTTCCTCGACTGGTCAGCCTCGCCCGATGCGTTACTGGGTGCAGACCAAGCACCCCATGTGCCCGAGATGCCCCCGCAGCCCGTGCCCGTCAAGATCACGATCGGGGACATCACATCACAGAAGATGGTGCGTAGCGCAGCCGATCGGCCCCGTGGCCTGCTGCTGCACCTCGACGAAATGAACTCATGGATCAGGAAGCTGACGGATAAATCAAGCGGTGAGGATCGCTCGGCATGGGTCGTTTCCTATGAGTCGGACAGATACGAGATGGATCGCGTGGGTGCTGGGTCGATCCACTGCGAGAACCTCGCTGTCAGCATTTACGCCAATGTGCAGCCTGAGATTTACCGGCAGAGTGTGGCTGCACTGGCTGCTGACGGCCTGCTTCAGCGGTTCATCCCCGCAGTGCTGCGTGAACGCGACTGGGGCATCGGTGAGCCGATCCCCGACTTTATGACGAACATCGGCGCATGGGAGAACACAGTGCGTCTCGTGTACTCACTGCCCCCGACGACCTACAAACTGAGCCCTGAGGCATACGAGGTGTTTCGGGATTTCCAGCGTTGGTACAACCAAGCCAAGCAAGACGAGGTGCTGCTGCGTAGCGGGAACACATTCCTCACGGCCTTCGGCAAGCTAGAGGGCACCGTGGGCCGCTTAACGCTGCTCTGGCATATGATGGAGAACCCCTTCTCGCCCTTCGTCAACGCTGATGTGATCGAGCGGGTTGTGCGGTTCATCAAGGGCTATGTGATCCCGGCGTACCGCTACGCCTACGGTGAGATGGGTACCACCTTCGAGGAGTGGGTCGTTGACTATGTGATTCAGTACGCAGACAAACCCATCTTGACGCTGTCCGAGATCAAGCGCAGTGCCCGCAGGCAGTTGGAGGGCAAGAACAACTGGTTGCAGGATCAGTGGGTGCTTGGTGCGATGCAGGTGCTCGAAGAGGCGCAGTATGTGATCCGCATGGATGACGGGAGCAAAGAGCATTTGCATCAAGCACAGTGGGCGATTGACCCGCGCCTTGTGACGATGTTTGCCGATTACCGGGTGAGCGTGATCCGGGCCAAGCAGCGGCAAAAGGACGACATCTACAAGCTGTCCACAAAAGAAAAGCCCCGGGTGTACGGGGCTGACATCCTCAAGTAAAAAGGCCCGGTGATCCGGGCCTTTTCTCATGCTGCCAGTTGCAGCAGTGGATCGTTCACCGCCCGTCGCTTGTCCCTCATGCGCTGCTGCCGTTCGGCATGGGTCATCCGCACACGAGCGGCATCCTTGCCCTTGCCTAGCTTGTAGATTTTGACGATGTGGCGTCCCCGTCGATCGGGCTCATAGCGCACGATGTGAGCGGCACCGAAGCGGTGTAACTCACGGGTGTACTGATAGACCGTCACGAGGTGTAACCCTGTCTCGTCTGCGATCTCTTGACAGGTGAGGTCACCCGCGAGCATGAGGGTGCACATTTGCGCGTAGAGCACCGCGCCCATCTTGACCTGTTTACGCATTCTTTTCCCGTAGCTTGTTTTCAATCAGGCTGTAAAAGGCCAGCAGCCCCGCGCCATCGTGCTGTTTGAGCAGTTCCCGGTACTCCTCATTCGTGAGGCCGACCCATGCGCGGTCGGGTTTGAGCTTGGCCTTGATTGCGTCGATCAGCATCGCCCGATCGAAGGCATCTTCGGGAGTGTCCTCGATCCATTGCAAGCACAGTTTTAAGAGTTCGCGTTCGGTCATTGGTTCCCCCTTGCGCGGATGGCGGCGGCGATATAGCTCGCGGTGCCGTTGGTGTCGTCAATCTCACGGGCAACAAGGTCTGCCACCTTCGCACACGCCTCGCGCTCGGCCTCCACCGCTCGCCGAGTCTGCACACAGGCAAAGCGTTGGCAGTCGGCATGGCAGGAGTGAATTTCGGTAGATAGCAGGTAGTCGTGGTGAAGTTCAACAAAACGACCAGCCTTTTCCATCGTTGGATGCCAACCCAGAACCCCGGGTGATTCCTCTTTCAACATTTCTGCTTTCTCTAACAAGTCAATCAATTGTCCCGGGGTCATTCCATCTCCTTTATTTTTTCTGCCAGCACCCTGATGTACTCGCGTGCTTGTTCGACAGGCACTTCGGCGTGGTAGAAAATTAGCGCCGCTTCCACAAGTTTCGGGCTTTGTGGGGTGCTGGCGAACACCGCCCACAGGTACTCTCGTTTTGCGCTCATTTCAAACCTCCATACATTGACCACTCCCTAGCCTTTTCCACCATGAACAGCCCTTCGGCCCGGGTCATCTTGGATGAACGCACGAACAGTTCGCCATCCTCGTCGTAGCCAATGATCATCACATCAGTCAGGTCAGCCTTGAGCGCGGAGTGCAGCGCCTGCTCTGCGGTGTAGTTGGTGCTCGCCGGTAGGGCGATTACTTTCTCGTTGTTCATCAGTACCCCCACCGAATACGGAAGCACACCAGATAGAGGTGCAGGACAAACTCGTTACCACTGCTCACGAACCCCACGGCAAAGCAGGGCCATTTGCGCGGCAAGAACTCGGTAGTCAGGTGCAAACTTTTTCTCATGATTTCTCCTTTGCTGCGGCGATCCCGTGGGCGCGCTCGACCTTGCGGACGATGATGGCAACCTGATCGCGGTAAAACATCGGCAGGCCGGTAATCATGTACGCTGGCTCAGAATCAATGATCGCCAGCACATCTTTCCTTGTCAGCGGCTGGCGCTGGGGCGGGGCGGATACCAATTCTTCACCGCGCCACACAGCACCACACACGCAAGTCAACTCACAGATGCATAGCGATTCAGGTTTGCGCTGGGGCGGGGCAAGATACAGCGGGCCGACCACAAACCACGTTGCGTCAGCGGTGACGATCTGGTCAGGCATGACGACACGGGTTCGCCCGGTTTCACTGTGCTGCCATAGGTGCGCCACCGGCTCCTGCTTTTCGGCCTGCTCAATGGCGGCGCGGAGAGCGGCGATGGCGTTTTGTCGTACTGGCAAAGTTGATTTGTGGGTAAAACCCCACTCGTCAGCAAAAAACTCCAGCGCCTCAAGCGCGGTCTTCATTGCTTCGATGCTCATAG
>Ga0208546_1000475_pt1 | contig 14730 bp, 18 predicted proteins | sample DEB19_08_DNA_4_FD_184528 | JGI IMG/M metagenome (GOLD analysis project Ga0208546, IMG submission 184528) | Aqueous microbial communities from the Delaware River and Bay under freshwater to marine salinity gradient to study organic matter... | ecosystem: Environmental > Aquatic > Marine > Coastal...
TATTGCCGCCATCCTTGCTCTGCCGCATCTCCACGACAGGATCAGACCCCTGCCCGGTGGAAATGCCGACGCCCTTGGCGCATTCCAGCTTCACCGTCTTGATCGCCATCCGCCCGGACTGCGATGGCAGGAACGATGTAAACTCCCGCTGCATCTCCGTGCCCATGGTTGAGACGTTCGCCATGCTCTCGGAGGTATAATCGCGGCTCAGTTCATCGAACTGGCCGGTTGCATCCGCCACGAACACGCGGTCAGCCGCCGTCACCATGTCGGTGTAGCGCCAGGTATCCGAGTTGAGCGTTCCCCGCGTGTGCCAGAGCTGGGTCAGGCTGTCATAGACAACGCAGCCATCCGACGTGCGCCAGCCGCAGAAGATATGGCCCCGGTCCTGATAGGTGAACCCGATGATGTCCGCCGATCCTGCGCCTGCCAGAAGGTCGGCAACCCACGGCTCCGAGACGATGGACGACGCCCCGGAACCCAACCTGCGGACGTTATAGGCCTCATCCACGAACAGCAGCGTGTTGTCCGCCCTGACGATGCCATCGCGACATGCACAGCCCACCTGCTGCGTCATGCCGGGCTGGAGCGAGAATGGATCGTCTGCATCGCCAGTCTGCGACCATGCCTCGATGGTCTTCGTGCCGAACAGGTAGAGGACTTCCCCAACTACCCGAGCCGCCACCAGCGCATCAGACGAGCTTTCCGCCGTGTAATAGCTCAGCGCGTTCGTGGAGTTCATTGCCAGAACGTCTGTGTAGCAGAACCGGCTGCCGTAAGTGAGGATGCCGCGCTGCCCGAGCGTCGCGACACTGGTAAACCCACTCTGCTCATGATCCGTCAGCAGGTCGGTAAAGCCGGTGTTCACATCGCTGTCAGTGTAGGCAACCGTCGTATTGGCCGCGTTGAGCGCTGTCGTGCCGAACGTGAAAGCCCCGTCCGATTTGGTCGCCGTCACATAGCCGATGCGGATATGCGCAACCGCCACCGCAGGGACGCCCGCACGCGCAAGAGCCGCAGAGGCATAGCCCGTGGCGTTCCCTGTCGCCTCTACCGCCGTAATTGTCCCAGCCGTATCGATGTCCAGCGCCACGGCGCCATAAAGGCCCAGCGGGATCACATCGTTACCGGGCGCCGTACCTGCAACCACAGCCGTCTTGCTGTAGGTCGTGCCGTTGATCGAATAGTCAAACGCGCCTGTCGCCACGTTGGCTGGCGTCGAACCGATGGCCAGAACAGGATCATCCAGCACGCCATCGGTCGCGCGCCTGATTGTCGTGCCATCCGAATAGCAGGGCTTCCCGTCGAACAGGAACAGCGCCTCCGTTTCCGTGAACGCCGCATCGCCGCGATCAGAGCCGGGAATTGTCCCTGCCAACGTGCTTGCCGTGTCGGATGACGGCACATAGGTCGCCAGTGTCGTCCCGTGCGCAACCAGAATATTGCTGCTGGCATGCCCATCGGCCTGCCACATGCCCCGGATCGCTGCGCCGTAGTCATTGCGCTGGAGCGAGCCCGGAGCTTCCATCAGCACGAACGGCCGGCTGGGATCGTTCGGGTTTGGCTCCTGGTAGAGATTGAAGCAGCGTTTCTCGGCCAGCCCGGTCACGAGGACCGAGGCCGCCGACATGGCCATGGGCGAGCGCATCAGAAATACGTGCCCTTGCTTGGGGTGGCCACACGACGCCCGCCTGCCGTCAGCTCGCGGATCTTGAACATCGCCTTCTGTTCGTTGTCCTGCTTGAACGCCGCCGCTTCCTGCGCATCCATGTAATCGTTGGCGAGATAGCACGCATAAAGCGTCGCCAGATGCTCAACCAGCTGTTGCGGCGTTGCCGAATCCGACCAGTAGCAAATTTCGTTCTCGCGCAGGTCTTCATTGACCGCGACAATCACCCGCTCAACAACCTCGGTGTCCTCCGCATCCGCCGTTTCGCCTGCAATCAGGACGAACAGCTTTTCCAGCGTGCGGTTGCGGACCTGTGCGAGTGTCGCGTCAGCCACGGATTACGCCTCGGCCTGCGGTTGCGTTTCAGCCGGCGCCGGGGCCGTGCCCAGATGCTCCGCGATGATGCGGTCAGCCTCGCCAAGCTCGGTCACGACAGCGCCCGTGATAGCGCCCGCCCATGCCTTGCGGCGTTTGTGGTGCTGCTTGTTCCAGTCTGCGGGAATGTCCAGCGGATCGGATGCCTTGGCTTTGACGGGCTTTGCAGCGGGCTTTTCCGCGTTCGCGCCCGGCTTCATGTACGGCAGACGCGCCAGCAGGCGGATCACCTTGGGGTCATGCACCGACACCGGAACGCCATGCTTGAACACAATGCCCTTGACGGTCTTCACCGCTGGAACCTTGGCCATGTAGACGAAGGCCTGCGGGGTCTCGATCTGTTTCAATCTCGTCTCCTTCAGAAGAAATGGCGGGAGCCCGAAAGCCCCCGCCATCCTCAGTCCTTACGACGCGCGGCCGTTGCCGTTGTACGGGATGAACCCGACATAGACGGAGCCGTAGCCCGCCGTGCTGTCGTTGCCCGTCGCCGTCGTCGTGCAGGTGACGGTCACCTCAGACGTCGAATACAGGTCGTTCGACGTCGCCAGTTCGTCCCAGACGATGTTGCCGATAGTGCCCAACGCAAGGTTGGTGGCAAAGCCGTCAGCATCGCCCGACGTACCGATCTGGACGATCGGAGACGTGCCGTTGAAGGCCGTCGAGACGATGACGCCGGCAGTGACGACGATGGCGCGAGCCGGCAGAACGCCAACGGTGAGAGCGCCGCCGCCTTCATCCGCCTCGCCAATGTCCCTGCGCAGATAGTGAATGCACGGGACCGACATTTCAGTCGCTTGAGTAGCAGCCATGTGAGTTTGCTCCTGATTAGTCGGCAGCTGTGGCGAAGAGGCCGGTGATCATGCCGTAGTCCACGGCCGACGCACCGCCCGGCGGGATGTAACGAAGCTTCTCCACCGAGTAGAGCGACTCCGTGCCAACGCCGTCGATGAACTCGTAGTCGTCTTCCTTGCGGCGGGTGACGCGCGGCATCTGACCCCACGCGATGCCCAGAGCCTGAGCGCCGCAGAAGTAGACCGGCGCAACCGTAGCGGAAGCAGCGCCGATGGCGCCGTAGTCGTTGATCTCCGGGATTTCGCGGATGACCACGCCGTCCACCAGAAGGTCGCCATCCTGGAAGATCGGGTTGTCGTCCACGTTGCGCGGCCGGCCATCGAGGTTGATGGTTTCCATGTCCGACGCGAGATCGCGGAAGGCGTAGCGGTGGGCGAAGCACACGAAAAATTCGCGGCCCTGCTCGCCGGTACGGATCGGACGAACCGACGCCTGCCCAGTGGTCTTGTCGCGCTTCTTGGCGAGACGCTTCATCAGCTGGATCTTCTCGACCGTGAGCGTGTCGTTGGTCGTGTCGAGGTTGCCGGCCATCGTCGCAAACGTCGCGCTGTAGTTGTTCAGCGTGGCGCCGGGAACGATGCGCGTCTGGTTTGCAGCCGCCCACGTGTTCTTCTGCGCGGTCGTGGCCTCGGAGAACGGAACCTCCTTGGCGTGGCCCTGCAGTTCGTTGTAGGCGCCCGAGCTTTCGACCACGGACGACAGCGCGTTGATGATGTCATCGCGCATCGTGTCCATGTCCCAGACCTTCAGCATGTCGCGCGCCGCATTGGCGAGGTCGATGGTGGAGTTCTGCTTCTCGGACTTCTTCATCGCCACGGCGTGACGATGCCAGTAGGGCTTCAGGTCGTAGCCACGGTTGACGAGGCTTTCTTCCTGACCAACCAGCGTGTCAGTGCCCTTGCCGTCGCCGGTCAGCGCGTAGACGAGCGGGATCGAGATGACCTGCCCGCCCTCGATCAGCTGCTTCTTGACGACGAAGGGATTGGTGGAGCCGGTGCCCATGTACGGCATGAAGCCGGACTCGCGGACGAACTCCTTGAAGTAGTTGGTTTCCCACTTCTTGAGGGTATTCTCAGTGGCGGTCGTTGTGTACGCCATTTAGTTCTCCTAGCGTTTTCGGGGTTTGCGCGCCTCCGCGAAAAAGCCATCGAGATCCAGCTCATCGCTGGTCGGTTCAGGAGCTGCCGCGCCGACCCCGCCATTCGCCAGTGACGGCGGAACAGCAGGCTTCGGTTGCGTCTGACGCTGGGGTTGTCCTGCCACCACAGGCGCGGGCTGTTGTCCCTGCTGGGACGCGAGATATTCCGCGATGATGCGCTCACGGTACTTGTCGAGGCCGCCTGCTTCATCAAGCTGGCGAAGCTGTTGCTGCTTCTTGTGCCACTTGACGATTTCACCCATCGGATGCGGGTGATTGATCAGGGTCTCGGAGTACGCTGAGAGCGCGGGGTCTGTGTTGCAGGCCGCGTCAAACTCGTTCCACGCCTCGGCCACTTCCTGCTCGGATGATTGCTGAACAGCGAAGAACTTCGACTGCTCCATCTTGATCGAGTGGATCTGTGCCTGGACGTAGTATTGCGGGTCTTGCTCCCAATCGACCTGCGGAGGCTGAAACTCCGGGCTCTTCGGGGGCTGTTGCGATTGCGGTTGAACTTGCGGCTGGGCGCTGGGCTGCTTGAACTTGGCCAGTTCGGCCTCAAGCGCCTGTCGCTTCGCCCGCTCTGCCTTCAACGCAGAAACCGGGACGTGTGACCCTTCTTGCTCGGATGGCGGCTCCGGCTCCGGCGCAGCTTGCACTGCATCGGGTTTAACGCCCTGTTGGACTTGTTCTGCCGGCTGCTCAGCCTTGGGGGCAAAGCGGCCTTGCTCGTCGCGGTTCACGTCTTTCGACGGCTCGCTGCGAGGCTCTGGCGGCGCGGTATCCTGCGCCTCGAACTCGTCCAGGAAGTCGGTCTGTCCTTCTTTCACGTTGTCGGCTCCAAACGCCCGATGAAGACCCGGCGGCGGTCGTGCGCCCGATTGAGCCCGGCGGCGGCTACGAAAAAGCCCCCTGCGGCGAACCGAGAGGGCTTGGTGTTCTTGGGAAGCGGAAAGTCTCGATCAGCCATCAGTTCTTCACCAGGATGAGGTCGAAGCCGCCGTTGACGCTGATGTTGTTCGCGCTGCTGGACGATATCCGCAGGGTGATGTTGGATTTCTCTGTGAAGACGAGACCGCCATAGATGTAATCCGTCAGGCGGAAGCTTGATCCCATGGTATAGGGTCGGCGGGAGCGGAACACGCCGCCAAATGAGCGGGTCCAGCTCATCAGTTAGGCCGCCAGAAGCAGCAGGATGATTGCATCGTCATAGTCCCGAATCTCCTGCCGTATCCGTTCGGCCAACGCGCGGGCTTCTCCCCTCGCCTTCCGGTCGGCTTCCAGCATCGCCTTGCGTTCACGCCGCGCCTTGAAGGCGATAGGCGATGGCTTGGTCAGCGTCAGGGTCGGCTTGGGATAGTCCAACAGCGCCGTGAGCGCCTTCAGCCTCGCTTGTTTGTCTTCAATCGTCAGCCTTGGCGCTTCTGGCTCGTCGGCTTCGGGCTCGATGCCCATCGCCTTGGCCAGCACCTTGCGGCGTTCGGCTTTCTCAGCCTCCAGGCGCTTGGCGTATTCCCTGCGATTCTCGTCTTCCAGCGCCCACTTCCGGCGCAGCTGCTCCATGTCGATGACAATCTGAGGCTTGCGCCGCTTGCCATCGTGCGTGTCTATGCCGCCGAACGATTGCAGTAGCGTCAGCAGCATAAGGCATTCCGCCCTAGTTCTTCACGGGACCGTCGCCTACAGACGCTCCAGCATCTTGACCGCAACACTGACCTCGCCGTTGGTTCCGCTGTTGGCGATGGCGGCAAAAGTAATCACCCGGCCGGGTTGCAGGTTGTAGCTGAAATAATCGTCCAGAAAGTCCGCAATCGTGTTGCTGCTCTTGCCGAGCGGGACCGAAAAAGTCTCACGCCCGCCAGTCAGGCTTGTTGCCGCCGTATCGTACTGAATCGCCGTTCTTGCAGCTTCCACATCCTGCCAGCTCGCGCCAACCAGCGTGGCATCCTCCAGAATCTTGATCGTGATCGGCTTGGTATGCTCCACCGCCAAAGCAGCGCGAAGAATCTTTGCCACCGTCTGCACCGCGAGACTGTTGCGATACTGCCCCTGCCTGACGCTGATGATCGGCAATAGAGACGTTGTTACCGTCGTTTTCGTGTTGCTGACGCCAAGGCGATAGCCAATAAGGTTGGTTGGCCCCTCGATAAAGGCTGCCATAGAGGCCGACTTGACCACCACGTTGGACGTGTTGGACGCATTAGCGGCCCTTGCCAAAAGGGCCAGACTTGGGTCTCCAAGACTGGGCGTCGTGTTCGCGTTGGCGTATTCAATGCTATGAACGATGTGCAGTTCGCCATCGTCCGGGTCTTCAACGAAGAACGTGATCAGGCCAAAACCGAGCCACTGATACTTGATCTGGTAGACGTTACCCTTCGTCGGATCGAGGGTGACGCCAGTTACCCCGGTCCCGTCGAACTTGTCCTGCCCGTTCCAGCTTGCTTGCGGAATCCATGTCTCGGTCGGCGCCACACCAGCGACATTCTGGGCAAACGTGCCAACCGCCGTAGACGCACCACTGAGCGAATAAGTGCCGGTATGCGTTGCCGCGTTCCAGCTCTTGAACTCTACATTGGAGCCAATCGCCCGCGCCGACCAGCCCGCGCCAGTCGAGGAATAATCAGCCGCCGCAATCTGGTTGGCCGTAACAGTCGTGTCTGCGCCGTTCGTGACCGCAACCGACTTCGTGACCCCGTCCAGCGTGATCGTGATGTTTTCAGCCGTTGAGGACTTGGTCGTAACCGTCAACGTGCGGATCTCAGGCGAACCGTTCCGCCTGTGCAGGACGCCAAAGCTGGTCCCGTTGTAGCCGAAGAAAAACCCGTCGCTTTCATTTCCAGTGCCAACCATCTGCGTTGAGTTGGCGACGCCCGATGTGAAGAGCGCCGTGAACCGGGCCATCGCACCCTGGCCGGCGTTGTATTTCAGAATGCGCTTTGAGCGCATCTCCCCAGATGAGTTGGCCGCCGCTCCGCTCGACACCAACAGCATCCGGTTGGCCTGCGTCACAGACCCGGAGGCATTCGCATAGGCGTCCGTCTGGCCGGGGTTTGTCCCGTAGACAAAACTCAGTTGCACAATCGGGGTCGGCTCAGCGACCGAATGCTCGCCAAAGGCGCTTTTGCCCTCCGGTGGAGCCGTGACCTGTAGCGCGCTGTGATCCGTTACAGTGGCGTTGGTATCGCCCACCCCGGAAATGATCGCCTTGGTGACAAGGGCATCGTCGTCGTCGTTAATCGTCGTGCCGATAGGCCGGTTGGCCTGCCGGAACGTGCCGTAATACGTGACGAGTCTCAGATAGCTCTGGGCGCCGCTATCGTTGACCAGACGGACCCTGAACCAGCGCGGCCCTTTTACCGCTGTGTGAAACTCATGGACCCCCGAAGCGACAGAAAATCCGGCGACCGGAAATGTTGTCCAGTTCGTCCCGTCCACACTGAAGTCGAAATAAAGCGTCCCTGAATTGTCCGTCTGGCACGACACCATCACGTCAGGATGGTTCGATTGATCTGCAACGCCTGTGAACGTCGCCCCGCCTGTCAGCGGCGTCGTCGTGCTGTTTCCCTCGCTCGCCTCGCCCGTCTGGATGACGGGGAGCGGATTGGTGTCCGTAGCCGATGTTACCATGCGGCCCTGGTCATCGACCAACAGCGCACGTGCAATGTTGTCGCTGTCGGTTCCATGAAGGACATGTGCGCCGCCCTGTGGCGTGCGCGGCCTGCGATAATCAGCCACCGTTGCGCCTCGCCTCTGCCGGTGCTTCTGGCTTGTTCATGTCGTGGATGATCTGCGCCGTCCTCGCCCGCGTCTCGTCGCCCTGCGCCATGGTGAGGTCGAACTTGGCCGCGTCCAGCGGGTTCGGCGGCGTCGGCTGCTCCGGCGTCATCGTCTCGCGCGCCAGTGCTTCAGTCTGCATCCGCGTGTACTGCGTCTGGGCGCCTATCTGCTCCACCTTGGCCATGTCCACGGGCGTAAGTGGCTTGGGCGTCGGCATCTGCTGCGCTTTCTGAAGCTGAGCCTGCATTTGCTCCAGCGTCTTTTGCAGCTGCTCGATCTGCTGCGCGGCCTGTGCGAGCTTGGCTTGCGCCCCGCCCTCTTCCTTGATGCGCGCCGCCAGCTTTTCCTTGCCCCTGATCTGCGAGGCTTCCAGAAGCACGTCAGGCGGGATCGGAACGCCAGACTTCGCCATGTCGGCCAGCTGGTTGAACTCTTCGTGCTGCAGCGTCAGCGATTCCGGCGCGGCATGGAGCGTGATGTCTGCGTCCATCTTCGCCAGTTCGGTTCCGGGAACCATCTGCATGACCGGCTGGCCATCCGGCCCGATCTGCGGCTGGCCCGTCATCGGGTCCACCACAGGCTGCTGCTGGTTCAGGTGGATGAACCGGAACGCATCGGGCTTGTCCGTGATGCGAATATACTTCGGCTCGGTCCAGAACTGCTTCGCCCGGAACCACATGGCCCGGTAGATGCGCAGCTTGAAGTCGTTGTGCGTGTCGAAAAGGTCGTTCTCTTCCGCCAGCCCCGATTCCTGCTGGGCGATGATCGCGCGGCCGGACTGGTTCTCGGTGCCCCTACCCTGAAGGCCAGCGTTCGGACCCTGTACGTCAATCTCGCCCTTGGCTTCCTGAAGCAGCTCGAAATTCTGCGCGACTTCCTGTGCGCTCTCGATGAAGCCCCAGTCCTGCCCCAGCACGCCTTGCGCGATCAGCAGCGCGTCAGCCGAAGCGAGGATTTCCGACGTGTTGGCCGGCAGGATGCCCTTGGCCCTTGCCCATGTCCGGCGCTGCTTGATCAGGAACAGCGCCTGCGAGCGGCGGAAGTTCATTTCCGACTGCGGGCTGATCATGTCGCGCACCGAGCCATAACGCTCGTTCTTCCGCGTCATGTAAGCCGAGGCTGCGATGATCGCACAATCCGGCTTGCCGTTGTCGTCCAGGTACGGGCTCACCCCTTCCTTGAGGATGCCGCCGCCTGTGAAGTACACGTAGTTCCAGACGCCGCCTTCGCCGCGCCAGTACATGCAGGCGATGCGGATGCGGTTTCGGTCTTCATCGCCCCACATATCGTAAGGCTTGTCCTCATAGCCCTCATCCTGCGCGCCGTCCTCATAGGAGCTTTGCAGCTTTGACTTCAGGTCCGCGTCGAGCTTCTCCTGTTCCTTCGGGTCTTCGACCTTCTGCCGGAACAGGTCGAACGCCTCGTCCTCGTCAAACCAGTCCTGATAGCCGAGATAACGCGCATCCGAGAAATCCCGCTTTTTCGAGCGCGGATCGTAGAAGAAGCCATCATACATCAGGTGGTTGATCACCACCTTGTCGCCATTCTCGACAATCACCTCAACCGCTTCGATGCCCTCGATGTTGAGATCGCGGAAGGACTGGCTGGCGATGTTGTCGAAGCGCGTTTCCTGCTCGATGAAGTCCAGAACGTCGGTAACGATTTCCGCCGACTTCTCATCCTCGGGATTGCGCGGGGATGCGCGCGGGTCCGTGCGCTGCTTCTGCTCCAGCCCGCACAGGAAACCGATCTTCCGCTTGATGCGGTTGGACGTGACGATGGGCTGCCGGCGCTCCAGCAGGATCTTCTTCTCTTCGCCGCTCCACTGGCTGTCATCGAAGTTGTCGTGCCAGTCGCGGTCGCGGTGCGCCAGCTTGCGGGCTTCAGTGCAGGCCTCTTCAGCGCGCGAGAACATGCGCTTATAGGCCTCGATACCCTTGCCCTTGAACTCCTCGGCGGGCTGCTTCACGTCCTCCATGAAGCGCCCCTGTTGTCGGTCGGGGCACTGTATCCACTACGGGCCAGCGCGCGTTCATTGGCCGGCATCGCAATCCCGCTGTGCGCCTGGTCGATCGCAGCGCCCATCAGCGAGCAGCAATCGACGGCATCGTCATGCTTGCCTGCGGGGAATGTCAGCAGTTGCGACAGCACGCGCTCTCCGTCTTCCGTCTCAGGCAGGCTCACAAGTCCCATTGCCGCCCGGCTCTGGAACCCGCGCGCCCGCGTCGGCTTGTCCGCAATGCTCGGCAGCCATTCCATCCGCGCGTAAATCCTGCGTTCCATCATCCGGCGATCAAGCTGCGGACGAACCGCCTTCTCGATCACGCCCTTTTCGCCAAAGCAGCACAGCGGCTTCCAGCGTTCGATCAGGTCCAGCAGGCGCTCGATCCACACGTCCGAGGTCGTCTGCCCGTGCCACCAGTCCAGCAGGAAAAGTCGGTTGTCGGGGTCCAATCCCCAGACGCCGTGCTCTGTGTAATCACCATCGCCTTCCGTCACCGCGTAATCGCTGGTGATGTAGACGTTCATCACTTCCGGCTTGCGGGCATGGCGCTTGAACCAGCCGCGCTGGAAGAAGGTGCCTTCCTCGGGTGACGGAACCTGCTGGAACAGGCTCGACCACGTCCGCGCATTCGCCTCGAACTTCGACCAGTGATCGGGCCCGAACCATTCCGGCCAGAGGTATTCGCCAACCTGACGCCCGAGCGGATCATTCCGTTTCGTCGCCTTTGCCGGGATTGCCAGCACGTACCAGTCTTGCCCGTCACGACAGCGGATCATCCCGCTTTCGCCCGACCAGTTCTCAGGCAGGATGCCGCCGGCCAAGTCGTCGGCGTGCCATCGGGTCTGGATGATCACAGTGCGGCCGCCCGGCTTCAGGCGGGTCTGCAGATCATCGATGTAGGCGTCCCGCGTCTTCTTGCGGATCGTCTCGCTTTCGGCCTCCTCGCGGCCCTTGACCGGATCGTCCACCACCAGAAGGTCAGCGCGGTTGCCGGTCACACCCGACAGGATACCGCCCGCCATGTATTCCGAGCCGTTGGTCAGGCTCCACTCATCGGCCGCGCTCGAATCCTGCGAGACAGTCACGCCCGGAAACAGGTGGCCAAAGCTCTTGGACCGGACCAGCTGGCGGGCTCGCCTGCCCTGCTTCCTCGCAAGGTCTGAGCCGTAGCTCGTCAGAATGACGTTGCGCCTTTCCTGCCGCGCCATGAACCACGGGACAAACACCACATCCACGTAAGTCGATTTGGCCGAGCCGGGCGGCATCAGAACCATCAGGTTCCGTATCTTGCCGTCCGCCAGATCCTGCAGCCTCTCCAGCAGGATGTCGTGATGCGACGCGAGGGCATCGATCGCCAGCGTCTCGAACCTGTCTTCCTCAACTGCGCCAGAAACCGGGACCGTGGGAATGTCCACCATCCGGGCGAACCACTTCACGTCTTCCCGCGCCAGATGCTGGCGAGCAGCGAGAACGTCAGCTGCGGTCGGCTGGTAGGCGGATTGTGGCGAGCGCTTCGAGTTGCGCTTTGCTGAGTTTTTTGGCGTCGATTGACGTGGTCGCGATAGGGCCGCCATCCTTGCCGACTACCTCTTGCGTGACTTTGTCCCCGAACTTCTTCGAGTTCATGCGGGCGAGCGCCCATTTGCGGGTGTCCACGCGAAGCCGTGCGCGCTGGATGTTGTCGCCATTGACCTGCCAGCCAGCGTCGTCCTCGCCGTGTCTGGCCATCCAGTCGTTCTGCGCATTGTCCGCGATGTCGAACATCTCATCGAACAGCTCTTCAGCGCGGATTTCACATGCCCGTGCGTATTGGTCCGAAAAGCTGTTGTTTGTTGCGATCCAGAGATGAACCGTTGAGCGTGCAGGCATCGCCTCATCCCGGCAAATGCTGCGAAGGCTTTCACCTGCCATGAGGCGAGTGGTGATGGTTGCCGCCAGCTCTGGCGTGAAGATTGTCGGCCGACCGTTTTGGGCTGGCCCAACCTCTGCTTCCTCGGTCATTTGATGCAGTTCTTGCTTGTGCGTGGCCGTGTTGGTGGCACTTCGCTGGGTTTATGCGCTTAAGTCATGCCCTCTCGGCGGCGCTTTTCGGCGCGCGGGAGCAAGATTGTTGCTTTGGGTGTCTACTACTGAACCGGCACCGAGAACGGGCAATAGGTCTGCATGAGCAAGTAGAAGCTCTGGCCTGCGTAGTTGTACTGGCATTGCCATGCCATCTGGCCGGTGACGGTCTGGACCTGTTGGGACTGGCCCGTGAACATGGCTTGCTGGGATAGGGGCTGCATGGTCACAGGCGGGGCCTGCATGGGCGTTGTGTTGATGGGGGCGACGGGTGGCGGTCCGTTGCCGAAACCGCGCTGGAAGCCATCTAGGGCGGCGCCTATGCCCTTGCTGGGCATTCCGTTGGATTCGCAGGCTGTGAGTGCAAGTGCTGCTGTGAGGCTGAGCCAGATCCGCATGCTGTCCCCCGTGTTTGCATGGGGAATGTAGCTTGGTTTGGGCCGGGCGTCACCTTTCAGGCGTTTCCTGCGACTGGCATGTCCAGAAGCATCAGGGGCGTGTCGATGTCCATGGCGTTGAACTGGTTTGCGACCTCGATCATGAGCAGGGCGACAACCATCTCGCGCATGGGCCATTCGGTGATCTGGGCGAGTTCGGTGAGGGCTGCGTGCTCATCCTCGCTTAGCGTGATGGTCATGCGGCGGCTCACTGGTCGCCTCCACCCATGAGCTTGCGATGGTGGGCTTCCATGCTGGCGTCCATCGGCTCGTAGGCTGTGTCGTAATAGTCGGAGAACTCGCCGTCCTTGCGGGCGGGCTTAGCCGGCGCGGGGGCTTCTGCTGGCGCTTTGGCGGCCATGGCGAGGCTGAACCAGCTTTTGAACTCGTCCAGCTCAATGAGCCCGTTGCAGAGCTGGTAGGCCTTGCCTTCGAGTTCTTTAGCGAAGTCGGTCATGCAACGACTCCGACCGGGCCGTAATCGTCACGAACACCCGTCTGGAAATCCTTGAGACGCAGGAACTCCTGCTGGATTCGCCCATCCGAGAAGGTGACGGTAAGATCCACGTCCGAGGCGCTGCCGATCGCGGAGCATGTCAGGGTGACGACGCCGGATGATACCGAGGCTGTTACCGTGGCGCTGTCTGCTTCGACGGCGGCTGTGATGGTGGCGCTGTCGAGGATGTCCGTGAAGTCCACGTTGACCTTGAACGTCTCGTCTGCCGTCGCCTGGATAACCGTCCGCCCCAGTTCTGCGTCCCAGAGACCTCCGCGCACAATGCGGCGGCTGTTCTCCCTGACGCGGACGATAGGGCGGACATAGGCCATGGATTACGAGACCGTAGCCGAGAACGGCGTGGCTTCTGTGCCGGACGCTTGGGAATAGCCGCGAACGAAGAAGTGGCCGGCAGTGGCGTCCACGATGTCAAAATACTCGCCTTGGGCGGCAAGGCCGGTCGTGGTGCGGTTCAGGGTGATGGTGTCATCGTTGTCAGCCGCCCACCAGATGTTCGGCGCCGTGGCGGTGTCGCTGTCCTGCACGACATAGCCCCGGAACTCGTCCGTGGCGTTGCCGACCTTGATGACGTGGCTGTTGCTGGTCGCCGTCACGGTGATGAGGAAGCGATACATCGCCCCGCCACCCGTGCTGGTGGGGAGCGTGACCACGCTGCCAGCCGCCGTATCGAGGCAAATGATCTTGCCCTCGTGAGAGGCCTCAGTCATCGTCAGCGTGCCGCCAGCGGCAACGAGGCGGCTGGAAACGTCCGCCGCGCGGTTCAGCTCAGTGACGGTCGCATCCAGCGTGGCGCCGGAGCCTCGCTTGGATAACAGGCTGATATTCAGGTCGTTTTCTGGGACGTGCTTGCGGGGCATGGGGGAAGTCCTTCGGGCTGCAGGCGGTTAACGATGCACGAGCATGTTGCAGACGGCGGAACCACCAGCGGTTCCAGACGCAATCAGCTGGTAATCGCCAGGCGCATCCACCACGAACGACGCGCTGGCCGTCCAGCTTGCGGCCGTCACACCGTCGGGAAGCTTCACGGTCACGAACGTCGCGCCATTGATGCGGCGCTGGAGCGAGACGGTGATCGTGCCGGAGATGACGATATGGAAGCTCAGGCGCTGGCCGTTGACGACGCCAATCGGGCCGCACAGCTCCCCGTCTGCGTCCAGCGTGCCTGTTGCGTTGTTAGCCATCCTCGGCCTCGCTTTTCGTTAGGTGTTCAGGCTAGGCCAGACGTGAGGCCCTGTAGGGTGGCATTGGCTGCCGCCCCCGCGAAAATCTTGATGAAGGCAATATCGCCGTCGAATGTGCGGGCGCCGGCGCTGTCCACCCCCACAATCAGGCGGGTCGGATCTGTCGGCAACGTGACGCTGGTGTCTTCCGTTCCGAGTGTGCCGTTACGGCAGTTCTGGACGGAGTTGGCAGCGATACGTCCAGCCGCGCGTTGCAGGCTGGTGGGCACTGAGGTCATAATTGTCCCGCCGCCAACGTTGCACTGGTTGGCGCTGGACGCATCCACGCGAAGCCTGAGCTGGTCGGCAGCGTCGATGCGGTACAGCGTCATGTTGGCCGCGCTGCCTGAATCAAGAAGCGCCACAACTTCAGTGCCTCCGCTGTCCGTCGAGCGGATGAAGCCGACCAGCCATGTGAGCGGGTAGGTCACGCCCGAGAGTGGGATAATCAGGCCGTTGGCTGCTCCCGCAATGCGCTGGCCAGTGGCAACCAGGTTGAGCGTGCCCGACAGAGATGGGATGTTGGCAACCGCGCCCACATTCACACGATTGATGATCGCGTAGTTCTGAGCGAAGTCGATCACGTAGCTGGGCGTAGGACTGCTGTAGGCCCCTGCGCTGGTCGCAACGCTAGGTCGGACCACCGATCTGATGACCGAGCCTATTGCCACTTACGCCT
>Ga0208546_1000477_pt1 | contig 14726 bp, 15 predicted proteins | sample DEB19_08_DNA_4_FD_184528 | JGI IMG/M metagenome (GOLD analysis project Ga0208546, IMG submission 184528) | Aqueous microbial communities from the Delaware River and Bay under freshwater to marine salinity gradient to study organic matter... | ecosystem: Environmental > Aquatic > Marine > Coastal...
CAGACTTTCAATATCTGATGATTTTTCAATAATACCCAACTGATCGCGAAGCCATTGAACCGCTGAGCCAGTAACTGCTACCGAACCTTCAAGCGCATACTGAACTTCTGAATTACCGAATTTGTATAGCACGGTCGTGATTAATCCATTTTTTGAGCGGACCAATTCGGTGCCAGTACTTAGTAGCGCAAAATTACCTGTGCCGTAAGTTGTTTTTGATTCGCCTTTATTAAAACAAGTTTGCCCCACCATCGCGGCTTGTTGATCACCAAGTATTCCGGCTACCGGCACGCCTTCGGAAGTCCTTCCGTAAATTTCAGAAGATGATTTTATTACAGGCAACCATTCACGTTTAATTTCGAAAATGTTTAATAGCTCATCATCCCAATCTAGAGTTTCAAGGTTCATAAGTTGAGTTCTAGAAGCGTTAGTAACGTCAGTTACGAATTGGCCAGTTAAATTAAAAAGAATCCAAGCATCGACAGTTCCAAATGCTAAGTTGGCGCTATTTGTGACTTTATTCTTTAGAATCCAATTAAATTTACTTGCTGAAAAATATGGCGCAATTGGGGTCCCAGTTTTTTTGGTGATTGTTGCTTTTATGGCGTCAGAAAAATTATTTAAATAGGAATCTGTGCGGGTATCTTGCCAAACGATTGCATTAGAAATTGGCTTGCCTGTGGTTCGATCCCAAGCAACTGCAGTCTCGCGTTGATTTGTAATACCAATTGCAGCCAGATCCTTAGCTGTGATTTTTGCTTTTAATAGTGCTTCAGCGATGACTTTTTGAGTGTTTCTCCAGATTTCATCTGCATCATGTTCTACCCAACCAGATTGGGGCAATATTTGTTGATGTTCCAACTGGCTCTGAGCAACAATCTCTCCAAATTCGTTGAAAACTATAAACCGAGTACTTGTTGTGCCTTGATCCAGGCTACCTACGAAAGTCACGTAGGAACTTTACTTAACTAACGATAAGATTGGCGAGTAATGTTTGATTCCAGCCTAAATTCAGAGCAGCGAGCGGATGATCTTGCCCGCTTAGGCAAAGAGCATTTCGACGTTCTTGTTATCGGCGGCGGTATTAATGGCGTGGGAGTGGCACTGGACGCGGTTACCAGAGGGCTGTCAGTCGCGCTTATCGAATCAAAGGATTTTGCCTCTGGCACTTCAAGTCGTTCGAGCAAATTAATTCATGGCGGCCTACGATACCTAGAACAATATGATTTTAAATTAGTGCGAGAAGCTCTTCATGAAAGAGAGCTTTTAGTCTCAACTTTGGCGCCGCATTTAGTGAAGCCGGTCGCTTTCCTTTATCCATTGCAAGAGAAGGTAAAAGAACGTACATATGTCGGTGCAGGCTTAGCCCTTTACGATGCTCTTCGCGGTTTTAAACGTGCGCTTCCTGGACATAAACATTTGTCCCAAAAAACAATTTCTGAGATTGCTCCTAGTTTACGTACCGATGTGATTACTGGTGCGATCAGATATTTTGATGCACAAGTAGACGATGCTCGACATACAATGATGATTGCCCGAACTGCAAAACGCCATGGCGCTGCAATAATCACTCATGCCCAAGTCGATTCTTTAATTAAAAAAGGTAAACGAGTTACAGGAGCGGTAGTTTCTGATTTAAATTCTAAGAAGAAAATTAATGTTAAAGCCTCAGCAGTCATTATGTGTGCTGGTGTTTGGAGCGACGAATTGCATAAGAAATTCGGAATTGAAGCTGGCTACGAAGTTAAGATGAGTAAAGGTGTTCACATAACTTTGCCAGGCGATGCAATTAAAGCTGATGAAGGCGTAATTATTAAAACGGCCGTATCCGTACTGTTTATCATTCCATGGAAAAACCAGTGGATGATCGGTACTACCGATACCGAATATTTAGGTGATCGCAATGAACCGCTCGCCGATAGATCGGATGTGCAATATATAATTGATCAAGCAAATCGAGTTTTATCGCCACGAATTAGCATCGATCAAGTGATAGGTGTCTTTGCTGGCCTGCGTCCGCTGGTGGCAAATAAGAAAACGACTGATACCACAAAGATTTCTCGAGAACATACCGTCGATAGGCCAATTCCAGGCTTTGTAAGTTTGGCAGGCGGCAAGTACACGACATATCGAGTAATGGCTAGAGATGCGGTTGATATGGCCACTAACGATATTGAGAAGTTGACTAATGAAAGTATCACTTCAAAACTTCCAATAATTGGTGCAGATGGATACTGGGCTTTAGCACAGCAAGTTGAATCATTATCAATTCAATATAGCCTAAAGCCAGAAATCATTACACATTTACTAGATAGATACGGCTCAGATATAAGCGATGTGCTCTCACTTATTGAAGATGATCGCAAACTTGCGGCACCATTAACCCGCAATCTTCCATATTTGAAAGCAGAAATTGTGTATGCAGTAGTTGCAGAGGGTGCGCAATCTGTATCAGATGTTTTAGAACGTCGAACTCGAATTTGGTTTGAAGCTCCTAAATTTGGAATTGATTTAGCTTCAGCAACTGCAGATTTAATTGCACCTTATTTGGGATGGAAAGCAGCCCAAAAGAAAGCTTCTATAGCTGAATATGAGAAGTTGGTAGCTACGGCTACTTCATCTGCGGCAAACTTAAAGTAATTTATTAATTGATAATCTGACCTTTGCAGGCATCGGTAGGCACTTTCGTAGAGGTACCTGGTTTTGGACTCGGTGAAACTGTAGGTGTTGGTTTACTGCCTGGCGCCATAATTATTTGAATTGGAATTTCAGCTTTTGCATGGGTGCCAGATTCATCAACAAATTGCAACATTGCATCCCAGGTTCCAACCGGTATTCCCTTTACATTCAAAGTAAATGAACCATTTTTAGCTCTAACTGCGTTCTGATCTAAAAGAATACTTTTATCAGGCAAAACCAATTTCACGGTTCCTGTTACCACGGGCAAGCCACTTGGGCGAAGCACATTTAATTGGAAATTGGCAGGTCTATCACTTGTTGAGTATGTGGCATTAATTAATCCAATAGTGGTGGGCTCGTTTACAGGCATCATGTCTGAAATTTGTGGCACCCAGATACCTTTGGTTAATTCGACAAATGAATTTACATCTCCTCGGTAGACATTTAAATCAACGCGGCCACTTGGAACTCCGTACTTCTTACCAATTCCGCAGGAGGTGTATTGCCATACAACCCAATCCGAAGAACAAGATGATGTTGTCCAAGAGTGCACATAACAACCACTTAATTTTTGTCCAGGTTGCCCAAGTGGATCTGCTGGATTTATTCCGTAATGCGCTTGCCAAAGTGGATAATTACGAAGTTCGGAATTTCTCAACATCGCATTTTCTAAGAATTGCGAATATGAATAAAGCATTGGAGTGCGACCAGTTGCTGCTTTTACTGTTGAAAGCCATGTAGTCGCAAATAACGTAATTAATTTCTTTGAGGTGTATTTAGTACATTTACTACCGCTATATTGAATGCAATTATTTTCAAGATCCAAAGCATAAGGAAGCGAACGATCGTTATAACCACCAACCGAAGCTAAGCGCCAGATAGCCTTTTGAGCTTGGGTTTGCGCCTCTGTAATCACAGTAGCTTCATCGGTAGAATTCGGTAAATATGCATAATGGTAAAAACCGGTAAAAATTCCCGCCGCTTGAGCTGCATCCATATCTATTGAAAGCCATTTACGTGCATCGATATCTGATTTATCTTTGCCATCAGATGCTTTAATCATGACAAAGCGCACTCCTGCGTTGTACATCTTTGTGTAATCAATTAATTTATCTGCAGGATGTTGCCAGCGACTGATGTCAACACCATGGATGCGACCACCAGGACCAGAAAGTGAGAGCAGAAGCGCAGGATCTGCTGGCGAGATTGTGGTTACTGGATCAATAGTAAAAGTTCGCTGGTTGGAATAAATCTTTCCAGCTACGGCGCGATAAGTTGCGCTTCCTTCGAGGGCGGTAGAAACAACTTCGATTTTCCAGGAACCACTCGACTTAGTTTTGGCGCCAAGTGACGTTTTGCTCCAAACGCCATTTAGCTTCACTTGAATCACAACTTGTACATTATTTCGGGCTGGCTTTAACAGTCCATTTAGAGTGACTCTAGATTCTCCAATAGTTGGAGTCTTGCTGATATTTAGCGATAAAGAAGAGACTGCACCGGCGCTTTGAGCTCCCAAATTCATGAGCGAAAGCGCTAGAAAAAATGAAAATAATTTTTTCACCAGTGAATCTCAACTTCTTCACCAGTGACCTCTTTAATAACTTCTTTAAGTAAGTGCGCAAATTTAAACCTTGCATCTGCATACGAATGGTTTCCGGAGAATTTTTCAGGGTCTGAAAAATCTAAGGTAAGAATTCCGGATTCCAATTTAGCCAAACGGGCATCAAAAAAGGTAAGCCAAGCAACACGGTTACTCGCTTCAAGCGCAAATAGCACTCGATTCCATTCTGACTTGAGGTCGGCTAACTCCATGAGTCAAACCTATCTCAAGTAGTTACATACGCCCGTTAACTAGCTCGTGATAAGAATTAGTTAAACGAACTCGAGCATTGTGCTTTCGGTCGTATTCGAGCCCTAAGGTGATTGCAATTCTGGCAAGCATTTGCTCCACAGATTTCTCTGAGACAAATCTCAATTTTGCAATCTCAGAGTTTGCATTTCCTTCAGCCATTAACCGGAACGTCTCTATCTGAACATCAGATAAGTAATCACATTTTAAGTATTCCGAACTTTTAGATGTCGAATATGGTGCAACCTCAATAGCGCTTCTCAAATTATCCAAATCACAGTGCTTAGCAAGTTGTGCAACCATTACACCAGTTGGCAAATCATTTCTTTCGATTCCAATGAGGCGCAAATCTTCAGTTTTTGTAGCTAAAACAATTCCCATTTTAGGAAACCTTTTACGTAGAATTTTTGCTAGCTCAAGCGCCTTTATATGTTGATGATCCAATTGAAGTATTACTACATCAGGGCAGTGATGTGTAATTAAATTCAAGGCAACTATTTCATTGTCAATTTCACCGATTACATCGAATCCAAACATTGATAATGAGTTTGCCAAGATAATGTTGGTGAATCCATCCTCACCGTAGATAAATATTCGCATTCCCACGAGTAATATTTTTAGCAGAAAGTACGATTTTGTAGATGGGGGAATCCCTACTTAGAAAGCTTGGCAACCACCTTAGATACCTGGTCAATCATTTTCTCCGCATTGATTGGACCATTTGAGGATTGCGCAGCTGACTGGGCATGTAAATAAGAAGCGGTAGCACCCAACTCTATTAAATTCTCTTTTGTGATTACTTTATGGTTTAACGCGAGTAAAGCACCGAGTATCCCAGCCAAAACATCACCGGTTCCAGCAGTAGCCAGCCAGCTCGTAGCTTCTGGTAATTGAATAACTCTGTTCTCGTTAGCAACTACGGTTTTATTTCCTTTTAAAAGCACCGTAACTTTGAATTTATATGATGCTTCTAGGGCATATTTAATTGGATCTGATTCGATTTCTTTTGCTGAAATCTTTAGAAGTTCAGCAAGTTCTCCCGCATGTGGAGTGATAATTGTTGGTGATTTGCTGGTTCCTGCTAAATAGAGCGCACCTGCATCCAATACTTTAGGCAAATCAGCCCGATTGGCCATCTCCATAGTGAATTTTCGCGTCAAAGATTTTTTCGCTGGTATGCCACTTCCTAATAAATAGGCATCTACATTTCCGGTTTCAATTACAACTTCTGGCCGATTTTGAATTACTGCTCGTTTAACAACTTCTGGGCCAAAGAATCTAACCATTCCGATACCAACTGAAAGTGCAGCAGATGTGGTCAGCAGCGCTGCCCCAGGATATTGCTTTGAACCGGTGACACAACCCAAAACACCTCTACGATATTTATGATCACTTTTCGTAGGTTTTGGTAGATATGGAGCGCACTTAGCCGCGTTCCAACTTTCAGGTTTCATTGAAAAATCATCACCACATTCATGGAGTCTCTATGCTCACTTTTCTCATCATAGACGTGAACTTTATCCATATGAATCATATTAACTTTTTGAGCTAATAAGAATTGAAGAAAATTATGCTCGTGAAAGTGTTTTTCGTTAACTGCGATAACAAAGTAGCCCCCTTCGTTTATCAAGGGAAACATATTTAGTAGAGCCTCAGGCGGGAGATGGCCGTGAGTAAAGGTTCCGATGGTAATCAAAGCATCGTATGGTGCGGCGGTGCCTTTTACTTCTTGAGTTAAATCTCTTTCATAAAGATTTCTATAGATATTTTTCTTTTTTGCTTCTGCCAACATCTCTGGTGAGATATCGATGCCATCGATGACTAAATCTGGCCTTAATTTTGAAAGATTTAACCCCACGAGTCCCGTGCCGGTGCCAATATCTAATACGGTCTTTACTTCTGGTAATTCTTTATTAAAGAGCTCTGCAATTACTTTTGGATGGTTATAGCCTTGATTTGCAACAAAATCACTCTCATAAGTTGCAGCCCATTTGGCATACAAATTCTTGTTATCTTCAGGTGTCTTAACCGAATATGCGGCGTCAAGCCCGATTTCCATATCTAGCTCTTAATCTTTAAGCCTGATGGATCATAAATTGGGGTAGCCGTCACCGTGCCAGCAACCCAAGTGCCAAAGAATTCAACTTCTAATTTGGTGCCCGCTATTGAATGTTCGGTTGGAATATATGCGAATCCGATCGCTTTTCCAATCGTGTAACCCTGTCCACCAGATTTGATTCTGCCTATTACATCTTCACCGATTTTTATTGGTTCACTTCCGATAGGAACTTGGCGAATATCATCAAAGGTGATTGCAACTAATTTACGTTTCGGATTAGATAAAGCCTTAAGAGCCTTGGCGCCATAAAAATTCTCTTTTTTCTTTGAAATTGCAAAGCCAAGTCCCGCTTCGAATGGATTATTTTCAGTATTTATCTCTCCACCCCAAGCTAGATATCCCTTTTCAAGTCTTAGAGATTCGATAGTTCTGTAACCACATGGGAAACCGCCAGCTTTGTATAGAGCTTCCCAGATTCCAAGTGCTTTATCTGCTGGAATATAAAGTTCCCATCCAAGTTCACCAACATATGTAATTCGCGTAGCCCTCAATGTGATTCCATTTATTTCGATCTCTTTTGAATGCATAAATGGAAAAGCTTCATTGCTTAAATCGGCATTGGTTAAACCTTGGAGGATTTCACGTGACTTTGGTCCCCAAATTCCAAAAATTGCTAAAGTATCTGTGATGTCTTCAATATCGACATCAAGGAATCCATTTTCACGGCGTAATTTTCTAAGCCATCCTGCATCGTGATGCGCGAAAGCGGTACCAGTTATGATTAAAAATGAATCTTCAGACATTTGAGTAACAGTGAAGTCTCCTTCGATGCCACCTTTGGTATTTAGTGCTTGTGTGTATACCGCTCGGCCTACACCACGGACAACATCATTTGCACAAACAAAATCTAAGAATTCACCAGCTCTGCTGCCAGATACCTTTATCTTTGCAAAGCTCGATTCATCAAATATTCCTGCTGAATCTCTTGTAGCTTTATGTTCAACTTGCACGCTATTTGACCAATTTTTTCCGGCCCAACCAAAGGGACGTAGCTCATCATTTCCAACATGGTTGCTATAAAAATTTACACGTTCCCAAGAGGCCTTTTCACCAAACATTGCGCCATTTGCTTTATGCCATTCGTATGCTGGAGAAGTCTTATGTGGGCGACAGGTTTGACGTTCTTCGAGTGGATAATGAATATCGTAATACTGCTCATAATTTTCTTGAATGCGATCTAAGGTAAACGCAGGTGAGCGATATGCAGGCCCAAATCTTCTGATGTCCATGTGCCATAGATCCATTGGCGGTTCATTTCCAACAATCCATTCAGCCATGACTTTGCCGATACCGCCAGCACCAGCAATTCCATGTGCGCAGTAACCTGCTGCCACATAAAAACCGCCAACTTCTGTTTCACCTAAGCAAAATTCATTATCTGGAGTAAATGCTTCTGGCCCATTAATAAAGCTCTTAATTCCGATTTCAGCCATTTTTGGAACGCGCATTTGAGAATTAGCAGCAATTTCTTCAAAACGATCCCAATCATCTGGCAGCAACATGTTGTTAAAGTTCTTGGGGATTTCATCTAGAGATTCACGGCTGGTCTTCCAAGGTTTTGAAGTTCTTTCATATCCACCCATAAGTAAGCCCTGCACCTCTTGGCGGAAATAAATCAAATTATCTGGATCGCGTAGAGAAGCCATAACTGGTGCAGCAGGGTCCAAAAAGTTCTCGGTAATCAAATATTGATGACTCATCGGCACAATTGGGATGCGAACATCTACAAGTCGTCCGATTTCCGCTGCGTAAATGCCACCGCAATTGACCACAATTTCACATTCGATGAAACCTTTATCAGTTTCAACGCCACACACACGACCATCTTTAGTTGCAATTGAAAGCACTCGGGTAAAGGTGTGAATACCAATTCCTGCTTTTCGTGCCCCTGCAGCCATAGATAAAGCCAATTGTGATGGATCTACTTGGCCATCAGTTGTCATGATGCATGCGCCAACTACGCCATCTAAATTAATTAGTGGAAAGCGCTCTTTAACTTCAGCTGGAGAAATTTCATGTAAATCTAAACCAAAGGTTTTTGCCCAACCAATCTGTCGGCGAATCTCTTCCATACGTTCAGGAGTAGATGCAATTTTTATACTCCCGCACTCCACCCATGAAGGAGGAGTATCGGTTGCCTGTAGTTCTCTATAAAGATTAGCTGAGTGCATGTTCATCTTTGTCAGAGTTGGATCAGCACGTAACTGACCAACCATTCCAGCAGAGTGGAAAGTTGAACCGCTAGTTAAGTCGTTCCTATCAACTAAGACCACATCGGTTTCGCCTAATTTTGCTAAATGATAAGCAACTGAAGTTCCGCCAACTCCGCCGCCAATAATTACAATTTTCGCGCGGCTAGGTAGCTGTTGCTCGGACATGTAGAAAAGGTAGCATCTGCAGATGGGTATGTCAGCAGCGGAACTCGAAAAAGAATTCGGGGAAACGCTAAATCATTCTAAATACCTAAATAACCGTAAGAATATGGTGGAACTTTCTGGCGGTTTAACTAATAGAAATATTAAAGTTGAAACCGACCAAGGAGATTTCGTAGCTAGGATTTCCAGCAACGAATCGTCACTACTTTCTATCGATAGAAATAATGAGTTCTTTAATTCAAAAATCGCTGCAGATAAAGGTATTGGAGCGCCTGTCTATGACTACCAAGCTGAATATGGATTGCTGGTAATTGGCTTCCTAAAGGGAAAAACATTCGATGGATCTGATGTCGCTAATAATACAGCTCGTATAGCAAGCAGCGTTAAGCAGTTACATTCTGCACCGCCATTCAAACTTAATTTTGATATGTTTCAAATTCAAGAAAAATATTTAAGCATTGTCACCGAACGCGGCTTTAGATTACCTGAAGGATATTTAGAATTTTCAAAAGCCAAAGACGACTTAAAAAGCGCTCTATCAGCTACTGACTCTGGAAAAGTTCCTTGCAACAATGATTTACTGCCCGCCAATTTCATAGATGACGGTGAGAAGATCTGGTTAATTGATTACGAATATTCTGGAAACAATGACCCATGTTTTGAGCTTGGAAATATTTGGTCTGAATCAGGCCAGCCAATAGAAGTTTTACAGGAACTCATCGCTGGGTACTATGGAAAATTCCGCAAAGATAAATTTGCTAGAGCCTGGCTATTTGCGGCATTAGCAAAATACGGTTGGACACTTTGGGCATCTATTCAAAATTCAGTCTCAGATATTGATTTTGATTTCTGGGAGTGGGGGATGTTGAAGTACGAAGATGTAAAAAGAGATTTTGGTTCTAAGTCCTTCTACGAATCAATTAATTCGCTCTAGATAAATTTGAAAAGGCCCTGCAGCATATAACTGCAGGGCCCTAGCGATTCGCTATTTAATGAATTTCTATCATTTTATGGCTCTCGTGCGGCGGATTTCCCTTTAGCTTTATTTTTAATATTCCATCTTTTAGTTCAGAATCAGAAACTGTCACGTGATCTGCCAATGCAAAAGACTGTCGAAATTGGCGCGAAGCGATGCCTTTATAAACATAATCTTCATCAGATTTCTCTTCTTTTGACTCATGATTACCTTCGATAATCAAGCGGTTATTTTTCAATTCAACTTTGAGATTATCCTTATTAAATCCTGCTACGGCCATTTCAATTTCGTAGGAATTCTCTCCAGTTTCTTTGATGTTGTATGGGGGATAGGAAGAGCTCCTTCCTAGAAATGAGTTTTGAAGATCTTCCAGCATCTGCCATTCGCGGTCAAAACCAACCGCCCAGGAATCAAAGTTGGGAAAAAATTCGCTAAGCGCAGATCGTGACGGCTTATTTTTAACCAATGAATGTGCCATTTATTTTTCCTCCTAAGTAATTTTCAATTTTGAAGTTCATCGCTTCTTAATTGATTTTAGAAAGATTAAAAAACTTTGGGAATAGTTTTAATGTGATTGTGAGAAAGTTGCGAGAATCAAATTAACTAATTCGTGAGGTTTAACATCTGTTGGCCAATTTGGATGAGGGTACTTCACGCCATGTGCGATGATAAACGATGCTCTTTCTTGTGGAGAGTCACCTCCATGTCCACCCTCGTCTCTATGACCATGATCAGTAACAATAATTAATATCCATTGTTCATCTTGACTAATTAGAAGGTCATGAAGCTTCTTTACGTAGCCATCGATTCTCGATGCTGCTTCAAAGTACGGCTCATTAACCGATCCATATTTATGGCCGGCCTCATCCACGCCGCAAAAGTAAACAAAACTTAAATCAGGTTTTATGCTTTTTATGGTTTCAAAGGCGTGATCAAAAACCTCATTATCAACTTGCAGATACCCAAGGGTTTCACCGTCATTGTGGAATCTGATATGTCCTGAATCAGCGATTACTGGCCCAACATCTTCTAAATCGATAAGTGGCGGCCATCCTGCGGCAGCATAAGTAATTAATGACGGATCAATTTTTAGCGCTTGAGTTAGAAAATCTGGTGCTTCTTTCAAATTATGGTTTTCAAATTTATTGTCAGTGACTTTATGTACATCTTGGCGTTTGCCAGTTAATAAAGTGCTCCAACTTGGACCAGAAACTGTTGGCATATCCACTTCAGTATCTGCGAAGAAAGAGTTATCTTTTAGGAATTTAAGGTGATTTGCGCTTTCTTTAGCTATCACCCGGTGCAGCATCAAACCATCTATACCTATTAGAAGTATTTTAGGTTTGACAGGCATGTTGGAATCTTAGCGATAACTACTTAGCGCTTAAATATCCAAAGCAATTTAGCTCGATTTCGAGTTACCCACATATATACCGCCTGCGCAATATGTATAGGCCCGGGAAGCAGAAAGAAAATAGCAAATGGCTTGATGTAGATTTTTGGTTGTTGTAGCAATAGTTTGAATATGGCTTTTGCGCCACCATATTTTTCCCAAGTATTTTGAATTGGAATTAAATACCAGACTTGTTTTGTAACTTCTTCTTTAGTTAGCCCCAAATCAGCTAAATTTGAATTTTGACTTGGTTGATTCAGCCAATTTCCAGGAAATTTTTTGATTAACCATGCGGCGCTTAATTGGCAGAATTCGCAATCACCATCGGTAATTAATAGCGAAGGCGAGTTTAGGTTTTTCATCTGGTGAGGAGGGTGGGGCTCGAACCCACGACGACCGGATTATGAGTCCGGGGCTCTAACCGACTGAGCTACCCCCTCGTGCAGGCAAATCTTACTTGCTGCGAGATAGTGCTTTATCCAGCCCAAAAAAGAGCAGCGCCAGAACATAACCAGCCACATAAATCATGATCAAAGTAGTTCCAACTGAAACGTAACCATATTTAATAACATCAAAGAAGCCATACGGATATCGACTAATAATCGCTCCACGTATGAATGTATAAGCCAAATAAATGGTTGGGATAGCAAAAACATTAATTGTCATGCGTAAGTTGAACCATTTCCGTGGACCAACAAATAACCACACAAGTACTGTCAATATTGGTGTGATGTAATGCTGAAAAAGGTTTGTGTATACGTTCCAACTTTTTGGGTGCGCAGTTGGAGCAATAAGTATGTGGTACAAAATTCCGGTCATTAAAATCATTAAAAGTGAAGTATTTCGAAGTAATTTAAATCTCGCATCTGAGCGCTTTGGATTTAGAAAGAGTGCAGTAATTGTGAAAACTACAAGCGCATTGCTCCAGATTGTGAAATAACCGAATAAATCTATGACACGTGTTAGCGCACCGCTCATGCCTGCAGCATGTGGGCCGAATAGATGGGGGTCTATTTTCCCTTCCGGAACTAAATCAAAAGTGTTAACTATTACTGAGCCACCAAATCCCAGCCATGCACTGATTGCGTTGATGCCGAAGAGAATTTTCGCTTTATTTGCCATGGTTAATGTTAAGGTTTTGATTATGCGAATCCGAGTAACTCTTGCTGTGTGCCTTATATTTACTTTAATTTCGCCGGCAAATGCGGCGCCACTCTACACATTCCCCGTAGTTGGCTGTACTTACACCTACGCCAGATACCATCATGATTATCCGGCTAATGACATTTTGGCCAAAAAGGGTTGCAAGTTCGTCGCCGTAACAGGAGGAGTGGTTGATGAAGTTCGCAAAGTTGATACTTACAATTACAAAAAGCCAACAGGTGACACCAAAGGAGGACTTTTTGTCTCGATTGTCGGTGATGACGGAGTTAGATATTACGGCTCTCATCTAAAGAAAGTTGCAGATGGAATTGATGTTGGTGTCCGTGTAGAAGCCGGAACACTTTTAGGTTATGTGGGAGATAGCGGAGATGCTCGCGGAACCGCACCGCATGTGCACTTTGGTATTAGTTGGCCGACTAGGGCAAATATTTGGTGGGTAAGACGTGGAGAGGTTTATCCATGGAGATATTTAGATTCATGGAAAGCTGGAAAAGATCGTTCACCAGCGAGCGAAGTCACAGCCCTGCTTGCGAAAAAAGGTGAAGTGCCGCCAATTCCTAAGAAGTAATCCGCTTAAATTTCCTATATATACTTACGCCCAAGTTCTGGGGGTCGGTGTAATTCCGAACCGGCGGTTAAAGCCCGCGACCCGGTGCCAGCCAGGTACCGGTTGACTTAAGTGAAATTCTTAGGCCGACAGTAAAGTCTGGATAAAAGAACTACGGCTAACGTGCTGTCTGCACGTTTTCCTGCCCTTGGAACCGCAAATTAAGTTACCGAGGAAAAGGAAAAAGAATGTCAGTTCTTCAATGGCTCTTTGAAGCCACAATTCACTTCGGCAGCAAATCAATTGCGGTTCGCGAAATTATCGGTGGTGTACTTGGTCTAACCAGTGCAGTGCTGGGAGCGCGTCGTTTGGTTGCTGCTTGGCCAGTTGGAATTCTGGGAGATGCACTGTTATTTACAGTATTTCTTGGCGCAGTATTTTCATTTGGCGATGATTCACAACATGCAAACTTCTACGGGCAAGCAAGCCGTAATTTATTATTGATTATCGTAAGCATTTATGGATGGATTCGTTGGGCACAACACAAACGACTTGGAAAAGATGTTCCTGCTGTTGAGCCACGTTGGACTACCACAAAGGAAAAACTCTGGTTAGTTCCTGCAATTATTGTTTTCTTCTTAGTTTCTATGCAGATATTCAAAAGCCTTGGTGAATCAGGTCAATGGTTATTTGTTGATACCTGGATTTTTACCGGAACCGCGCTCGCAACATTTGGTATGAGCCGTGGATACGTTGAGTTCTGGTTGGTATGGGTAGCAGTTGATCTAGTTGGCGTACCGTTTGCATTTAGCAATGGTTACTACCCAACTGGAACTTTGTATGCAATATACATGCCATTTGTTATCTGGGGCTTCTTCAATTGGCTCAAGATCAGCAAAGCTGAAAAGCTAGAAAAAGTAAACGCTTAAATAAATAATAAAAAACCCCGGTGAATAATCACCGGGGTTTTTTATTTAAAGTGTTACTTAGTTAGCAGTTACTGCGTCAGCCTGTGGGCCCTTTGGACCCTGGACGACCTCGAAAGATACTGACTGACCCTCATTAAGAGACTTGTAACCATTGCCTTGGATAGCTGAGTAGTGAACGAATACATCTTGTCCACCGCCATCTACTGCAATAAAGCCGAAGCCCTTTTCAGAGTTGAACCACTTAACTGTGCCTGTTGCCATTAATTTATTCCTATTTCGTTAAAACTTGACGAAGCTTGGATTTGGCTCCGCCGATCTTCTTTCTAGCTAAATTCTTTTAAAAACTTACCTTCGAGTGTCCGACTGTGGGCAAGCCTACCTGCCACGCGCTTATTGACCTAGTTATGAGGAGTTTGACGTAGTTGTGAGCGTGCACGGGTGGACAAAAGTAGCCAGGAAGGACGAAAATTAGCCATAACTTCTTGGCAATGGGCTTTTCTGAACTGGGGAAGGTGCAGATAACGCCTTGCTAGGAGTATCAAATGAACCGTGGATTTTTATCTATCCACTCATGCCCATTGGCGCTAATTCGTCATGTCGAATGGTCTATTGAATCTGTACTCGGCCGAGTTCAGATTGATTGGCGCACCCAGCCATTAGTTGCAGGCACACAGCGTACACAGATTGAATGGCGC
>Ga0208546_1000480_pt1 | contig 14699 bp, 16 predicted proteins | sample DEB19_08_DNA_4_FD_184528 | JGI IMG/M metagenome (GOLD analysis project Ga0208546, IMG submission 184528) | Aqueous microbial communities from the Delaware River and Bay under freshwater to marine salinity gradient to study organic matter... | ecosystem: Environmental > Aquatic > Marine > Coastal...
GCTCGCCGGTGGTGCGAAGATCACGGCGTTGAAACCCGCGCCCAGTCCGGCGGGATCAATTCGCTCGGCGGTGCGCTGACGAATCCCGAGCTGTCTGGCGAGATCGTCCGACTCGTTGAGGAGTATAGGGCGTACCAAGCCAACGCTCGCGTTGTGACGATGAACAGCGACACGCTGCTCATCGCTCGTCGAACGGGCGGGCTCTCGGCTCGTGCCATCGGCGAGAACGCCGCCCCGCTGACCAGCGACGCGACGTTTGACAACGTGCAGCTGGTCGCCAAGCTCTGGGGCGTCGACAACCGCGTGCCTGTCTCGCTCGTCGAAGACTCGGTCATCGACCTTGCTGATGCAATGGCAGTCGAGGTGGCGCAAGCCTTCGCAGAAACGTATGACCGCGTCGGCTTTGTCGGAACCGGGGCTGGCACCGACCACGGGATCGTGGGCGTGGCGACGGCGATTGTTGATGGCACCCACAGTGCCAGCGTGGTGACGGCTGCCAGCGGAAATACCACCTTCGACTCGCTCGACCTGCTCGACTTCACGAACGTGGTCGCGAAGCTCCCGTTGTATGCTCGCAATCGAAATGCGAAGTGGTACGTGAGCCCGGCGGGCTACGGCTCCTCCATGCTGCGGCTGATGATGGCGGCTTCCGGTAACAACCGGGCCGACGTTGCTGCCGGTGCGAACTTGCAGTTCCTCGGCTTCGATGTGGTGCTTGTGCATCCGCTTGAGTCGGCTCTTACTAGCACGACTGGCAAAGTGGCCTGCCTGTTCGGCGACCTCTCGCAGGCCGCCACGATGGGCATCCGCCGCGAAGTTAGCATCAAGACCGACGCCAGCCGGTTCATTGAGTACGACCAGCTTTTGACTTTTGCGACGGCCCGCATGGCTTCGGTTGCTCACGACCTGGGCTCCACGACCGCTGCTGGCCCGATGGTGGCTCTCAAGTTCGCCTGAACCTTCCCTTTGACTTAGGAGACTGACCCTTGAACTTTCTCGAAGCCACCAAAACCGTTGTTGGCACCACTGTCACATCGGCAGCCGGCACGGCGACTTTGACCATTGATACCCTTGGCTACAGCTACGCGTCGATTGACGTTGTTGTCGCGGTGAGCGCCACGCCGGCCAATACCGCTGCGAGCATCCTCAACGTGTTGACGCTTTCGCAGGGCGACACCACCACGGCTGGTTCTAGCGTCTACACCGTGGCGGCTCCCGCCGCGAGCGTGGCCGTGACGGCTCAGCCTTCGGTTGTGCGGCTGGATGTCGACTGCCGCGGCAAGAGCCGTTACCTCAAGATCGACGCCACGCCGGCGACCAGCCTTGCCACGACCATCCTGGCGCGGCTTGGAAGGGGCGAGGTCGGCCCCGAGTCGGCTTCTGCTAAGGGCGTCTTGTCGAAGTATTCTGGCTGATGTTCTTGACAGCCCAGCGACAGTATGTGGCGGATGCGGAACTTTCCCGCATCCGCCATTTACTTTTGCGAGGGCTTCATGATCGTCAAGGTGGGATCGACCGACGTTGATGTCCGTATTGAGTGCGTGATGAGCGGGCCGCGCTTCGGTCCCCTTGCGAATGTCTTCGGCTGGGCTCAGGCGCTCATGCCGCTCGGCATCCGCCCTACGCTGGGGCAGGGAGCCCTCTGGGGGCAAGTGCTTCAGCGGTGCATTGAGCAGTTCGTGGACTCAACCGAGTTCATTTTGTGCACCGACATGGATTCTTTCTGGGATCGCAAAACCGTCGAGGAGTTGGTGTCGATAGCGTTGGCGCTTCAGTGTGACGCCCTGGCACCGATGCAAGTCAAACGGGAGGACGGTCGCCCGATGTTTACGCTGCCCGGCACGCTCGACAAGCCGCCAGACGGTGGGTCAACGGAGCTGCCGATGTCGTGGTTTGCGGAGCCTGTGCAGGAGGTGGACTCGGCCCACTTCGGCTGCACGCTCATCTCAACCAAGGCGTTGAAGCGAACGCCGAAACCCTGGTTTCAAGACCAGCCTAACGCAGCCGGCGAGTACGGCGACGGACGAATTGACGCCGACATTCACTTCTGGCGGCAATTCAGGGCCGCAGGGAATCGCCTCTACATCACGCCTCGCGTCTGTATCGGGCATGGCGAGTGGGTGGCGGTCTGGCCCGGCAAAGACCTTCAGAAACCCGTGTTTCAGTACACAGGCGACTACAACGCCAATGGTAAACCCAAAACTGCGTGGAGTGTGCCGCCATCGTGAAAATAAAACTGAGGAAGAACTACTCGACCTATCGCGTCGGCGCGGTAATCGACTGTGAGGACGAGACGGCCAAGCGGCTCATTCGTGACGGCATCGCCGAACGCGACGGGCAGCTTGACCTCATCGAGACGGCGAGCGTCGAGCCGGCAGGCGAGCGAGCCGACCTGACACCGAGGAAGCGAGGGCGACCGCGTGCGGTATCGAAGTCTGAAGACGCTGACGCAGCCGGCGGCTGAGCCTGTGTCACTCTCAGAGGCGAAGCAGCATTGCCGCGTCGATACTGACAGCGACGATGCCTACATCGGCTCCCTGATTGCAGCGGCGAGGGAGTGGTGCGAGGCATACTGCGACGAGACGTTCGTGCATACGCGGTACAAGATGACGCTCGACTCGTTTCCCACCGAGATCGAGCTTCCCCGCCCGCCAATGGCGACTGCCGGCACAGCGACCGCGGTGGTCGTGACCTACACGCTTGAAAACCAGACGACGGCGCGACGCGACGCCCGGCGTCTTGCGGACGAACTACAACGGCTCCTGGCCCTCGCATCTGCTCGACTACAACGCGGTGACGGTCACGTGGTGGGGTGGCCGCGACGGTGACGCGTCGAGCCTGCCGCAGCGGTTCAAGTCGGCGGTGCTCTGGCTTGTGGGGTACTGGTATGAACGCCGCATGGCGGCGGAATCCGTCAACCTCAGCGAGATACCTTTTGGCGTCAAGAGCCTGCTCGATAGTGCGAAGTGGGGTGCCTACCGATGAGCATCAAAGGAAAGTTTGCCGTCGATGTGCAGTTCACAGACTCGACTACTGATGGGAACGTCAAGTCGCTCAAGACGATCGCGCTACAGCACGCGACGGAGTATGACTTTGGCAAAATTGCCATCATCACCGGCACCTGCGGAACGGCTGTCATCAACGTCGACTGCAACTCGCCGGGCTATCGCGACGCCGCTGGCGACCTCGTGACGTTTTCAAGCATCAGCCGCGTGGCGTTCTCGGCAGGCGGCAGCGAGCTCGTGCGGTGTGCAAGCGATCAGTTTGACACGGTCGGCTATGCCATGACGCTGTACTCGCGTGCCGGCCAAGTAGCCGTGTCCGAGTGCATCGAAGACAACGAGTTTGAGATCGGCGTCGCCGCGACTGCCGGAACCGCGTCCTACACTCTGGTGCTCTACGGCTCATGATTGACCCAGGACGCCTGCGCGAGCGGATCACGATTCAGCAGGCGACCGAGACGCGGAACGCCATTGGCGAGTCTACGCAAACGTGGGCGACCTTTTCCCAGCGATGGGCCAGCGTCGACGGCATTAGTGCTCGCGAGTTTCTGACCAGCGGCCAGCAGCAGACGGAAATCACGCACCGAGTGCGTATGCGATACCTCGCCGGCCTCAACTCCACGATGCGTGTGCTCTGGCGTGGCCGGGTGCTCGAGATCGCCTCGTGCCTGGAGCACGCAAACCGCAGCGAGCATGAACTGCTCTGTACGGAGAGGGTGGATTGATGTCGTTCATCAAAATCACCATCGACCAGCAAGAACTCCGAAGCATGGAAAAAGCGCTGGGCGATTTGTTTCCCAAGGCGGACCAAGCCCGCGTACTTGGAGCAATCATGCGAAAGGCCGTGAAGCCGGCACTCGACAAGCTCCGAGAAGTCACTCCAGTCGGGCCGACCGGAAACCTTTTGCGGGCCGCGAAATCAAAAGTTGTCACCTATGCCAGAGACGGCGTGGCCGTGGGGTTGATTGGCTACCAGCGTGCAGGCCGCGAGTCGTCGTCGAGCGCCGCAGGCGGCAGCGTCCGCGTTGGGCCGGATCGAGCCTTCCATCAGTGGTGGTTGGAAAACGGCACCCAGCAGCGCGTCGTCGCCACGTTCTCCAATAAACCTTACGCAAGGCGGGGGCATCTCCGTCGCATCCCAGGCAAGCCCGCGGTGGAGGTGCGGCCTCACGTTGTCAGTGGGCAAAACGCCTATATCGCGTCGAGCTTCAATCGGCTCGGCCCATTCAAGATGCAGCCGACGCAGCGAGTACCACGCGGCGGCGAAGGGCAGCGAGTCCAGACTGACCCAGCTTACCCGCGAGCCTTTTTCAAGAAGTCGAAAAACCCGATCACTATTCCGCCTGTTTCGCCTGGAGGCGTCGGCGGTCGCCCGCCCGTGGAGACGGCTTTCCGAGAGTCGCAGCAAGCGGTTGCCGAGATTCTTCAACGCGAACTGCGGCTGACGCTGGAGCAGGCAATTCAGACCATTTCGCGTTCTTCGCAGGGGACGGCTTTCCCATGACAAAAATCCCTGAGCAGTTGGTGATCGACCAGCTTGAAAACGACCCCGATGTCGCGACGCTTCTCGGCGACCGCATTTTTCCCGTCATTGCCCCGGCATCCGCCGCCCTTCCCTTTGCCACGTGGCGGCGTCAGGGAGTGACCCGCGAGAGCACGCTTTCCGGCCCGCTGGGAATGCCCGTTGTGTCCCTGGCGCTCGACATCTACGCAGAGTCATATGCGGCAGTAAGACACATCGCCGACCGCGTCCGGGCGGTTCTGGATGGTTTTCGCGGTGGTTATGGAAACTACATACACGTGAGCATCGTTTCCATTCAAGGCGAGTCTGACGGGTTTGTTCAGCTTGCGGGCGGCGACCTTCCGCCTGTGTATTCGGTCACGCAAACGTACAGCATTTTGTGGCAATCTGAGTAATAAGGAGAACGCCTCGTGTCTTTCGCAACCCCGCATGATACGGCAGTCAGCAACCCAGGGACGATCCTTACGCTTGGCATGGGCGGCGCGACCTCCACGTATGTCGTCACCAATATCGCCATTGCCTTTTCAAATCCGAATGCGGCTGACAACACTATCGACATTGCGCACCTCGGCCAGACGCTGGGCGAGGTAGCTGCCACGATGGATCGCCCGCTTGTTGTTCCGGCAACCGGCGGCGAGGCCGCGACGGGCCGTCAAGTCACGTTCGACTACATCGGCAAGGTTCTCATCAACGACGCGGCCACGGGCACCTACAAGATCACTGTGGCGAACATCACCCTGCTGGGCGGCACCACGGCGAGCTACCACACCGTTTCGAGCTCGTCTCTCACGCTGGCAACCAACGACGCTATTCGCGGGCAGGCTGTCCTCACGATCGCTCGTTGATTATGACGGGGGACCGTAATGCCTCACGTCACTGCTGGAGTAACCGCCACCTGGGATAGCACTGCGCTTGGTGAGATCACCGAGCTCAAGTGGATACAGGGAAACGGTCTTCCGCAGTCTCGCGGGTCGACGGCAGCGGGCACCACGCCCTGGTCGATGGACTGCGGCACGATTGAGGTGTCTTGCCTGAGCGGGTCTGCCATTAGCTCTGTTGGGCAGTGGGGGCGTAAGGCCACGATTGCCATCGGCGGAACTGCTCGCGATTCGATCAATACGTCTCTGGTCGTGTCGGTCAATTTCACAACCAAGGCAATTTTCCAGACGCTTGACATCGGTGCCAAAGTGAATGACGTGTGGCGATACAAAGGCACCTTCAAGATTGTTCAGGAGTGAAAAATGGATCTGACTGCTGACCAGATTTTTGCGGCGAATGACATGAGCCTCGTACCCGTGGAGGTTCCAGAGTGGAGCGGCACCGTCTACGTGCGAGTGATGAGCGTGGGCGAAATGGAAGCGTATCAGCGTGAGTTCGCTGAGAAGCGCGAAAAGATGGAGAACTGGCGTTCGAAGTTGCTTGTGCGGTGCATCTGCGACAAGGACGGCAAGGCATTGTTTACAAACGACCAAGTTGAAAAGCTCGGCACCAAGAGCGTGAAGGTGATGAGCCGGCTGTTCGATCTGGCGATGAAGCACAACGCCGTGACCGAGAAGGATGTGGAGGACTTGGCAAAAAACTGAACCTCCGGCCAGCGAGGCAATTCCTGTTTCGCTTGGCCGGGTATTTGAAGATGACGGTCGGGGAGCTCGAGCGTCGCATGACGACGCGGGAGCTCGCGGAGTGGATGGCGTTCACGAGGTACTACCAAGCGATTCCTAATGAATGGCAGCAAACAGGACTCCTCGTGTCGTCCATCCTGGCTCCGTATTCGGGCAAAGGACAAGCGCCCAGCCCGTCAGACTTTGTGCCAATAGAGAAACCGCCACAGCACGCGAACCAAATCATCGACGTACTCCAACAGTTGAAGCAAGAACTTGAAGGCGGCTGATCGTGGCAAACGTCCTATCGCTGGCGATGAAGATCAACGCGGACGCGTCGGGCTTCAAGCTCGATCCCGTCCAGCGTGCGCTCGTCGGCCTGGGGGACGCCGCCGACAAAGTCACGGCGCAGTTTGACAAGTTTGCCAGTGGATCAGATGCCGCAACTAGGGTTCAGGCCCAGTTTGCGGATCAACTTCAGACGCTGCAAAACGCTTTGCGTGACGGCGAGATCGGAGCGACGCAGTTCACAGTAGAGTTTGAAAAGCTAACGGCAGCGGCGGAAGCAGAAGCGAAGGCGTTTGAGCAAGCGGCAAAAATAACCGAAGCAAGCCGAAGCCCGCTCCAGAAGTACCAGCAGGTTGTTGGTGAACTGTCTGCGCAGCTCAAGGCCGGCAGGATTTCGCAAGAAACATATACCGCAGCAATGGCGAAGGCCAAGGAATCGCTCGACAAAGCGGCAGACTCAGCAGGGAAGACCGATAAAAACGTCGCTTCTCTAAACGCGAACCTCAAGTTGCTGACGAACATTGAAATCGGAAGAGTTATTGTAGACGGCTTTCAGGCCATAAGCGGCGTGCTCCAAAGTGCGGTCGGGCAAGTGACATCGCTCGCCTCAAGTGTTACCCAATCACTGGATACTCTTAGCGATCTTTCGGCGCGCACGGGCATAAACGTCGAGGACTTCCAGGGCTTCTCGCTCGCGGCAAAGCTGGCCGGCGTTGACGCGGCTGCGTTTGGGACTGCCGTTCAGCGGCTCGGGGTTCAGATTTCCCAGGCGACGCCGGGCGAAGCGTTCGATAGAAGTCTTCAGTCTATTGGCTTGTCGGTAGCCCAGTTGCGCGCGTTGTCGCCTGAACAGCAATTCGCTGCCATCGGAGATGCTATCTCTCAACTGCCGACTGCGGCTGACAGGGCTGCGGCTGCCGTCGAGGTATTTGGCAAGCAAGGGGCCGCGCTTGCGCCGCTTTTCCGTGAGGGTGCTGCCGGCATTGACGAGTTGCGCGAGCGAGCCGAGCGGCTTGGCGTCATTGTTTCAGAGGAACAGGTTGCCAATATCTCAGCAATGAATGACGCGTTTGACCTTGTGAGCGCCACTTTGCAGGGAATCATAGGTCAAGTTATTGGCAATCTGGCTCCAGCCGTCACTGAGGTCACGGAACAGTTTTTGCGATTCGTCGAAGAATGGAGTGGAGCCGAAGGCGAGGGAGGGACAGGTATTGCCAATGCCATCAGCGACGTACTCCTAAAAGGGGCCGATGTGCTGGCCGGCGTGTTCGATTATGCGGTCGAGCAGTTTGGCGGATTTTCTGACCGCCTTGGAGATGTGTCGGCAGCATTCAGTGCTATTGGCTCAGCGCTGGGGAGCGTAGGCAACACCATAACCGTAGCAGTCGAAAGCCTGCGAGTGATATTCAACGTTTTTGAGTCAATAGGAAATGGAATCGCCATAGCTCTTGGGGCAGTGCTCGAAGGAATTGGATCGTGGGTTTCGAGCGACATGGAGGCGTTTGGGCGTGATCTTCAGCAGTCGGCCCGTGAGTCGTTAGAGCGAAACACAAAAGACATGGAGAGCGCAGCTACAAATGCTGCAAATGCAGTTGTTGAAGTTTTTGCGGGAGCGCCGCAAAGTGCCGCAGATGCCGGGCGCGGCTCTGCGAGAGAGTTTGTGCAAACCCTGTCTGCGGACATCAAAAACGCCAGACTTCCAGAGGTAAAGCTGGAGTCGAATACCGAGGAACTACGAGACAGGTTTGACGCGCTTTTCAACGGGCTGATTGACCACACAAGCGACGCGGCAAAAGCGATGGCCGAGTTTGAGCGGTCGATGGCTGCGGCTCATAAAGATGGCGAGCTAACAGCCGACGAGATCGCAAGGCTAGAAGGACTTCAGAAAGCGGTCAACGCTGCGATTGACGAAGAAAACCGCAAGCGGCGAGAGGCTGCCGTGGCCGCTAATTTGCAAATCGAAGCCGATCAAAAGCGAGTAGAAGCGTTGCTGAAAACAAGCGAAGACGCCAACAAGCTCCAAGACGACTTGGCTGCCGTGTATAGGGAAATAGCGCGAACGCAAGAACAACTAGCCGCAGCCAGGGGCGCTAATAGCCGAGGCGAAGCCGATGCAGCCGCCGCGCGTCTTGCAGAGCTCGACCAAATCCAGGCAAAACTCGAAGACTTGCAGCAAGCTAACGAACAAGGGTTTGAGCAAGGATTCGACAAGGCTTTTCGTGATACGGCAAAAACGCTCGACGCTCTCATCGACAAAGTGTCGAAGTTCGGCAACGAGGGGGCAAAGGCGGCTTACCAGTTGCAGGAGGGCATTGCCAACGCGCAAGAGCGAGTCCGTGCGGGGATTCTCAGCCAGGATGCCTACCAAGCCGAAGTGGCTGCGGCACAGGCAACATTCAATCAGCGACTGGCGCACCTGGAAGAGATTGATCGCCGCGAGCGCGAGCAGCAGGCGCGGGCGTTTCAGGCCCGCGTCGAGGCGAACGACCGCCTCAACCAGTTCATGCAGTCGCAGATGACCGAGCAGCAGCGGGCCGAAGCCGCAGCGATTCAGCAAAACGCAGACCGAAGGCAACAAGCTGCGGAAAACATTCGTGCCATTGAAGAGCGCATCGCAGTTCAGCGCAAGTCAATCGAGGCGGCGCGTGAGCAAAACGACCTTCGTGCCGCAAAGGCGAGGCAGGAAGAATTGCGGCAGCTAGAAAAGCTGCAACGCACAGAGCAGAAAATCGCCGATGGCAAGGTGAAGGCAAACACGCAAATCAATCGGGCCGCGAACACGGCCCAGCAGGCCCAGCTTGCGCAGCAGCAAGTCATTGCAAACGCTGCTCGCAATCAGGCTCAAGCAACGCAAACAGCCGCCACCAACGCCGTCGATCAAGTCAATCAAGCGTTTGCCGCTGCCGCTGATCGTCAACGCAAACTGCTCAAAGATTTGAACACGCTTGGCTCTCGCACGGTAAGCGCTGCCGACGCACGCACGCAAGAAGGTGCCGCCCTGGTGCTGGGCTTGTTTGCGAACGCGCAAGACCCGCGGCTTATCGAGCAGCGGCTAGCGACCAAAATCCTGCGTCAGATTGCGACAGGAATCACGCAAAACCTGAGTCGGATCGGCATTCCCGCAACGCTGCTCTAGGGTGAGTCATGGCCGTCGTATCTGTCAAAGAATTGTTTCGCAAAAATGTCTACGAGGTAGCCAAGCCGAGGCAGTTGACACGAGAGTTTGTCGTCGTCCTATCGGACGACTCAGTCTTCAGCCCATCGTCGGAGTCGGACGTATTCAACACAGGATTGATTCCCGACATCGGGCACCTGCACCCCACCTATGGCACCGTGCAGACCGGCATCTATAAGGTGCGAAAGATCACCTACACGGAGGGGCACGACGGCTCGCCATATCACGTTCACGTTTCCGTCGAGTATGACGTTGTCCTTGCCAATGAGCTTCTGTCGCCGGATCAGCGTGCCGCGACATGGGAGTTTGTGTCCGCGCCAGGTGAAGTGCCGGCGCTCTACTACTACGACGGCAGCGGCAACACCACCATGAGGCCGCTGACCAATTCGGCCTACGACTATTTTTCGGGGCTGGTCACGCAGGAAGCGACCATCGTGGCGCGGGTTCAAAAGAACTTCTCCAGCCTGCCGACCGACTGGATTGGATCGCAGAATCACGTGAACAACGCCGTGTATCTCGGTTGCAACGCCCACACGTGGAAGGTCAATAGCGTAGAAGTGCAGCAAACGGCAGAGCAAGGCTCGGCCCCGTACTGGCACGCGACGGCAGAACTGCATTTCCGGCAAAGCGGTCACAATTACCAACTACCCGACGTAGGCTTCAACTTTCTTAGCGGCGGACAAAAACGCCGCTGCATGGTTTTTGATTTTGAGAATGGCGAGTGGATTCCGTCGCCCAATCCGGTTGGGCTCAACGGGTCAGGGGCTCAGACAGGCGGCGCTCCGTCGATTCTCAATCGTCGCGTAAATCCCGAAATCAATTTTCAATCGTTGTTCGGAACGCCCCCGACAACTCCGCTCGGCGTGTAACCAATGACAGCCCTGACGCAGTTTGATGTTTTTTCGGCAGCGAGAATCGCCAAGGCTGTTCGGACTGTCGAAGACATGAGGCCGGCGGCAAAGCCGCTGACGTTCGAAAAACAAACGACAGAAACAGGCAAAGACCTTCGCCGCATTTCATGGTCTGGCAACTGGTACACCGGCCAGACCATCACTGTGACGATCCGAAACGGAACCGCGGCTGGCGCAACGCTCACGGCACGCAACGAAATCATTGGTCTTGCGTCTGGATGGGGGTGGGCGGCTCGCAACGGCGGCGAGATGAAGCTGGTGTCGTTTGATATGGCAAAGCTACCAGGGCACAACACCGCTTCGACATTTCAGTTTTTCGTGCTTGAGCTTGGCATCGCCAAGTTTGTCGACTACACATCCTGCGAGTCTACCGCTGCATGAGCGACTTGAAGCCGGTTATGCGCGACGGAAAAGTCGTGATGAATGGCCGCAAGGCCGTCATGGCTTCGCGATGCCTTCCCGAAACTATAACGGTGACGCTCTCTGGCTTCGCGGACGCGTTCCCTGACCGCTCCGAAATCCCACTAACGATCTCGTCGTGTTTTGGCTCGGGAGCCGCCGGGCATGTATCAGCCCCGCCGCCAGACGCAGCCGCCGGGGCGGTCTCTGACCCGATCATCACCGATGGCGGCTCTGGGTACGCCGTGCTTGGCCGCATCGAGCCGAACATAAAGCTCACCGTGGTCGGGCCTGGGTCTGGTGCTGAAGTGACGCCCGTGATTACCGAAGACGAAGATGCGTGCGGGCGGCCAGTGTGGGTCGTCAATTCAGTCACGATTGACAACGCCGGGTCTGGTTACGACGACACGACCTACATCGACGTTCAGGTCGGCAATTTCCCCGAGTACAAAGCCACTGCTAGCAGCGTAACGGGAACTGGTGCGAGGCTGCGGGTTGCGTGGGTCGGTGGCACAAACTGGACTGTGGCTGGTGTCGAGATCATTGCGGCTGGCACGGGGTATACCGTCGGAGATACGTTCACCGTCGGCACTGGAGTCACGCTTACGGTCGCCACGGTTGGCGGTAGCGGTCAGATTCTTTCGCTCACGCACAACCAGACCGAGACGTATCCGGTGCTGGACTCGTTCGGATCGCCAGCCTTTACGGTGCAACTGCCTCGCTCCGAGCCGACGCTGGAGCTTGAGGACAACGGCAGCGGCGCGGTACTCACGGTGAACGTCGGCGTTCTGTCCGCAGTGCCGCCGCTTTCGTGGCAGATCACAAGCGTGACTGTAGTGAACGGCGGCAGCGATGATTACTACACCGATGGCGACTACATCCTAGTGGCCGAAGACCTTCTGAACGCAGGCGAAGGCACCGAGCAACTGGTTGTCAGAACGAATCGGTCGGAACCTGTCTACGAACTTTCCGGTGGAAACAACGACGCCACGCTGACGCCGTCGTACACAGCAAACGGATACGGAGCCCCGAACGAGACGTGGTACATGGACTCGGTGGCGGTCGGGGCGGGCGGGACTGGCTACTCCGACGAAGAGTACCTGACGGTTTCGCCGTCAGACCCGTATCGCGACGTTGACCTTGATACGCCTTCGGTCAAAGTGCGCACTGTGCGGGACGAGCCTGCCGTTTTCCTCACCCCAGCGAGCGTTACCGGAAGCGGTGCTAGTATCTCGCTCACGATGACGCAAGGCACCGACTTTGAAGGCCGCGACTCATGGAGCGTCACCGGCACTTCAATTGACTCCGCAGGCACCGGCTACACGGTTGGCGACACGTTTACGATTGACACCTCCAATGGCAATACGATTTCCTCTGGCACCGTTGAGGTCACAAGCGTCGACACGGGCGGCGAGATCCTGGCTGTTAGCATTACCGACGGTGGCGAATACTGGCTTGACACGGGAGTCGTTGACGAAGCCGTCGTCGACTGGCCCGGCGAGGGCTATCACGACGACGGCTCCATACACAGCATCCAAGTCGTCGACGGCGGGCAGTTCTGGGAGATCGGAATCACCGTCGATTCAGTTACCGTCGACGACGCAGGGGAGTCGTACACCGAAGATCCAGCAGAGCCGCCGCTCCTAGCTGATGTGACGGTTACGGTGAATGACACGAACGACCCGCCCGGGACCGGCGCGACACTAACAGTCAGCATCAATAGCGATGTCGAGAGCCCGCAGTTCGGGCAGATCACAGGGGCGACCGTAACTGCCGGTGGCTCGGGGTACAACGGAAACTTGTGGGTCAAGCGGTGCTGCGGTACATGGGACGGACGGTCCATTGTTCTGAAAAAAGGCCAGCGTTCGTGCGAGAACTCATTGGCGTCGTCGTGTGAGACGCCCGACGACCCAGACCTTTATTACCACGACAACGAACCGGCTTGCTGGATGTCACATCGGTTTTGCACAGGATCAACAGTAAGCCACTCAAGGGGCGGCGTTCGCGTTGTATACCGAGGCCCTGACTCCGCGCCTATTGTGTACGCCGAGCAAGAGTTGAACTGCGGCGTAGCTGGTGACGACAGCGAGCCTTATTCATTCTGCAATGAGACTATGACATCTACCACTTTCGTTGCCGTTGATGAGCCGTTTGAGTTCACCGCCACTGCGCCAAGCGGGGCAACAGCTGTTGTGACTGAGGGTGGGACATACGACGATAACGCTCTTTATAACGGACCATGCTCATGCAATACGTGCTGTGGTAACGATGCAGCTGTTCCCGATGAAATCACTGTCTCTGTTACTGGAGCAACACCAACAACGCTATTTTCGTGGTCAAAAGATGCGATTGACCACGACTGGGACTACATTCTCACCGGCGTTCCAGATGGGGACTATGTTCTGTCACGAACGAGTTGCCGAACATACTCAGGCGAATTTACGGTTCCTCTGGCTGGTTTATTTGCGGGGGCATTCGATCCTGGCGAAGCGACTGAAAACCTAGATATTCTAATGTCTGTTTCTCTGGAAAGCTGCCGAGGCTTTGGTGGCGGACCTAAACAAATTACGCCGGTTTTGTCAGATGGCACTTTGTCGGACGCCGTGAAGTGCAATAAATGCAGCGGCTGCCGCGTCACTGCCTGGGCGCAGATATACCCAGATCACCCCCCAAACTCGACGTGGTCTCCCGTGCGCAGCGGCGCAACAGAACCATTGTTTTCGTATGACCCAGGCACAGATTGCGATTCAATATGCCAGCAGAACCTTTGCCCTGGCGGCAACCCGCTGTCGATTGATTTTTACGGCAAGGAAATCACAGTGACCGGGGAAGGCGCATTTGGAGAACCAGAGTACACAGTGCAGCCGTATTCGCACGTTTTCACTCTTGATGTAGGTGTGGCGTGAGTGACTACTGCACCTACGATCCAAAGACCCTCACCTGCACAACATGCGGCCACGTTGCTCGCGTGCTGCCGACGTTCCGCAGGTGTAAGCCGCCGCCGAAGCCTGCGTCTCCCGGCCTCGGCGACATGGTGGCGGCAGGGCTTGCGTCGGTTGGTATCACAAAGGAGCTGGTGTCGCGCGTGCTCGGCAAGCCGTGCGGCTGCGACAAGCGGCAAGCCGCTCTCAACAAGCTGGGAAAGCGGCTCGGCATCGGCTGATTTTTCGGCGTTGACGGATTTCCGTGGTTTTGTCCACTGGTGCCCATGCCCCGCCTAAAGATTGCAAAACGGCTGCGAGTCCACATCCGCCGGCACTGGTGGCGGCTCGAGTACGTGGCGAACCTGTACCCAGATCGGTGGGGCGATTGCGACTGGACGAAAAGGCGGGTGCGGATTCGCGACAAGGCGGCAGGCGTGGACAGGCTTGACACGATCATCCACGAGATGACGCACGCGAGGTTTCCCGATCTCTCGGAGGATGCAGTGACGGACTTCGCCAGCACGGTGGCGGCGGTGCTCCATCAAGACGGTTTCACTCGGCACGACGACGAGGAGGAGTGAATGGCAGGCGATCCGATTACGGCGATTGCTCGGCGGCTGTGCGCGAAGTTCCCTGACGCACCATCGACGCAGCTTGCCCGCAGGCTCGTGCGCGAAACCAAAGGGGCCTTGACGCCGGAACAGGCACGCTCGCGGATTCGCCGGCAGTTCGGGCTGAACGGAACTCAGGACCGCAAGACCGTGAAGCCGGTGGCGGCGCGTGCTCCAAGGACTAGCGGCGTGGTCTACAAGATGCCGACGAGCGTAGCGCCGTCGTGGACGCCGTACGTGTTTCCGGTGGTCGGCACCGTGGGCGT
>Ga0208546_1000484_pt1 | contig 14601 bp, 12 predicted proteins | sample DEB19_08_DNA_4_FD_184528 | JGI IMG/M metagenome (GOLD analysis project Ga0208546, IMG submission 184528) | Aqueous microbial communities from the Delaware River and Bay under freshwater to marine salinity gradient to study organic matter... | ecosystem: Environmental > Aquatic > Marine > Coastal...
TGGTCTTGCGGCGGTACTTGATCCTGACCCACTCGCAGTTGCACGAGACCTTCATCCGCTTGTAAAGCGGGTTGGTCTCGTGAGGGGCGTAGTAACCAAGCGTGACCGCTTGGGTCAGTTGCTCGGGCTTGAACCCGATCAGCTTGATGTAGCCGCGGGTGACGGGCTTGGTGACCTGCGTAATCTTTTTGAAGTAGGTGACGCCCGGGTCGGTCGAGGCGAAACCGGTCAGGATCGGCACGCGCACACCGGGACTGGACGGACCACTCACGGGGATCGTGAGCGCCATCTTCTGGTTGTACTGGGCGTCCATCGTCTCGCCCTGCACGATAAGTTCCAGTGATCCGTTGCCGTCGATCGGGTCCTCGCAGATGGCCGCGACCAAGCTCCAATCCTTCAGGTCCTGAAACGTGGGACTCCACATCTTGTCGTCCCAATAAACGCCGCAGGCGCCACCGCACGCGGAGTTGGAACCAAGACCGTTGATGTGAAATTCGTACCAGCTCGAACGACCTAGGGCAGGACGCCCGCCGACGTTCGCGGCCAGCACGGTCTCGACGAAGTCGGGCAGGGTGACGCATCCGCTGTTGTTGGAGCAGACGTCCACAATCCCGACATACGGGTCCCAGTTCGCCCGGTAAGCGGCGATCTCGATCGCCCGCGTGATGTAGTCGATGATCTTGGCGCGGTCAGAGATGCCGAGCAGATCGTTCGACTTCGACGCGTTGATGACTTGTCCGAGCGTGACCTGCATGGATCAGTCCTCCTTTTCCTCCTCCTCGTCTTCCATCTCGGCGGCGAGGGACTCGCCCTCTTCCATTTCCTCGTCCTCGGTTTCGTCCTCCATGCCTCCGACATCGAGGCCCTTCTCCTTGGCGAGCGACTTCATCGCGTCCGCGACGTCACCCATCTCCTCACCGCTGCCTTTCTCGGGCAGACGGATCTCGTGAACCTCCAGCTCCGCGGAGCAGCACTCCTCGCCGTCGCGATCGCCCAAGGTGACGCTGCGGCGCTTGAAGTGGATGAGCGCATAACCCTCGCGGGGCAGGTCCTCCAGCCCGCTCGCACCGCTGATGTAGAGCGACGGATAGATCTTGCGCTGTTTCTTGCCCTTCATGGACAGCGGCATGTCCATCTCGGGAACCGAGACTTCTAGGTCGATGGAAACGGGAAAGTCGTCGTGCATGGCTTAAAGGATGAACCCGGGTGAGGTGATGATGTTGGAGGGCAGCGGGAACGCCACAAGTTGCGCTCCCAGCAGGTAGAACTGTTCGGAACAGATCAGTCGGAGGTCTTGACCGTTCGTGATCGTGGTGACGAACCAGAAATCGTAGGACTGGGCGGTGCCGTACTGGTAACCCGCGGCTTCAGTCTTCAACCGGCCCCATTTGAACGTCTGACGAAGCGTGGTGCCGTCCATGAAATCGACGGAGCCATTGAGGTCGTTGGGGCCGACCGCACCGCCGTTCCAACCGATCTGCATCTTGAGGCTGAAGAGGAAATCTCCTCCAGTGAAACTGACAGTTCCAAGGTCCAGCACCCGGGAGCCTTGAAGGTTGGCGATGTCGGTCGTGGCGGAAGCAGGGTTCCAGTAGACGCCAGTGAAGAGCGCGGTGGGGGCACCGCTTGCACCGGCAACGCCGGTGGCGCCCGTGGCACCGTTGGAGCCGATCGGACCGGGGATACCTTGGGATCCGGTGGCTCCGGTTGGACCGGTCACACCGAACCCAGCGGGGCCGCTGGGGCCGGTCGCGCCGGTAGGACCGACCGGACCGCCGACGATGGTGACGATGGGAACCGGCGGGGAACACAGGTTTCCGGGCTGGTTGCAGTCGTTGCAGCCGCATCCGCCGTTACAGTTGTTGTTACCGCATCCGCAGCTCATGGTTAAAGGACCTCCAGTGTGAAGTAAGTGGCTTGTGACGCTTGCAGGTCTTGATTAAAACCGGTTGTTTGGGTGAGGTATAACTCAAAGTAGCTTATGGGGTTTGCTACCAAGTCTATGATGGGAGTTATCAAAGTAGCACTACCAGAACCTGCGGTTGCTGTTCCATAACGGACATCACGAGCCCAAGAATTTCCCGAACCCACATTGTCTTTTATTTTAGCGATGAATTGGCCGCTTACACTTGAAGCCCAGTAAGTTCCAGCACTGATGCGAACGCGTTTTGCTCCAGCGGGGACATTGATACGAGTAGGATTGGCAGGGTCCCAAATTTCAAAACCGCCTGTGTACCGTTCAGCTCCCCAAGTTACTACATTTTCAGAACCTGCTGCAAAAGTTTGATTTGAAGTTAAATAGAGGGTGGAATTAACGCCTACAATAACCGATTTTTCAATTTGGTTTTTTGTTCCTGAATCTGAAATGGTTATGTACTCAACATCGTTACTAAAATTGCTGTCAGATTTGGTATTGCTTCTTGCGACGATGTTGGAGCTTTCGTTCGTGGCGTAAATATCGTAAGTACTAGACCCACGAAAAGTATTGCCGATTATGGTAACAGCCGTGCTCCACAACGTACCACCGCCAAAAGTGCCGTAAGCCGCCACCGAAGCACCGGCCAGACGTATCCCGTAAGTCGTAGGGCCGTAAAATTGTGAATCCACAATCGACGACTCAAACACTCGTCGAAAATCGCAAACGTAAGTTCCTGCGGCTATGAAAAGAGACGCGGAAATAAAAACTTCAGAACAATTCTCAAAACTTAACGCGATTGATCCGGCATTACGGGCGTCAATGTGAGTTCCCACAACCATTATGTTTGTAGCCCTCAAACCGATGTCGGATTTTACATATATGCCGGTGGTTACTCCGATTAAAAGACTGTTTGTTATTACAATACCTTCCTGATAAATTGGGCAATACAAACCGTATGCCCAAAAGTTCAGGTTGGAATTGCAAATCATCACGTTTACCGAAACACCTGTCGCAAACTCAATGCCGTTGCCGGGACCATTAATACCTTTTCCGGCAAAAGTGCAGTTGTTAAACAAAGCATTCGAGGCATAGGCCATATTTACACCGTTGGCCCAAGAATCCGCGGTGTTACCGTCAGATTGAATCAAAACCGAATCCATCAGGAGCAAATTGTCCCGATGTGACGTAGATGCCGGAGTGCAATAGATTTTTACCGCACTTACACCACCAGCGGCCACGTTTACTTTGAATTGAAGATTTCGGAAATGAAATGCGACGTAATTCGTGGTGGCTTTTAAATCGAAAAGATAGCTACCGGAATAAGCTGAAGTGCCATCTTTAGCGTAAACTATACTGGTAGGGCCATCCCCCAAAAACTGAATGCTTTTTGAGCAGGTCTGATAGCTTAACGTCGAAGTTATCTTGTACTGACCGGCTGGAAAATAAACACATCCACCATTGCTGAACGCCGCGGTTATCGCCGCGTTGACCGAAGCAGTGTCGTCGTTCGTACCGTTTCCGTAAGCTCCATAGTCCTTGACGTTGAAAACGTCCTGATAAAACACGTCCTGCGTCGTGGCACCCGTGGTTCCATCAAGATAACGACGCCGAGCCGGTCCCAACGTGGTTTTGGCGGTGAACGTCGTGCCAGTGGGGCCAGTTGCGCCTTGAATGCCGCTAGGACCTGTAGGACCTGTAGGACCTGTAGGACCTGTAGGTCCCGTAGCGCCTGTTGGTCCAGTGGCGCCGGTGATGCCGGCACCTGTTGGTCCAGTGGCGCCGGTAATACCTACTCCGGTCGGACCTGTGCTGCCTTGGATGCCCGTAGCACCAGCAGTACCCGAAGGCCCCGTTGCACCGGTAGCGCCCGCCCCCGTAGGGCCAGTGGCGCCCTGAACACCCGTGGCACCTTGAACACCGGTAGGGCCAGTCGTGCCCGTCCCAGTTGCACCCGTTGAGCCCACTACTCCTGTGGCGCCTTGAACGCCGGTAGGACCAGTAGCTCCGACCCCCGTTGGGCCAGTGGAACCTTGAACTCCCGTAGCGCCTTGAACACCAGTGGCACCCTGCGGGCCGGTAGCGCCCGAAGGTCCAATCTGGGTGTACATCACCTGCGTAGCGGTGAAAATCACGCCCGGAATGCGGGGAGAAGTCGGAGAAGTTCCTGCCGCGATCGTCTGGATCTGGATCTGAGTGCTCGTGGTTGCCCAGATCATCTCTATGTAGTCCCCAGCGACTAACTGCATGACGAAATTAACCGTCATCAGTTGGGCCCCATCGACTCCTCCGTGACTGGAGGTCACGCTCAACTTGCTGTCGCTGTCCGGCACATCGCCGATACTTCCACTGTTGTTTTTCCTCAGCCAGACATTGACGTCGTGAATCTGAGTGTCGGTGTTTACGAACTGAATCGAGAAAGTCAGGCTGTAGACCCCTGAATTCGCAAAAGTCACCCGACTACCGGAAACGACGCTGACTCCGCTATTGTTAGGGTCGAAGCTATTCAGTTGAACCGAATAAGCCGTGTTAGCGGCAACAGCCGTTTGGGTCGTGGTGTCCCAGAATGAACCCCAGTAACCTTGAGCGCCGCCCGCGCCGGTAGCCCCCGCGGGACCAGTTGCGCCGGTCGCGCCGGAAGGTCCCGTAGGACCGCTGGCACCACCACCGGGGCCCGTTGGGCCGACAGGACCCGTGGCACCGGTTGCGCCAACACCGGTCGCGCCTGTTGCGCCCGTGGAACCCTGAGATCCGCTCGCTCCAGTTGCCCCTGTAGGGCCGGAAGGACCACCCGCAGGACCCGTGGCTCCTACAGCACCGGTGGCTCCCGTCGCACCAACACCGGTGGCACCCGTAGCACCGTTTGAACCAGAGGCGCCGGTTGCTCCGGTGGCTCCGCCGGGCGTACCTGCTGGGCCCGTTGCACCAGCAGGGCCGGTGGCTCCCGTAGAGCCCGGCAAACCATTCGTGCCGTTACGACCTGCGGTGCCTGACGGACCCGTTGCCCCGGTCGCACCCGTCGCGCCATTGCCACCGGTTGTGGTAGTGGCGCCGCTGGTGAGGGGCGGAATCGTGAATTGGATCGCGTCGGGCATCGGCCATCTTACATCAGATTCACCGTGATGTAGCCACCGGGGGTCGTGGATCCCACTTGCGTGATCTTGCAACGAACCACATCACCGGGTGCCAAAGTCAGGGTTGATCCAAAGATCGTTTCGGCTCGATCAGATCCGGCCGGAATCGTCGCGGTCACGCCAAGGCTTGTGCCGGCATCGTTGACGAACGTGATGATGATCGCGGAGCCGGTGGGACCGGTCTGAGCAAACAACTGGGCACGCGTCCACTTGGTGGTCGTGCTGCACTTGAAATACCCGAAGGTATTGTTGAGGATGGCCGAACCGGTGAAAACCATGGTCGCGAAATCGCGACCCTTCGTCTCAGGATTACCGGCGTTGATCGTGTCAACGATGTCCTTCAGCCAACGCTGGATGACCGCCCAGCGTGTGCCCTCGGTATCATAAACTGTCAGGTCGCGTAGCAGAGGATCAGGCATGGGAGTCGGTGGTTAGGAAACTTGCTGAATGGCTTTGAGCCAACGCTGCCACTTGGCAAACTTTGTTCCTTCCGTGTCGTTGGCGTAAATCGGAGCAAGAAGCGGGTCGGTTGTCGGTGCCGGCGTGGACGTGTTGGCCGAGTACCAATCCTGAAGCCATTCTCCAAGCCGCACCCAATCTGTGCCGTTCGGATCGTCGGGGTAGATGTTTTGGGGCATGTCAGAAGTAGGTTATGACGATCGCAATTCCGGCGGCGCCGTCGCCGCCCTTGCCGGAATCGTAAGTGTTCTCGCTGGCAGCACCACCTCCACCGCCACCACCGTGGGCTCCACCAGTCCCTCCATCACCCCCGGGTGAAGCAACCGCGGTGCCGCCACCGCCACCGCCCGCACCACCTTGGGGCTCGTTGGTTACGGCATCATCGCCGTCCGCACCTGTGGCGGGGCCCGGATTGGCTGAACCACCAGCCAGCACATTGTAGCGAGTACCAAGGCCGGCATTGCCACCGTTTCCTCCGTAGATCACGGAGTCCGTGTTATCCAGATCGGCGCCTTTGCCACCGCCCGCGGCAGCTTGTTTTGAAACCGCTCCATTGATGGTGGTGTTGGATCCACCGCCTGCGCCGCCGATGGCCTGACTATTGCCGCCGTCGTAAGCGACGCTATCCAAGGCTGTACCACCTTCGCCGCCTTTACCTCCGAGCGCCGTGGCCCAACCACCGAAGAAAGTGTCGCCACCATCTGCGCCACCATTCCCGTCGGTGTCGTCAACCGTGACGGCAGCACCACCCGCGCCGCCGGCGCCAACAGCCACTGATTCGGTAGGCCCAAGGATTGAAGCGGGGAGTGAAAGGAATGTAGCCCCGCCTCCACTGCCTCCAGCGCCGCCGTATCGGTCGGTTCCTGAAGCTCCGCGACGACCAGAACCACCTCCGCCACCACCTCCTACGAGGTAGATGAACACGAGCTTGGCGTTGGACGGTTTCGTCCAAGTTGCCGCAGTTGAGTAAAATTGAATGTTGGGGGTGGTGGACGGACCGGTTGCTCCCGTAGCACCCGCAGGGCCAGTAGCACCAGTGGTTCCTGCACCTGTAGGGCCGGTAGCTCCAACGACGCCTGTCGCGCCTTGCGGCCCAGTAGCACCGCTAACTCCGGCACCAGTGGGACCAGTAGCTCCGATTACGCCGGTCGCCCCTGTAGGACCCGCAACACCGGTAGCGCCGGTTACGCCGGCGCCAGTAGCACCCGTAGCTCCGGTAGAACCCGCAACACCCGTTGCACCTGTTACTCCCGCACCGGTTGCACCGGCAGGGCCAGTAGCTCCCGTAGGGCCCGGAATACCTGTTGCTCCCGTGGGGCCAGTGGCACCATTAACGCCGGTGGCACCCGCAGTTCCGGTTGCGCCTGTCGGACCAGCGATGCCTGTTGCACCGGTAACTCCCGCGCCAGTGGCACCAACGGGGCCTGTCGAGCCTTGAACTCCTGTAGCTCCGGTTACGCCAATACCTGTAGCACCGGTTGCACCAGTTGGTCCGGAAAGTCCCGCAGCGCCACGAGGACCTGTTGCACCAGTAACGCCTGCACCCGTGGGGCCGGTAGCTCCAGTGTTACCGATCAGACCTTGAATACCCGTGGCACCCGTGGCACCAGTAATCCCCACTCCAGTGGGGCCGGTTATACCTTGGGCACCAGTGGCGCCTACAGGACCTGTGGCACCCGTAGGACCGGATGGGCCTCCCGCAGGACCCGTGGCCCCGACTGCACCCGTTGCCCCGGTAGGTCCCGGCGACCCGGCCGACGTAAAGAAAAGCGTGATGCAAAGATACCCACCCGGCTCAATCGTTCCGATACTCTTGATTTTGGCGCGTACAAAATCCGTGGGCAATACCGTGTAAGGGGCAACGGGTGTGAATTGATAGTTATTGCCTGCGGCCAATGTCGCAACGCGACCAAGTTCTATACCGAGGGAGTCGACCAAATCGATGGTGATCGGTGCTCCTGTTGGCGCGGTTTGTGCGGCGATTGAGATGCCGGAAATCTCCGCCGTAGTTTGCGTGTAAAAATACCCAAAAACCGCCTCATCAATCGCACTGCCCGTGAAGTAAAACGCGAATGTCCACGGAGGCGTTGGACCAGTCGGGCCTCCCGCAGGGCCAATTGGTCCAGTAGGTCCTTGAGGACCTGTTACGCCCGTTGCTCCGGTAGTTCCAACACCCGTTGCCCCCGTTGGTCCGACAAACTGCGGAAAATCGGTATTCCAATTCGGAGGTGTGCACCACTGAACCGGTTCGCAAGAGTTGCAGTTGTTCGACATGTTAGTTCGGGGCCTGAACCGACAATTGCGCGCCTTCCATCACCACGGTCCCACCTGTACCCTTGGAGAACGCTGCGGCAAACTGAATGTCCTCCGTACCGGTTAGCCCGATCAACTCGAAATTGGTTTTCTGGAAACTTTGACCGACAACGGCCGCAATGACGTAAGCGTTTAGACCGATATCGGTCCAAGAACCCCAAGGTCCCCCGTTATTCCGGGTTCGGTAAGCAATGCCGACATAGAACAATTGATTGGAGCCGGAGCTGTTGTTCGCGTTACCTTGGAGATTAACGATGAACGGCTGGCTGGAATTGCCGAAACGATTGGTCACAAACCCGGCTGTTCCGCTATCCCACCCGTAGAAGATCAAACTGTTGTCAGTTTCGTAGGTGATCGTCGGGTTGGTGGAAATACCCGGGTCGAGGATCTGCGGAATGTTGTACGCCGCGTATCCAATCGGCGGCATCGTGTTCGTGGTGTTCGCCGGGTTGAACTTCTCCGACGTGGTCGAAATCTTGCCGCGAACCAACACGTCGTTGAACTCGGCGTAACCATCGGCGCGGATCAAGAATCCGCTGACGTTGGCAACGTAGTTGGCCGACTGGATAAACCCGATGTTGGAGCCCGTTTGGCCAAGAGTGAGGCTGACCGTGATGAGCGCGTTCTGGGTCAACAAAAGACCCGTCGCGATCATGGAGAACTGCGAACCAAAATTGACCCAGTCGGTGCTGGAGCCCGGAGTGCCCCAGTTGACTTGCGCGTCCTTGGCCGGGTTGTTGGCCAGCCAGAACGAGTTGTTGTAGGTGACGACATCCCGACGGCTCGCGTTGTAGTAGTAACGGGTCGTAATGGTGTAGGCTCCGCGGAAGACGCACAACGGGCCGGACTCACCTTGAACGCCAGTAGCACCGGTTACGCCGGCTGCGCCGACTCCGGTTGCACCAGTTGCACCGGTTACACCCGTCGGACCGCCCGGATCACCTTGCGGACCGGTTGCGCCGGTCGGACCTAACGGACCGCTGGGGCCCGTGATACCCTGAAAAAACAGAAGCGTGGCCTTCGGAGGCAGACATTGAGTAGCACCCGCGCAGGACATGGTACTGGTTTCTCGGGTTAAAGGAGAGAGCCTCCCCGGGGATTATCCCCGAGGAGGCTGGTTGCTTGGCGAACTATTAGCGGACGTCGCCACTGACGCCGGTGCAGGTCGTCAGGTTGTCCGTGTCGACGCACCGCTTGTAGATGATCGGCAGCACGAACCACGGATAAATCGGGCGATAGGCGCGACCGATACGGTACGCCATCACACCGTAATCACCGAACAAGTTGGAGGTCATGTCCGGATGATTGAGGAACTGGATCTCACCGCCAAAGAGCTGGCGCTGGAACCGGATCTTGCCCTCGCCCGTCCACGGGGCGGGAACCTGACGCTCAAACGAGCCGTCGAACATCAGGAACGCGACCTCGTGGGAAGCATTGAGCCACGCGTCGGAAACGGTGGCCACGGTGCCCACGGTCGAGCTGTAGCTGGTGTTCGGGTCGACCGGGTCATAGCCCGCGCCGTTCCAGTTAAGGCGCAGCGGGATCGGATCCTCACCCATCTGGATACCGCGGTACAGCGGCTCAAACATGTAGCTGGTGAGGGCATCCTGCGCCATCTTGTTGCCACCAGCGGCGACCTGACCGAGGGGCACGATGTTCGCGCCGCCGGGGCCAGCCGCACCACCGAGGTCATTACGGAGGGCGTCGAGGATGTCGGGAGAACCGATGAAGCGGGCGTGAGCCGCGGCGCCAGCACCAAAGGGCTTGGCACGCAGAGCGGACCGCATGTAACGATTGACGCTCTGGAGAGCGCCAAAGGTGAGCTGGGCGGTCGACTGAACGGCCGGAACCGGCTCGTCGATGTTGTACTCACCACCGTAGATCTGGTTGGTGATGCCAACGCCACCGGCCTGAACAACCATCTTCACACCGGAACGCTGGAAGAGCTGCCAACGAACGTCGGCGTTGATCAGTTCGGTAACACCGTTCTGGTAAGCCTCAAGCTGCGCGGTCAGGGAGCCAAGGAAGGCCGAGAAACCCTGATTCAAGCAGATCTTGTCGGACATGCCTTGATTGATCTCGGCGATGTACGAATACTGGTTGGTGCCGTTCTGGTCGACGTTCAGCGAGCAGGAACCGCAAAGGTTCAGCATCGAGGTGAACGACGGATTGGCCAGCGACGTCTGAAGCAGCGAGCGGCCCTGCGCGACGCTCAAGAGCGTGGCGGAGACAGCGGCCGGGAACGTGCCGGAACGAAGCGCCGAGATGTAGGGAACCTGAGTGATCAGCGACTTCGCGATGGGGCCGTAAAGACGCTGGGGATCACGCGAGAAAAGCTGGGTCGCGAGATCGATCGGAATAGGAGTGCAGGACATGGTAAAAGGAGGTTATGGTTGAACTTTCCGCCGGATGGCGGGGCTTCGCGGTCGAAGGTGGGTAGTTCCCTCTCCTGTTCGGTCTTACGACACACCCGTTCGTCCCCGGCGGATGTGCTGCTCTCGCAGCGGACCGGCGCTTGCGCGCTAATAACCCCCGGCTGTACCGTGCAATAACTCGTTGTCCGGTACGGTCAACCCCTTTTTGAATTACGTCTCTCGCAGAAACTTTTCCATGAGCTGGAGCGTGGTCCCTCGCCCCCCAATCCGCTGTATTTCCGATTGGCTGAAACAGACCATTTTACCTGACCGCCAATTTTCGGAACTGAATACCGAAGCAAGGATGTTTGGTTTCTTGAACAAACCGGCGGCTTTTAGAACGGCCAGTTCCGGAGCCAACAATCGGTTTTCAGGATCAACCGGGTATTTTTCCAACGCGCTCAAGAATTTCGACACTGTTTCCTTGTCCATGTAAGCCGCAAGGATACCCCCCGAATCCGGAGAACTTAAGAGCGCCGATTTCCAGTTAAAATGGCTGGGATTGAAATTGTTGGGCATCACCTCCGGATCGACCATCAATCCTCCACCAACGGAATCGAGTGCAGTCCATCGCACTAGTCGTGCGGTCATCTCGGCCGGATCGTTCAAGAACTTCATGTTCTTGATGTTTTCCGCGATCTCCTTGTACCGCGGATGACGGATGGCATCGCGTTGAGTCAGCTTGATGGGATTCCATCCCCGACTGCGCCAACCTTCAGCCCATAGCTCATACTTGGCCGAGATTGTCGGGTTGTTCAGCCGCTGATGCTCGTAAGTGAACACCGTGATGTTCGACGAATCTCGTTCCTTGGAAAACGTGATGTGCTTGGCGCGAACCGCAGCGCGAGCCGAACCGTCTTTGACTCCGTGGAACATCGCGGGTTCAAACCCGTTTTTCCAAGGCTGAAACAAATCGTCAGCGGTGATCGTCGGCCGCTGATACTGCATCATTATCAGCGGGGTGTTGTACGCGATCGGCAAAATCTGTTCTCGGTGATAAATGTCGTAGGCAACCTGCGGATTTGCGCCGTTTAGTTTGTTGCCGGGGACAATCTTCCAAAGGTGGCTGTCGTAAACCGCGACACCATTGAGATGTTCGACGGGATCGGAATGAATGTGACCCACCGCGGCAAAATTCTTCGACTTGGCCACCCGAAACTCCTCTACCAATTCGCCGATCCAACCCGGACGCATGGGCACGCAATCGGACTCCAGAGGGAGAAAAGCGTAGTAATTGTTGTACCACTGGGGCACTTGCCCCATCAACGTGACCAGATCGGCCCACATTTGATTCGGGCCAAACGGATATCCCTTGGCATCCCGTCGGCGACACGGTTCCGAGTAAACCTTGTTGAACTTGTCACGCAGCTTTTGAAGCACCGCGCTGCTGAACTCCGTCGCGTCGTGCCGGCGGAACACCATGATGTCGGCCTGATTGTTCCGCACGCGCTCCAGATCGGCAATCAATTCGGCCAGTTCTTCCGCTGCTTGTTTGTCGCCCTCGAAATACTGGAGAACGATGAGCAGCTTTTGATGGTTTCCGTGAAGAACCCGGCTCGGCATCGAGGCGGGAACGTAGGTTCCGTTCGCCATCCGGGCCATCGCTGGCGCGGATGAGAGGGTTTGGATTTGACCGGGAGCGGGCATGCTTTTGGTAGGTTAAAGATCCGCGTGGGTGTACGCGTGGTTGCCGATGTGCGCCGCAAAAATGGAAAGGTCCATCGTGACCTTATGGCCGGCTTTGGCGGCGCGCACACAAAACGGGATATCGTCGCCGGGGATATCGACTCCGGTAGGGGTGAAAAACGCGTAGTCGTAGTTGAACCGGGTACGCAGCCCTTCGTTCTTTACGCGGATCTCTTCTCCCTGCGTTTTGACAATGTCCTCAAAAACTTGGCGATGGGTCAGCACGAAACCAAACCCGGTCCAATCGCATTCCATCAATTCGTTGCGGGGACCGCGCTTCATCACCGCACGCATGTCGGTTTCGCTTCGGTGGAATTGCGGGGGCGCTCCCTTTTTGCGGCCGATGTAACAGGCGCTGACGAACATCTTTTTGTGCACCAACATCCGGTAAATCGAATGCACGCCGGCAAAAGTGTCTGGGATGTTCGGGTTCTGGCACATTTTCTTGAACCCGTCAGCATCTCCGTAAGGCGGGATCGTATCGCTGTCCCACCAAAGCGCCCAGTCCCACGGACCTTTGAGAAAATGCCCGGCAAGTGAATTACGGGCGACGGACAAGTTATTGAACGCGACTCGTCGAAAATCCATCTCTCTCGGATCGTAGAGCCGTGAAAACGCGTCCATGATCTCCGGCTCGGGCGGGCCGTTCATGGGCATCAAGATCACCAGCTTTTTTCCAAGCTCTGTTTTCTCGTAGAGCGGTTTCACCGCATGCAACGGCGAAGGATCGAACTCGATGAGTTTTTGCACCGCATCGAGCGGAAACTTTTTTCGCGAAAGCCACATCGAGATCATGGCGGGACCTTGACCGATGATCTCGGTCACCTTGTCCCTGCCGTACTTCTCGATGTAGCTTCGGGGAAGTTCGACGAGATTGATCACCGGTTATTCGATCGCGATGCCCATCTCCCGGGCGATCTGTTTCGCGGCGTCCTCGGTATTTTCCGGCAACGCCGCCTTGGCGCCTGCCGGCGCGCTGGCCGCGGCGGCATGAGCGCGGGAAAGACTGCCCGCCGTCTTAATTTTGCCGACTTTGGTCTCCAATTCGCTGTTACGCGACTTGAGTTCGGCCAGATCCTTGAGGAGCCGCGGCAGAATGTGCTGACGAACGATGATGTTCTGGACCGCGTTTGCGGTCAGGCGCCCACTGACCTCCGCAACCTTGTCCGGAGTCGCCCGGGAAGGGTCCAGTTGCGCCACGGCGTCGGAAATTGACTTGGCCGCGGCGTCGTAGGCCGCGATGGCGTCTTGTTTTGCCTTTGCAACGGCCTGCGAGTCGGTCGGAACCGGGTCGGCGGGGCGATTAAGGAACGGAAACTCCTTGGAAAGCTCGGCGATGTCGGAATTGAGGATACGAGTAGCGTGTTCACGCACCTCAACCGAGTTTTTCTCGGTCTGTTGCTGAGAAAACTGCGCCGCCTGTTGTTTTTTGGTCTCAAAGTTGGTTTTCCACTCGGAAATTTCCTTTTCCTTTGAGTTTTTGATGCGGATGTTCTCGCGAAGAAGCTCCCGTAGCTGCTCGGCTTCCTCTTCATAGCCCTCTTCGGACAATTTTTTGATGTAGGGCGCGACAGTTTTGAAATTCAAACCGTCTTTCCTTAAATTCTCGATCGCTTCGGGATCGTCTTCCCCATCTTGCGTCTTGCCGACACCAAATTCCTGAAGAATCCCGAGGATTTTGTTCTGATTTTCAGCAACGGGACGGTCAAAACGGACTTCAAACGACGGATCGCGAGTGATGTCCATTTCGCGGATGCGTTCGCGAAGCGTTTTCAGCTCCTCTTCAGCCTCCTTGGGCATTGCACCCTTCTTCAATTCCTCGCGAACGCGGTTTAACTCTGCCGCCATTTCTTCGCGTTCCTTGGCCAAAGCCTCGGCCTTGTTGCGCTCGGCAATGATTTTTTGGTTCCGCTCCTCGATAATCTTCTTGGTCTTCGGATGCATCGCCGCGGACTGGCGAACATCCAATTTCAAATCCTCGTCGCGTTGCTTGAGCGGCTCGACAGGCTTTTCTTCCACCGGCGCAGGCTTAACCGCGGTCTTGTTTTTCGCCTCGGCGGACTGACGATTCAATTCCTCCAGTTCATCAGCGATGGTTTTCTCACCGGCAGGCTCTGCCGAAGTTTCTTCCTTCACTTCCGGTTCGGGTTCCGATGCTGGTGCGGTTTCCGCCACAGGCTCCGGCGCCGCTTCTTCGACAAGGGCAACTGGCTCCGGTGTTGGTTCGGGAGCCTTGGGGCTTTCTGATTCAACCAGCTTGGCCAGATCCGGACTCGCCTGACGGGCGAGATCGGCAAGACCATCGAGGTCAAACGGAGTTACACCGGGCGGGGAATCGACTTGGTCGGGCATGTTCAGTCTTCAGTTGCAGTTATGGCGGGACGGTTAAACGGATCGAGTCTCTCGGCAGGCAGCTCGAAAGGCAGCTTCTCGATGTCCGACATGGCGGACTCGTAGCCTTTCCTTTCAAATCCCTTTGCCGCCGCGGTGTGCACGGCGTCGATCGCGACCGGGGCGTCCGGTCGTCGTTCCAGCAGACACCGTTTGATGTCCGCCCAGAGCGGGGAATTGATAAGGGAGGCTGCGGCTTCTAGGTTTTCCTTACGCAGGTACATTAGCGACGGCGGGCGCTTCGCCAGTTGGTGTGGTTGGGATACCCGGCGCCACCGGGATCTGTTCC
>Ga0208546_1000486_pt1 | contig 14571 bp, 19 predicted proteins | sample DEB19_08_DNA_4_FD_184528 | JGI IMG/M metagenome (GOLD analysis project Ga0208546, IMG submission 184528) | Aqueous microbial communities from the Delaware River and Bay under freshwater to marine salinity gradient to study organic matter... | ecosystem: Environmental > Aquatic > Marine > Coastal...
CGGATAATCAGAGTTGATATGACGGCTCTAATTCACGATTTGCTGATAGAAGCGAGCACATTTAGCAACACCCCTGGCACAAAAATAGAGTTTCTGTATTGGGACGCTAGGATTGGGGATTGGAAAGTGGGCGGGTGTCGTATACCAGAAACACTATCAACTCAATCAATAGCACTACTTGAGAGAGAGTTTCTAGATTTTAAGAAGACTTTATGACCAAACTACAAGAGCTACTGGAGGCGATTAACCACTCCCACTCAGCTTGCCAAGAGCAATTAGGGATTAAGGATGGTTATACCGAGGGCACGCCGCCTAAAGAACTTAAATTTGATATGCCAGAAGTAAAAAACACTAAGGTTATCGAATTTAATAGCGAAGAATACGGCACCTATTGGTTTGAGTGTCTTGCTTGCCACTTTTCCGATAATACGAACCTTAACAAATTCTGCGGAGGTTGTGGCCTCTTAATTGATTGGGATTGATATGATAGTCCAGTGTAAAACATGCATTGTTCGTTTCAATGACGAGACCGTACAAAGGTGTCCAGAGTGTTTTCCTAAAAAAGTAAAGAAAGTTTCTCCTAGTCGTAAACGTAAAAATGCACTGCACTGGGAAAAAGTAAAATTTAAAGCTCATGTTGGCGAGATTATGACGGAAATGAATAAACAGCTGCCTCCGAAGGAAAATGATTATTTTGCAAAAGGTAAGCGTAAGAATTGGCCAGAAGTTTAAACCACCCCACTAGGGGATAATTATGAGGATATGAGAGAAATCAAATTTAGAGCGTGGAATGGAAAGACGATGCGGTATTCAGATGATGCGAATGTTCCAAAGTTTTTTGAAACCGTTTACTTAAACTACGGAAACGAATATCCAAGTGGTTTCCAGTTATTTACTGGTTTGAAAGACAAAAATGGCAAAGAAATTTATGTGGGGGATATTGTCATTTGGAACGATGGTGGTGGGGAAACAGAACTGAATCCGAAAAAGGGTTGGATTAGAAAAGCCATTGTTAAGCTAGATCCATCTTTAAATTTTGAACTTACGTCAGATACACCTAGCGGCACACCATTCCACCAGTTTCATTACGGAAATTTTATCTATAAAGATACAAAGAACCATTTGAAGGTAATCGGCAATATTTATTCTAACCCAGAACTCTTAACCCCTTAATTATGAACTACGAAGTCGGACAGATTTTGGTGGATAACGATGGTGATGAACGAAAAATATTAGCAGTGTGTGGCGATTTGGTGGCCTACAGTTTCTGTAATGAACACTCGTTGCTTGCTGGCTGGAAAACAAAACAAAAAATAGAACAAATGGGTTGGAAACTCAAAGAAGAGCCTTGGGTACCAAAGGGAGGTGAAGTGTATTGGTATGTTGATGGTGTTGGTAACGTTTGTGGAGAGTGTTGGGATAATCATGAGACTGATGCGTATCTCCTAAGAATTGGCAATTGTTTCCGTACTGAATCTGAAGCCAAAGCCTACCGTCAATGGCTCATTGACCACCCTTATAAGCCCGTATGAAAGAAGAACACAACTGCTCGTACCTAGACCTCAACAGTATGGTAGTTGGTAAATTTAATGTGTGGGTTTGCGATGTGTGTGGCAAAGAACAAACTATGTATAAGACTGCTGGTAACAGGGGAGTTGGTGGGTTTAGCCGCCAAATCTGTCCACAGGCCAAAAGCGAGTAAAGGTGGTATAATTACAGTACCACCCCTTGATAATCAGCACCAAAACCAACAAAACCATTAAAAATACCGGGTAAAAGTGGGATACTTACATAAATTCCAGGAATCACTATAACCCTGGTTGAGGCGGACTCCATGCTCCAAATCGTAAAACCCCTGTATGGGACGCGCAAGCGTGTATGGCTATAGAGTGGCTACTGTTCAATCAGAAGCTCCAAAGTGTCTTAGGATAACCTTAGTGTGCAAGGCTGCCACTCTGTAAATATTACAATTCATTCCTTGATATGAGCGGTGGTGAAAGTGTAGACATGCCGTTCAAAAAGGCGTAAAGCGAATAGTGACGGTGTCCTGGTTGCCTGCGAATTTAAAAAGAACAATCCCAGGATGTGTAAGGATAGAGGCCTTGCCCGCTCTAATCAAGGAGTGATTAAATCTATATGTCTAATTGGAAAAACTGTTTGTGCTGCTACCAGTCGTATGAGCCATACACGATTGGAAAAGAAAGTGAGATATTTCACGGTCAGTCAGCTATGCTTGTTAGAGACGAAAAAGGTGAGGTTAAACTGCCGAGTGGCCTATGTGGGTTTTGTACCCCCAAAAAGCACTGTTTGGTACACGCCAAATATGAAATGTCATAAGGAGTGATTAACTATTAGGATATGCGCTATTTTTCGATGTTCAGCGGGATTGGAGGTTTTGAATTAGGAATTGAACAATCTTATGAATATATTACAGACCAACATAAGCGGTCAGTTGTTTGTAAAGGATATAGCTGGAACACTACGGGCTGGAGCGAGCAAGAATTACCAACTTGTGTTGGCTATTCAGAAATCGATAAATATGCTATCCAAGTCTATCAATCCCACTTCCCAAACCACAAAAACTTCGGGAATGCCGCAACAATTGACCCTGGTACAATTCCCGACTTCGACCTCCTTGTCGGAGGGTTCCCGTGCCAGTCTTTTTCAATCGCTGGAAAACGGCGAGGATTTGAAGATACCAGAGGGACTTTATTCTACGATATTGCAAGGATTGCCAAAGCCAAGCAACCTATGTTTATGTTGCTTGAAAATGTTAAAGGTTTAGTATCACACGATGGTGGAAAAACGCTTGAATTTATCCTTGGCAATTTGCAAGAATTGGGGTATTATGTAAATTATGAGGTACACAATTCAAAGGATTATGGTGTACCCCAAAACAGAGAAAGGATATTTTTCTTATGCAAACATATAAAATTACTCTCAAGCGTTGGACAAAACGAGAAGATAACTACCTCCGAAAGCATTATTCAGGAATGGTTGTTTCAGCTCTTGCTAAACGACTTAACCGAGGTGAAAAAGCTACAAGGACACGCCTCGAAAGATTGGGTTGTCGGTTATCTACTTTGTCACGCAATATCCCAAAACCAAGAGTGGAGCGCAGAAAATATCTTGGCTGGCATCTCGATGGGTACGGTCGCAGGATCATTTCAATCAATGGGCGACCCATGGCAGAACATAGATATTTGGTTGAAAAAAAACTTGGAAGAAAGCTCACAAGAACTGAACACGTCCACCATATCAACTGCGTTAAGACAGATAATCGAATCGAAAACCTACACCTTTTCGTCAATGCTAAAGAGCATCTTACTTGCCACCGTTCTCTTGAGGCGATCATCAAGCCACTTATGGAACGAAGTATTATTAAGTTTAATTCTAATACAGGAAGGTACGAAATATGCACGAATCAACAATAAAAATGAAAAAGCAATTATCACAGAGGATGGTACTTTGCACCTTTCCGATGAACTTAAAGACCCTTCAAAATACTTCACTCTCGGACATCTTGGAGGACAGCCCAGACAGCAAGTATTTCCTCTCGGAGAAACAACAGGAACAGTTGATAAGAGATTTGAACAGACAAATTCCGAGAGCGAAGTTGCACAAACTCTCCGAAGCAGATACGGCAACGGTTCAGGCTCTCACGTCGCACCGACCATCAGGGCGACGCAATACAAGAGCGGTGATAATCAAACAGTAGTGGCGGTTGATACAAAACAAGTCGGCGAACCAAGATTTACAGAGAACGTCGCAATGCTTGGCGCAAATGACTATAAAGAACCGAAACAAGTAATGATTGGTATGAGCGTCCGTCGCCTTACTCCCAAAGAATGCGAACGCCTTCAAGGTTTTCCCGATAACTGGACTGCTGGAGTAAGCGACACACAGCGCTATAAGATGTGTGGCAATGCGGTAACTGTGAATGTTGTTGAAGCAGTGATGAGACGGATAGTTAGCCCCTAACCAGGGGCCTCGGTGGGTGGGGTTGATTGTGGGCCTTACGGGGGGCACAAACACTTGTGCTTTTTACCATAATCACCCTAGCCACGGAGGAATTAATTATTTACCATTTTTATATGGCTGTAACACTACAGTACGTCAAACCAGATGAGGAAATGTTGGCTACAATGCAGGTTTTTCGTGATAAGTACGATGCTTTGTATAAAGAAGTAGCTGCTTTGCCACCAAGTCGTGGATTGTCGCTCGCACTCACTAATTTAGAGCAGAGCGCAATGTGGCTGAATAAATCAATTACCAAGAACGACTAACTTCCACCCAGCCACTAACTCGTTTGGTGGTTGGAATGGGAGGAATAAGACATCTTTTCAATACTGGGACAACAGAATGAGTACGCCATGTTTAAACTAGGAACGGGCATGGTCTCTGAAACAGATAAAATCCGTACCCACTCATTCGGGTAAGTATCAATCGGATTGCCGATGCTATGACGATAGCGCTAGTCGGCCCCAGTATTGAGGAGGTGTCAATGGAAATTATCTGCGGTAGTAATGGGGACTGTTACCTCACGCTGTGGGGTATCCCCGTGTTCGTTTTGTTCGTACTGGTCTGCGCTGGTCTGATGTTCATCATCAGCAAGGTGTGGCCCGAGGAGTAGCTATGTCAGTCTGGTGTCTTTGCGGAGCCAAGCTCTGCGCTGTCAATGACGGGTCTAGTCGTGAAATGCTGGGTCTCTGCGCCCACTGTCTTGCGACTAATGACGCAACTACCAGCCCCCACTGGAAGTACGGGGCCAAGTGGCAAGAGAAGCCCAAGGAGAAGCGCAATCTCAGGGAGCGGGTGTGAAGGAGGCATACTGCGTTCTGTGTCTGCGGAAGTTCACGTATGACGAGCGCAACTGGGTAGGGAGACCCCCGCCCCGCTGCTGCCTGTCCTGCCTGAAGGGAGGTAACGAACGATGAGTGGCCCGGGGGAGCCGATAATCCCCCACTACCAACGTATAACAAAAACCACCCTCACAGGTGGTTTTTAATGCCCTCTAAGGGGCAGCTTAGCCTCCGTAACCGTGCGACCAAAGGTACGACCTTTATAACCACTCAATCCACGGAGCAACCCGTATCAAGAAATGTTCCACGAGAAACAGAAGCTACCGAACCTTTTTAACAAACGTCCACAGAGATTTTAACACAGCGATAAACGCAATGCGAGCTAGTGTTACGGCACCACTAGAAATAGCTGCAAACGTAATATCTTCTGGTTTTAGGTTTTGCAAAACATACCCATATTTAAGTAATTCTGCCGCAAACAAAAGAGAAAACGTGGAACCAAACGTTACGAGCGCGCTCTTTAGATGGTATTTCCAGTTTTTCTCTGATGACAGGTATTCCATACTATTTGAAAGTTACCGTACCCTGAATAAAATTATCCCAGTCAATCTCACCGTTGGCCTTCTTAGGCACTGGCTTACCATACAAGGCGGCCATTTGTTCAATCATAGCAGGCGAGTGGGCTGGCAGGAAATACCCCACGGCCGAGCTGTTAGCGTCCTTAACCACTTTAACGAACGAATTGTCTGGTTGCATAGGTTGGTTTTTTTCGGCAATGGTGCAAACCACGCCGTATGAATAAAATGGATAATTAGGAGTAACACGTCTGATAAACTGCTCCTGTCCCTGCTCCTGTGGTTGTTTGAGGTAGTGGTCAAATAGTGGCCAGTATCCCCGTGGCTCTAGGTCATCACAAACGCTGACAGCGTGGGTTATACCGGCCCCACACGCTTGTTGTATTGTGTCAACGTATGGGCAATCAGTCGGAATATAGACTTGGACAGGTGAGTGGATTAAACCATAGAGTAACTGGTCTTTAGACGTGCCTGTCCACTCGTAGAACACTGTAAAACGGTCTTTAAACTCGATACCAAGCTCTTTAGCCTCTTCGGATAAGTTATCAGGGTTACGATACCAGTCCTCAAATCTCTGTTCGTAGGGGGCGTTACGGCTTCTGTCCCACGAGGCCATAGCCTCTGGCACAACACCCTGGTTACGGACAGACCACCATACTTTTTCTCCCGTATTTCCCTTGTCGGTTGTGCCACTCATCGCTACCGTGAAGCGGTCTGCTAAGCGCACTTTGCCGTCCTCGGCAATATATCCTTTTTCTTTAAGCCAGTTGGTGTTTTCGGTGGATAACTGGTTATTAGTAATAAGATAGTTTAGTACCGCCTCCACAATTTTAAGTGCGCTAAACGACACACACCCCATTGTATCGAAATAAGTACCGATTTGTAATTCGCCACGAGAATACCAGGGGAGCCAGTTACGGTCTGGTAAAGTAATGGTGTGGGCAACACGGTCATTAGAACCGAGAAGTAGGGCCTTTTCTGATAATCCCTCAAGGATTACACCGTGGTTGGTCGGTTCCATATTAGGCTGTTCTACGTTGATATGGTAATCGCTTTGGCGGAGGGGAAGATTTTGGTCGTTTAACCTCAATCATTTTACGCTCGATGTTTAACACTTTTCCGTCAGCACGTTTAATCTTTGGCATACTAATCGATTAGTTTAAGTGATTTAAGTTGCTGTTCAATAAGCGAGGTTCGCTTGTCCAAAAGAGCGTTTTGTTCAAGAATTTGTATTTTAAAATTATTAGCCTCGGTTTTGTATTGGTCTATTTTGTCGTTTGTGGTGAGAGAAAGCCGCCAGAAAAAAGTACACAAAATACCAACACCAGTAATAACGAGACCAACCCCCCATTTAAAATCATTTTTACGTTCTTTTCGTAAAGCCTCAATGGATAAAGCAACCGCACCAACCTCTGTCTTAAAACTGGTAAAGTCGTCTTTATCAACTTTTTTGTCGAGTTTAGCAAAAACTTCCTTGCGCCCTTCACGCAGTTCTTCAACATCACGGTCAATCCGTGCGAGTAATGTTTGGACAGTGTCAGACATACTTATTATACAAAGTAACTCTGTCCTTGGCACTCTGCTTTTGACCAGGCATTTGGGACAGTTCTAGAGTAAGTTTATCAATCTCAGACTGGATAGCGTCAGCGTCTCCATTGGTATAGAGGGCTTTCTTGGTCTCCAAGTCTGAAATTATGCTTGGATACTCAGCGAGCTTGGAGTTAAGCAGTTCGACACTAGCTGCTTCGCCAGCTAATAGTGCAGACACTTCGCTTACGCTTAATTCGGTGTTTTCACCAACTACTGAAACTTCCTTAATTTCTCCTTGGGGTGTTCTGACTAAGTGCATATTATTGTGATACACGAACCGCTACAAATGAGCAGTGATAAACAGTAATAACTTCGCCATTATTGTCGGCGGTGGTGCGCAAATCAATGTAATCATTTGCAGCTAACGTAATTATACCACTAGCAGACAATGAAGACGAGTACGAACCATTGATGAATTTTCGTTCTGAATTGATATTTGCCACGGCTGTACCATTTTTAAACACCTGCCAGTGGGTCTTGATGTTGTTGTTGGTTGTTGCGTACGAAACATCGAACGAAACCAAATACTCCCCAGCACCGCCCGTATTAACTGTCAACCTGTCAGCGGTAGCGTTGGAAGTATCAGCAGTCATCAGTTTAACCCCATTAGACGTTGCAGAGACCCACCCGTAGAACGTGCCAGCCGTAGTAACTGTTATCGAAGTACCAGTTTCGTTGTCTTCATACAAATTACCATAGGCGGCCTGCACGAGTGTTTGGCGTACCGCAGCCGTTCCGGTGTAGTACAGACTTGTACCGTCATTTTCAATATCTCCTGAAGCAGCGGTTGTCTTATTTGTACCTGTTGGGATATTAAGTGGAGCGTACGAAGTAGTGCCAGCCCCTAGTCTGGTTGAACCAGCTTGTACCCACAAAGACAAAGGATTGGTAATTGTAGCGTTAGAGCCTGCGAGTGGTGCGCCCTCAATGGCTACAGTGGCAGCGGTGGTAATCGTTGAGGCACTAGCGAACGAGTATGAGGGGTATCTAAACAACACCTCACGCTGGGTAGTAATCGAGCCAGCGGCCCAGGTTTGGTCAGCGGATAGGTTAAAGAGTAGGTTAACCACTTCGGTACTAGCAGTACGTCCTGTGTTCGCTGCGCTGGTTACTGTCCAGAAGTTAGCCGCACCGGTGGTGTTGGCTACCTGCGTAGAGACAAGGAGGCCGTAATCACAGATGTTAAATACCGTGGTTCCGTTATCACGACCAAGAATAATATCCGCTGCAAAACTCTGATTGTCTGCGAGGATAGCAGTCTTGACCCCAGCCATGTTTGGAGGAGCTGTAGCAGTGTTGTAAATAGTGGCGTATAGGCCAATGTACGCTGGCGAAGTAACCGATGCATTGTAGGCGTTTGCAAATACGCCAACATTGATTGCACTAGCTTTAGCGATTGTTGAACTGGCCCAGAGTGCGTAGTTGACCGCACCACCACCGGCAAGCACCATCCAGCCTACGTTGTGTCCTGTGGTAACACCACGAGCAAAACCACCCCCACCACGATTACCAGAGGCACGATAGCCATACACAGTTTGGTCGGCTGTATAATAGGTGGCAGTACCTGCAACGGCACTATCGAACGTAAGAGCGTTGGTAAACTCAGCCCCGGTGTATCCTGCGTTTAAGGTAACCAAAAAACCAGTGCGTGAGGTCGCACCGGTACCGGAAGAATTAAACGTAAACTCAGCCCCTTGGTTAGCGTCCGAAAGGATGCGCTTGCGGACGTACCCCCACAAGACGTTACCACTATCACGATATTCAGCCGTGTAGACTGACGTGCTTGTACCGCCTGCTTTTAGGGTGAGTGGTGTAACGTCTGTACCTGGTTGGATTACTTGTGAGCCAGTGAGGGTAAGGACGTTGGTGGTTTTGTTGAACGTGAATTGTGATACACCGCCAAATACACCGCCGTCATTGAATTGGACGTAGGTGTTAGAGCCGCCTGGACTATTTACCAGGTCGAATTTTCCTGTAAGTGGATTAAACTTAACAGCCATACTAGGAAGCGGTGTATGTCTCTTGGGTAGTTGTTGGGTAAGCCACGGTTATCGTACGCACGGTTGTGCCGCCAGAACCGCCACTTTTAAAAACCACGCTCGATATATTATTTTTTGTTGTATCAGTGTAATTTACCTCTATATAGTCGTATGGCTCGGTTACTAAGCCAGCAATCGCCTCAAGCGTTGTGTTAAGTAGTTGGTCATCTGACGCTCGCTGCATCTGACTCATACTGGTTTAGATAGTTTGGATAACCTCGATAAGTTTCTTTTTTCTCTCTTCAAGTGCTTGTTTTTCTTCGTGTATTTTTTGCTCTTTTTCCCTGATATGTTCTAGACGTGCCGAAATATCAGCGATAACCTCCTCACGGCGGGTAATTTCACGTTCGGTTTGTTCCTTTAAAGCAACAAGTTCGTTTTTTTGTTGTGTGAGCGTGTCGTTATTTTCTGTTACCTTTTTAGAAACCTCGGATAATTCGCTATTTTTAATATCCAGGTCTGCTTGGGCCCGTTTAAAGGCGGCGACAGCCTGCTCTGCTAAACCATTGGCGGTGTCTTTTTCCAAGGACAAGCGACCGATTTCCTTTTCAAGCTCTAGTTTATTGCGTCTAGCGGTACTTTCTTCCTCTTTCATCGCCGTCATACGGCTATAGGCCAAATTTACAGCCTCCTGGACGTTTTCTGGCAATAATTGTGTTGGGTGCTGTGTAGTAGACATATATTAGAGTTGAGAGCGTTCTAGGCCATTATAGCGAGGACTGGTGCCCGTTACAGTGATAGGTCCAGTGTAGCATTGGCCATTTGGACTGTCATAGCTTGCCCCAGTACCGTTGTCATTTGAAGTACCAGCGGCCAACACATAACTAAAGTCAGAGGTGGTAACACCAGACCCTTCTTTAACATAGAGTGGGTTAGTGCCGAGGTTATTGATTTTGTACGAAACACGAGCCTCGTTATTAGCGAACAAAGTACCCGCCGAAGTGAAAATAGTGGCACTTGACGTGGTTCTTTTGGTTTTTAGGATAGTTACAGACATATAAAAGTTATTAACAGGTTAATCTTGACAAGTTAGTTATTTTCTGATACCATACGGTGTTAAATTAAGTATATATGGGAATTGTTATATTTTTAATCTTACTGGCGGTGGTGGTGATGTACAAGGATACAAACTAATCGAGTAGCGTCTTTCCTAGTCCAGCACCAACTACATACGGTAACGCCTTTTTAAGTAACGGCCTTTTTTCTATACCACGCTTTAATTTTGACTGGCCCAGTGCCTTTGCTTCTTTTTGGGAAATTCCGTCAATTGCTTCATACATCATCGATTGCTCTCTTAGGCTTTGTAATATCGGGCTTTTCTTGTCCTTAGAGAAATGATAGGCATTTTCTGCAATATAGTCGTTAGCTTTTAAGCGAGCGTTTCTTAGCGCGTCTCTGATTGGTTTGTAATTTCCATCTTCCCACACCTTTGGTATATTTTGTTCAATCCAATTGTCAAATTGCTGCCTAGCTGTTAATAATCCATCTAGTGTCTTTGGGTTTTTGTTTGCAAATTCCTCAAAAGCATCAATTGCCATATTGTACGCTTTTTTTGTTTGAGTTGGATTGAGGGTAAATGGTTGTCTCATGCCTCTCATTTCTGCTACTAGTTCTTTTGGTTCATACGGTATATTTGTATCTTTTAAATAGTTGCGTAATACGTTTGCCTTCGCCTGAATACCGTCAGATACAGACTTGATGTTTTCAATGTTTGTCTTTTTTGGGTCTACAAAACCAATAACGGTTTCTGCGATTTGTTTTTCAGTGGCAGAAGGAAGTATTTTACTACCTTTGAAGGCTGTTTCAGAAACACCACGCCCAGAAGCAATTGCTGCCTGTTTTTCTTTTTTAGTTAGGTATGGTGAAATTAAGTCAACAACCTCTGACGCGTTCTTTTCTGCTGTCGTTGCGGCTTTTTTCTCGATAGTTTTTGCTAAAAACTTTTTGCCTTCCTGAACTGCAACCTTGCCCTCAGTTCCAACTGCCTGCGCTCCCTTACTAAGTGGAAAAAGTGAAGCAATATTTAAAGAGTCTTCAAGTATGGAAGCAGTTTGTGGGTTTTCTTTTTTCCAGACATCATATTTTTCGGCTCCTTGGGCCGCTATTGCAAGGCCTTCCTCAGCTTTCTGGTCTAAAATCTTTTTTGCCTCAGGATTAAGATTTTTATTAAAGTTTTCCACACTTTGTTTTGCACGTTTTTTAGCCCAATCTGGTACTAAAGCACGAGCGGCTTCATATCCAATATCACCAATGAGACCAGCTGTCTGTCCAGCAAAGCGCAAACTAGTAGTAAGTGGATTTTGGTCTGTTATTTTTGTAGCTTCAGAAGATTTTACCAATGCCTCAGTGATATTCTGTCCACGTTGTTTAAATTTATCCTCAACCGAAGCTAAAAAGCCTTTCTCTTGTGGTTGCTGGACGGCTGTCTCTGTCTGTACTGTTGGCTGTATTGGTGCACTCTCAACTTTAGGTATTTTTGCAACCTCAGCTTGGAATTTTGTTAGAACGCTTTTAGCGTGTGCAGGAACATCGTACTTAACACCGTAATTATTTACACCAACAGAAGGCTTACCGCTGCTAAATTTACCAGTATAGGCGTTTGGTTCCCCCTCACCTGCGTTCCACATCGAGGCGATTTGCGCTGGTTTAAAACCTTTGTCCTTCCACTCTTTAATTCGGAAGTATGTCGCTTTATTTTCATTGGCACGATTAAGTGGGGCATTTGCATCACCAAGGTATTTTTCTGCGACACCTTTCCAAGTGCTAGTAGTGTACTGATAGATTGAAGCACCGCCGATACCTTTTTCTTGCGGCAAAACAGCCCTGTTCCCGCTTTCGTGAGAAGCAAGAGCTTTCATCATTGCCACTACGTTTTGGTCAAGCTGTTCGGCCATATTATTGTGGTACTACGTTAGCCCAGTCCACTGAGTCAAGGTTTGTAACTACGTTACCAGATGTCGGTTTTGCTATTTTATTTGGGTCGGCTCCGTAATCACTTGCATAACCACGATACTCGTTAGCCAAGTCGTTATACATTTTTTCGTAATCGGAATAGAGCCGTTTTGTTGCGTTGACAACCTGTTTTCTGTCTTCATCGGTCAAACCAGTACCACCTTGTAAGGCAGCTTCAGTCTTACCTTTCAATCGAGCGATAAGAGATTGACCTTCTGTAGAACGAGCGTATTCACCTTCACGAACAACACTTCCAGGGTCAATAAGCTTGTTGAAGGAAACAATTAAAACTTGGTCTGCCGCTGCTTTTGATTTTTTATTTGCGTTTTGAGCTATCGCTTCATTATAAGCACTATTAACACGTTCGTTTGCAGCTTTTACCTCGTTAAAGTTTTTAACCAATGGTAGTGTATTAAATTCTTTGCGCAAATCAGTTTGTGCTTTTAGGGTGTCTTTGGTGGTTAAAATATCACCTGCTCGTGCTGCACGCTCTTTTCTATTAGCGTCTTCGGTTTGATAGTCACTGTATGATAAAGGAGTACGCCCTGCATCTTCCTCTTGTTTCTTATAATACTCATATTCCTGGATAGATGATGTTTTTGCTGTTTCCTTCGTATAATCAGTCCCAGAACCGTACACTTTGATTTGCTCGTCAAGGCTCTTGTTTGGGTCGATATTCTCTGGGATAGCCAAAAGACCGTTTACTGTCTCTTTAACTGTGTATTTGCCACCGCCAGCTAAGCCAGGGATTGATTGGCTTTCAAACGTCTCAAATTGGCCCGTAGCAGGGTTGATATAGTATCCAACCAATTTGTCACCAACAGACGTAAACTGTGCCTTAGACTTAGGGTTATTGATGTTGACTGAGGCTTTGAGTGCAAAGTCGTCCATACCAGTATCCTGGAGCAGTTTCTGATATTGTTCAGTAGTTAAGTCGGTAAGAGACCCGCCGCCTTGAGCGAAAGCGGTAACGTCCTGGCGAGCCTGGGCCTGTTTGTCTTTAAGAACACTAAGGTATTTATCACGTTCGCTGGTCGCAAAAGTACGCTCTGCTTGTAGGCGTTCATCAGCACGTTGGTTTACTTTGTCGATAAGGTTAGAAATTGCCTGAGTACGCTCTGCGTTAATAACACCCTCTACCTGTCTCTGCTTTTCACCAAGAGCCATTTGTTGTGCTTCATCACGAGCTGTACCAGCTAAGCCGCCACGAGCGGCTAAGGCACGCTGTTGGCCTGAGTAACGACCAAATTTTTCACGTTCTTGACGTAATTGTTCGTCATATAGTGTATTAAGAGCAGTCATTTGTCCGGCAAGGTTTTGTCGTTCAATCTCCTGTTGTCTGATTTTTTCAGCGTCTGGTAGCTGTGTGCTTTGGAACATTGCGTAGGGATTTTGCCCTGGTTGGCTGCTTGTGAGTGGGCCAGGAGCGACTACGGGCTTTTGTTGTTCACGAGCCGCTTGTTCTCCCGCAAGATTAAGACCAACAATCTGTCTGTCAATATCAGAAATTTGCCCTGCTAATCCCTGGTGGATAGAGTAGCGGTTCGGGTCTGCGGTTTTTTGTAACACCTCGTCCTGTCTCCGTGTTAGTTCACCACGCAATCTGGTTAAAGTTTGTTGTTGTGTTTCAGCCATATTATAAGGCAAAGTTTACAAATAGTGTCCCTGAAGATAACGCAAGGCCCATTTTCTTACTTACAGTGGCAGCAGACGATGAAATCGCACCCCTTGTTCCAGACACGAAGTATTGGCTTCCTGTTGTAAGACCCGAAAAGCCTCCGTACACACCGATTAGGTTTGCCTGTAAGACAGAGGAGCCAGCAGCAACGGCCGTACTTGCAATACCAAACGTGGCGTTCGCAAGAACAGTTGACGAAGCAGACCCTTTATATACACGCCCGTCAGTATCCGTGATGAGGGCGGTGAAATACATATCAGAACCGGAGTCTGGTGTCCACGTTGAACCACCGTTAGAGGAGGTTGCCACACTTCCATCTGCATAGGGATTAGCGTTACTGTATCTAACATTAAGGTCAGCAGCCGTACCGCCTGAGTCCCATTCCAAAGAAACCCAATACAGTGTATTTGCGGATAGTGATTGGGCCGTTGTTAGAGTGACTGTTGCTACGTCAACAGCGTTACTACCAGAAAGAGTGATATTAAATGCTTGACTGTACAATTCCGACCCAGGTTGACCGCTTGAGTTAGAATATAGTCTCATTGTCCACGTTGTCGCTTGTGAAGCAACAGTGCTTTTCGATAGTGCAAATGTCATTTGTTTGATATTTTCAGACAAAGAACCTGTCAAAAAAGACTGAGCAATTCTTGAGTTTGTGTCAGTGATCGTGTAGTTAGTATTGTTACTTGTCTGGCTTAAAAAAGCTCTCAGGTCAAGAGAATTATTTGAGATTGAGGTTCTAAGTGTTTCTAACGCAGAAATACTTTCACCAGCGGTTAAATTCTGTGTAAAAACAGAGCCAAAACCAACAGTTTGCGTTACCCAACTATCAATTCTACCGCTACTGTCCGCTCGAACAATCTTATTTGCAGTTGCAGTTACGCTAACATCGCTCGCGGTAACAAACTTATTCCCAGCGTTAGGTGTTCCGGATG
>Ga0208546_1000488_pt1 | contig 14541 bp, 10 predicted proteins | sample DEB19_08_DNA_4_FD_184528 | JGI IMG/M metagenome (GOLD analysis project Ga0208546, IMG submission 184528) | Aqueous microbial communities from the Delaware River and Bay under freshwater to marine salinity gradient to study organic matter... | ecosystem: Environmental > Aquatic > Marine > Coastal...
TGAACGATTTCCGACTTTGCGCGAAGGGGTAGTGATGGTTCAGGCGGAAGTCGCAGATAGATTAGCGGCGAAACCGGGGAATAAGGATTATGGAGTTCCAAGCTTAAAAGGCGCCTGGTGGGCAGATTTAGAACTTGCTGGCAATATCGCAAGGAGTATTTTCTGGCCGATTCCTAATGTTGATTCAAAATTAGTGAGTTTCAAACGACATGAACCACTGGGCGATGAAGTGTTTCGTAAGAAAGTATTTTCACTGATTGATGCGGCCTTTTCGCAGCGACGAAAGATGATTCGCTCAGCAATGTCATCAGTACTTGGAGTTAACGCGGAGTCAATCATTGCCGAAGCGGGAGTAGATCCGACTTTACGTGGTGAGGCTTTAGACATATCTGCATACATCGCAATAGCAAGAAAAATTAATTCATAACTACTAGTCTTTTGCCGTGCGCTATAAGTCCGTAGAAGTTCAGGTCCCTGCCAAGGTTAACCTGCAATTATCTGTCGGACCCAAGAAAGCTGATGGTTATCACGAAGTAGTAACGGTCTTTCAAGCAATTTCACTTTACGACACAATCAAAATTTCTCCGAGTGATCAATTCCAAATTTCAATTAAAGGTGATTACACAAATGGAGTTCCGTTAGATCAAAGCAATCTTGTATATAAAGCAGTTGAATTGATGGCAGAGAAATTCGATACTGACAAAGCTTTGGAAGTAGAGATTAGTAAAAGCATTCCAGTTGCTGGTGGCATGGCAGGCGGTAGCGCCGATGCCGCGGGCGCGCTCTTAGGTATAGATCAGTTATTTGGACTTGGCTTAAGTAGAGATGAACTTGGTGAAGTGGCAAGAAATTTAGGTAGCGATGTGCCATTTATGTTGCATGGGGGAACTGCGGTTGGTCGTGGACATGGAGATGAAATTACTCCGGCGCTCTCCAGAGGCACTTATCACTGGGTGATAGCGGTATCTAGCAATGGATTATCTACTCCTTCGGTTTATGGAGAATGCGATCGACTGCGAACCGGATTAGACATCAAAGCCCCGTCATTAAATGATGAATTACTGCAAGCTTTGCTCTCTGGAGATTCGACAAGAGTTGGAAAATCTCTTAATAATGATCTTCAAGCCGCTGCATGTTCATTGCGTCCAGCTCTGCGATTAATACTTGATACCGGTCAAGAGTATGGAGCACTTGGCGGAATCGTTTCAGGTTCTGGACCTTCTGTTGCTTTCTTGGTTGCAGACGAAGACCACTCTTTGGATTTAGCAGTTGCATTAACTTCGAGTGGAGTAGTTGGCAGCGTTGCTCGCGCCCAAGGCCCAGTGCCTGGCGCAAAAGTTATTTCAGTAAATTAATCTTCAAAGTGGATTGCTAATTCACGAAGTAAAGATGCCAATTCGCTCTGTTCGCTTTTATTTAAAACTTTTAGCAATTCGCGTTCGCGACTTAATAAATCTTCCATCGCGTTATCTACTGCTTTTGCGCCTGCTTTGGTTAAAGTCACCAAACTACCGCGACCATCACTTGGATCTTGCGTGCGGGTAATTAATCCCAATTCTTCTAACCGATCCAAGCGATTTGTCATTGTGCCACTTGTAACCATTGTTTCTTGAATTAATTGCCCAGGAGATAGTTGGTAAGGCTCACCAACGCGACGAAGTGATGCAAGTACATCGAATCCCCAAGTATCTAAATCCGCAAAAGCATTTCGGCGCGCAATATCTAAATGTTTTGAAATTCGGGTGATGCGCGATAGCACTGCCAGCGGAGAGAAATCCAAATCAGGACGCTCTTTCTGCCATGCAGCTATTAGGCGATCTACTTCATCTTTTTCGTTTTTATCGTTCATTTCCGACCAAAGGCTATCGCTCGCAATCTGGAAATATTCTTAATTTTGGCGAAAAGGCGCTTATAAGAGAGAATACGGGTTCCGCCATTGTGTAGTGGCTAGCACATGGGCCTTTGAAGCCCAGGGTCCTGGATCGATACCAGGTGGCGGAGCCACGGGTGGGAACCAATAGAATTAGCAAGTGATAAAGCAAGCAATTGTTTTGGCTGCCGGCGAGGGAACTCGCATGAAATCACAAACTCCAAAAGTCTTACATTCAATCGCAGGCCGTTCTTTGCTTGGCCATGTACTTCATGCTCTAGAAAGCGTTGAACCTTCAACAGTTCGAGTCGTAGTTGGTTCTGGTCGCGAAAAAGTTGAAGCGCACCTTGCCGAAATTGCACCTGATGCAATCGCAGTATTTCAAGCTGAACGAAATGGCACCGGACATGCAGTTCAAGTAGCGCTTAATGGAGTAAATGAGAGTGGAAATCTATTAATTCTGGCCGGAGACACTCCAATGCTCTCGGGCCAGACTTTAAAAGATTTTGTTGAAGCACACAATGCAGGCGGTTACACCGCTTCAGTTTTAACTGCAGAGCATCCAGATCCAACAGGTTATGGACGAATTATCCGAGATGATCAAGGTTTACTCTTCAAGATAGTTGAAGAGAAAGATGCTGACGAAGACCAGAAATTAATATTCGAAATTAATTCAGGCGTCTACATCTTTGATTTTAAGGCGCTGACAGAAGCAATTGCTAAATTAAAGAGCAATAACGCGCAAGGCGAACTCTATTTAACTGATGCTATTGAAATTATTAGAAATTCTGGCGGCAAAGTTGCGCCAATTCTCTGCGAAGATTTTACGGAAACTCTTGGCGTAAATGATCGAGTGCAATTAGCAGAAGCAGCTGCAATTTTGCGTGATCGCGTAAATGAACGCCACATGCGTAATGGTGTAACTATTTTGGACCCATCTACGACTTGGATTGATGACACAGTAACAATTGCGCCAGATGTATTGATTTTGCCTGGCTGTGCAATCTTTGGTTCAACTGCCATTGCCTCACATGCAGTTATTGGACCTAGAACAACTTTGCAAGATTGCGCCGTAAATTGCTGCGCAACCATTAAGGAATCTAATTGCACCGCTTCTGAGATTGGCGAGAATGCGACGGTTGGACCATTTGCTTTCTTGCGTGCTGGCACCATTCTCGCTAATGAATCTAAAGCCGGCGCTTTCGTTGAAATCAAGAATTCTCAGGTGGGTACTGGTTCAAAAGTTCCGCACCTTTCATATGTTGGAGATGCAACTATTGGTGAAGGCACAAATATTGGCGCCGCAACTATTTTTGTAAATTATGACGGAGTGGAGAAGCACCGCACCGAAATCGGAGATCATGTCCGAATCGGTAGCGACACCATGTTGGTTGCTCCAGTTTCTGTAGGAGATGGCGCATATACAGCTGCAGGATCGGTTATTACCGAAGATGTTCCGGCAGGCGCGATTGGAGTTGGCCGCTCTAAGCAGAGAAATGTCTTAGGGTGGGTCATGCGTAAGCGACCAGGTACCAAGTCAGCTAAAGCTGCAGAACTCAAAGGAGAATAGAAGATGAGCGAGCTTCGTCTATCGTCCGAAAAGCGATTACGAATCTTTACTGGAAGAGCGTTTCCAGAACTCGCAGAATCTGTTGCCTCTGAATTAGGTATCACTGTAACTCCAACATCTGCTTACGACTTTGCAAATGGTGAAATTTTCGTTCGATTCGAAGAATCAGTTCGCGGTAGTGATGCTTACGTTATTCAATCTCATGCCGCACCAGTAAATAAGCAGATCATGGAACAACTAATCATGATTGATGCATTAAAGCGCGCCTCTGCAAAGAGAATTACAGTGGTGGCACCGTTCTACGGATATGCACGTCAAGACAAAAAGCACCGCGGTCGCGAACCTATCTCTGCTCGCTTGATGGCAGATTTATTTAAGACTGCTGGCGCTGATCGCCTAATGGTTGTAGATCTGCACACCTCACAAATTCAAGGATTCTTTGATGGGCCAGTGGATCATCTTTTTGCGTTGCCACTTCTTGCTAATTATGTTGGCAGCAAAGTTGATCGCTCTCAATTAACAATTGTCTCTCCAGATTCAGGTCGAGTCCGCGTTGCAGAACGATGGTCAGATTTACTTGGTGGTTGCCCGGTTGCATTTATCCATAAAACACGTAATCCATTGATTCCAAATGAATCAACAACGGGTCGAGTTGTGGGAGATGTTGCAGGACGCACCTGCGTTGTTATTGATGACATGATTGATACCGCAGGCACCATCACAAAAGCGGTAGATGCGTTATTTGATGAAGGCGCAAAAGATGTAATTATCGCGGCAACTCACGCAGTATTTAGCGGTCCGGCAATTGATCGCCTCAAGAATTCAAAGGCATCCGAAGTAGTAGTTTGTGATACCTTGCCAATTCCAGTTGAGAATCGCTTTGATGGTTTGACCGTACTTCCGATCGCGCCGCTTATTGCGCGCGCTATTCGTGAGGTTTTCGAAGATGGATCTGTAACCAGCCTCTTCGATGGACATTCCTAAAAATCAAATCTCGAAAAAGCTGAGCTTCGAAATTGAAAAGCAAAAGCACAATTTCTACGCTCACTTTTTCTTCGATTTGGCCTTCCAAACAGACTTCGCTAGGCTTCGGCTTATTCCGGCGAGGGTTTTAAAACCGTAATCGACGAAAGTTTGATTTCTAAACTCTCTGCCGCAACAAGAAGGCGAGAGAAAAAATGGCAGAAGTAACAATCAATGGTGTAGCTCGTACCGAATTCGGTAAGGGTGCATCTCGTCGCGCACGTCGCGATGGTCTAGTTCCAGCAGTTATCTACGGACATGGTGAGAAGCCAAAGCACGTAGCTCTTCCAATGCGCGAACTAACAAACGCACTTAAGACATCAAACGTTCTTCTGGACATTGTTGTTGATGGCAAGACCGAACTAACACTTCCAAAGGCAGTTGTACGTGATCCACTAAAGCTGACTCTTGAACATGTTGATCTACTTGTAGTTCGACGCGGCGAGAAGGTAACTGTTTCAGTTCCAGTTCACACAGTTGGTAAGCATGATCCAGACGGAATTCTTGAGCACGTCCACAACACAGTCGAAGTTGAAGTTGAAACCACAAATATTCCTGCAGAGCTAAAGGTAAATATCGAAGGTATGAAGGCCGGAGAATCTAAGACTGCAGCGGATGTAGAACTTCCAGCAGGTGCGAAGCTTGTAAGCGATCCTAAGATGACAGTTGTTCACTTAGGCGAGCGTTCAACACACGTTGAAGAAACACCAGCAGCAGCTCCAGCAGAAGGTGCAGCAGCTCCAGCAGCTGACGCAACTCCTTCAGCGTAATCTGCTTAATTCGCGTAAGTTAATAAGCAAAGGCTTAAAGTTAACTCCATGGTTTGGCTAGTCGTTGGATTAGGAAACCCTGGGGCTGAATACAAGAACACGCGTCATAACATCGGCCACATGGTTGTCGATGAGATGGCGCGTGTTAATTCTTTAAAGTGGAGTTCACATAAAGCGCGTGCTGATGTTGCAGCATACAAAATAGGTGTTGGGATTGATGCGCCAGGTGTGGTCTTAGCGAAGTCTCATAGCTACATGAATGAATCAGGCGGCCCAATCAAAGCGCTCTGTAATTTTTACAAAGTCGGCGTAGAAAATTTGATTGTGATTCATGACGAACTTGATATTCCTTTTAGCGCGATCCGCATCAAACAAGGCGGTGGCGACAATGGCCACAATGGATTGAAAAGCACTACTAGCGCAATGACTGCGGAATATTTCCGGATTCGAATGGGTATTGGTAGACCGATAGGTCAGCAAGATCCAGCGGATTTCGTTTTGAAAAATTTTGCCAGCGCCGAAAAGGGCGAGCTTTCAGATTTTATTTCGCGCGGTGCGGATGCAATCGAATATTTAATTAAGAATGGTTTACAGGCTGCCCAAGGCGCCTACAATCAATAATTTATCAACCAGTATTACGAAGACCGAGCGCTACACCATTAATAGTTAGCAAAAGCGCGCGACGTAGAAGTGGGTCTGCATCATCTCCGGCTTGGCGCACGCGTTCCAACAGGTTAACTTGCATCATATGAAGTGGCGCTAAATATTGATCACGAATTTGAAGAGTACGAGCTAGAAGCGGTTGGTCGCCTAGCAAATCTTCATTTCCACGCAATGCGTTAATTTCGCTGCTGGTTAGCGCAAATTCCTTCTTGATATCTTCAAAGAAATGGCGAAGTTCTGCCGGAACCAAAGTATTTACATAATGTTCGGCCATAACTAAGTCAGTTTTCGCCATTGTCATTTCCACATTTGAAATAAAAGTCTTAAAGAAATGCCATTCATTTAACATTGACTTGAGTACTTCGAATTTTCCGGCTTCGCGAGCTGCTTTTAATCCAGAACCAACTCCGTACCAGCCAGGGACAATTTGGCGGCTTTGCGTCCAACCAAAAACCCAAGGAATAGCGCGCAGATTTTCAATGCCATCGTTTGCACCTTGTCGCCTTGATGGGCGAGAACCCAAGAACATATCTCCAAGTTGTTCGGTAGGAGTTGAGGCATAGAAGTAAGCTGGAAGATCTTTATTGCTAACTAAATTACGGTAACGCTGGAATGAATTCTCTGAAATTAATTCCATGCATTCATTCCATTGTTTCAAATCTTCTTTTGGCTGGCGAGGGCCTCGATTTAAAACTGTAGCTTCAAGAGCTGCAGCCAGAGTTAATTCGACGTTCTCTCGAGCCAACATCGGAATTGAATATTTATCTGAGATTACTTCACCTTGTTCCGTCATCTTGATTTGGCCATCCAAAGATCCCCAAGGAAGCGCAATCAACGCATCATATGTTGGTCCGCCACCGCGACCTACAGAGCCACCGCGACCATGAAATAGTCGAAGCTTGACGCCATATTTCATCGCGACATCGCGCAGTCGACGTTGGGCTTGATGAATTTCCCACTGGCTAGTTGCAATTCCTGCATCTTTATTTGAATCTGAATATCCGAGCATTACTTCTTGCACATCACCACGAAGCGAGACCAATTTACGGTAAACCGGATTTGATAATAGTTTTTCCAAAATTACATCAGCTGCTCTAAGTTCAGCTACAGTTTCAAGAAGTGGCGCCACGCCTATTTTTGCAATACCAGCGTTTAAATCAATTAAGCCACCTTCTTTTGCAAGCACCGCTGCTGCTAGTAAATCATCTGGCTGCTTGGTCATCGACACGATGTAAGTTTCTATAACTTCAGGACCAAACTGTGAAATCAAGTCATCTATTGCACGGAAAGTATCTAAAGTCTTTGCACTTTGTGCATCTAAGTCTTTTGGAGCCCGCAGAGTTTTGCTTTCTAGTTCTGCAGCTAAGGTATCGAAACGCTTTTCAGAGCTTTGGTCGGCATAATCAGCTGCAATTCCGAAATTTGCCAATGCCGCATGATGGACTTGTGAATGCTCACGAACATCCATGGTTGCATGAATCAATCCAAATGCGGAAACAGTTCTGATAATTCGCTCAAGTTCACCAGTTGCGATTAACTCACCATGGTTTGCAAGTAGTGATTCACGCATAATATTTAAATCGGCCAATAGCTCTTCCGTATTTGCATAATCACGGCCTGGAACATGAGCCGCTCCGGCTGCATGGCGCTTACGTGTTAATTCAAGTCGGTGAACAATTGCTGTGGTCTTTAAGCGATATGGTTCACGTGCATTTAGTCGACGGTAACGAGCTTCGAACTCTGGGATATTTGCTAAATCGCGTTCCACAGAATCTTTGAGTTCTTGAGAAACATTAATAATTCGAGTGGAAACAGAGAGCGATTGGCGTAATTGCGCAATTGCCTCAGAAATAACGCGGATTGCATGGCCAACTTGAACCACAATGGTTTCGCGAGTTACATCGGGAGTTACATTTGGATTTCCGTCGCGATCGCCACCAATCCAAGTTCCAAATGAGAGCGGTTTTGCTGTTGGTGGAATTGTGACGCCAAGTCTGGAAACTTCGACTGCAAATTCATCTAAAACTTCTGGAACTGTTAAGCGGAAAAGATCATCCAAGTAGTAGAGCGCATTTACTGCCTCATCAATTACCAAGGGGCGCTCAACGCGCAGTTCGTCTGTCTGCCAAAGTAAATCGATAGCTTCAGATAATCTGGCATCGCGCACGCGACTCACCGGAGTTTCTAGCAAATCTGAAATCTGCGCCAATTTATTTAATACTGAACGTCTTGAAGCTTCAGTAGGGTGCGCTGTAAATACAGGTCTGACTGAGAAATCCGCCAACCATTTTTTCAATTCTTCGTTATTAATTTCATGTCCGGATTTACGCGCTTCTTCAATTTTATTTATAGCTTGTGCAATCCAAGATCCACTTTCGGCACGTTCGTTCTCAAGAACTCGAGAACGGTGAACTTGTTCTGCGACGTTTGCTAAATGGAAATAGGTACTGAAAGCACGCACTAATTGAACAGCTTGCTCAACATTTACGTTTTTTAATTCAGCTTCGACTTTACCGGCACGTACTGCGGCGCGAACTTTTTCGACTAGATCTAGTAAATCTTTGCCTTCTTGGCGCACTAATGATTGGCCGAGTAATTCACCAAGGGCGCGTACGTCTCCACGCAGAGATGCGTCATCTTGCATCTGCAATTGTCTTAATTGGCTCTCCGCGCTCACTGGCAAATCATCGCAGGTAGTTAATAAGATATGAACCTGAATTAAGCCCCCTCCCTTTTGGGAATGGGGCTAATGGGCATTTATCCCATTATTTAGACAGCGCCAGGGATTTATTCGAGAATAAATAGAGAATAAATAGAAGATATAGAGAAACTAGCGAACAGGGGGAGCGAAAATGCGTGGCTTATTGCCTTTGAGCAATCAAAATATTGATGATGCGTTAAAAAGCGATTGCGACTTAATCTCTCCACCTTCATCGTATGCATATTTGCTCTCGCTTTGCGCAATGCGCAAGCCGCTATTAGTGATAACCGCATCTTCCAGAGCCGCTGAAGATATCGCTAAAGAAATTCGTGAATTTCATCCTGACACTCTCGAATTTCCAGCTTGGGAAACTTTGCCGCATGAACGTTTGAGCCCAAGCAGCGACACTGTCGCAAAGCGAATTACTACTTTGCAGGCGCTACAAGATCGAAATAGAAATTGGGTCGTAGTTGCACCAATCCGAGGAGTGATTCATAAATTTAATGCGCAAATTGTTGATACCAAACCAATTGAAATTGATAGAGGTCTAGAGTTTGATTTAACGGAATTACAGCGCCAGCTTGTTGCTTTCTCATATTTACGTACTGACTTAGTTGAACGCCGAGGAGAATTTGCAGTACGTGGTGGAATACTCGATATTTTCCCGCCAGACCAAAACCATCCTATTCGAATTGATTTTTTTGGTGATGAAATTGAAGAGTTAAGTTTTTTTGCAGTTGCAGATCAACGAACTACTGAAAATATATCAAAACCAATTAATATCTTGCCATGTCGTGAATTGTTAATTACTGATGAGATTAGAGAAAAGGCTAAGCATTTATCTGGAAAATTCGAAAATGAAATATTAAGCAAGATTGGTAATGGTTTGCTACCTGAAGGTATGGAGTCGCTAATTCCGCTTTTAGTAGATAAATTGCAATTAATCTCTCAATCCATGCCAAGTGGCTTTGAAGCAATCTTCATTGAGCGCGAGAGAGTTGTTGGGCGTTTAGAAGATTTGCTCGCGACGAATGAAGAATTTCGTGCGGCAGCTTGGTCCAATGCAGCCGTTGGGGGTAAGGCTCCAATTGAGGCTGATAGCACCTATATTGATTGGGATGCTCTAGAAAAGCTACTTCCAATAGCAAGAGATTTCCGTCAATTTGGTTCTGATGAAGATTTATTTCTGGATATAGATCCAATTGAGCCGCTTAGAGGCAATAGCGATCGATTGATTTCGCTCTTTGAGAGTTCATTAAACGAGAATAAGAAAGTCATTTTCTCTGCCTCTTCGAAGGGAATGATTGATAGATATGCGAGCATTTTTAGAGATGCTAATTTGCCAGTTCAAATTCAATATCCGTTAAGCGCAGCACCAACTAGTGGACATATAACTCTCACTGCCTCATCTTTTCGAAATGGCTTCAAAGATGATGAAATCTTCTTCGTTACTGAAAGAGATTTAACTGGCTCTCAGAGCACAGGCGGCGAAAAACTTCCTTCGCGACGTAAGAAGAACATCGACCCACTTCAATTAAAAAGTGGTGACTTTGTAGTGCATGAGCAACATGGAATTGGTCGCTACATTGAGATGGCGCAACGTTCTGTAGGTGGCGTGGTTCGCGAATATTTAGTAATCGAATATGCGCCAGCAAAACGTGGTCAACCTGGAGATCGAATATTTGTACCTACTGATGCGCTAGATCAAATAAGTAAATACATTGGCGGTGAGTCGCCAACTATTCATCGAATTGGAAGCGGTGAATGGAGCAAAGCAAAGAGCCGCGCCCGAAAAGCAGTGAAAGAGATTGCGGGTGAATTGATTCGACTTTATGCAGCACGGACCAGTTCGCCAGGTTTTGCATTCTCTCCAGATACACCTTGGCAACGTGAACTGGAAGATAACTTTGCTTATGTTGAGACCGCGGATCAGTTATCGACAATTGAAGATGTTAAGCGTGACATGGAGCGGCCATATCCAATGGATCGTTTGATTTGTGGTGATGTTGGTTATGGAAAGACTGAAATCGCAGTGCGCGCAGCTTTTAAAGCGATACAAGATGGAAAACAAGTTGCGATTTTGGTTCCAACAACTCTTTTGGTGCAACAACACTTCAAAACTTTCGCAGATCGATACGCTGGATTTCCTATAAAAGTTGCTGGGTTATCTAGATTTAATAGCGCAAAAGAGGCGAAAGAGATTATTTCAGAACTTGCAGCTGGAAGTATTGATTTAATTGTCGGTACCCATCGATTACTTTCAAACGATGTTCAATTTAAAGATTTGGGGCTAGTGGTTGTAGATGAAGAGCAACGATTTGGTGTAGAGCAGAAAGAGCAACTTAAGAAATTGCGCACTAGTGTTGATGTTTTGGCCATGTCTGCGACCCCAATTCCTCGAACTTTAGAGATGGCTATTACGGGAATTCGAGAAATGTCGACCATTACGACCCCACCAGAAGAGCGTCACCCAATTCTGACTTATGTAGGGCCTCAAGATGAGAAACAAATTAGCGCCGCAATTCACCGTGAATTACTACGCGATGGCCAAGTTTTCTATATTCATAATCGAGTGGAATCAATAGATCGAGTTGCTGTTAAATTAAAAGAGCTGGTTCCAGAAGCGCGCATCCGAGTAGCCCACGGTCAAATGAGCGAATCGATGTTGGAAGAAGTAATTATTGGATTTTGGAATCGAGATTTTGATGTTTTAGTTTGCACCACAATCGTGGAAAGTGGTTTAGATATTCCAAATGCAAACACACTTATTGTTGAACGCGCGGATATGTTTGGTTTATCTCAGCTACATCAAATTAGAGGTCGCGTTGGTCGTGGCCGAGATCGTGCTTATGCATATTTTCTCTTTCCTACCGATAAGCCTTTAACAGAAGTTGCAATTGATCGCTTAAATACAATTGCCACAAACACGGATTTAGGCGCTGGTATGCAGGTAGCTTTAAAAGATTTAGAGATTCGTGGTGCAGGAAATTTGCTCGGTGGAGAGCAATCAGGACATATTGCAGATGTTGGATTTGATCTATACATGCGCATGGTTGGTGAAGCTGTAAATGATTACAAGACCGGAATTATTGCAACCGAAGAAATATCGCATGAATGCAAGATTGAAATTCCAGTGGATGCACATTTGCCTGAAACTTATGTAGATTCAGAGCGATTGCGCTTAGACATTTATCGACGCCTTGCAGATGTAAAAGAACCTAGCGAAATCAAACCAATTGAGGAAGAGTTGATAGATCGATTTGGTCCATTGCCGGAAACGGTAATTGCGTTAATACATGTCGCAACTCTTCGAGCTTCTGCTCGTAAATTGGGAATTCACGAAATGATTCAACAAGGTAAGAATTTGAGAATTTCGCCAATTAAGTTGCCTGAATCCAAGCAATTGAAATTACAGCGGCTCTACCCAGGAAGTATGTATAAAGGCGCTACAAATGTGGCTTTAGTCGCTTTGCCAGCCGCGGAGTGGTCACCATTGGGAGATAAACCGAAATTACGAGATACTTCCGTCATTGCTTGGGCCACTTCGGTGCTCCAAGAGTTAACCGGCAAATAGTTGATTAAAAGAGGGTCTAAAGTAATGAAGAAGGTAATTAGCGCGCTTCTCGTGGCTAGTAGTTTGGTTTTCTTATCAGCATGTGATGCAAGCACTGCAGCACAAATTGGAGATACCAAGATTTCAATGAGCACAGTTCAATCTCGCATCGCTGAAATCAATGCTGAGCGTCGCAATTACGATACTTCTCAAATGCAATTAAGTGTTGCCGAAGAATTAAATCGCACTGAAGTTCGCTTTTTAGTCATCTCAGAAATTTTCAAGAAAATCGCAGCTAAGAGTGGCATCAAAATTACCCAAGCCATGAAAGATGCAAAGAAGGCAGACATTTACAATTCGCTAGGCGGCGCAGATCAATTAGGCCAGGCACTTGTAGCGGCACAGATGGCACCTTCTGATTTTGATCTTTATATTGAAGCGGTATTGATTTCAGATCAACTTTCAAAGAATGCAATTGCATCAGGGGTTGCAGAATCCGATGTCGGTACTGCAATACAGCAAATTGTGCTTGAGCTAACTAAGAGTGAAAAGGTAAAGATCAATCCACAATTTGGTGCTTGGAATCCAGTTGCAGCAGATTTGGTTTCATTTGATGCTGCAGGAACTGCAGTTAAGACTTTAACCGCTTAGTTTTTAGATTCAAACAATTAAAAATGAAATCTGAGCTTCTTCGGTTACTCGATGTAATGGATCGGCTTCGCTCTCCTGGCGGCTGCCCGTGGGATGCCGAACAGACTCACCAATCATTAATTAAATATTTACTTGAAGAGTCTTACGAATTTGTTGATTCAGTAGATGAAGATGATCGCCAAGCGATGCGTGAAGAACTTGGTGATATTTTGCTCCAAGTTTATTTTCACTCAAGAATTGCAGAGGAGCACCCAACTGACCCATTTTCGATTGAAGATGTGGCAGCGGGAATTGCAGACAAATTGATCCGTCGCCACCCGCATGTATTTGGCGATGTGGAAGTAAATGGCACCGAAGATGTACTTGCCAACTGGGAACAGCTGAAAGCCGCAGAGAAAAATCGAAATTCGGCAACAGACGGTGTCGCGCTATCGCAACCGGCGCTGCCATTAATCACTAAACTTATCTACCGTGCCGAGAAGAACGGCATAACTCTAGATTTGCCAACAACCAGTATGAACAATGAAGTTGAGATTGGTGATGCGTTGGTAGCAGCTGTTGTGGCTGCGATTAAGCAAGGAATCGAACCGGAAGATCTCCTAAGGTCTCGCGCACGCGAGATTTCTGCAGAGATTAAGCGGATTGAGTCCTTGTAGAATTCACCAATTGAGCAGAGAAAACTGAAAAAACAGAGAATAAGAGGACGTAAATGGCAATGATTGAAGCCATCGGTGCCCGTGAAATCTTAGATTCACGCGGTAATCCAACAGTAGAAGTTGAAGTTTTATTAGAAGATGGCACCGCCGCTCGCGCTGCGGTTCCTTCAGGTGCATCAACTGGTGCGTTCGAAGCCGTAGAGCTTCGTGATGGCGCAAAGCGCTACCTTGGTAAAGGTGTAGAGAACGCAATCAAGAACATTGTTGATGTTATTGCTCCAGAAGTTGTAGGTCTTGATGCTCAGGATCAACGTCTTGTCGATCAAACAATGATCGAATTAGATGGCACAAAGAACAAGGCAAAACTTGGCGCGAATGCGATTCTTGGTGTTTCACTTGCAGTTGCAAAGGCAAGCGCAGAACATGCAGATCTTTCACTATTTAAATATGTTGGCGGAAATAACGCGCACGTTCTTCCAGTACCAATGATGAATATTCTTAACGGTGGTGCACATGCTGACACCAACGTGGATATTCAAGAGTTCATGGTGGCACCGATTGGCGCAGATTCATTTAAAGAATCACTTCGTTGGGGTGCAGAGATTTATCATTCACTTAAGTCAGTGCTTAAAAAGCGCGGTCTTGCCACAAGTATTGGTGACGAAGGTGGATTCGCACCAAACCTAGAAAGCAATCGCGCAGCACTCGATTTGATTCTTGAAGCGGTTGAAGGCGCTGGATTTAAGCCAGGCAAAGAGATTGCGCTTGCGATGGATGTTGCGGCGACCGAGTTCCATAAAGATGGTAAGTATTCATTCGAAGGTAAGCAACTTTCATCAGCAGAGATGATTGCTTATTACGCAAGTTTGGTTGCTGCTTACCCAATCGTTTCAATTGAAGATCCATTAGATGAAGATGATTGGGCAGGTTGGGGTGCAATTACTACTGAATTAGGCTCAAAAATTCAGCTAGTTGGTGACGATCTTTTCGTAACCAATCCTGAGCGCCTGGCAAAAGGTATTGCAGCAAATACTGCGAATGCACTTCTTGTAAAGGTTAATCAAATCGGCTCACTAACTGAAAC
>Ga0208546_1000489_pt1 | contig 14539 bp, 26 predicted proteins | sample DEB19_08_DNA_4_FD_184528 | JGI IMG/M metagenome (GOLD analysis project Ga0208546, IMG submission 184528) | Aqueous microbial communities from the Delaware River and Bay under freshwater to marine salinity gradient to study organic matter... | ecosystem: Environmental > Aquatic > Marine > Coastal...
ACCGCCGACACCAGCGTCACGAGGCACATTGCTAGGCATTCCTGAACTATCTACCGTACCAGTGGCCTGTAACAGCATACGCTCAAAGTTTTGAGACATCACCATTGCATTGCCATCGGTCTGTCCAAACTTAAACGGGAACAGAATCTCATTGGGATTGCCGTTGGTTAGGATAGCCTTACCGGGCTTAACCTCAAACTTGGCACCACGAGGCAGACGGGTAGCGTCCATAGCCATCATAGGAGCCGTTGTAAGGGCCAAGGAGTCCATATGAGCACGCAATTGACCATCGATGGCCTTTTGCATGTTGTAAGCCTTCTCAACCGTCCCACGACCCCAGAAACGACCAGGAACCGTGTCATCCTGATAGGCGATAACAGGACGATCCTTCATCATGTACGGGTTTTCTTCAGCCTTAAGCAACAAACTATCGTTCGCAATGACAATAATCGCTTCTACAAGGTTAGAATACCTGTCCCCAGGAGAATCCTCAGGGAATAGTTCTTCAAATTCTGCTTCTTCGTTCTCAGACAAGTACTCACGAGGAACCAAACCGTAGTAAGTTACCAGACGAACCTTGTCATCTTGGTACTGTTTTGGGTCTTGGGTAGGCTCTAAGTCAGAATCTTCGCTGTCAGGCTGGATGTCTACCTTGCGATAGATACCTGCTTCGATGCCTTCAACGATCTTGTGCAGAGAAACATACTTCTCAATCGCCACGCCCATAGCATCATCAATGCTGTCAGCGTTGGGATCAATCAAAAAGTTCTTAGGATTGACTGGTTTTAGCTTAACTGCAACTCGTTCAGTCTCATTGACACCGATTGCAGCAGCTTGAGCAACCCCAGGAATAGGCTGAGTGGCTGGAATGTATTCAGTTTCACTCTTAACGATGATTTCACCGATGCCGGTACCGTAGATTTCTGCCATCAGTTCGATCTGATCGACAGATTTCTTGATCTTATCCTTCTTGAAATCCTCCATCAACTGCACTCGGAGGGCTTCAATGTCCATCGGATTACCGTCTACATCACGGATGTCATCATCGATATCAAAGAATTCACCGTTACCGAAGATGGCTTCCATGATCTCAGCATGGCGAGTCTCTACGGCTTGTTGGGTGGCTGGAGAAATGATGCGAGAGCGTTCCGAATCACGATTGCGGTCATTTGCATCCCAAATCCCGCGAAAGATACGCTCATACTCTAACCACTTATCCATGTAGTTAGCATCACGATGATCCCGCCAGCGAGTAATGTGATCAGTAATCCAAGAAACAAGTTCCTTGTCATTCTCGGAAGGCTGATCCATTTCAATATTGTGGTTTTCTTCCATTATATTTCCTCGGTAGAATCGTTGAGGGCATCATCATCAATCTCTACTTTAGAAGTAGTAATCGGCCCTCCGACAAGCCAAGCACTGCAAGTACGGTCAGCAGCACACTTGAAGTCAAATAATTCACAGTAGCCCAAGTTAGCAGCTTTCATCACATCTTCTGCATAACCTTCTTCTTCATCAATTCCATACTTGATGCACTCAAGCATCTCAGGAGTCTGAATGAAAGCAGCGCAGTTTCCACAACGCATAGACTTAGCTTGTCTTACTTCAGTCTGCCATTCGTTTGCTTTATCGTTCCAAAAGGCTTCATTAGGTAATTCAGGATTAGCAGGGCCATAGCCATACTCCTTGAAAGCATGGTCACGATTCTTGAGATTGACATGAATGTCTTGGGTAGCGATAGGACACTTCATTACCATTTCACCTTGTTAGCCCAGTACGCAGCAGACATCTTGCCCTTGGCAATGTTCTTGGCATGACGAGCCTTGAATGCTTCGTTACGGGCAGAACCCTCAGGAGAGCCAGTTACGCCTTGCTGACCAAATCGAATAGTCTTGACTTGATCGCCTTCCTTGGCGACAACAACATGACTCTTTGTTGGATGGCTAGGAGTACGCTTAGGCTTGTTATAGCCTGCCACGCCTACACGAGTAAGTCTAGAATCAGTAGCCACTTTTCTTAACCTTCTTAGCAGTCTTGGCTGCATCCTTGAAGTCTTTAGCAGACGGAGCACCTTTGGTTCCAGGCTTTCGCATCTTTTCACCGGAGCCAGCTTCGATTCGCTTGCGCTTAGCGTTAATGTTTGCGTACAGTCCTTGTTTCATTTAGTACCCCGATATAATGTCAAGTGTTTCGTATTCATCGTCTTCGTAGTCTTGCTGATAGTTAACGATAGCAAGCTGATCGACATAAGACAAAGCATCAACCAAGTCATCGTGCACTCCTTGTGTTGGGAACATGATCAACTGGTCATAGAATTCTTCCCAGTCCTCATCCTCGTTAAAGGTGATACGACCATGCTCCATACGACCTTGTAAAGACCAAATCACACGATCATTCTTTTTCTTGTTACCGTGCGTTAGGTCCGTAATGTGTGCGTAGATGTTGTTTTTACGCATCAGGTCGTTGAGGTATGGCAGCACTGCGTTCTTCAGCGCACCACGCTCAATACCAACAGACAAAGGCTCAAAGTCTCTGACAGCCATCAGAATCTTTGCAGCAGTCTCTCGGATATCCCATCGACCATGAATGATCTTCTTCACCCACCAATCACCGTTGTCAGTTACCTTAACAACAGCAATGGCAGATTCGTCTAATCTTTTCTTAGCAGCACCAGCGTTCTTAGCAACATCCTCAAAGCCTGCTAAGTCCACAGCGATGACATAAGAGCCATACTGAGGTTCTTCAGACTTCTTGAACCATTCTGACTTGAAGATGTCAGCACCGGCTGTATCAAAGCTAGACAAGTATTCTTGTTTAAAAGCAAATGAACTTAAGGTTCTTTTAGCAGCCTCAATTTCTTTAGGATCAATCGTTTCATTGTCCTGAGTCGTGAAATGCCAGCTTTTCCACTCTTCGTCTTCTTCAGACTGTCCCAGCTTAAACATGTCATAAAACCAATTACGACCAGCAGGAGTAGAAATAAACAATGCACGACCCTTACGATCAGACAAAGCTGCTCGAAGAATCTTTTCCCAAACTTCTTGCTTGATGTACGCACATTCGTCCATCACAAGGTAAGTTAGCGACACACCACGAAGACTGTCAGGATTGTCTGCGCCTCTGACCAGAATCTTCTTACCGTTGATCAGTGTGATCTCAAGGTTGTTCACATGGCTGGACTTGATGACTGGCCTACCAAGCTCATGTATCAAGTCCCAGATAATCGTACGGGCCTGTCCAAGCGTTGGAGCCACATACATTACAGACGAACCATCAGGACAATTTAAAGCCTCTATAAGCAGCGTTACAGCCGACAATCGGGACTTACCGCACCGACGCCCAGCAGCTACGATCTTAAAGCGTGTAGAGTCTGTAAATACTTTCTTTTGCCATTCCAGAAGTTGAAAGTTTAAAGCTGTCATACATCAATCACATCGTCTGAGGTTGACACCTTTGGTTCATTCAGACCAGAGATGTTAATGCTGATCTGAGGCATGGAACCAGACTGCTTGGCTTGATCGAAAGCAGACACAGGAATGATACGATCAGCTATGATCTTCCAGGCTGCTGCTTGGTGTGGATGTTCATCCTGTAGTGCAGCATCCATGATCTTCTGTAAGACCTTCTCTGACTTAGGACTATTGAGCATCCGGTCACGGTACTCATTGATGATGGCAGCAGTGCCCTTGGGACGACCTACAGACCTGTTCTCTCGGACAGCAGCAAGGTCTGACTTCTTTGGACGACCAATCTTGTTGCCTGATGGCTTAGTCATGTCTTTATCCTTTCAGGGAGACAATGGATTATGAACTTACGACAGTACCCTATATACTTCTATGTCTTTATAAGTACATATTATAAGTATATTTATAAATATATACATCTATGTACATCTATGCTTCTATGTCTTCTTAGATGTCTTTTCTTCTTAGTCTATAGAGTTATTATACACTAAGTTTGTCTTTTGCACAAGGGGGTGTCTAAGTATCATTATTGGTTTTTTGTAAAGCATCTTAGTACAGCAGGCTTCCCTCTATAGTCTCCCATCCAGGGTGTCCACTATCGGCTTCCTAGCTGTTGCTTTTACACAACAGAATCAAACACTTACATAAGTTCTTAAGTGTTGTCTTTTTAGGTCTAATTTTCCTTTTTTGTAAGCGTTATAGGCTCCAACAAAAACTTCTCAGCCAGCCGAGACCCTCCCCCCAGTCTAATGAGAATGCATTCGCATTAGCAGTCTAAGTTAGTGAGCACACACTATAGGTAGCGTGTTAGTAAGCACTCACACACTATAGGTAGTGTATGCACCAGGATAGTGCGCGGGAGGCGTTGCAGGACCTATTCCGGGTAACCTTTGATGCACCAACTTAGTGCATTTTAGTACGGGTAAACCCTATCAGGGAAATCCTGATGCTAGTAAAATCAAGCACTTACGAAAGCTGGCACGATTCTATTATGCATATAGGGTAAGAGCACACGATTTTGTGTGTTCGTAATGTGAAAGGGATCAAGACCATGAACCTAGACAAGTGTCTGAAGCAGGCAGAAAACATGGCAGCAAACGCAAAGCCGTGGATTCTGAAGCAAGGAGACAAGGTGTACACTGGGGTGTTCAATCAGAAAGAATGGGTCTATGATGTTTTTGAAGATGGGTTCTTTATGATGAAGGTGAACACAAAGCAAGCAAGCAAGGCTAAACAATTTGTATCAAGGTGGCTTAACACCTAAGACCACACAAACCGTAGGGGCTTGACAAGCCCTGCCAAGTCCCTACAATCCACCACATCATCAACACCATAGAGGATCAACACCATGAACGCATTCACCACACAATCCGGCGCTTATCACATCATTTCCCACGGTAACGGCTGGGCCTATGAAGTGACAGATCAAGCCACGGGCGATAGCCTGTGGTTCCAGGACGAGGATGCAAGCCGTTTGCAAGAGGAAACCGCAGACTTTGAGCACGAGGGTGTTCTTGCTCAATACTTTGAGTGCTTGTGCGAGTAGTTGACAGTTTACAATCAACAGAGGATCACATCATGTTCAAAATGAAAATCAGAGGATCAGAAACACCTAACAATCCTACGGGCTTAGTCGTCACACGCGATCAAGCTAGGCGCTGGGGTTTGGCTAACATGCCGAAAGACTTGAAAGCCGCTGGCTTTGTATGTACTGTCTTTCCAGGGGCGCGGGGATGGTCTATCAACTACGGCAAGTCCGTTACACATAGTTGACAGTTTCCACACCTAGGGGCTACAATGTGGCCCTTATCGTGGGCACTGTCGCCCTGCAAAGCCCATCATGGGCAACACTGGAGCAAACCATCATGATCGCCATTCATACCAAGTATCTTGGCCCTACGAATACCCGTGGTTCACGGATCAAGGCGTACACCGCCAGCGGCCACAGTGTCACCGTACCGTTTGACCATGCATTGTCTTGCTTGGATCGCCACGCAGTAGCGGCCAAGTCGTTGATTGAGACTAAACTCAAGTATGCGCCTGAGCATGGAACAATGGCCTATGGCGACTCTGCCGATGGCAAGGGATACGTATTCTGCTTCACTCAGTCAACCGTTACACTATAAGGAAACACCATGAGCGTGTACACGATCAAACACGGGTCAATTGCTGCGGTGCAATATGTTACCGACCCTATGGGAAAAACGGTTTCAGTCACTGATTCAAAAGAGCCAGACAAAGCAAAAGACAGTTTACCGCTTCCTGTGTTGGCTGCTGTAAATAAGCAATTTGGAATAGTGTTTTCTCTGCCTTACGAACGAAGGCAAGCATTCATTGATAGTTCTGTGCCTTTTGAAGTGTTCGTAGCTGATGAAATTTAAGGGGTCAACCATGAAAAACACTGTCTTCGGGTCAACTATCGTTGACGCTATCGCCCTGGTGATTGTCTTCGCTGGGTTGGGTGTCTTGCTTGCTTGGAGGTTTTAATCATGTGGTGGACAGAATCACTCGGACGCATTGAATTGCAATTGACGAAGGCGCAAGCCCACATCGGATCGCATCAGGGGCAGTGTGACGCAGATGTCGCAGAATTGCGCCTTGTCCCTGCTATTCGCCGCCAGTTGGACAAGCTTTCGCCGCCTTTAGTTGCCGAATGCTTGCGAGAATATGGCGCGTGGGATGCGGAAGAACTGGCCGACCATGATGCAAACCTGTCGCGCCTATTGTGGATCGCTTGTGGTGACATCGTTGAGGGGGTTAACTAATCATGTATCTAGTAAAATTTAAGACTTCGGGCATCATTGCGTACAGGTCCCTGGACCGAGTACAGGCCCAAATGTGGGCATTGTTGAATGATATCCTGGACGCAGACGGTAACCCTGCCGGGCTTTATCGAATAGAGAAGCTTAAGAAGCCCGAGACTGTAAAAAATGAGTGAGTGAATACTTACATTGTCAGGTCTGTGTAAGTAAACTGTGGTATAATGGAGTCCTTTGCAATCGATTGGAGGACTCTATGGTATCACGCGCACAAAAAGAACGGAATCGCCTATCTAAAATCTACGGTAAGCGATACAAACGGCATTTTATGTCGGAGGGTTACTATTGTTTTTATTGTGGCGATCCTGCGGACTGTTTAGACCATTGCCCGCCACTGTCAATAGTCGAGGATACAGACCCTAAAAAGCTCAGGGAGAAGAAAATACCGCATGTCTTGCTGCCATGCTGCCATGAGTGCAATACGGCCCTGGGAGACCGCTATTTGTTAACGGTGGAGGATCGTCTATTGTATTTGGAATCGTTCTATGATGCGTTTTTGAAGAAACAGAAGGGGTTTTGGACACAAAGCCAAGTTGATAGTTTAGAAGGCATTTTGAAAGAATACATACGGCATCACATGGACAAAGTGAATAGATATACACACAAAATCCGTAACATTCAATTGAGGACAATAAGGTATGAAACACACCCAGTGTACGAAGAACCTACAGAAACAGGGGGAGAATCATGGGACGATGAACCCTTCAAATAAACCCCTGAAGCGTGTTCAAGGGCTAGAATCATGGCCTTTCCCAACCTTCAAAGGTCAGCCCTTGGAGCCTGTCATTTACCCAAAACAGCCCAGGATCGATGATTCATGGGAAGAAGCACTGTTGTAAAAATACAACACATTGAAAGGAAACACTATGCGTTGCGTATGCTGTGACAAGAACCTAAACGACTATGAATCAACCCGGAAGCATGCCTTTACAGGTGAGTACCTGGACACCTGTAACGCTTGCCTGTCAGAGATCAATCAGACAGTGGTCATTCCGACCATCACACGGGAAGACCTAGCAAATTGCTCGGACATTGTTGACAACCCCGAAAGTGAAGACTATAATAGTCTGTATAGTGAAGACATAAACGAATGATACATTAATATTTACATTAATAATGTACTTATAATGTAACTTTGCTTTAATGTAACTAAAAAGGTCTAATTGTGTCCAAAATCAAGGAATTCATCATGTCTCAGATCGAAGACTTCAACGATGCACAGGCGCAAGCCGAGCATCAACAAGCCCAGGAGGAAGCATTCTATGAGCACACAATCCTGTCAGTGGTTGACCTTATGACTGTTTACGGGTACAATAATGTGTTGTCGGCTATCAACCGCAGGTATGATGATGTCGCCAAGGCTATGGGCATCCTGGAGGAAGTTTAGATGCTTTGGTTGGGTGTTGTCTTGTGGCTGATTGGCCTTGTGTTTTACTCAGGAATCAATGAATGAATGCTTTTCGTATTGTTCAATGCTCTGATCCGATGCTGTGGTATGCTGACAGGGTTGGGGATGTGTTTGTCTGTCTTCGTATGGAAAGGCTCACGGGTGGGGACATTCTGTGGACTCGTGAGGACAACAGCAGCTACGGAAAGCTGCTAAACTGGGTATGGGCTAAAGACGCAGAGGAAGCAAACTAAAATGGAAATCAAGCTAAAGACCACATTCAACGATGTGCCCTTCACAGTCTATTATGAGGGCCTTCCAGGGTTCACTGTAGAGCTTGTGTCGGTCTACATTGACGAAGACGAGTACGATCTCATGAACATGCTTTCTGACACGGTTTTAGAGGGCTTGTCGCAGGCTTGCATTGCTTACGAATACGAGCGTGATAGCATCATGGCCGAAGACATCCGTGAGGGCAGGTTAGTCTATGAGGATGAGCCGTGAGTGCTTGGCTCATAGCCCTAACGGGCTTGATCTATCTTGGTGTGGCCTTGGAGCAGCTATACAAGGGTAATGTCCCTATGTTTATCTGCTACATTGGCTACGCATTCGCTAACATTGGTCTTTACAAACTTGCAACATGAACACTAGACTTCTGAAGAAGGTACGCAAAGCATGGAATAACCCGGATGTTCCTATGGAATTGAACAGGACAAACATGCGTAAATGGGTCAAATCTGTTCGTTTTCTAGGTGAAAACTGGCTGTTGGCTAAACCAATCACGAGGAAAGAGTGAGACAAGAAAGCAAGTTCCTAAAGCATGTAGAGTGCCCGTACTGTGGCAGTTCTGATGCTGGAGCAATCTACGATGATGGGCACTTCCACTGCTTTGCCTGTGGCAAGACTGTCCACGATGAGCACCAATTAGACAACGAAGCAGCACACATTAACTACTGGAAGGCCATGAGCACACTGCCTGATAAGGTTCCCGGACAGGTTCAACCGATCACTGACCGGGGAATTTCACGACAAACCTGCGAGAAGTATGGAGTCACAATTGATGGTAACAAACACTATTATCCGTACACTGATGAGTCTGGCAGTACCGTTGCCTACAAAGTCAGGAACACAGAAAACAAGTCATTCGGCATCAAAGGTGAGTTCACTAAGGCCCGATTGTTTGGACAGAACCTGTTCCATTCAGGGGGCAAGTATGTCACCATCACAGAAGGCGAGCTAGATGCACTTGCAGCCTATCAGATGGCTGGTAGCCAGTGGCCGTTTGTGTCGATCCGTAACGGTGCACAAGCGGCCCTGAAGGACTGCAAAGCCCAATTTGAATGGCTGAACAGCTTTGAAACGATTGTTGTCTGTTTTGATGCTGATGAGCCGGGACGCAAGGCAGCTAAGGAAGTAGCGGAACTGTTCGGTTCAAAGGCAAAGATTGTTAAACACCTAGCAGGGTACAAAGATGCGTGTGACTACTTGGTTGCAGGGGCTGGTAAGGAGTTCGTCAATGAATGGTGGCGTGCAGAAGTCTTTATACCGGACGGTATCGTACAGGCGGCTGATCTTTGGGAAGATATTCGACACCCTGAGCAGCCTGCTGAGGCGCAATACCCGTTCAAGGGGCTGAACCGGCTGCTGTATGGAATCCGTACAAGTGAACTGGTCACAGTCACTGCCGGATCAGGTCTTGGTAAGTCTCAGTTCTTGCGTGAAATCCTGCACTGTATCCTAAAAACAACAGATTTCAAGATCGGTGCAATGTTCCTGGAAGAGTCTGTACGCAAGACAGCCCGTAGCATCATGTCAGTGCATGCCAACAAGATGCTGCATTTACCTGACACGAAGGTTACAGAGGAAGAACTGAAGGAGGCTTTCGATGCTACTTTGGGAACAGGTCGTGTATTCCTTTTTGATCATTTTGGTAGTCTTGAACTTGATAATGTGGTCAACAGAATCCGTTATATGGCTAAGGCGCTTGACTGTCGCGTGGTGTTTCTTGACCATATTTCTATTGTTGTCTCAGGTCAGGACTTGCACGATGAGCGAAAGGCTATTGACAACCTTATGACGCGATTGCGTACACTGGTGCAGGAGCTAGGAATCACCCTGTTCTGTGTATCGCACCTGCGCCGTCCGAATGGCAATGCAGGTCACGAGGACGGACAAGCAGTTTCCTTGTCACAGCTTCGGGGCTCAGGTGCTATTGCTCAGTTGTCGGACGCAGTGATCACACTGGAGCGTAACAGCATGGCAGAAGACGAGATTGAACGACATACAACTAAAGTAGCAGTAGCTAAGAATCGTTTCAATGGGTTTACTGGTCCTGCATGTCACTTGCGTTTTGACACAGAAACTGGTAGAATGATAGAGGTAGAAGAGGAAACACTATGAATCAGCAAATGACAGCGTTAGACTACGCTGATAGTCTTGAACGGGTTGATTCTTGTGAGTGGATTCTGTTACAGAACGCCGCAGCCGAATTGCGCTGGCTCGTAGAGCAAAATAAAAAATTGAAAAAGGATGTTGTTAGATACCGCTGGATTGCCGCATACTGCAAAAGTATTTCAGAAGATAGCGGAGATCGTTGGTCAATTATCATTGAAGGGCCGTGCCCAAAAATTATAAAAACCGAAGCCGCTTTTGATAGGGCCATTGACGCAGCAAGGAGAAAGCATGATCAGCGTTGAGCAGTTGATCAGCAGAGTATGGGACTTGGAAAGCAAATACAGTGACCTACAAGACAAATACCAGCTACTGATCCACCAATACGAAGAACTGAAAGCAAAGTATGAGCAAGCGAATCGTGATCGACATCGAAACATCGATGAATCACCATACGATACACTTGGCAATCACTAAGAACATTGATACAGGCGAAATCAAGACATGGAAAGCAGCAAACGGCCTTTGGGACTATATCGCGGACGCTACATCACTGATCGGACACAACATAATCGGTTTCGATGCACCGATCCTAAACAGCTTGTGGAAGACGAGGATTGGATTGAAGAATGTGACCGACACTCTTATTCTGTCTCGACTGCTAGATCCCTCACGCGAACAAGGCCACAGCCTAGAAGCATGGGGCAAGACACTGGGGAAGGAAAAGATTGACTATGCAGATCGTTGGGAGCAGCTACAGGGTAGGAAGCAGGCTTACAAAGGTGAATGCTTTGACCATCCTGACATGGCTTTACTTGAGGAATACTGCATAGCCGATGTTGAAGTTACTGCGAAGTTGCTAGACAAACTGACCACGGAACTAGAACGTAAGAAGTTCAGTCCAGAGTCTATCGAGCTAGAACATCAAGTAGCTGATATAGTTGCACAGCAAGAACGAAATGGATTCAAACTTGATATACCTTACGCAACCGTGCTACTTGCTGACATCAAAGGAAGAATGGCAGAAGTATATGAATCAATGCAACAACGATGGCCTTCCTACGAAGTCGAGAGAATCAGCGAAAAGACAGGAAAGAAACTCAAGCCGCTGCTGGTTACTTTCAACCCAGGTTCAAGAAAGCAAATCGGAGAAAAGCTAATCGAACTAGGATGGAAACCGGACAAGTTCACTGAGACAGGGCAGCCAATGGTTGATGAAGGCATCCTATCAAAGCTGCACTATCCCGAGGCCAAGATGATTGCTGAGTACCTGATGTTACAGAAGCGTGTTGCTCAGATTGAGTCTTGGATTGAGGCTGTAGGCTCTGACGGTAGAGTGCACGGTAAGGTGATCACTAACGGGGCTGTAACAGGCCGCATGACGCACCAAAGCCCTAACATGGCACAGATTCCCAATCATGGTTCTGTGTATGGGGCTGAGTGCCGAGCATGTTGGACTGTAGAGCCTGGAAATGTACTTGTTGGCTGTGACGCATCAGGACTAGAACTTCGTATGCTTGCCCACTACATGAGGGATCAGGACTATATTCAAGCAGTCGTACATGGGTCTTCTAAAGATGGCACAGACATTCATACAAAGAATCAAAGGGCTGCTGGGCTACCTACACGAGATGCTGCGAAGACTATGATCTACGCGTTTTTATACGGAGCAGGTCCAGCTAAGATTGGAGCTATTGTTGGCGGGGGTGCTGAAGAAGGACAGAAGATTATAAAAAAGTTTCTTAGAGCAACACCAGCATTGGAATCTTTAAGAGAAAGAGTAGCTGACATTGCAGTCAAGGGTCGTGTACCGGGGCTTGATGGTCGTAAGATATGGGTTCGCTCTGAACATGCGGCACTTAACAGCTTACTCCAAGGTGCTGGAGCGATTGTGATGAAGAAGGCTTTGGTCTTGTTGGCTGACAAGATCAAGGCTAATAAGTGGGATGCTAAGTTCGTAGCCAATGTGCATGATGAGTGGCAGATTGAAGCCGTTGAAGCACATGCTGACGAGGTTGGCAGGGCTGCTCGTCAGTCCATTATTGAGGCGGGGGAACACTTCAAACTTAGGTGTCCCCTAGACGGAGAATACAAAATTGGACAAAACTGGGCAGAAACCCACTGACAAGAAGTTTGTTCTGCTGTTAATGACAGAAGATGAACTTCAGTTTAAGATCAGTGACAATCTGACGCTAGATGAAGCAGCAATGATGCTTTATGGCTGTCTAGATTACCTGAGTCGTGTGCAGGGTCTTTACGAAGACTTGGACACAACTGTGTTACAATAATGGTATCAACAACAGAAAGGATAATATGAACCTGAACCTTGAACCCAATGAAGTGCAGTTTATCGTGAATGTGCTCGGTGAGCTTCCTAGCAAGACCGGAGCATTCCCGCTGCTGCAAAAGATCGTTGAGCAAGCCAATGCTCAGCAGCCTCCTCAACCCGAGACTGAAGCTGCTGAGTGAAACACTGCGCTGGTGATGGAATAGGTAGACATAGGGGACTTAAAATCCCCTGCCACAAGGCGTGAGGGTTCGAGTCCCTCCTGGCGCACCAACAACTGATAAAGGAAATGAGTATGAGCGAATCTATCAAGCCTGTCAAAGTGTCCGGTCAACTGTTCTGGGCAAACTTTATGAATACTTTCAATACAAAGTTTAATCAGGATAACACCAAGTACGAATGCACTCTTGGTGCCCTGTCTGACAAGGCTTGCGAGGCTTTGAAAGAGCTTGGCATTCAGATCAAAGAGCGTGATCCTATGGGCAAGTATGTTGTGGGTAAGAGTAAGTATGTGTTTGAGCCTGTAGACGAGAAGGGTAATCCTGTAGACATCAGCAAGATCGGTAACGGCACCAAGGTTGTAGCACTGGTATCGTCTTATCGTCACAAGATGTCTTCTAAGTACGGAGCATCTCCTTCCATTGCCAAGCTGATCGTGACCGAGCTTAAGGTGTACAATCCTGAGGGCAAGGTTGCTGAAGACACTTCGGATGACATCCTCTAAGGTTATCGTTGATGCTGATGTTTTCGTCTACAGAATCGGATTCGCGTCTGAGGATGTAGACGAGAAGATTGCACGGGCTAGGCTTGTCGAGTGGTTTACGGACATTGTGTACATCAACTGCAAGGCTGATGACTACAAAGCGTACATCACCGGCAAGTCTAACTATCGCAATGAGGTTGCTGTTACGGTGCCTTACAAGGGCAATCGGAAGGACATGAAGAAGCCCAAGCATTACGACTATCTTCGTGATGTCTTGGTTAAGCGTTTAGGTGCTGAAATGACTGACGGTATAGAGGCTGATGATGCTGTGGCTATCGCTTCTGCCCAAGACCCTTCAGCTATCATCGTCCATGTCGATAAAGACTTGGATCAGTTACCGGGGAAGCATTACAATCCCAACAAGGATTTGCACTACGAAGTGTCGGAAATCGAAGGACTGAGAAACTTCTACAAGCAAATGCTGATTGGGGACAGAACAGACAACATCGAAGGCGTGCCCAAGATAGGGCCAGTAAAGGCAGGGAAATGGTTAAACGACAAACAGACGGAACAGGAGATGCTGTCCCAAGTGTGGGAACTGTATCAAGAAGCCGGAATGTCGCAGGAAAGACTGATCGAAAACGGTCAGCTTCTATGGCTGCAAAGGACTCCGGGGCAAATGTGGTTGCCACCTTTTCCCTTGCAGGCTGCAACTGGAAAGTAGTTAGGACGGAGGGGCTTACTGAGCAAGGCTTGTGTGATTCTGAACAACACACGATCCGCATTCGTGCGGGTATGTCTGAACAGAATTCACAAGCCACTTTTTACCATGAGCTTGTACATGCCATCCTGTTCACGATGGGCAAGAACGGGCATGATGAGGAATTTGTAAACACTTTCGGAGAGTTTCTATACCAGTTCCAAAGGACGCTCAATGAAACCAAGTAGCGCCAAGAACAAGGGTAGAATCCTACAGAAGTGGGTTGTAGACAAAATGCTGGAGTATGGAGAGGGTTTAGAGCCTGACGACATCAGGAGCACCAGCATGGGTGCCGGTGGTGAGGATGTTAAACTGTCTCCTGCTGCACGCAAGCAGTACCCGTTCCAGGTCGAGTGTAAGAACCTTGCTAAGATTGCTGTCTACGACTTCTACAAACAGGCAGCAGCACACGGTACACACGAGCCCCTGGTGATCATCAAACAGAATCAGTGCAGACCACTAGCCATTGTAGATGCTGCTTGGTTCCTGAAGGAGTTTAGGAATGGAAGTAAACCTGATTAAAGAGAATGAAGACGGTTCTGCTGACTACACCTTTGATCTAACGGCTGAAGAACAAGGAATGTTGATTCGTTGGGCAATCATTGAGTCACTGAAACGAGCCATTGAGGAAGGAAAGAAATATGTCCCAAGTGAAATTGATCTGGGCAACACCGGGAGGTGATTGGAATGTAGCTTACATGGCTCGGGTGTCTAATCCTGACAATCAA
>Ga0208546_1000498_pt1 | contig 14417 bp, 13 predicted proteins | sample DEB19_08_DNA_4_FD_184528 | JGI IMG/M metagenome (GOLD analysis project Ga0208546, IMG submission 184528) | Aqueous microbial communities from the Delaware River and Bay under freshwater to marine salinity gradient to study organic matter... | ecosystem: Environmental > Aquatic > Marine > Coastal...
ATCGATGTTTTCACTAGCTACCTTGGCATCAAGTTGTACATTGATCAGCACTGCCTTGCCATCAGCAGATGGAATAGCTTGCAGTGGCGCGCCAGGAACAAAATAAGTACTTAATGGCTTGCCTGATTCAGGCAGGACTTTTGCACCAAGAGTGTTGGCGTATTGATTGACGAGCGCGAAAGCTTCAGGATTTGTTGCGGGGTTGAGGTCACCGAGGAGCAAGAGAAGGGTCGGAAGTAAATTTTCTGATTGATCAGAGAATTTGACTGTGATTTTTCCAGCGATTGTTGACTCGGCATTCTCGGGTAAGAAAGCAGAGTTATCGTTCTCTTGAACTGTTGAGATCTTGGAAAATGCAGCTCCAGAGAATCCACCAATAGATAGCCAAGCGATGATCGATACGACCGCAATCCACAATGCGCGACGGCCCTTTGTACGTTTCTTACTTGGTGCGCTTTCAACACTCTGACTCACACAACACTCCTTATAACGTGGCTACTAGGTGATTTTGGCTACCTGCGAAGGCCGATTATTGCTCTGCTCATGCGCCCGACGCGCCTGGCGTAGATAGGTGAGTTTACCTTCCGTGGAGAGAGATAGCGGCACTGAAGTTAGGCTAGTGGCGTGACCGCAGCATTGGCGTCGATAGCCCTCAGTAAAGCTGGGCTTCTTGAGTACGAATCCGCCCTCGAATTGCAGCGCAGCATCCACTCAGAAGTCGCTGATTCTCTACGCAATAACACCTTGATTTTATTGGAGCACCCTCCTGTTTTCACTGCCGGCCGTCGCACACTTGAGAGTGAAAAACCAACCGATGGTTCACCCGTTATTGATGTTGATCGCGGCGGAAAGATCACATTCCATGGCCCGCGCCAATTAGTTGGCTATCCAATTGTTCGTTTGAAGAATCCGAATGATGTAGTCGGTTTTGTGCGCGAGATTGAGATGGCGCTAATCAATGTATGTAAAGAGTTTGGAATCAACGCCGAAAGATATTGTGAACGTTCCGGAGTTTGGTTGAGAGATGAGAGAGGCGATCGCAAAATTGCTGCGATTGGTATTCGTGTCGCGCGTGGCGTCACCATGCATGGGTTTGCGCTTAACGTTGATCCCGACTTGAGTTATTTCAATCGGATTGTCCCTTGCGGAATTGCTGATGCAGAAGTGACTTCCATGGCGCGCGAACTTGGACGTTCTATCGAGATTGCAGAAGTGGAACCGATCCTAGAGCGCCACATCTTCGAAGCTCTCATGAAAGTGAGCGCTGCATGATTGCCCCAGAAGGAAGAAAGTTGCTTCGTATAGAAGCTCGTAATGCTGCCGTACCTATTGAGCGCAAACCCGAGTGGATCAAAACTCGTGCACATATGGGACCTGAGTACACCGCACTTCGCTCCCTTGTCTCTCGAGAGGGTCTGCATACAGTCTGCCAAGAAGCTGCATGTCCAAATATCTTCGAATGTTGGGAAGATAAGGAGGCAACATTTCTTATTGGTGGTGAAGCATGTACGCGTCGCTGCGATTTTTGCAATATCGATACTGGAAAGCCAGAGCCCCTGGATCGTGATGAGCCGCGCCGCGTTGCAGAGTCAGTTAAAACTATGGGGTTGCGTTATGCCACTGTCACTGGTGTAGCACGTGATGACCTCGATGATGAAGGCGCTTGGCTATATGCAGAAACTATTGAGCAGATTCATGCCATGGTTCCTGGTTGCGGCGTTGAAATGCTCGCTCCTGATTTCTCTGGAAACCCCACATTATTGCGCCAAGTCTTTGATAGCCGTCCTGAAGTTTTTGCCCATAACCTCGAGACCGTTCCTAGAATTTTCAAGAGAATACGTCCTGCATTTAATTACGAACGCTCCCTTAATGTCATCACTCAAGCTCGTGAGTATGGACTCATCACTAAATCGAATTTAATTCTTGGCATGGGTGAAACTAAGGAAGAGATTTCACAGGCACTTAAAGATTTGCGAAGTGCAGGCTGTGATCTCATCACCATTACCCAGTATCTCCGCCCTTCAGCACTTCACCATCCTGTCGAGCGTTGGGTTAAGCCACAAGAATTCGTAGAGCTTGCCAAAGAAGCTGAAGATCTCGGATTCCTTGGCGTCATGAGCGGGCCACTGGTTCGCTCCAGCTATCGCGCTGGTCGACTTTACAAACAAGCTATGGAATCTCGATCGGGTGTAAGTAATGGCTGATGTGGTGTATCCCCCAATCATCGCCATCGTCAAAACTCTCTGGAAATATCTCGGGTTGCAATTCACCTTCTATGGTGAAGCGCATGTACCGAAAAAGGGTTCTGCAATCTTGGCGATGAACCATGTTGGCTACCTGGATTTTGCACTAGCAGGTACCGCGGTTTTGCCCTCAGGACGTTTGGTGCGATTTATGGCGAAGAAAGAGATTTTTGATAACCCCTTTGCTGGACCACTTATGCGCGGCATGAAACATATATCTGTGGATCGCAAAAATGGTGGGCCCTCATTCATCTCTGCGCTGCGCGCATTGAAAGCTGGTGAAATCGTAGGTGTCTTTCCCGAAGCCACAATCTCTCAAAGTTTCGAATTGAAAGAGATGAAGAATGGGGTTGTGCGCTTAGCAATGGAATCTGGTGCACCGATCCTTCCAACAATTGTCTGGGGTTCTCAGCGCATCTGGACCAAAAAGGTTCCGAGAAATTTCTCACGTCAGAACATCCCCATCTTTGTATCCATTGGTGAGCCAATTTCCTTAAATCCCGATAGCGATATCGATGAATCAATGAAGCTTTTGAACGCTCGCATGTCTGAGTTATTAGCCCAAGTCCAAAACGATTATCCTGACTCCCCTATTGGACAACGATGGGCGCCAGCTCGTCTTGGAGGCACTGCTCCAACTCCACAAGAGATTGCTGCAGGTAAAGCGCAACGAAAGGAAATCTAGGCGAATGTTTGGACGTAAAAAGAAGGACCCTAACGCTCCCAAGAAAGTTCGCTTTAAGACTATTCGCGATGCATACGAACTTGCTGCGAAACAATATTCATTTGTTCTGCTCCGCTGCCTCGCGGTCTTTGTTCCTCTTTGGCTCATCGGCATTCTGGTTGGAGCACAATTTGGCCGACCTGGTTACGCGGCATTCTTAACATTTCCGCTTGCATTCCTCGGAGCATTTTTCTTTTTCACAAGGCTTGCAAGCAGCGCAGCCTATGCATCTATTGAAGGACAACCTGGTGCTGGCGCTAGCGTTCTTATGTCTATTCGCAAAGGCTGGACAATCACTCCCGCTGTCAGCGTTAATAAGGCTCAAGACATGATTCATCGCGCAGTTGGTAAAGCTGGCATTGTTCTTGTTGCAGAGGGTGGCTACGCGGTCCGCGCTCTCCTCAACGATGAGAAGAAAAAGATGGAGCGATTTGCTCCCGGTGTTCCAGTGCATGAATTGTTGGTAGGAAATGAAGAAGGCCAAGTGTCAGTTCGAAAGCTACAACGCCAGATGAAGAAATTCCCGAAGAAGCTCTCCACCGTTCAAGTTCGAGAATTGCGTGCCCGTCTCAAAGCAGTTGGTGGAATGAATATTGCACTTCCCAAGGGGCCAATGCCAAAAAATATGAGGATGCCAAAACCTCGTTAAACCGAACCTCGTTTCGGCACGCGCATCACAACAGTTTTTGCAATGCGATCATGTAGACCTCGACCATCTTTATCAGTCACAACCGCGGGTATTACAAGAGCAATCAGAAAAGTACGGATAAAAATCGCACCTGGTTTTACAAAAAGGTAGTCGGGCCAACTCAATACGCGAAGCTTCATCATCCTCTGTCCTGCCGAGGCGCCTCCCAACGAGGTAAGCAGGGCAACTTCGAGAACAAACACTCCAAGTCGAATTAGCGATGGCCCGAGTGAGCTACTTTGCAATGGGATGAAGAGCGCCGCCGAAAAGGTAGCGATTGCCCAATCAATGCAGAGCGCGATGAATCGACGCCCGTAACCGGCTTTTTCCACGCTGGCAACCTAGCGCATCGCCACATTTCCAGCCCCATGAAACATAGCCGTAACAGTCTGGTTATGGATATTTCACTGCCGAGCCTTAGGTTTCTCCCATCAGTTTCGGCTCAGTGACGAGCTATCAAAAACCACCTAACAGGAGAACCATGTTTAAGAATTCTGCAGAAGTTCTTAACTACATCAAGAAAGAGAATATCGCACTTATCGATGTGCGATTTATCGATCTCCCCGGTATTCAGCATCACTTCAATGTGCCTGCTTCACAATTTACCGAAGATGTATTTACAGAAGGCTTGATGTTTGACGGTTCCTCAATCCGAGGATTCCAATCAATTCACGAGTCAGATATGAAGTTGCTTCCCGCACCTGAGACCGCATTTCTTGATCCATTCCGCAAAGAGAAGACTCTTGTTCTTCACTTCTCAGTTGTAAATCCAGATGACAATTCACCATATAGCCGCGATCCACGACAGATTGTTGCCAAGGCCGTTGATTACATGCGTTCAACAGGTATCGCTGATACTGCATACTTTGCTCCAGAAGCCGAGTTCTATGTGTTTGATCGCGTCAAGTTCCAGACCCGCATGAATACTGGTTTCTACGAAGTTGATTCATATGAAGGCGCATGGAATACCGGAATTGATAATGATCCAGATGGAACTCCTAACCGTGGTTATCGCACCCGCATTAAAGGTGGATATTTTCCAGTTTCGCCAACAGATCAATTTGCCGATCTTCGCGACCAAATGGTCGTCAACCTCGCCAAGGTTGGTCTTGATGTAGAGCGCGCGCACCATGAAGTTGGTACCGCAGGTCAGATGGAAATTAACTACCGCTTCAATGACATTCTCCATGCCGGTGATGATTTGATGAAGTTCAAGTACATCATCAAGAACACAGCGTGGGCTGCCGGCAAGACCGTAACATTTATGCCGAAGCCGCTCTTTGGAGATAACGGCTCAGGTATGCACGTCCATCAATCACTCTGGAAAGATGGGAAGCCTTTGATGTGGGGTGATGGATATGCAAACCTCTCTGATACTGCGCGTTGGTATATCGGTGGTCTACTGAAGCACGCTCCATCTCTTCTTGCATTCACTAACCCAACCGTGAACTCTTATAAGCGTTTGGTTCCAGGCTATGAAGCTCCAGTTAATCTTGTTTACTCCGCCCGTAACCGTTCAGCATGTATCCGTATCCCAATCACTGGTACGAGCCCGAAGGCAAAGCGCATTGAGTTCCGTTGCCCAGATCCATCATCGAATCCATATCTTGCATTCGCTGCAATTTTGATGGCAGGTCTTGATGGCATCACAAACAAGATAGAGCCACCAAAGCCTGTCGATAAGGATCTCTATGAATTGGAAGGAGCCGAAGCAAAAGCAATTGCGCAAGTTCCAGGATCCCTCGATGCAGTCATCGATAATCTCGAAAATGATCATGAGTTCCTAACTAAAGGTGGAGTCTTTACAAAGGATCTCATCGAAACTTGGATCGATTGGAAGCGTAAGTCAGAAATTGATTACGTACGTCTACGTCCACATCCAGCAGAGTTTGAGTTGTACTACGACATCTAAGAAGTACCTTCAAAAAGGGGCTCGCGCAAGCGGGCCCCTTTTTTTATTGGTCGAGATTATTGAGGCGTTGCAAGAGCGTCGGATGCGTGTAATTGAACGCTACATACAACGGATGTGGCGAAAGATTTGCCAAGCTATCCGTAGAGATCTTTTTCAGAGCTGAACGCATCGGCGCGACTTCATATGTCTCTTTTGCAAAGGTATCAGCCTGATATTCGTTATGCCGAGTCCAAGAATTGTTAATTAAACCGAGAACGATGTTCATGGGCGTGAAGAGAATGAAGAAAGCAAGAGCAGATAAGTGAAAGCTAGATATATCGGCGCCCAAGGCGGTGGAAAGCTCTGGATAGCCGAGGAGCCAACCTAAAAGTGCGAAGGTGGCAAAGGTTTGAATATTGGCAAAGATAAACATTGAGAGCGTGTGCTTCCTCTTGTAATGCCCAATCTCGTGAGCAAGCACAGCAACAATCTCCTTTGTGGAGAGCTTTTCAATCAAAGTATCAAAGAGCACGATGGTCTTGCTCTTTCCTAAACCACTAAAGAAGGCATTGGCCTTTGTGGAACGCTTCGATCCATCCATCACAAAAAGCCGGCCTAGTGAATAACCTTGCGAAGCGCAGTACTTCACAATCTCATTCTTTAGCTCCCCATCTTCAACAGGTTTAAGCTTGTTAAAAAGTGGCAAGATCAATGAGGTTCCGAACATAAACATCAGCAGTGAGAATCCGGAAACAAGCGCCCAAGCAAAGATCCAGAACGAACTCTCTAATCTTTCGTAAAGCCAGAGCACAGCAGCAAGAAGGGTTCCTCCAATGAGCGTTGCAAGAATTGAACCCTTGATAGTGTCACTGATGAAAGTCTTTGGGGTAATCTTGTTAAAACCGTACTTTGCTTCAATCCCAAAGATTGAGTAGAGGCGAAATGGAAGATCAAGCCACCAAGAAATCACACTGAGCAAGGCGATAAAGACAAGAGAAACAACGATCTGGTTATCGAACCTATCCCTAACCCAATTATCTATGGTGGCAAACCAACCGTAGGTGAGCGCTAAAATCATCACGATGGTTGAGAAAGTCGCTGAGTAAAATCCGAAGCGAGTTTTCTCAGCGCTGTATGCGATTGACCGCTCCCGCTCTTTAGAGTCATAGAGCCCTGCGATCTTGGGGTCCAGTGGGTTCTGTGCGGTGCTCTGGTTGAGATTATCCAACAGTGATTCAACTACATAGGCCAGGACTACGATGACAACCAATACAGTAAGAAGCATTAACGTAGTTTACCGATAGTCTTTCGGTATGTGCAGATTGATGGCTTTTTCAGCTCGTACTGAAACTACTCTGCCGTCATTCATGGGTAGCGCTTTTCAAGAATTTGTTGAGCTTTCTAAAGTTCATGATGACTCCTGGGGTCTGGCACTCTCTAACGGAAGTACGGCAACCGTCACCAAGAAAGCAGAAACCGCTGCGTTAAGTTCTAGTTTTCAGGAAACTGTTCAATCGGCGAATTCCTATGGTGGACTGCTTCATTTCCGCTGGGCCTCTCCCGGTTTACCTGTGACCGATGCCAATGCCCATCCGTTTACTTATCAAGATATTGCCTTCATTCACAATGGAGCTCTCAGCCCCTACGATGCCGTTAAATCTCTGGTCGCGCCAAAATTTGCAGAGCTACAACAAGGCGAGACCGACAGTGAACAGTTCTTCCTTTATCTGCTCACTGAAATTGAGCGCCTTGGATTTATTGATGGCGTGAAGACATGCATGCGAAACATTAAAACTAACTTCAAATATAGCTCTATCAACTCCATGATTATCAACTCGGAATACTTGATAGTCACTTCCGAGCATAATCCGAACAATAAACCCGACTGGGCTGATGAGATCTATTATGAGCTTCGCTATCGCCTCGATGATAATGGCATCGCCGTCGCATCATCGGGCTGGAATCAAGAAGGCTGGACTTTGATGAACAATCACCAAATGCTGATCGTCGATCGCAAAACTTTACAAGCTGAAGTTATTGACCTGTAATCTCTTTTGGTTTTCGACTTTCTGCCGAGACTACAACAAGAACTCCAAGTACGATAATCATGCCCCCAATTGCATAGCTTGTAGTGATTACTTCATCTAGGAATATGGCTCCCAAAGCAACTGCGATGACTGGGTTTACATATGCATATGTTGCAGTAAGTGAAACTGGAGCATTCTGTACTAACCAGAGATAAGCGCTGTAAGCGATGATTGAACCGAAAATAACGAGATAGACGAACCAGAGCCAGGACCACGACGACCCATCTAAAAAGTCTGAGAGCTTTTCACCCTTAATGAAGCCTGCCAGTGTTAGCGAGACTCCTCCTGCCATTAATTCGTAAGCTGTGAAGACCAACGCGTTTTTTGGCAACTGAAAACGCGGTGCGAGAAAAGTTCCTAGGGCCCAACCGATATTTCCAATCAACACCATAAACATATAAAAGACGACCGTAGATGCGCCTTCACCACTTACTGATTGCACACTTCCTGGCTTGAGCAAGAGAGCTACGCCAATAAAACCGATAGCCAGACCAGTCCAGCTACGCCCCGACGGCCGCTCCCCTGAAATAAAGCGAAAAATACCGATCCATAGTGGGAGCGCCGCAATGATGAGCGCAACAATTCCTGAGGGCACATGTTTCTCGGCAACTGCGACGTTACCTAAACCAAATCCAAGAAGTACAAATCCAAGAATCGATGATGTTGCGATTTCAACTCGTGGAACATTCATCTCATTAAATCCACGAGTGATGCCAATGATCAGAGTGAGAAGAATTCCGGCAATAAGAAAGCGAATGCCCATGCTGAGAAGCGGTGGCATCGTCTCAATTACGTATGCAATCGCAAAATAGGTGGAGCCCCAAATCACATAGACTGTCCAGAGCGCAATCCATGTAAGCGCAGATTTGCTCAGTGCTGGCATGTACCCAATCTACTAGCCAGACTGCTCTAGTAAGGTAAGCAGGTTATGTCACGCACGCCCTTTGATCACGTACCCGTTGAAGACCCAGGCGCTCCAAACCTTGCGAGCGTTCCTCGATTTTTACTCTGGGTTGGCTTGAAGCAACGTCGCATCATCGCAACAGGAGTCTTCTTTGGCGTTATAAATCTTCTATGCGTTGCAATCATGCCAGGCGTTCTTGGGCGAGGAATCCAAGCGATTGCAGATCAAAAAAACGATGAACTACAAAGATGGGTTCTCGTTGCACTCTTGATTGGAACCATTCAAGCTGCGGCAGGAATTCTTCGACATCGCCGAGCTGTCGGAAGTTGGATATCTGCAGCAACTCGACTACAGCAATTGGTGGCCCGCAAAGCTGTCGACTTAGGAGCAGATCTACCTCGCCTCGTTTCAACGGGTGAGGTTTCGGCGATTAACTCTAACGACGTTGAGCGCGTGGCCCGTGTTTACGATCTTATTCCTCGCTTAACAGGCGCAATCGTCTCTTTCATCTTCGTTTCAATCCTATTAATCACTTCTTCTCAAACTCTTGGACTCCTTGTTGTGATTGGCGTTCCACTTCTTGGTCTTGCCATTGGACCCATTATCAAACCCTTACAGAACCGCGAATCAGCTCAACGTGAGAAACTTTCGAAGTCTTCAGAACTTGCCGCCGACACCGTTGCGGGGCTGCGCATATTGCGTGGAATTGGTGGTGAAGAGACATTCTTAAAAAGATTTAGTATCGCTTCTCAAGAAGTTCGGGCTGCAGCGGTTCGTACCGCGAGAATGCGCGCACTTCTTGATGGCTTGCAAGTTATTTTGCCAGGTACTCTCGTGGTGGGAGTTATCTGGATCGGTGGAAACCTTGTAAGCCGCGGCGAATTAAGGGTCGGGGAACTATTGGCTTTCTATGGTTATAGCGCTTTTCTCATGATTCCACTGCAAATTCTTACTGAATCTGCCCAGCGTCTCACCTCAGGAACTGTTGCTGCTCGAAGAGTTATGAAATTACTCAGCGTCGAGAAGTTGCAGAAATTAGGTAACGCTCAATTCCCCCATAACTTCGACAAAATCCACGATAACATTTCTGGACTCGCTGTTCGCAGTGGAATTTTCCTCGGTGTGGTCTGTGATAACTCACTTGATGCAGATGTCATTGTCGATCGCCTCGGCGGTTACATCGATGCGACTGAAGTAGAGGTAGATGGAATTGCATTCTCCACAATTGACCGTGAATCTCTTCGAACCAACATATATGCCCAAGAGAAAGAACCTGCGATTCTCTCCGGAACGATTGAATCGCTTTTCAGAGTTGCGCATTCGGAGCGATTAACAATCTCTGACGCCATTGAGGCAGCATCGGCGAGCGATATATTGGACTCACTTGATGGAGATGGCTATAGCGCGGAAGTTGTGGAGCGGGGACGAACTCTCTCGGGAGGTCAGCGCCAACGACTCGCTCTTGCCCGCACCCTCTTTGTCGATGCACCTATCGCTATCTTCGATGATCCAACAAGTGCCGTTGATGCTCATACCGAAGCTCGTATCGCGCAACGACTTAAATCAATTCGTGGAGCGAAAACTACTGTCGTTGTGAGCAACAGTCCTCTGATTCTTGATCACACTACCGAAGTCGCCCTCATCATCTCTGGCAAAGTCGCAACGGTTGGAACGCACGCTGAATTACTCAAAACGAGCGCTACTTATCGACAATTGGTGGTGCGTGGCGAATGAAGTTCTTCTTGCCGCTACGGCGCACCGACGAATCAGCACTTCCGAGCAATGCTTATCCAGCGCCTCCGACCGATACCAATCGCCTCGATAAATCTTTTGGGTTAGGTAAATCTGCCAACCGCCTTCCCATTGCCAGCGAAGCGACAGTCAATAAAGAAATGTGGTCGTTGCTGTGGAGCCATAAGCGAGGCTTTCTCCTTGTCGCGCTCTTTCAACTCTTTACAACCGCTGCAGCACTCATTCCACCACGCGCTTTCGGAAATCTCCTCGATACTTTGAAGCGCAGTCCTGAATCAGTAGATGTCAATCGAACTGTCTACATTGTTATTGGGGCTTTGGTTCTGCAATCTATCTTTGTTTACTTCACCAAAGTACGCGCATCGATTCTTGGAGAGTTCGTACTCTCGGCGCTCCGCGAAAGATTTGTCACGCGCGTTGTCGAATTACCGCCAAATGTCGTAGAGCGTGCTGGTGCAGGAGAACTTCTCACTCGAACCACGACGGATATTGATCACATCACGTGGGCAGTACGAGATGCCGTCCCCGTCATCACCATCTGCTTGGTTTCCATCTTTGGTATCTCCACAGCAATTGCTCTCACTGCTCCCCTCTTCCTCAGCGCTGTGTTCATTGGAATTCCCGTAGTTTTCGCTGCCACACGTTGGTATTTGCGCCGCTCCCCCCAGGCTTACCGCGTTGAATCCTCGTCCTACGCCATTGTTAATTCGGTTCTTGTAGAGAGCGCTGAATCAGGTCGCACTATCGATGCGCTCCGTCTTGGAGAACAACGCACCGCTCGCACCGATGCCGCAATTAGTCGATGGGTGGAATGGGAGCGCTACACACTCAGGCTTCGTACCCGATGGTTCCCCGTTGTTGAAATTAACTACATTGTGCCGGTTTCAGCTGCCTTGCTGATGGGTGCATATTTCTACGATAGAGGTTTAGCAACAATTGCCACAATAACTGCTGGAATTTTATATGCCCAGATGTTGGCAGGGCCCATTGAAGCGATGCTCTGGTGGATTGATGAATTACAAACTGGAAAAGCTTCTCTCTCGCGTTTACTTGGAATCCACGAAGTTGATGAGCGCGAGATTCGACATGCATCACCCGATGGCCGCGACATTTCAGGTGAGAAAGTTACCTATGGATATCGCGAAGGACGAGATGTACTAAAAGATTTAAGCTTCATGGTAACTCCTGGAACGAAACTTGCAATCGTCGGTCCATCGGGCGCCGGCAAATCAACTCTAGGTCGATTACTTGCTGGCGTGCAGCCACCCAACCAAGGACGAATCACTGTTGGTGGCGCCGAGATCGGATACCTTCCTGTTGAGCAAGCGCGACAGGAAGTTGCACTGGTGACTCAAGAGCATCATGTTTTTGTTGGAACCTTGCGCGAGAACATCACTCTTGCAAAACCTGACGCGACTGATGAAGAAGTCTGGCGCGCCCTTAAAGCTGTTGACGCAGCAACATGGGCGGAACAACTTGAGACTGGTCTTGATACCCTGGTTGGCAATGGTGGGCATCGATTACTTCCAGCACAAGCTCAACAACTCGCGCTCTCTCGATTAGTTCTGGCAGATCCACATACCTTGATTCTTGATGAAGCTACATCTCTGCTTGACCAGCAAGCAGCGAAACATCTTGAAGCATCGCTCGGCGCAGTTCTCGAAGGTCGTACGGTGATTGCTATTGCCCATCGATTACAGACTGCTCATGATGCTGATCTGATTGCTGTCATCGATGACGGTCGAATTACTGAGTGGGGTTCCCATGATGCGCTCATCGCGGCAAATGGCGCATATGCCCGTCTATGGAGATCCTGGCGCGACGAAAATTAGAGCTTTTTGCGAACTTTCTGCAGATGCAAATGATTTGCAATAGAATTATTCCATGACTCTTGCTTCAGAAGCGCCAAAGAAATCCCTCCGTCAACATCTTCGTTTTGAACGAGATGAGATTCCTTCCCTCATCGGAATTCTTGGAACTGTCGTACTTCTCCATGTCATTGGATGGGGGCTCTTCTTTTATTACAACTCCAATCCTGATTATCACGGCCTCACTGACGCGAAAGGTGCGCTCGTTTATGCCGGCGCTGGCGCGCTGGCATACTCATTTGGCTTACGACATGCCTTCGACGCAGATCACATCGCAGCTATTGATGACACCACACGACTTATGTTGGCGAAGGGTAAGAAACCTCTTGGCGTAGGACTCTTCTTCTCACTTGGTCACTCGACAGTCGTGTTGGCATTATCTGTGGGAGTTGCCTTTGCAGCCCAGAAAGCTGTTGCCTTCCAAGATGATTTCGCTGAAACAGGCGGCATCATCGGAACTTCAGTATCTGGAATCTTTTTGTATCTCATCGGAATTCTCAACTTGGTGATCTTGGTTGGCATTGTTAACGTTTGGAAAAAGGCTAAAACCGGGAAATTTTCTCATCAACATCTTGAAGAATTGCTCAATGACCGCGGATTGATGCGCCGAATTTTCCGAGGTCGATTCAAGAAAGGTTTTGATCATTCTCGCCAAATTTATCCAGTCGGAGTTCTCTTTGGACTTGGATTTGATACAGCAACCGAAGTTGCAATTCTTGGATTATCAGCGACAGCTGCGATTGGTACAGTCGGAGGTGTTCTTCCCCCGCTTGCAATTATTGCTCTGCCATTTATCTTTGCAGCAGGTATGTCAATGATGGACGCCCTTGATGGCATCTTTATGACCAAGGCTTACGGATGGGCTTTCACATCTCCATTGCGCAAGATTTATTACAACTTAACCACAACTTCTATTTCAATCTTCGTAGCTCTTGTTATCGGAACCATTCAAATCATCAACGTTCTAGCCACCAAAACGAATATCGACAACTATCAACCCTTCACTGCGATCGCAAGCGTAGATCTCGGTGGCATCGGCTATTTCATTGTGCTGAGCTTTGTTTTAGCCTGGCTGGTCTCAGTAGCGGTATGGAAGCTTGGCAAATTTGAGTTGAAATACTCCTCAGGAATAGAAGAAACTGACCATACGCATACGGAGTTAAAGATCAAAACCGAGGATTAGACTGACTGCGTGGCTCAAGTTCGACGGAATCTGCTCCTCAATGATGGACGCAATCTCGAGTATTTAACAAATGACTTGATGTCAGATTCTGCAGTAATCCTGCATGCCGGTACGACCCAAGATATAACCGGCTGGAAAACTTGGCTCGATTATTTTGCAGAAAGACAGGTATTCGCTCTTTCGTTTGGTCGAAGTGGTTATGTTGGAAGTACAAAGAAACCGGGCAGAATAACGATTGATATTGCACACGATGTCGCTGAGTTAGCAAGCGCTCTTGGTATCAAAAGATTTGTAAATATTGGACTTTCAGGTGGTGGGCAGCATGCAATTGCTACCGGGCTTGATTCAAGATCAGCCGGAGTAATAACGGTTGGAAGTCTTGCTCCCTTTGCCGAACTCGGAGACTCATTTTATACGGGAATGCAGCAAGCGGATCTCGATGAATATGCTGATGCGCTTCGAGATATTAATGACTTAGTGAAGCGTTTTCAAAAATGGCAAGAAAAAGACCTCGGTGACTCGATTGCTGGTCCTGAATTAAGTGCACGTGACAAAATTGCAGTTGAAAAACCAACTTGGCGTCAGGTTATTGCGTCCTGCGCCTTTACGATGCAACAAGGTTGGGACTGGGTTGCAGATGATTACAGCTCCTATCTCAAACCATGGGGTTTTAATCCGCATCAGGTCAAAGTTCCCGCTGTTATCTGGCAAGGCGGTCTCGACAAGAATGTTCCAATTCAACATGGAAAATGGCTCAGTGAGAATATGCCGAATGCTCGACTAGAGTTGAGGGAGGATGAGAGTCATTTGGGAATTTTTGTGAACTATGAAGTTGAGATTATGGAGAGCGCGCTCTCGCTCCTTAGACTTGAATTATGAGTTGTGCTCTAGTCTAAAAAGAAATCGAGCAAGAAGTCTGTTGTGCCTGGAGCAACTGCGTACTTATCCAAATCGGTAACGCCTACTGAAGCCAGAACTTCATCATCCACGAAGAAGTTTCCAGTGCATTCAGCGCTTGGACGATTAAGGATTACATGCGCTGCATCAGCGAGAATCTCAGGAGTGCGGCACGCTGCA
>Ga0208546_1000500_pt1 | contig 14368 bp, 11 predicted proteins | sample DEB19_08_DNA_4_FD_184528 | JGI IMG/M metagenome (GOLD analysis project Ga0208546, IMG submission 184528) | Aqueous microbial communities from the Delaware River and Bay under freshwater to marine salinity gradient to study organic matter... | ecosystem: Environmental > Aquatic > Marine > Coastal...
GTTCAAGACCTAACTTCGCTTCTTCAACTGAAACGTTGCAAGGTGGATTTAAATGAATACGATTGAAATTATTAAATGGCATTAAACCATTCTTGCGACAACTTGCCACAATTTCATTCATCTTGGGACTTGATCCGCCATACGCAGCAAGGGGTTCGCGAGTATTTCTATCAACCACCATATCGATTCCCCAGAAGACACCTATTCCTCGAATATCGCCAATGACTTGGTGTTTCTTTGCAAGCTCTGCCAAACCAGGGCCGATTACTTCAGCACCAATTTTTGCAGCATTTTCAATCATTCCTTCTTCTTTCATTACATCAATTGTGGCAACTGCAGTAGCGCAAGCCAATGGATGTCCTGAATAAGTTAATCCGCCTGGGAAAACGCGATCATTAAATGTTTCTACAATCTTCTTTGAAATTACTACTCCACCAAGTGGTACATATCCTGAAGTAACGCCTTTAGCAAAAACTATTAAATCTGGCATCGCGTTTGAATGTTGGAATGCAAACCATTTACCTGCGCGACCGAAGCCAGACATAACTTCATCAGCAATCCATAGAATTTCATATTTATCGCAAAGTGCGCGAATTCCTTCTAAGTAACCCTTTGGTGGTACAAGTACGCCTGCAGTGCCTGGGATACTTTCAATCAAAATAGCGGCAATTGTTTTAGGTCCTTCGAAGATGATTGTTTGCTCGAGATGCTCTAACGCGCGTGCACATTCTTCGGCTTCATTGCTTGCCCAGAATGAGGTGCGATATAGATAAGGACCCCAGAAATGCACATGACCATGGCTAAATTCATTTGGTAAACGACGTGGGTCACCAGTTGCATTTATAGCAGCTCCAGTATTGCCATGATAAGAGCGATAGGTCGAAAGTATTTTATGTTTGCCAGTATGCAATCTTGATAAGCGAATTGCGTTTTCAATTCCATCTGCGCCAGCATTGGTGAAAAACACTTTTGAAAAATCTCCGCCAGCAAGTTCTACGACACGTTGCGCAGCCTCGTTTCGAGCGTTATTCGCATGCTGTGGTGCAATTGTTGTTAGCACATCAGCTTGCTTCTTAATTGCGTCAACAACTTTAGGATGTTGGTGGCCAATATTTGTAAAGACTAACTGGCCAGAGAAATCTAAATACTTATTGCCGTCATGATCCCAGAAGTATGACCCAGATGCTCCAGCCACGGGAAGCGGAGAGATTTGTGCTTGCGCTGACCATGAGTGAAATACAAACTTGCGATCTGCTTCAAAAACCTTCTTGCCATCTTCTGAACTCATGGATTTTCCTTAAATGCTGACGTTAGAACCCTATCTAAGCATTTATTTCTACTTATTTGTAGAGGTACGCTAGGCAGATGAAGCAAATTTCGCATTGGATTAACGGCAAAGTATCTACAGAAACATCTGGCCGAAAGGGTGATGTTTACAATCCAGCAACTGGGCAAGTAACGGCTACGGTTGAATTTGCATCGAAGGAACAAGTTGGCAAAGTTGTTGATGCAGCAACTGCCGCGTTTAATGAATGGCGCCACAGCTCTTTGACCAAGCGCACCCAAGTTTTATTTGCTTTCCGCGAGTTACTAAATCAAAATAAAGGCAAAATTGCAGAGTTGATTACTGCAGAACATGGAAAAGTTTTATCAGATGCGCAAGGTGAAGTAACAAGAGGGTTAGAAGTTGTTGAATTTGCATGCGGAATTCCACATTTATTAAAAGGTGGATATTCTGAAGGCGTTTCTACAGATGTAGATGTTTATTCAATTCGCCAGCCATTAGGTCCAGTTGCAATTATTTCGCCATTTAATTTTCCAGCAATGGTTCCAATGTGGTTCTTCCCGGTTGCACTTGCTTGCGGAAACACTGTTGTGGTTAAGCCATCTGAGAAAGATCCAAGTGCAATTATGTTGATTGCAGAATTGCTAAAGGAAGCCGGGCTACCTGATGGAGTATTTAATGTGGTGCATGGCGATAAAGAAGCAGTAGATGCGCTGCTTACACATCCTGGAATTAAATCAATTTCATTCGTGGGCTCTACTCCAATTGCAAAATATGTTTACGAAACTGGCACTCAAGCAGGAAAGCGCGTACAAGCTTTAGGTGGCGCGAAAAACCACATGGTTGTATTGCCAGATGCTGATTTAGATTTGGCTGCAGATTCAGCAGTTAATGCAGGTTTTGGCTCCGCAGGTGAGCGTTGCATGGCAATTTCAATGCTGGTCGCAGTTGAACCAGTTGCCGATAAATTAATTCCAAAAATCAAAGAGCGTATGGAGAAAATCAAGATTGGAGATGGCACAAAAGGCTGCGATATGGGGCCACTTGTAACCAGAGCGCACCGTGACAAAGTGGCTTCATATATTGAAGCAGGGGTCAAGGATGGTGCCACTTTAGTTATGGATGGACGCCAAGTTAAACCAGATGAGAATGGTTTTTGGCTGGGTCCTACACTTTTTGATAATTTGAAAACTTCAATGAGTATTTATACAGATGAAATCTTTGGTCCAGTACTTGGCGTGATTCGAGTAAATAGTTATGACGAAGCACTTAAGTTAGTTAATGATCATAAATATGGAAACGGAACTGCAATCTTTACAAATGATGGTGGCGCGGCACGTCGTTATCAAAATGAAGTTGAAGTTGGCATGGTTGGAATCAATGTGCCAATTCCGGTTCCGATGGCTTATTACTCATTCGGTGGCTGGAAGTCATCATTATTTGGCGATTCACATGCTCATGGCACCGAAGGCGTCCACTTCTTTACTCGCGGCAAGGTTGTGACAAGTCGCTGGTTAGATCCAAGCCACGGTGGAATTAATTTAGGTTTCCCAACTAATAATTAATTTCTTTGAGTTGAGTATCTAGACCAACTTCGCCTTATGCTCGAATTACATTTACGGCATTTATTGTGATGATCGCGATGCCCACAATTATTCCTAAATGCCTAGGGCGAAGTTTTGCGACGAACTTGGCTGCAATTGGTGCCGCAATCATTCCACCAAGTGCTAATCCACCCACGGTTGCCCAATTAACATCGATTTTATTGAAATTAATTAGAAATCCAAGACTCGCAGCAAGTGCAACACAGAATTCAGATGCACTTACAGTTCCAATAACTTTTCTAGGTTCAGTAGAAGTTGTAGAAATTATTGTCGGAGTGACTACTGGACCCCAGCCTCCTCCGCCTGAAGCATCAATAAATCCACCCGTCAAACCAAGATAAGTTAAAAATTTAGGATTATTAATTTCGACGAGGTTTATGTTTTCTGATTTAAAAATATTTCTATAAAGAAGCACAAATCCTAATATTAAGAGAAGTGTTGAAATATAAACTTTTCCTGAAGATAGATCTATGTTAGATAAGAAATTTGCACCGAGAAATGCTCCGATAGAACCTGGTATCGCTAAGCGGATCATGATTTTGCGATCAACATTTTCTGCATGCCAATGCGAAAGCCCAGAAGCTAATGTGGTTCCTATTTCGGCTATATGAACTGCGGCAGATGCGACCGCAGCAGAAGCGCCAGCTGTTACCAATAAAGTTGAACTAGTTAAACCAAAACCCATTCCAAGCGAACCATCTACCAACTGCGCAATAGATCCAACTATCGCGAAAACCATCCAACTCATAATACGACTTTAACTAACTTCTCGATGTTTTCCGAGAGTGGCGTAGTGCCATTCAGAATTAAATCTGGATTTGAAGGAATTTCATAATTTTGTCCAATTCCGGTGAAGTTCGGAATTTCTCCAGCCGCAGATTTCTTGTATAGCCCTTTGGGATCTCTTTGTTGACAAATTTCTACGGGAGTATCTACAAACACTTCTATAAATTCACCTTCTTCGAAAATTGATTTCGCTCTATTTCGGTCGGCTTCGAACGGACTTACCAGCGCCGTAATTACGATTAAACCTGCGTCAACCATTAATTTTGCAACTTCAGAGACACGTCTTACGTTTTCAGCTCGATCTTCAGGTGTAAACCCTAAATCCATATTTAAACCAAGTCGTAAATTATCTCCATCTAAGACATAACAATGAGCGCCATTGGCAATGAGCGCTTGTTCTAGAGCATTTGCAATTGTTGATTTACCAGAACCAGATAATCCTGTTAGCCAAATTACTCGAGCTTTTTGATTCTTTTGTGCACTTCTTTGAGACTTAGAAATCTCGTAATTTTGTTTGTGAACGTTTGTTGATCGTCGTAAAGCGTGTTTAATCATCCCAGCACCAACGGTGCGTTGAGTTAACCGATTAATCAGAATAAAGTTTCCAAATTCACGCGAATTTTCGTATGGCATAAGTACCATAGGAATATCGGTTGCGATTTCTACGTCACCAATGTCATTCATATTCAAGGTATCAGCAGAAAGATGTTCGCCTGTATTTACATCTAAGCGATGTTTGATTTTTGTAATCATGGCGGGTGATGAAGTCGGGCCAGATTGAAGTATGTAGGAACGACTATGAATTAACGACTCTTCATCCAACCAAACAATATGAGCAGAAAATCGATCAGCTGCAGTTAAATCATCTTCAGAAGTTGCAATTAAATCTCCTCGGGCAACATCTACCTCAGGTTCTAAAACCAGAGTTATCGCTTCGCTGGCATCAGCGCTCGTTACTTCTTTTTCAAAAGTTACAATTTTAGAAATGGTAGCTTTCTTTCCACTTGGGAAGATTGCGATTTCATTTCCTACCGAGAAAGTTCCTTTATGAACTGTGCCGGCTATGCCACGAAAATCATCTGCACGAGAGATTAATTGGGTACGCATCATTGCGGATGGTCCAGCTAATTCTGGCGCTATCCATTCCTGGATAGCTGCCTGCAAAGTTGGTCCGCTGTACCAAGGCATGGTTTCAGTTTTATAAACCACATTATCGCCGGCAAGTGCGCTAAGCGGAATTAGAACTACATCTTTTAAAGCAAGACGTTGAATAGCCTCAGATATATCGTCTGAAATTGCGGAAAATACTGATTCTCTATATTCAACCGCATCTAATTTGTTGATTGCAATAATAATTCGACTTACGCCCATTAGTTTGCAGATAGTTAGATGGCGCAAAGTTTGCGTTCGAACACCTCTAGTCGCATCGATTAGAACCAACCCGATATCTGCGCGAGAAGCAGCCACCACCATATTGCGGGTATATTGTTCATGACCCGGCGCATCAGAGATTATTAAACGTTCACCATTTAATAGGCTCATTGAGCGGTAAGCAACATCTATTGTGATTCCTTGCTCGCGTTCGGCCTCTAGTCCATCAGTTAATAAACTGAAATCAATATCGCCAGCAGGAATTGTGGAACCACTTCGTCTTACTTTCTTTGCAGCTGCAATGGTGTCATGTGGAACGCTATTAGTTTCAACCAATAAACGCCCAATTAATGTGCTCTTGCCATCATCAACCGAGCCACAAGTTAATAAACGGATAACAGAGTTACTCATTAAAAGTACCCTTCCGTCTTCTTCTTTTCCATAGAATCTTCATTGTCGCCATCGATCAATCGGGTGGCGCGTTCAGAGAGATTCACATTTAATACTTCATTTACAACTTCTTGAATTGTGGTTGCAGTTGACTCGACTGCTGCAGTTAATGGGTAGCAGCCCAAAGTACGGAATCGCACCATTGCTTCAAATGGCGCTTCGCCTTCATTTAATGGATAGCGATCATCATCAACCATAATTAATTGATCTCCGCGTTTGACCATCGGGCGCTTCTTGGCAAAATAAAGTGGATTTACGTAGATATTCTCTTGCAATATGTAATTCCAAATATCCGCTTCAGTCCAATCAGATAAAGGAAATACGCGCATAGTCTGGCCTGGCGCCAATTTTGTATTGTATGTACGCCACAATTCAGGACGTTGCGCGCGTGGATTCCATCGATGGCCTTCATCTCTTACGCTAAAGATGCGCTCTTTTGCGCGACTCTTCTCTTCGTCGCGACGAGAGCCACCAATTGCTGCGTCAAAACCATATTTATCAAGCGCTTCTCGTAACGCAACAGTTTTCATGACTCTGGTGTATTCAGAGATACCAGAGGTAAATGGGTTAATCCCTGAAGCAACACCTTCTTGATTAGTGTGAACAATTAAATTTAAACCAAGATCTTTAACTATTTCATCGCGGAAACCAATCATTTCCTTAAACTTCCAAGTGGTGTCGACATGCAATAGCTTGAAGGGAATTGGTGATGGATAGAAAGCCTTACGTGCTAAATGAAGCAGTACGGATGAATCCTTTCCAATCGAATACATCATTACTGGATTGCGGAAAGATGCAGCCGTTTCGCGAAGAATCTCTATAGATTCATTCTCCAGAGTTTTAAGGATTTCATTATTAATATTCATTAGATGCTCGTAAAATCAAAGTCAGAGAGTTTCTTATTATGTGCTGCAAGATAATCGTCTTGCACTTTTGAACTCTTATCCATTTTAGTAGTAGTTGGAGTCTTAGGTAAAGAATCCAGACCAAGACCATCTAGTGATACAAATTTCTGAACCTGCGTAGTGATACTTGGATCTTGTAATTGTTTAAATTCAATATCCATTATTTGGCAATTATTAGCCGACGCAGACTTCTTAACAGCAGAGTACCAATCAATATATTTTGAAATATATTTATTTAATTCTTCATCGTTTACTTCTATTTGGAAGTTTGAACTGTCAACCTCATGCCAGATGCCCGATGTATTTGCTTTTTTTAAAGATACATACCTGTCTAAATGATTACGGCGTAAAATTAAAATGTGCGGGTTAAATTCGATAATTAACTTCTGAAGAGTCTCTAACCTAAGGTGTTCTGGGAATATTTTTATAATGTGGGTACCTGGATACGCCAACATCTTCTCAATCGTTCTAATCGGGTCAAGGGTGGTTTTTTCAAAACGATAATGACTCCATTTACGTTTTTGTCTCTTGGTATTTAGAAAATAACGCCATGAAAAGAACGGAATGTATTTATTTAGTTTTTCGACAATCGGACTCCACTGATTGAAGATAAAAAATTCTCCGTAGTAATGCATTCCAATTTGATCATGCTTAATCATTGAAGCTAAAGCATGAGTCCCTGAGCGAGGAAAAGAGATAATTAAAACTAATTTAGATTGGGGATACCTTTTGGCTGTAGGTTGAAATTTAAACAAGTACTTGACATTGGAAAAAAATTTATCGACTCCATGCCGGAATCCGTAATCGTTTCTTGCTTCAGCCACGTAGGGATGTTATCAACGGGTGAGGTAACCTTTACCAGTGCCACAAGTGAGCAGAGCTAGTTCAGCAAAAACCATTTCTTTTGAGAACGAACTCACAGAAATCTCACACATTAGAAAGGCGCGTCGAAGTCGAATTACAGAATATCCAACGGTCAGCGTTGTGATCGCCACCTTACGCCCTAATGATCTAGAAAATATCCTTTCTCAAATGGCCAAACAAACTCTGCCAAAGTTTGAATTATTACTTGGTCTTCACGATATTGATTTAAATTCAAAACATAAGGCGCTAATAACAAAATTAAAGGCGCGTAAAGTTTCAGTTTCACATTTTAAATTTCCTAAAAGTGCAACCTTAGGCGGAATTCTCACCAGTTTATGTGAAAAATCTTCCGGTTCTTATATTTCTAAAATTGATGATGATGATTACTACGGCCCAGAACATTTACGTGATTTAGTAGATGCTGCTCTTGACACTAAAGCTGAAGTTGTTGGACGAGCTATGAATTATGTTTATTTAGAGCCACTCTCTTTAACTGTGCGACGCTTCTCTTCAACGGGAATTCAAGCGGTAGAACTTTGGAGCGACTGGGTCTGCGGCGGCACAATTTTGGTAAAGCGCGAAGCTGCAAAGGCAGCTGGGTGGTTTGGTAACGGAACTACTGCAGTTGATCGCTATCTACTCAGCCACGTAACAGAGAATGGCGGCAAGATCTGGCGAACCTTTGGCGCCGGATACATCTATCGCCGCACATTTACTTTTCACACCTATGTCACCAATTATTCAAAATATCTAAATAACGCCAACGAACAACGTGTTGGTATTTGGCCGGATGCAATTTTTGGGACGGCGAAATGAGCACTGTATTCCGCTATGAACGCCCAGATAATTTGGAAATTCTGCAAGAAACCAAACTTTCAGTTGCCGTTGTTATCTCTTGTAGAGGTAATCAAGATAAGTTGGATTTAACCTTGGCTTCATTGGCCGCGCAAAGTTATCCAAGCCGATTAACCAGCATTTATATTGTTGATGATGGCAGTGAACCTGCGCTGAAATTGCCGAAAATTCGCCCTGCAAAAGTTAAATTAATTAACTACAAAGGTGATCCTAAAAAGTGGGGCAAAACCAAAGCCACAAACGCAGTAACTGCGGGATTAAAAGAAGATGTTATCTGGTTTGTGGATGCGGACATGGTCTTTGATCCTGATCATTTGGCACACCATATGAAGTGGCATCACGATGCAGATGATTATGCAGTTCTTGGTTGGAAACGTTTTGTTAAAGAATGGAACTACACACCTGCAGAGCTAAAGCGCTCTCTAGATAACGATAATTTCTTAGACTTGCATGAAGAACATTGGGGTAAAGAGCGCTGGGAAGCTCGAAGTGAGCGAACCAATGATTTACAGAATCCCGGTGTCGAAGGTTTCCGTAATTTCGTTGGCGCAACTTTCTCGATGTTCAACAAACGCTGGAAAGAATTGGGCGGATATAACCAGGATTTAATTACCGGCGAAGATATCGAACTTGGTTGGAGAGTACAGAACGCGGGACTTCGCATGGTGGCAGATCGCCAAGCGCATTCATGGCATCTGGGATATAGCACCATTGAAGAGAATAAAGAGATCTTAAGTCGCCACAATGATCCGGCGCTGGCGCAATTAATTCCAGAATTAAAATCTATCCGCGCTAATCGCAAAGAGCGCTTCCAGGTTTCGAATTATGCTGTGATTTTGGATGTGCGTAATTGCAACTTAGCCAGAATTAAGCAGATTGAAATTGATCTTTTAGTTGCCCCAGGCACTCAAGCAGAGTTCATATTGCTTGGCAACTGGAGCGATTTACGTAAACGCTATTCGCCGGTTACAGATCAATTTGCAGACTTACGAGAAATTCAAAATTGGTTAAAAGGCGATGTCCAATATAAATTCCATAACATTGCTGCCGACGCGCAAGTTCGAATTCAAGAGATTCTAGATTTAATGACCGCAAATGCAGTGCCGATGCATATCTTTGCTGAAGGTGAATTTGATTTGAATTTAAAGGATTTAATCAATTACACCTTGCTGAAAGAGCATGGATTACTGGGGCTTGCGAATAATCAAGACCGACGTGCCTTTGCGCTGATTACTCCAGCTTTGGCAAGGGCTCGTCGCACCAAAGGCGATACCTATGCCAATATCGCGGCGCAATTTGGCGTGCATTGGATGACCTATGAGAAGTTCCAACAAGTTTATGATGGCAAGAATGCTTTACTTCCGCGATTTATCCGATTTGTAAAGCGCGAAGGCAAGAAGATTAATTCGCCGAAGCAATTATTTATCTTTATTGGAAAGCTAATTAAGTTGGTAAAGCGAAAATTATTTAAATGAACAAACCAACGGTAATTCTGGCAACCAGCAATGGAATTGGTATGGGCCACTTGGCTAGAGCAAGTGCCATTGCCAAAGCGCTAAAGACTGAAGCCAATCCAATTATTGTTTCTATGGCAGGCGGCATTGCTGAAATTCCAGAAGCTCTAGAAATACCTTGCGAATACATCCCTGGTAAAGATCGACGTTGGATGCCTCGACCAAAATGGGATTTATACTTACGCGATCGCTTAGTGGCGTTAATCGATGAGACCGATGCGAAGGTGCTTACTTATGATGGCGTCGTACCTTATGCAGGAGTGATTGCGGCACGTATCGCGCGACCAAATGTGAAATTGGTTTGGATCCGCCGCGGACTTTGGCAGAGAAAAATTCATCGCTTTGCCTTGCCGTTGCAGTCGAAATCTATGGATTTAATTATTGAACCAGGTGATTTCGCTTTTGCCTATGACCACGGTCCAACTAAAAAACGTCATGATGCCATTCGCACCGCACCAGTTTCCTTATATCAATCGAATGAAGCTTTAAGTAAAGAAGAATCGCGCAAAGTTCTAGGGTTAGATCAGAACCGCCCTGCAGTTTTAGTGCAACTAGGAACTGGCGCTGACGATGCCAACGAAAAGATGACCGCCGCTTTAAAAGGGCTTCTCGGTTGGCCTGATTTACAAGTTGTTTTAACTAAAGAACCTGTAGATAGGAATGGAAAATCTCTGGCACCGGAAGGGCTGGATTTAAAAGTAATTCACTATTTTCCATTAGCAAAAGTGCTTGCTGCATTTGATGCTGGAGTTTGTGCCACGGGCTATAACGGAGTACATGAATTATTGGCAGCGAAACTACCGACAGTTTTAGTTTCAAATATTCGCGGCATGGATGATCAAGAAGCTCGCGCTAAGTGGTGCCATGACTTTGGTTATGCCCTCCGCGCCAACCAGGCTGATTTAAATGACATCACCAAGACCGTTAAAAAGCTACAAGAGCTAAACGTTCGCACCGCACTTACCAACAAATGCAGAACCCTTCCTGCGCCAATCGGTGGCGAAGAGATTGCGCATAAATTATTGAAATTTGCCGAAGAAAAAACAGGCAAGAAAAACAATATTGCCCGTAAATTCCTATTCCAGTCACTTCGCTATTTAGCTATCGGATATCGCTTAATTGTTAAACAAAAACCCGGAGTCGGAGTAGGAAACGAACCTACAGTTTTCAGTAATTCAACATCAGCTTCAGAATTACATAAGTACATCCGCTCTGGAAATCGCTTTGAACATTTGATTTCTAATGCCTCAACCAAGTATCAGGCAGCGCGAAAAGTAATCGCCGAGACCTATTACAATTAAGCTATAAATTGGGGAGTATTTTGAAGACTTATTCAATCGCCATTATTGGCGCCGGGCCATCTGGGTATTTTGCTGCGCAAGCACTTCAGAATCTCGAAACCGATGACCTCAAATTCTCAATCGATCTTATTGAGCGCCTACCCACCCCTTGGGGTTTGGTCCGCAGTGGAGTAGCTCCAGATCATCCTAAAATCAAAAGCGTTTCAAAGGTTTTTGAAAAGGTTGCAACCGCTGGAAATGTATCGCTCTTTGGAAATGTTGAAGTTGGTAGCGATATTTCGCTAAGCGAGCTAAAGACAAAGTATGACGCTGTTATTTTGGCTACCGGCTCATCAATTGGTAAGAAACTCGGAATACCTGGGGAAGACTTAACCAATTCAATTTCTGCCGCGGAATTTGTACCTTGGTATAACGCGCATCCAGATTATGCAAATGTAAATCCAGACTTAAGCAGCGATACGGCTATTGTTATTGGAGCTGGAAATGTAGCAATGGACTGCGCTCGCATGTTGGCAGTTGATCCTTCTGAGTTAGATTTAACAGATACCGCTCACCACGCAATAGAATCGTTAAAGCATTCAAAAATTCGTAAGGTTTATATCTGTGCACGACGCGGAGCAGAATTTGCGGCTTTTACTTCCCCAGAGCTTCGCGAACTTCCAGATTTAGAACATACAAATGTAATCATTAGTAAAGATGAAATTGAAGGGGCAATTGCACGTGCAGGTGATGCGCCGGAGAAGCATGTGAAAAGCAATTTAGAAGCGATGTTAAATATCGCAACTAACAACGCGAACTCCCATGAGCGGACAATGGAGTTTCTCTTTCAGCATGTACCGACTTCAATTAATGGTAATGGCAAGGTAGAAAGTGTTACTTTTAAAACTCCAGAAGGCGATAAGACCATCAATTGTGGCTTGGTAATTTCTGCGATTGGTTATACTCCAAAAGAAGTAGATGAAGTTCCTATTGAATCTGGAAAAGTTTTAAATACTGACGGATATGTAAATGAAAATATGTATGTAGTAGGTTGGGCAAAACGTGGACCATCTGGCGTTATAGGTACTAATAAATCAGATGCTGCAGATGTAATTAAATTATTGGTAGAAAAACTTCCAGCTTCTCCTAAAGAGCGGTTTGATTTAGGTGCTGCATTAGACGCGAAAATTGTTACGCAACCTATTTGGGAGAAAATAAATAGCGCTGAGATTGCCGCAGGAGAGGTGCTAGGAAAACCTCGTTTAAAGGCAGTTTCTCGCGAAGAATTACTCAGTTTGGGCGAGTGATAAATCTTTAGTAGTATTCGCAGGCTTCAGAAAATTAAATATTGCGCCCGTAGCTCAACGGATAGAGCATTTGACTACGGATCAAAAGGTTAGAGGTTCGAATCCTCTCGGGCGCGCTCAAGCTTTACTAAATTAGACCCAATTTTCGCGCAATCACAACCGCTTCGCGACGGCCAGTAGCGCCAAGCAATTGATAAATTCTCATGGTTTCATGCCTAATTGTTGATTCCGAATAGCCGAGCTCGCGGGCGATTTGAATATTTGTCATTTGTACGCCCATAAATTCCAAAATTGAGAGCTGCCTTTTAGTTAAATAAGCGACAAGGTCTTCTGTTTGAATTTTTGTAGAATGAATTCTAGAGATATGCAATGAAACTAGACCGGCGACAATATCCAAGAATGCAACCTCTTCTGGCGTTGCAAGGTTTTCTGCTGAGCACATAATTCCAAGAACACCAATAGGAGAATTTGTGAGATACAAAGGTGTGTTAATTAAAGTTCTTAGCTTTTCCGACCCCGGATAATTAAGAAGTTGAGGATAAAAAGCTTCCCAATCTTCTTTAGAAGAAATCCAAACCATTCTATCTTCGCGTACTGCATCAGAAGAGGGAACTTCGTGTGAAATTGGAACTTTATTCCATCCAGCTTTCTGTTCTGAAGTTAAACCAAAAGATTCAATCACTTCCAAACAGGATTCAGAATTAAGTTTCATTATATATACCGCATAAGCACTAAAACAATTAAAGGTTTTTAGGGTTAAATAGGCCGCAAGCTCTTGTGAGTTTAGATTCGGATTATTTAAGTAAGTTACTAAATCGCTTACCTGTTCAAGCCTGGAAGTAATATTTTCGCTAATTTAAAACCTCCATTTCTGCGCTAAACCAAAGCTTGGCAAGTCGATATAAGTTAATTATTTGCCATTTTTCTAAATCAATATTCCAATATGACTAGAAATTGACTTGATTATTTATGAGTGCGGTGAGCTGACGTAAGCGTCTATAACTTCTGACGGAGAACCCACTGCGCGAATCTTGCCGTGTTCCATCCAAATGGCGCGGGTTGCAAGTGAGCGGACAGTTTCTAAATCATGGGAGACCAGAACCACGGTAGAACCTTCTCCCATAATTTTTTCCATGCGGGCACGAGATTTCTCCATGAAATCGATGTCTCCGACCGCTAGAACTTCATCGACCAAGACAATATCTGGATTGATATCGGTAGCAACAGCGAAACCTAAACGTGCGACCATACCGCTGGAATAGGTGCGAAGCGGCAAATCAATCACCTCTTCGAGACCTGCCCAAGCGACTAGATCATCCATTCGTTCTTTAACAATCTTTGGATCACGTCCATGGATTGCAGCATTTAGCATGATGTTTTCGCGGCCAGAGAGTTCTGGGTTAAATCCAACGCCTAATTCGATCATTGGTTCGACGTGGCCTTTTACGATGATTCGACCATCAGTTGGTGGAATCACTCGAGAGATAACTTTAAGCAACGTTGATTTGCCGGAACCGTTTCTGCCAACAATTGCCAGAATTTCACCGGAATTTATTTCAAATGAAACGCCATCAAGCGCACGGAAAGTTTGGTATTTGCGTTTTCCCTTGAGGATTTCGACAGTAGCTTGTTTCATGGAACGAGACTTGGTCGTAGCGCGCCGATATTCAACGGAGACGTTGTTAAGTGTGACAACTTCTTTCATAGCTTCGTCACTCCCTTCGGCCACCATTTAGCAAATAGGTATAAACCAAGCGCAAAGACAATGGTTGAAAATGAACTTAAATAAATCCAATCATGGATCGTGCCATTGAAAGTGCCGCCCCAAGATTCACGGAGTACATTTAAAAATGAAGTAAGCGGATTCTTACCGATAACTTTTTGAGTATTTGGGCCGAGAGCGCTAAGTGAATAAAAGACCGGTGTCATATATGTAAGTAGCATCAGCATTACCTGAATTAAATGTCTAGCGTCATCAAATTCCAAGTAAGCAATGGCAAATAAGAGCCCCAAACCTGTAGTCAGAAGAATCATGAAGAAAATAATCGGAATGATTAAAAGCGCTCGCAGATTTAGGCTGTGGTGCATCATGTAAACGACCAGAGTCAACGGGATTAAGCCGAAGATAAAATTAATTGCCGAACTGA
>Ga0208546_1000502_pt1 | contig 14332 bp, 18 predicted proteins | sample DEB19_08_DNA_4_FD_184528 | JGI IMG/M metagenome (GOLD analysis project Ga0208546, IMG submission 184528) | Aqueous microbial communities from the Delaware River and Bay under freshwater to marine salinity gradient to study organic matter... | ecosystem: Environmental > Aquatic > Marine > Coastal...
AGATGGGGCTGTTCTGACCAACGTTCAGCACTTCATAGCCGCTGTACGAGTTGGTGTTGTTGGTGGTCGGGTCGGTGTACATGATTTCTTGCAAAATCACGTTACCGCCTGAGAACGTCTTGACGTTCCCACGCTCCTTCAAACGACGCAACAACGCATTGTTGTTGGTCACGTTATCAGCGAGTTCACCGCTACGGCTCTGAATCGTAGTAGCGATAATGTCGCTGATACTAGAGTTGGCAAATGCCATTTGGATGCTCCTATATCAGTTGTTTACAACCGTGCGCTGGTCTCGTCGAAGGCTTCTTCGAGTAACGCACGACGACTTTGCGCTTTGGGAGCCGTGTTAGCGCCGGGTGTGGCGCTTCTGACACTCACAGCAGCGGCCCGAGCGGCTTTCGCTGCTCGGTTTTTCTCTGCGGAGACTTGCGCGGCCTGTTGTGCCTGTTGGGCTGACAGAACGCGCTCCCGCAAATCTTTATTTCCATAAACAGCCCTATCATAAGCGTCCTCAAGCGTTTCTGCTACGCCGCTCTGGAGGAGCTTAATCATCTCTGGCCGGGCTTCTTCAAAGAACTCGGCCTTTTGGGCGAAGGAATCTATTTCGTTCATCATAACGGCCTGCTCGGCGGCTTCCTGCTGCTGTTTCCAAGTCAGCACTTCGCCACGGACGCTAGCAAGCTCGTTCTTGAGGTTAAAAATGGTCGGGTCTACGGCAGGCGCTTGGCCTTGCGGCATACCTTGAAGGTTGACGCCGTACTCGTTAGCCAACTGCATGAAGTAGTTGTAACGAGTCTGCGGGTCAGCGGTGCGAAGGGTGTGGTCAGCCTTCATCAACGACGCAATGGCTTGCTCTGGCTTAAGGCCAAGGCCCGTAATGGTCGAAATGTACGGACTGATCGCCTCTTGGATGGAGTCGGCAAACTGCTTGGCTTGCAGCAGCGGCTCCACGCCACGGCGCATCTGTTCTTCGCGCTGGTAAGCGTACTCTTGCAGGCGAGGGTCGGCTTTCTGCCAAACCTCATGGTAATCCTTCTTCCACGAAGCCGGAGGGCGACGCCATACGGGTTCCTCGGCGGGTTCGGGGGTTTCTTGCGGCTCTGGGGCGGTTGTGCGGGCAAACCGGCCTGATTCGTCACGGCCAGTATCGCGGGGCGCTTCGGTTTGTGCCTCGGCCTCCTCAAACTGACGGGCTAGAAGTTCTTTGCGGTCTACGGTTTCGTTGTCAACTGTGGGTTGATTATCAAGGTCGCTCATCATCCTCTCCTGTGGGGATTGGTAAAGTTCGCGTGTTGGCGTAAATCGCGCAGTATGCGATCCGCTTGCTCATTGGTCAGTTGGGTGTTGACCATGTGCTTAATGCGCTCTAAGCGCGTGTCTACGGGCTTTTCGTTCCGTATGTGCCGTGACGGGTCGTCATTGCCGACCTCAATGCAGTTGTTAGCCTTAAGGTGGCGGCGGTGTTCCGAACGGGAAGTCACCATTTTCCCGTCAATCATGGAGCGGTACGGCTGGATGTCGGGCATCACATAGTGATACCGACCCTTCTCGTCCTTCTTACGTTCTACAAACTCGCCGTCAATAAAAACGTAGGTTCGTTTCATAGGAGTAACAATAACACTTCTTCGTCGTCTTTTTCTTGCATTTCCCGATACAAAGCCTGCAACCGCTCAACGTCAGCGAGCAGCGCATCAAAGTCGATCTGCTCAACTGCCGGGATGGCGTAGGCCGGAACGGGGGTTTCTACAAACGGAGCAACGATCTCGGCCACCACACGCGGGCGACCTTCGACCAGTTCCTCGTAAATGGATATGACTTCCTTGCGGCGCAGTTCGCGGCGCTTGGCGTCCTCGTCGTAACGCGGCTCTTTGCGCTTCTTGTGCGTGTTTTTGCCGCCGTCATGGCCGTCAATAACGACGACAGGAGGCGGGGGCGGGGGTGTCGTGACCTCCGCAACCGCGAACGGCAATACGCAAAATGGCGCAATCGCAAACATTAGAGTTGGCTAACCACCGAAACAGCGGTCATGGCTGACATAGTAGATAGCTGCGCCACGGGCGGCTCAACGGGCGCCTCCAGCGTCACCCAAGGACATTCAACCCACGCCATCTCGCTATGGCTCCAGTTCCATTGGTAACCGGGACGGTCGGCGGGCTTAAGATCACGCACGACCCATTCGCCGTTTAGCCACGCAACTTCCTTACCTTCTGCTGCTTCGGGCTTGGCCGGAACCTCATACCAGCCCTTGTTGTTGTCAATAACTTCAACCGGGTAGTGGCCTTTGAAACTGTATAACGGCATAGGTTGACTCATTGGATTGGGAAAGCCGCAGTCGGGGCGGTGAAGTTGGCGGTGTAACGGGCAACGCCTTTGGTGATGCGAACGTCTTGCATATACCCATTCCATACGCCGGGGTTGCCGACTCCATTGCTAAACCACCACTTTCCAATAGATTTTGCGGAAGTTGCTCTATTTACAATAGAACCGGAAATGCCCGTTAGATTTATATCTCTAGTGCCATTGATATACGTTTGCCAAGTAGTTCCAGAGCGAACAAATGCAACATGAGTCCATGTGTTCGTTGAGATGGTTGTCGTTCCAATTCCATTGCCGCCGGGGTCAGCGTTAATTAAATTCCAAGTGGTTCCATTGCTACTTGCCCAAATGTTGAATTTTTGACTGTTGTAGTCAATTCCGATGCTCCAATCTGTACCGCTACTGCCGTGATATATCGCCATACGGGATGTAACTGCGGGATATATCCACATTTCTATTGTGAAATCACCGCTTCCAAACTCTAGGTTTACTGTTGGCCCGGTATTGCAGTAATCACCCGTCCCGTCAAAGTAAATCGACGACCCACCGAACTTGCTCTGCGTCGTGCTGATCTGCGCGTTGCCCACCGTCTCAAGGTCGTTCTTGGACGTAGCGTCGTAGATGCCTGCGTTGGTGTAATTCAGCAGGAGCGAGGTGTTGGTGATGGCGGTCAGCGGGGCTGTGGGAACGGTCAGCGTTGATGCTGTTGGGTCATATACGGCGGTTCCTTTAACCAACCTTACGTCAGCAAAAAACCCATCTGCAAACGAATTCGTTACGCCATTGTCCGATCCGATTGAAAAGCCATTTTGACCAAAACTAGTGGAAAGCGTCGTTGTGGCAATTCTTGTTCCGTTCAAAAACAAGGAAAGCGTATTGCCAGAGTTTCTTACCGCAACAATGTGATTCCATGCTTTGTTAGTCGGAAGCGTGCTGCTAGTTAATCTCCATGCAACGGCTGTTTCTGCAATTCCCCACAAGTTGCCGGTTGAGGAGTCCGTTCTTCCAATTGTAAAAGACCCCACAGCCAGCGTGGAAAAAATAGTGTCGCCAATGCTGGACACTTGATCAAATGAATTCGGATAAAACCAACATTCAAAAGTAAATACGCCGGGCAGAGCAAGTGCGGCATTAGCGCCGCCAGCCAAATAATCCCCGCTTCCATCAAAATACCCACTCCCTCCATTCGTCGCTGCACTCCACGCTGCCGTGGGGTTGAACGGGCTGAAGGCTTGGATGGACGGGGAGCCGTTTACTGTAATAGCAAATGCGTTGCTACTATTGTCAATGAAGCGGTTGCTTTGACAAGTCAACAAAGAGGTGCCAGAGATAGAAGTTAAAGGGGTTGTTGGCACGGTTAAAGTCGATGCAGTTGGGTCGTATACCGCAGTTCCTTTAACTAATCTGGCATTGCTGATGTAACCTGTGTAATAAGTTACGGTTCCCGGGTCAGCGTCGCTACCAACCGAAGCCCCTCCTTGGGCAAAGTTGTAACTATTTGTAGTGGTGGCAACTCTTGTTCCATTAAAAAACAAAGAAAGAGTTGTTCCGCTTCTGACTGCAACTATGTGAGTCCATTGGTTTGTACTAGGAATAGTTGCCGTCTGTAATTGGTCGGCTACGTTGGCCGCACGGACAACAAAATTGCTGCCGTTTTTTCCAATCCACAAACCGCCTGTTGTTTGAACCACAAAAAAAGGAGCGGTTGTAGCCCAACTTAGAGGGTTTATCCAAGCCTCAAACGTAAAGTTGCCTGTTCCGGGCGAGAATGCCGCATTGCTGCTTGCTCGAATATCGCTTGATCCATTGAAATAATTTCCCCACCCCGTCTGCGAGAACGGCGAGAACGTACCCTGCGTCGTGTTGCCGTTGCGGGTAATGCTGAAGTTGTTCGTCGAACTGTCGAGGAACGTATTGTTCTGCGCTCCGTTGGTGCCGTTACCGGGCAGCAGCAGAGTGACGTACTCAAAAAACTCGTCAATTCGCAATACGCCGCTTAAAAAGCCATAGGCTCTAGCGGCAGTCACAGCAAGCCGACCCAATGCAGGCATTACGCAAACCTCGTCTGCGAGGCAAATACCGTGAATGTTGCGCTGCCAGTTTTAATAACCGTGTACGAATAAGCGTCCACGCCTGAAGCATTACCCGCAGATGGAGCCGTACCGCCCTGCCAACGGGTTGTTACGCCAGAGGTTGTGCCGTCCACTTGCACCGTCGTGTTGTAGTACGGGGTAGCACCTTGGGTCACTAAAAACACAACCGTTACCGCTTGGCCGGTCGCTAAAAGCGTATTCATCGACGTTCCAGACGATCCCCGAAGGTTAACCGTCCAGTTGGCCGATGCATTAGACGTATAAAACAGCACCGATTGGGTGGTTACGTCGTAAGCAATCGTTCCCGTGGCAGCCGTAGCCGATACCGTGGCAACTTCCGCAGCATCGTTGAAAACCGCGCCAAGCGTTGACGAGGTACCGCTAAAGGTTTGAGTGGCCGTAAACGTCGTTGCCGTACCCGGAGCAACAAAATCGGTGCCTGCCGTGGCTGCGGTAAACGCGCTAGTGCCGTTGCCTTTCAGAACGCCCGTGAGCGTCGTTGCGCCCGTACCGCCGTTTGCAACCGCAAGCGTTCCGGTGACTTGGGTGGCGAGATTAACGTTGCCCACCGCTTGTTTAAGCGATCCGGTCGTGTCAAATGTGCCGTCCGTCGTCCAAGTATCGCCAACTTGTAGCGTGACCTTGGCAATGACGCGCAGCGTGCCGTTGTTGTCGTAAGAAATAGTGACCGTGACAGGCGCCGTGTCCTTGTTCTCAATCGTGATTGACTTGATGACACGCCGCGTGGACGACGCAGGAGCCGCAACAAGGGTGGCCGAGCTAGTGCCGCTCAACGCACCGTCAGATGCGCCTTCAACGAAGGTCGTACCGTTGTTGTCTGCCCAAGCTGCCGTAAAGTCGGGGTTGGTCGTGGCAGCAGCGCCCGACATGACCGCCTTAATTGACTTGGTTGTTGAATCAAGAATCAAGATTGCCATATCGGTTTCCTACGAGATAAACCACGCATAAGACTCGCCACCGCCGCCACCCGAGGCTGCGATGCTAATACTTCCTGCGCCGTTAGTGATTGAAATACCGCTCCCTGCGGTCAAGGTGGAAAGGGTGTAGTTCGTGCCGTTACCGATCAACAACTGGCCGTTGGTCGGCGTAGAGGTCAGCCCGGTGCCGCCATTCGCTGCCGTGACGGGCGTCGTCAGCGAGAACGTCGTATTGGTGAGCGTAAGGCCTGTGCCAGCCGAGTAAATCTGCGTGGCCGACACCTGCACGAAGTTGATAGCGGTCGTGCCGAACGTGATCGTGCCTTGCGTGTTGCAGACGTAGGTTTCGCCTGCACCCGTGTTGCCAGAAGTAACGAAGAACGCATCGCCTTCGCCAAGGCCATTAGGGCTTTTTAAGGCGTATGTGTCGGCATCCGTGGCGCGAGTCAGCACCCATGCAACCGAACCGCTACCGACCGTCGTAACCGTATATACGCCGTTTTCGAAGGCGTTGGTTTGGTTGTAGACGAGAACGCGGTCGCCAACCATGGCAACGACGCCATCAGGCGTAAACGCGGCAAGCGCTCCTGCGTTGGTCAGCGTAGCGCCAACGCCCGCCGTACCGTTGTTGTACGTCGCATTGAGGTTGCCCGTGGTGTTCGGCACCTCGTACTTGACCGGAGCGTGGTAGGTGATACCGCTTGCAACAAGGGTATCGACGTACTGCTTGTTTACGCCGTCATTAGCGCTAGTCGGCGTGGCAAGGTTGACAATCTTGGCTGACGAAACGTCAACCGCGCCCGTTCCGTTGGGGTCAAGCGTGATATTGCCGTTGGTGTTGGTTGAGGCAATCGTGTTGCCATTGACGTTGAGGTTATCAACCGTGACCTCGGTAAACGCACCCGTGCTCGGTGTCGAATTTCCGACAGCAGTACCGTTAATCGTGCCGCCAAGGACGTTAATGGCGTCAACCGAGGCACTCGTAACCGTCAGGCCGCCTACGCTGGCCGTGCTTAGGATCGCTACGTCAGACGAGATGGAGGTCGCAGCGACGGTGCCAGCCGTGACGCTCGTAAACTCAGCGGTGCTGGCCGATGCGCCGCCAATCGGGGTGCCATTGATCGCACCGCCCGTAATAGCGACGTTGTTGGCGTTCTGCGTCGCCATCGAACCAAGGCCCGATATATCCCCGGCAGGGATAGACGCAACGCCCGTAAACGCTGACGTACCGGAGGCTTTAACGTAACCCGTTAAGGTCGCAACGCCCGTACCGCCATTGCCGACCGGCAACGTACCCGTTACGCCCGTCGTGAGCGGCAATCCCGTGCCGTTTGTCAGTACAACAGCGGTTGGGGTGCCAAGGTTGGCGTTTGAAAGCGTTTTATTCGAGAGAGTTTGTGCGGTATCGAGCGTAACGGCCTTTTCGGCTGGGTACGCCACGAATACGTCCTTTGACCCAGCCGCAAACGGCACCTTGCTGCCGCTGCTGCTAGAGGCCAGCACCGTGTCACGGGTCAATGTCCCGACATTGTACGTACCAATGCCGACTTCCCACTCGCCTGTGGCGTTATCCACAGCCGTGTAGTACGTCTCGTTGCCGTTACCGATGACCGAAAACGGAACGAAGCCCGTGGACGTACCGCCAAGCACGAACGTGCCGGTTCCTGTGGTCGCTGTCGTCTCTTTGACGCGATCTTGCAGCACAAAAGCCACGGCTTATTGCCTCGTCATCGGCGGCTGCATGGGCTGCTGCAACGGCAACGGCTGTTGAGCAATCTCTACCCCTGCGGCGCGGCCATCTGGGCCACGAACGATGCGCTTCGGTGCGGTCATGGCGCGAAGGGCTGCATCCAGCTTTGCCATCATCTCAGCGTAGACCTGTGTGGTCTGCTGCTGCATTTGAATGATAGCTTGCGTGGAGGCGGTGACGTTGTTTTCCACGTTCTCCATCATGCGCTCGGTGTTGGCCTTGGTGACTTCCAGCATCGGGATGTCAACGCCGGGGTTCGCACCGATGCGAGCCACGTTGATCTTAGTCTGCGCGTCCAAGTCGGCCTTGTACTTGTCCATCTGCGCTTGCATTTCAAGCTTACGCTGCTCCAGTTGCGCCTCCATTTGCGCTTCCTGTTGCTTCATCTGAAGCTCCATCTGCATACGCTCTTGATCGGCTTGCATTTGCTGCGCCTCTGGGTTGACCTCGGGCTTTGGTTGCGCGGCGGCTTGCTTGATTTGCTCCATCGCAACGTCAATCTGACCCTCAATCGGGCGAGACGCCTTGAACGCCTGCGTACCAAACTTCATCAATTCCATCATGACAGGGACAAGCTGCGGCGAGGCTTGGCCGACCGGCAGCGCTTGTTGCAGGAACCCACCGAAGGCTTGGATGAACTGCAAGCGGTCTTGCTTCATCTGGTTCTCGTCAATCTGGACGAGGCTATCGGCGGCAATCTCCACGCGGAAGTTGCGAAGCGGACGATCCTGCATCAACTGGAGGGCTTGCGGGATCATCTGCTGATCCACTTCGGCCATCTGTTGTGCGGCGGCATACGAAAGAATGGTCTGCGGCTGGAACTTGGCGCACATAACCTGCGCCTTCAGCCGGATCAACTCTGACGCAAAGAGGGCTACGTCCTCCTGCATCGAACGCAGTCTTAGCCCCGCGTACTGTCCTTTGATTTGCTGGGCCGTCGCCGTCTCAGATGCGGCGCTCTGACCCCGAATGATGTCCGAGATGCCGGTGATTTCGTAGATTTGGCCTTTGATGTCTGCTCGGGCTTGGTAGCAGTTGAGCAGGGCTTGGGCGATTTGGTCAATCGGAAGGAGGTCAATAGACCCTTTAAGGCCTCCCTTTTCGCTGAAAGCCATCCACTTATCAACTGGAATGAGAGCATTGTTGTCACCTTCGGTCAGGAGGCGTTGCAAAGCCGGTTGGCTTGCGTCGTATACGCCACGGACGCGCAAAGCCTTAACCAAGCCGTCGATGCGGTCAGACAGGATGTCCAACTCCATCGCTTGGTCTTGGTACAGGATAAAGTCAGGGACGGGAACCAGCGTGTCGCTCGTCGTCGTGGAGTACAACGGTTTTGGACAAGGGAAAAATCCTTCCAACCCAAGCGGATCATCACGAACGTCAATGATCTGCGGCATGCCCTTGCAGAGCCAATAGACCTTGAGCGTTTCCTTGTCCCACAGTTCACAAATCTTTGCACGGTTGTAGGCTTTCTTGCTCTCGTTGTAGGCGTTAAGTGGCTCTGGGCCTTGGTCAAGCGGAATCTTCCGCGCCATTTCCTCGCCAAAACGCTCTACGAGGGCCTCACGGGTCATGTAGACCCAGCGCCATACCTGACTCACTTCTTCCCATGTGCGGGCTTGTGAGTGGCCAAAATCGCGCCAATGGACGTAATCCACCGGGGCGCGTTCGTATTCAATCTCCTCGGGGACTTCGGCAAGCTCGCCTGCCTCTACGTCCTCGGTCACTTGCAGGCCGTCGTCCTCAATACCCTGCGGGCGAACGTGCGGCTCATAACGCACCCATGCCGTGCCACGCCCACCGAGGAAGCGATCCTCTACGGCGTACTTCATGGTTGAGCGAAAGTCGGGGTAATGCTCAATCTCAAAGTCGATGGCTCGCTCTAGGATTTGCGAAGCCACGCGGCCTACTTGGTCGTTGTCACCAAAGCGGCGGGTGATGTCGGCCTTCGGAAGCTTGGCGTAAACAGCCGGGATCAACGTCTGGACGTTTGACCACAGGATGTTGAACTTGGCCGTCTCATTGCCCGTCTGGCCTCGGGTGTCGTCCCGATAGCGCTTGATGATCTTCTTGGTGCGAGCCGTCCACTTGGCGAACTCGTTGTCATAAGCGCCAATAACACGGAGGTACTTATCGACCTCTGGGCTAACGAGGTTTTCCATTAGTCTTTACCTTTGTTCCTGCTGCTAATGGCCTTCGCCTTGGCGCGGGCATCTTCCTTACTGCTCGCTCCCCATGCACGGAGGGCAAGCGCAAGGCGTGTCGGCTTCCCATTCTTTTCCATTGGGCCAGCCATGTTGCCCATACGGGCTAGAAACGATGCGCGGCGCGGATTATCGCCTGCTTTGACCGGCGGCTTAAGAGTGCCACCCGTCTCGGCCTTGTAGCTGGCACGACCCTTGGCGTTCAAACCGCCCTTGGGGTTCTTGCCTTCTTCCCGCTGCCACGCTGCGCTCATCGCTTGTTCTCAGGCTTGGCCGTCTTGGCGCTCTCTCGGAACGCCTTGGCGGTCGGTGCGCCCTCCTCGCCGGGCTTACGCATACGCTCGCCCGAACCGGCGGCTATGCGCTCACGCTTGGCAAGGATGTTTGCGTAAAGACCGGCTTTGCGGCTCATGGCGTCCAGAACACCGTGCAATCAACCGTGCCGCCAATCGTCACGACGAGGCTCGTATTGACGCGGGCCGGGATCGTGTAGAACGTGCCACCCGCCGGGGTGAACGTATTAACGACCGTATCGCTGCCATCGCTGACCTTGATGGTCGGGGTGCTAGAAGCAGAAGCCACGAAGATACCGAACATCCCGCACGGCCCCGTCGAGACGGTTCCCGTGGCGGTCAGGTTCTTGTAGTTCTGGGACTGTGTAACCGACAAACTCATATTCTCGCCCTCCGTGCCGTCTGTCTTTCATGCACGGCCCACATATCGTTGAGGGTGACCGTGTTCTCGGGGCCAACTATCAGCGGCTTCGGCTCCGCTAAAGCTGGGGACTTGTCAGATTGCTCCTGCCATGATACCGCAAGCATACGGAAAGCGTCACTAGGGTGGCTCGTCCAATCGTGGCGCGGTGACTGCCTAAACGCCTTCTTGTCCTCGTCGTACTCGCGTTGATACTGACGCAGCGCCTCAATGCCGTCATGGCACTTCTCGGCGTCAAAGTACACACGCGGCAACAGCATGCGCACCGCTTGGATGCCTGACTGCAAGCCGATGTCAGGGACGACACCCAGCTTCTTGATGTCAAGGTAAGCGGCTAACTGCTCCAATACGCTACGGCCCGTCTGCAAGCTCTTAGCGCGGGCGTCGTGCGGTAGGTAGTGCTTGGCATACTCGTAGGGCTTACGGGTGACGACCTCGGCAATGTAATGGATGTCAGCGCCTGAGACGGCAAAGAAGTCAATGACGCGCACCTCGCCACGCAGCACTTGGTAGAACCAGATGGCGGTATCGTCGCGGTAACCCAAGTCCCATGCCGTATAGACGGGCAGGTTGGGGTCGTAGGGAAGGTTGCGGATACGGCCTTGGTCTTGCGCTTGGCGCATCTCCGTGCCGTAAAAAGCTCCGAGGATGGCAGCCTCGAAGCTGCACTCGTACTCCTGCAAGTACTGATCCTCGGACAATTGCGCTTTAGCGGCGGCTAGCTCTGACGCCGGGAGAAGCCCGCTGGTTGAGGCGGGTAAGCGCAGCAGGAACCACTCGCTAGGGATTCGAGTGGCTGTATCAAACACTTCCCAGAATTGGTTTTTGCCTTTCGGTGTACCGGCAAAGACCGCCCATCCCTGCTTATCTGACAAGGCAGGGCGAATAACGTTCCCAAATACGCTCGGCTTAAAGTCGCCGTACTCGTCAAGGTAGATGCCCGAGAAGCCAAGACCACGCATAGCATCGGCGTTGTCGGCACCGAACAGGCTGATCTTCACGCCATTGACCAGCGTTAGAGTCATCTGGCTTTCGTTAGCGTCTTGGGTGATCGGTGCGGCGTAGTACTTAAAGTAGTCCCACGCAATGCGCCTAGCTTGGTTCATGTAGGGGGCAACGTAGCCAAATAGCCCGTTTGGCCCTTGGTACGTTATCCCTGCTCGGATGATGTCGTTAACGGCTGCGACCGTCTTTCCTGCGCGGCGGTGAGCCACAATGCAGGCCCAGCGCTTCGTGCGGTTGTGGAACGGCATAAACGCCTTACGGGGTTGGTAAGGCATTTCGATTTCCACTAGGTTGGCTCCTTCCAGCGGATAACCAGTTCCTGTGGGCCACCCTCGTCACCCGTCACTTCGGTGCGGGCAAGGTCGGGCAGGGTCTTGCGTAGGACTATCTCGGCTGCTTTGAGTGCTGCCGGGGTCATTTCAATCTCACCGAGCGCGGCTTGCTCTAACCTAGACAGGATCACTCCTGACTTGATGCGTTCTCGCCACTCGTTGGATAGACGGGGTGTGTTTTTCCGTGCGGCCATGGCTTTGATTGTAAACGACTATTGGCGCATACCTGCAACAATCATTCGCGCTTGGGCATCCGTTTCATGGCTTCAGCCAGCTTCTTGCCCTTATCGGCTTGGTTAAAGTCGCGGGCTACGCTTTGGGATATGCCTACACGTTTGGCAAAAGCCGGGTCGTGGGCAGCGGCAGCCATAAAACGGCGTTGCTTGTCAGATGTACTAGGCATAATTACCTACTTTTCTTTTCAAGAACCGCTTGGTTTAGCGCTGCTGCAAATGCCTGACCGATATTGTTCGCAACACCCCAATGCGATTTTGTTGCATTAGTAGTCGGCAAAGCCTCGGTAGACTTTTTCGGATATGCGCTTTTCGTTTCTAGCTTGTTCAAGGGCATTTCGTAATTCATTCCGCACCTTATTTTCGCTTAACTTGGGTAAATTGTCCAATGACGACACAACAGCGTTGCCTTCGCCCCGACTGTTATCAATGACGGTTAAATTGAATTTAGGATTGTTGGCGTAGTCCTTTGCAAGACGTTCCATCGTGCTACGCGCACCGATGTGGGTGTTCAGATGCTCGGACAGCGGCACCGTTCTACCTGTTCCAAACTCGCCTTCTTGTCGCATTGCTCGAGTGAGTGCGCCTCGACTTAATGCCTCTACTGGATCACGGTAGGTAAACACGATTTGCACTTGACGTCCTGATTTAAGTGCCTCGTCGATTTTCTTTTTGCTGGATTCGTACCCATTCATGTTGGTGTCGTATTCCAGCTCTACCCGATTCAAACTCGGGGTGGTTTTGCGGAGCTGGGTGAGGCCAGAGCTTTTGCCTGCGCCTGTACCGCCAGCGGTAAACAACACCACCGGGTCTTTATCTGGCGGGGTCGGTTGGGCGAGGCGCTCGGCATAAAGTTTCTTAATGAACGAGCTTGATGGCTCATGTACGTCTGCCGACTTTGTGCGGTCTGCCAAGTATTCTGGCGACAATTCCCGTGCAACGTCCGTATTTAGAACTTTGCCGCCGAAACTGTCAGGACGAGTGGCGTACTCGGTTTTTAGTCCTTCGTAATCTTGGTCTAACCGCTTGAAATATCGTGCTTCGATAGCTTTATCAATCGCTTTTACGGCTCGGGGGATACCACCAACAACAGGAATTGCGCCTGCGGCAGCTAATAATTGCCCGAGTTTGTCGCCGGTTCGTCGTGATCGCTCAAAATCTCGCGCCGCCTGTGGGTATTGCAGCGGCGTAAATCCGGCTGCGATGTCCAATGCAACATCAGCGGTGTCCGTCGATTGAGGCTGATTTAAGCTTGCAAACCTTTTGGCTTTTTCGTCCATATAAGCCAAAACGGCAGCCAAACGGTCACGTTTCGCGGCCATGTCAGCTTAAATTTTCGAGCTTATACAGCGTGGAGGCGATCAGACCCACGATCTCGTCGTGGATGTTCTGCAAGTCAGGCTCGTCGGGCAGCTGGTCGCGCATACTCTTGGCAAAGTCCAGCAAGCCGCTGACGTAAGCCTTGGCGTCCTTCTGTACCTTAAAATCGTCGATGTAGGCGGTCATCGGGATGATGCCGAAATGCCCCTGATACGCCTCGGCGTACTTGTCGGCAAGGTCAAGGATGTTGTCGTAATACCCGCCCAGCGCCTTATGTTCCGCGTAGGACTTGGTGGACAAGTGCAGGAAATGGGTAATAGTGCTGCTGTGAAGCAGGGCTGAAACGAAGATTCCGGCTTGTTGGTGTTTCATGATTAACCCATTTTGCGGTATGTGGGCGAGGGTACTACCTACGGTATTTTACCGCAACTGCTCGGGTTTTATAGCAGAAATGTACCGATCCATGAGTTCTCGCACCGTTTCCTCGGGGTCACGCGCAACGTAGAACTCACCGCGTGGCTCAAACACTTGTCGGAACCTTTCTTGACTTGGGCGTAGCTTTCCCTTTTCGACCTTGATTTCGACCCAGCACACCCACGGTGTTCCGTCCGGTAGTGGTCTGACGACGAGACGATCTGGTACGCCGCCGTTTGAGGCGTAGTCGAGGACGGTGAACCCTGCCGCGGACAGCGCCCGGCCAATAAGGCCATCGTTCGCATCCCGCCTCGCTTTGTACCTCACGCCTTGCCTCGTTTACGCATCGCCCTAGCCAGATAATCCACCATGTTCTATTCCCCCGCTTTAGCTCTAGCACGAAGTCTCTCCACAGCCCGCTCACCCCAAAGCTGGCGTACCAGCCCAATCGTATCCCTATCCGATAGCACGGCAGCAGCGCCAGCCTCTCGGATCAGTTCAGCGACCCTATCACGGTTAACCTCAACGCCTCTGGCTAACTGTGCGTCGTAGAACTTTAAGCGGTTCAGCGGGGATTCCCGCACAGACTCGTTCCACATCACCTGATTGGAGTGGAACTGGTGTTCAAGGTTGTGACTTGGCTTAGGCTTTTCCGTTTGAGCTTGTTTAGTCGGAAAGTAAGTGAATTCATCTCCCATATAAACCTCTCTATGGTTTAGAACTGATGACTGATGGTGAACTCTGCACGGTTGAGACGGAGTACGCCTAACGTGGGTCGTGCAGAGATTAGATGACTGACGGAGCCACCCTGCTGCGGGCTACATTTGCCGGTTTCCCGGTGCCATTCACGCTTCCCCGCTATACGCTGCGTGTCTAGAGGCTGGCTGCCCCGGTCTAGATTTAAGCCCTGTCTGCGCGTGGTTTCCCCGACCAGATGAGCCGAGGCGTATAGGTAGGTTGACAAGTCCATTAACAGGACTAAACTACATCTACGCCGACTTGCAACCTCAGCG
>Ga0208546_1000504_pt1 | contig 14310 bp, 12 predicted proteins | sample DEB19_08_DNA_4_FD_184528 | JGI IMG/M metagenome (GOLD analysis project Ga0208546, IMG submission 184528) | Aqueous microbial communities from the Delaware River and Bay under freshwater to marine salinity gradient to study organic matter... | ecosystem: Environmental > Aquatic > Marine > Coastal...
GGCTTCGACGTGAAGGCGAACGCCTACAACGCGGCCCTGCTGTCGAACGGAGCCGACCCGGGCGGCGTTCTGTACTCCGATCAACCGTTGCCTTCGGAGGAAGTGGCCGCCCTGCGTGCGCAGTGGGAGGACCGTCACAAGGGCGCGATCCGAGCGTCCCGCGTCGCGATCCTCTCGGGCGGCCTGAAGTACGAGCGGTCGACCGTGACGCCGAAGGACATGGCGTTCGGCGACATGCTCGATCGGCACAAGGCCGAGGTGCTCGCCGCGCTCGGTGTCAACCCGTTCGACATCGGCGACACGCCTGAGTACAACCGAGCGGCCGCCCTCGCCGCTCGAGCGCAGACGTGGGAGCAGACGGTCATTCCCCGGCTGCACCACATCGAGGACGCCTTGTGGTCGTGGCTGTTCGAGCCGTACAGCCGGAATCAAACGCTCGACACCTACGTGGAGTTCGACCTTACGAAGGTGGAAGCGTTGCAGCCGAACATGACCGAGAAGGTGCAGCAGGCCAACGCGCTGGTCATGATGGGCTACACGCTCGACCAGGTGAACGAGCGGCTCGGGCTTGGGATGCCTGCGGCTCCGGTCGAGCCGGAAGTCCCACCTCCGCCTCCTCCCGCGGCCGAGCCTCCGCCTCCGGCACCCGTCGAGGCGTCCGCTCGCGTCGTGCGGGTCAAGGCCCCGAAGCGTCTCCCGCGCCAGGTGCAGTCTGTCAAGCGTCGCGTGACGCAGTTCGAGAAGTCGAAGGCGCAGGAGGTTCTCGACAGGCTCCGCGCGATCCCGCGCTTCCTCAACAAGGCGATCGGGGACCTTCCGGAACTGACGCCGATGGAACTCGACTACGTGCTCGGCACGCCTGCGCAGTGGACCGCAGACGCCAACGAGTACCTCCGCGGCGTGATGGACCCGGTCGCGACGTACGCTCTCAACTCCGCTCGTAACACGTTCGGCGGCTTTGAGGTGATCAGCGTCCGCGATCCGAAGTGGTACGCGAAGGCGGCCTCTCAGACGGCCTCGCTCGTGCAGGTGCAGTCGAAGCGGCGCGAAGCGTTCCGCAAGGTGATCACGCGCACGTTCCGAGAAGGTGGCGCGGGTTCCGTCGACGAACTGTCGAAGCGGCTCGACCAGGCGTTCGGCGACGAGATCCCCTCGTCGGCTGACACCGTCGCTCGAACCGAGTCGGCGATGCTGATCCAAGACATCAAGGACACGGCCGCGAAGGACGAGGGGTTCACGCACAAGACGTGGTCGACCGCAGGCGATCTGTCGGTCCGGGCCTCGCACGCGGCGATCGACGGCGAGACCGTTGAGATCAAGGCGAAGTTCTCCAACGGCCTCGAGTACCCGTCGCAGATGGGCGGTCCTCCGGAGGAGGTCATCAACTGCCGATGTGACGTCGTCTACAGGATTATGGACTGATGGCCATCGCCGACATCGTCGATTCGTCGACTACAATGAAGACCATGGACACGCGCACTCTCCGTCTCAAAGCATCGGTCTCCGCGAAGGCCGACGGCATCTACCGATTCATCGGATCGACCGCGGCGGTCGACCGCGTCGGCGAGGTCGTCGAGCAGAACTGGGACCTCGAGAACTACAAGCGGAATCCGGTCATCCTCTACGGTCACGACCAAGGCGGCCTGCCGATCGGCAAGGCCGTCAACGTCGCCGTGGAGAACGGTGCGCTGACGTTCGACGTGAAGTTCGTTCCGGCCGAGATCTACCCGTTCGCGGGAACGGTCGAGGCGATGTACCGCGACGGCTTCTTGAACGCTGTCTCGGTGGGCTTCATTCCGACCGACGTCGACGGCAACACGATCAAGAAGGCTGAACTCCTTGAACTATCGGCGGTCCCCGTACCCGCCAACCATGAAGCATTGATGCAGCGCGGCGCTCGCAAGATGCTTCCGGTGTTCAGGGCGTTCGACCACGGCGATCTCGTGAAGACCATTGCGAACCGTGCAGCGTTCGACGAGTTCTTCGGCGCGATCGTCGCGAAGGCGATGGAGGAGGAGGCACCTGTGGAAGAGTCGAAGAAGAGCCTGAACGAACTCATGATCCTCGTGCAGGAGGCGATGACCGACCTGCAGGAGGGCGACGTTGAATCCGTCGCCTCCGACCTGAACGCGATCGCGGCGATGATTCAGATCCTCATCGACGAAGAGACGCCGGACGCTCCTGGCGCCGGTGAAGGTACGCCGATGGGCGACCCGGGTGCAGGCTCGGAAGGTGCCTCGATGGATCAGAAGTCCGTCGAGGCCGTCATCAAGCAACTCGGTGCGCCGATGGCGCACTCGATCGAATCGGTCTTGGCGGATCCGGACGCAGTGTCCGCGATCCTCAAGGCCATTGGGACTCCGAAGTGAAGAGGGAGTTACACATGACTGATCACGTGAAGGCGATCGTGGACGGCGTCCGTCCGATGATCGAGGTGGTGGACGCGAAGGCGAAGGCCCTCGAGGCCCGTGTCGACGACTTGAGCGCGCAGGTCCGCGAACGCGCGACCGCGTCGAGCCTGCCGGGCGTCGAGCCGAAGAAGTTCTCGTTTGCGAAGGCGATCGGCGCCATCAAGACGGGCAACTGGTCGGCCGCCGGTTACGAGAAGGAAGTGTTCGACAACATGTCGGCCAAGGCGCTCCGCTTCGGCGACGGCGCGCAAGGCGGCTACCTCGTCCCGGACGAAGTCCGCAATGATCTGTTCGTCGGTGCGACCCGCGCGAACAACGTGCTCTTCCAGACGAACGTCCTCCGCGTGACGTCGTCGGGTGGCGCTCCGATTCGCATCCCGAAGATCTCGGCTGGCCACGCGGGCGGCTGGATCGGCGAGAACGGCTCGAACTCGGCCGCGGATCAGACCTACGCTGAGATCACCTTGTCGCCGAAGCGTGCGTTCGCGGCGACCCTCATGTCCAACACGCTCATCCGTCGCGACGCGGCCTCGGCCGAAGCGGTGGTTCGTGCTGACCTCGAGGCGGCGGTCTCCGAGCAACTCCTCAAGGGCTACCTGAACGGCGGCGGCACGAACGAGCCGAGCGGCCTCACGGCGCTCTCGGGCACGACGTCGGTGACGGGCTCTTCGTCTTCGGCTCTCGTCGTCATGCAGTCGCTCATCCGCGGCTTGCAGAAGATCGAAGAGAACCAGGGCGACATCGGCCAGTGCGTCTTCGTGATGCATCCTCGCGTGTGGTACTACCTGCTTTCGGCTTCTTACTCCGGCACGGGCACGGTGACCGCGGCGAGCGCTACGGCCACGCAGCAGTTGCCTGTCGGCTTTGCTTCGGCGGTGTTCGGCATCAACCAGGTCGGTCAGAAGACGATCATGGGTGTGCCGGTCTACCTCACGACTGCCATGACGATCACCAACAATGGTGGTGGCACGCAAGACACGTCGACGGTCCTCCTCTATCAGCCGTCGAACACGATCTTCGCTGAGTTCGGACCGATGGAACTGCTCGTCACGAACGCGGGTTCGACGCTCGGCTTGGCCGACCAGACCCTCGTGCGTGTCGTGCAGGAAGTCGACTTCAACGCTCGCATCGCGGCGCAAGTCGTCAAGATCACCGGCATGACCGCTGGCGACGAGTGATCAATGGATCTGACCACGACCACACGTGTCGGCACGCTTGTGAACCCGGGGGAGACCGCTCCCTCGGCGTTCACGACGCTGCTCGGTCAGATCATCACTGGCGTCTCCGAAGCGGCGGAGAGGTACTTGGGGCGGGAGGTCCAAACGACTTCCCGCACCGTGTACCTCGACGTCGAGGACGGGCAGCGGGTCTTCCGACTCGCTGCCTTCCCGGTGACCACGGTCACCTCCATCTCGTACGATCCGGAACAAGCGTTCGGTGCCGAGACCGCGCTGACCTCCGACGACTACTACAACCCCACGCTCGGAACAAACGGCGTGCTCAAGGTCAAGACGACCTTCTTCCCGCTCGGCGGGTTCGCTCCGTCTGCCCTGAAGGTGGTCTACACGGGTGGCATGGCCACGACGACCGCCAACTTTATCTCGGCGTATCCTGACGTCTCCTACGCCATCGACCTCCAGTGCGCGCACGTGTGGCACACTCGGAACTTCGTCGGCACGGTGTCGTCCTCAGGCGACGCAGGCTCGATCAGCCTGCAGGCCGTCGACTGGCTGCCGGAGGTCAAGGCCGTGCTCGACCGCTACAGGGTTCGGGCCATCTGATGTTCTTCGAGGTCGCGAACAGCGCGGAGGCGAAGCGGACCATGGAGCAGATCGCCAAGCGATCGTTCCCGGCCTTGCAGCGCGGCCTCAAGCAGATCTCCGGCGAGTTCCTCCTCCACATCAAGGAGACCCGCCTCAAGGGCCGCGGCGTCGTCTTCGACGGCGAGCAGGGCCTCATCCGTCGAACCGGCAACCTCACCCGTCAACTCAACGCGCAGACGGCGATCCGCGAGTCCGGCACGACGACCGACGATCTCCAAGTGCGGTTCGGCGTCTTCGACCAGAAGACGTTGCAGTACGCTCGCGTGCACGAACTCGGCACGGTCGGCAAGGGCGGCATGCTGCCCGACATTGTTCCGAAGCGTGCGAAGTTCCTGAAGGTTCCGGTCCGAAGCACTGGCACCGCAAAGCGTCCGACGGTGCGCGGCAAGGTAGTCAAGTTCATGTACCTGAAGAAGGTGGCGATCCCGCCCCGCTTCAAGTTCCACAAGTCGTGGGAGTGGTGGTACCCGAAGAACGTGCCGAAGATCCTTGAGGGCGTCGCCGCTCGGATCACGGGGCAGCAGCAGTGATCGCCACGATCACGCTGTCGAACTCGGGCACCGACCTCGCGGCCGGAACGACCGTCGACACCAACTCGCTGCCGTTCAACCATCGCGCGAAGTCCTTCGCCTTGCAGATGCGAGCCGACGGCTACGACATCCGGATCTACGGTCCGTCGGGCGCGGCGGCCGGGCTCGTCGCGATCGTCGGCACGCAGACGACGTCGTGCCGGGTGAAGTTCAACCTCACGGCCGACTTGCCGAACGGCGACACGCAAACGTACACGATGCACTACGGGAACCTCGGTTCCTACACGAACCCCTACACGGCGACGGCCTCCGGCGACGCGGCGCTCGGCATGGCTATCTCCTTCCCGGATCCCGTGCTTCCGTGCCCGTCGTTCCCGTTCGCGGAGACGTGGGTGGACGACGTCGACGTGCTGCTGTCGTCGCAGTCGCCGACGGTCCGCACCGCTCGGAGGAACGTCAACCGGCACAAGCGTTACTCGCTCACCTGGCGGTCGATCCCGCCCGAGACGGCCTACGAGATCCGAGCGTGGGTGTACGCTCGCGGCGGCGGCAACACGACGTTCACGGAGTCGACGGCGTCGTTCCTTGCGGCAGGCAAGTACCGCATGGTGCCGGGCACCCTACAGATCGAGCAGATGACCCGCGTGCAGTGGAACATCGGATTCGACGTCGAAGGAGTTGACCTCTAATGCCGACGAACGCCTACCGCGAGACGATCCTCGAGGCCGTGAAGACCAAATTGTCGGGCATCGTCACGGACACGACGAAGACGTGGTCGGCGACGGTGGCACCCAAGGTCACCCGCACCCGGCAGAACGCTCTGTCCGGCGCGTCGTACCCGCTCGTCTACCTTGCGGCGAAGGACGAGACCTACGAGCTCCGCAACACGACGTCGAACTTCCGGCAGTACGTCCGCACGATGCGGATCACGATCGAGTACTACATGGAGGGTTGGTCGATCGACACCTATGCGTCGTCGGCCGTGCACGACGTCGAGCGAGCCTTCGAGGATTGGACGCTCGGCGGCGTCGTCGACGACTGCTACCTAGAGTCGAATCGAGCCTTGCAGGCCGAGACCGACACCGTCCCGTTCGGCGGGGTCGAGTTCGTGTTGGTGGTAAGATATCGGACATTGAACAACAGCCCGTCCGCACGGGCCTAACACTCGGGGTACCACATGGCCACACCGCTTCCGCTTCTGTCTCGCTGCCGTCAACTCGCCTTCGAGGTTGAGTCGACGCGTGGCACGTACAACGATCCCGCCTTCAGTACCAAGTCGATCTTGGCCTACGACGTCACGCTGACGACGCAGTTCGGTCGGTTCAGCCGCGACGTTCAGCGCGGCACGCTGACGAAGTTGGCAGGCATCGTCGGCCAGCGCACGGTTCAACTCTCGTTCACCCTCGAGGCGTACCACGACGCGGCGGTCAACACGCCCGATCACTGGATGAACCTCTTCACCGCGTGCGGCATGAAGGCGACCGCAGCGAGCGGAACCTCCGGCGGATCCACCTACAAGTTCGAGGACGCAGTCTCCGACACGGCTCCGCTGTCGAATCAGACCCTGTCCTTCAAGTTGGCCATGGCCTCCCGCGGCGGCGCGGCAGGCTCGGCCTTCGGCGTGAAGATCAAGGGTGCCTCGGGCACCTTCACGGTCGAGGCCCGAGTCGGTGCTCCGATCCTGTTCAAGTTCACCTTCACGGGCGTCTTCCATTCCTTCGAGGATGTCACGCTCGCGGCTCCGACCATGCCGACGGTTGTGCCTGCCGTGTTCCACGGTGTCGGATTCGGATTCGCTCGTGCCGGGCAGTCGATCAACTCCGACCTGTGCCTGTCGCAGTTCACCTTCGACGCGGGTGTGTCTGTCGTGCCTCGCGAGTGCGTCAACGCCACCGAGGGCGTCGACTACTTCACGGTTGTCGACCGTCGTCCGGTCGGGTCGTTCGATCCGGATCTGCAGTTGATGGCCGACAGCACCGAGCACGACTACCACTCGTTCATGTCGTCGAACACGGACTGCAAGTTGGAGTGGTCGTTGGCCGACGTGATGTCGCTGACGATTCCTTCGCTGCGGATCACGTCGATCGCCGACGGCAACCGTAACGGCATTCAGACGGCATCGCTCGACTTCGAGGTAGTCAACGAGACCGCCGAGAGCGACGTCACGATCGCGTTCCTCTGATCTAAGGACGGCTCCCCATGCCCATCGCTCTCGACCCGCGCAGGGAGGTCAAGTATGTCCTCCGCTGCGACCGTGCACTTCCCCCCGAGAAGCAGACGACGTTCTCGATCCGGCCGCTCACCGTGCGTCAGGCGGCTGAGGTCAAGGACTCGCTGCTGATTCTCGACAAGGCGACGCAGGACCTGAAGCCTGCATCCGGCTCCCACGAACTGTCGATTCTCCGATGTGGACTCATCGGGTGCGACAACTTCCTCGACTCATCGGGTAAGGAGGTTCGGTTCACGATGAAGTCGGGCGTCGTGTCCGATGAGTTCCTCGACAGGCTCGCGTACGACTGGCGGACTGAACTTGCGAACGCCATCACCGACCTATCGACGGTGACCGAGGCCGCTCTGGGAAACTGATTCTCGGAGCGGCGACCGCTGCTCGTGCACTCGAGCAGGACTGCAAGACTTGCAAGCGCAGTCCTCAGGTGCGGCAGCGGTGGGGCTGTGACGTCGCCGCGCCGATCCCGTTCGCGTACCTCACGTGCGAGCGGTGCTTGGGCTACAACCCGTCCTGCACGCTCTGTAAGGGCGACGTCAAGGGACGAGCGCACTACGACTGTCCGAACCGGGTGCTCGAACCGGACACGCTGTTGGCTCTCTCGTGCCAGGCGATGTTCGAGTCGACGGGCGCGATGCCCGTGGCGGGTGGCATAATGGATCAATCGGATGCATGGCTCGTTGCCATGCGGACGATCGGCAGCGAACTCGGCAAGCATCGAGAGGCAGAGAGGCAGCGATGGCAGGAGGAGGCTCAACGCTCGAGATCGTCCTGAAGGTCAAGGACGAGGCGACCAAGGCCATCACCACGATCGGCAAGGAAGGTCTCACCTACTTCCAGAAGATCGCGAAGTACACGAAGGAGTCGATGTCCTCGATCGCGGACGTCGGCAAGATCGCCAAGGGCGTCTTCGAGGCGTTCGGCAAGGTGGTCGAGTACATCGGCAAGGGCCTCGAGATCCTGAAGAAGTACGCACCGGAGGCGCGAGAGTACCTAGCCGACATAGGCGAAGGCCAACGCGCGGCGATCACCAACATGCTCGAGTCGATCAACCGGCTGAAGGCCGCGCTCGAGGGCATCTTCGTTGAGGTGGTGGCGACGTTCGCTCCGAATGTTGCGGGATTCTTAGACAACATCACGCGGAACATCCAGTCGCGTCGCGAGGAGTTCATCAAGTTCTTCGCGGACATCGCCCAATACATTGGCGAGTTGTTCATGCGAATCGGCACCGCGCTCGCTGCGTTCTTCAAAGCAGTCGGCGAGAAGTTGGGGATTAGTTTTGACACGCCTGCTGTCGCCGCGCTGAAGAAGGAACTCGCCGAGTTGCAGGAGTTGCAGAAGAACGTCCTGCCGATGGTCGGCGCTCGGATGATCAGTCCGGAGTATGGCGCCCGTCAACTCGAAGAGACGGCCGCGCGGATCAAAGTCGTCCGCGAAGAGATTGAACGCCTTGCCAATGCCGGGCTAACTGGGGATCTGCAGTTCCCCAAGTTCCCGCAGATGGAGTCGATCCCCGGCCTCATCGCCGTCCCGAACGAGACGCAGAAGGCGGCATCAGAGAACCTCGACAAGCAGATCGAGGCCAACCGGGCCGCGTGGGACGCATTGTCCAAGATGACCAAGGACGCGCAGTCCAAGGCGGCTGCTGACGCGGCGAAGCACTTCGACGCTCTGTTGGCTCTGCAGGACGACTACATCCGCTTGCAGCGTCAGAAGGTCGAGAGCGCGACCGCGGCGCTCGATACGCATCGCGCGGCCGCCAACGCCCGAGCGGAGGCCGAGGAGCGGCAGCGCAACCTCGACCGAGCGCAACTCGATGAAGAGAACGAGCAGCGGATGAACGCTGTTACGAAGCGCGAAGTCGACCGCATAAACTCGGCGGCACGCATGGCGCGCGAGGCTCGCGACAAGACGATGGCCGAGTTGCAGCAGATGTATCAGGCCATCTCGTCGACGATGACGAACTCGATCCTCAACGCCTTCGAGGCGATCGTGCGCGGCACGATGTCGGTCGGCCAGGCGTTCAGCACGATGGTCTCTCAGATCCTGATCGACGTCGGCCGTCTGCTCGCTCAGAAGCAGTTGGAGTCGTTCCTGCTCGATCTTGTCGGGTCCATCGGTGGATCCCTCACGGGGACGAGCGGTAGCGGCAGCAAGGGCACTCCAGTCTTCTCGGCTCCCGAGCCTCTCGCGTGGGGTGGCCCTGTCGAAGGTGGCCGGGCGTATCACGTCGGCGAGCGCGGCGCGGAGATCTTCCGAGCCTCGACGTCGGGCACGATCGTGCCGTCGGGAATGACGATCAACGTGAACGGAGCGACGGATCCGATGGAGACCGCTCGCCAAGTCCGCAACGAGGTGATGCGTCTTGCCACGACTGACGCGGCGTTCCGTCGGAGGATCGCGACGGTATGACGACGGTCCTCGCTGAACTGGGGTTCGGCGGCGTCGACAGCCGTCCGAACTTCGCGGAGTCGATCACCGACGGCATCTTGGTGCCGAACGGTCGATGGCTCAGGTATCAGCAGAAGGCTTGGCCTGCGTTCTCGTCGTCGGGCAACGGAACGGCGACGGGTCAGGCTACGTTCCCGGTCGCGAACACCGACCTGTTCCTTGTTCGCACTCAGGTCATGTACTTCAAGACTCCCGCGTGGAGCCGAGCGTTCCATTCGACCGCGACGCCTTCGTGGCATCGGCACGTGCGTCTCTCGACCGAGATCACGATGCAGGAGTCGTTCCCGAACTTCTCCGGCGGCACGTCGTACGGCGAAGACGACGTCACCGTGGGGCTGATCTATGCCGGTGAATCTTCCGGCAAGGGCTTCGCGTGGGTGTATCAACGCCTGAGCGACGGCGCGACGACGCGCATCGCGCACGGCTACTTCACGGCGACGGGCAACGCTGGCACGTTCAACCAACTCGGCCCGGCCGTGACGGTCGCGGCGTTCACTGCGAGTTCGACTGAGACGCTCGAAGTCGAGATGCGTCTCGATGCGTCGGGGGGAATCATCACGCACACGTGCTCGTTCCGTGGAGTTGCCGTGGCCACCTTCACGCTGAACGCGGCGCTCTACAACGCCTACATGGGCACGTCGATCTCGACGAACCTTGTGAACAAAACGTTCTATCAGGGTGCGGTGGCCCGTTACCCGGGAGGGTTCGCGCAGGCCGCGTTTGACACATCCGTGGTCGTCAGTGGTCCAGGCGGCACGATCACGTCTCCGGACATCACGGGTTACAGCATTCGGCAGTACTCGTCGTCGAATCCTACGGGCATCCTGACGCCATACTTCGCGGCCGCATCGCGGCACATGCTCTTCGACAACGTCCGCCTGGTCGACCTCAACCCGGCACTCGTGACCCCTCCAGTCGATACGATGCCTGTGCTCGTGCCGTCGTTTGTAGCGGGGGCAGGCATCGCGGTCTCCTCTGAGGACGACGGCGGCTCGACGACGCTCAGCCTCGCTCCGGACTACTCGCAGCCGATCGAGGACCAGTACGGAGTGTCCGAGATCAAGTACGACAGCGGCCACACCTACACCCGAGCGGTGTACACCCGTCGTCGTCGGGCGTGGTCGCTGCACTGGGAAGCCCTCAGCCCGGCCGACAAGTCGACGCTCGAGACGCACGTGACCAACGTCAAGACTCGGTTCGCCGTGTTCAACTGGGTCGATCCCGAGACGAACGTCACCGAGCGTGTCCGCTTCCTATCGGACGTGCGGTTCGATCGCGTATCGTTCGCCGTGTGGCGTGCGTCTGCGGTTGTCGAGGAGGTGTTGACCTAATGCCCGATCCGATCAACTCCGCGCTGGTGAACGCGAAGAACGAGGCGCACTCGACGACTCCGTGGGTGTGGCTCTTCGACGTCGACCTCGACGGGACGAGCCTGCTCTCGGTAGCGGGTCACGACACGGCAGTGACCTACAACGGCCGCACCTACGCGGCGTTCCCGATCGCGGTGTCCGGCCTCGAGCGCAACTCGCTCGGGGACTTGCCCACACCGACGGTGACGGTGACGAACCTCTCGCGCGAGATCGCGTCCTACCTCGAGGCACAAGGCGTGCTCGACCGACGTGTGCGGATCTACCTGATCAACACCGTGACGGAGTCGGCGGTGCTTGAGTTCGGCGAGTGGCGCGTGCTCGACGCGGCCCTGTCGCTCGATGCGGCGTCGTTCCGGCTCGGCGTGTACCAACTCTTCGACGCACCGTTCCCGTCCCGTCGGCAGATGCGCGGACGATGCGACCACGTATACGGCGGTGTTGAATGCGGGTACGACCTCAATCTGACGAACCTGATATCGGCGTCGGCACCCAACTTCGACATCGCCTCTTGTGACTACACGCTCGACGGCGACAACGGCTGCATCAAGCACGGCCTGAACGAAGTCGCGCATGGACGACCGAAGAACCACCCGAAGCGGTTCGGCGGTCACATCGGCATTCCGAAGGGACCCGCCCGTGTCTGAACGTCTCGACCCTGCACTCTGGTCAGATCTCGTCGGCGTCGGCTACACCGAGGCCGGATGCTGGCACCTCGTGCGAGAGGTGTATCGCCGGATGGGCGTCGACCTGCCCGAGTCGGTCACGGCCTACTACACGGGCGCGGGTTGGACGAAGGTCCCGGCCGACAAGATCATCGCCGGCGACGTCATCGCGTGCGGCAAGGCCGGAATCCCGGCGCACCTCGCGATCTACCTCGGCGGCGACGAGGTGCTTCACGCGACGCGCGAAGGCGTCGAGAAGACCTCGCTCCAGGCACTGCTCCGAGCGGACTCAGTCGTATGGTTCGGTCGTCCGACGGCACCCGACGAGAACCTGACGTCGTTGCATTCGCGGGTGGTATGCGTCCGCGACATTCTCGGCAAGCCGTGGGAGCGCGAGTCGTTTGACGTTCCCGCGGGTATGGCGATTGAGCATGTCGCTCCCGATTGGGCCAACGCGGCGATCACATCCATCGGCGTCCGTCGCCGTTCGGAGTGGGGCAACGTCCGGCTCGGAGAGAAGGACGTCGTCGTATTCATCTGCGAGCCGGGCGACCCGGTGACGACATTCGTCGCGATCGCCTTGCAGATGATCGGGTTCGCGATCTCGATGGCATTGGCTCCGAAGCCCGGCAAGGAGCCCGAGGAAGGCAACCCGGGGTTCTCGCTCGACGGATATCAGAACACGGCCCGAGTCGGCATCGCGCAACCGCTCGTCTACGGCGAGCACCGCCAGGGCGGCAACATCATCTCGGCGTTCCAACGCACCGACGGCAACGGGCGAGCGGAACTGCACATGCTCGTCCTGCTCTCTCGTGGCCCGATCCAGTCGATCGGCGAGATCACGAGCGAAGTCAACGATGCGTCGGGCTCGGACATTCCCGACGGCGTCGAACTCGACGGCAACCCGATCTCGTCGTACCCGGTCAAGGTCTCGACCCGCCTGGGCACGTCGGATCAAGACGCCATCGCAGGCTTCGACGAAGTCGTCACCGCGATTCCATACAGCGTCGCTCTGAAGCAGAACACGGCGTTCATCGCTGAGACGTCCGATCAGGTCGACGCCTTCGAGGTGGTCTTCCGATACCCGGCGGGTCTGTATCAGCAGTCGACGACGGTGGCCGCGACGACGGTCGTGCACACGATCCGATACCGCCTGAAGGGCTCGACGACGTGGACGGGTCCGCTCACGCAGACGGACACCTTCGGTCGCCGGAATCAGGTGACGACACTCCGGCGGGTTGAGAACCTCACGCGCGGCATCTACGAGATTGAGATCACGCGCACGACCGCCGAGTCGGACACGACGAGCTCCGAACTCGCCGACATCAACGAGATCACAGCGCAGCGCATCGCGTACACGGGCAAGGCCGTGATGGCCCTCAAGGCGTTGGGCTCGGAGAACGTCGGCGGCGGTGTGCCGACCCTGACGGCTCGCGTCAAGGGCCGTAAGGTTTGGGTGTGGGACGGCGTCTCGACGACGACACCCTTCTTCAATCTGCAGTGGACCGACAATCCCGCGTGGATCGTCACGGACATCCTGACGAACAAGGAGCACGGGCTCGGACGCAACGGTCAGATCACTTGGGACAACATCGACCTTCAATCCTTCAAGGACTGGGCCGACTACTGCGACGAGGTGCCCGAGGTCGGATCCGGCAAGCGTGCGACGTGCGACATCCTGATCGACTCGACGGAGTCGGGTTGGTCGCTCGTCACGGACATCGCAGCGGGTGCCTTCGGCCGCCTGATCATGGTCGGGTCGAAGATCAAGGCGGTGCCGGACAAGGCGACGACCGTCTCTGCGGTCTTCTCGATGGGCAACGTGCGCGACCTCGAGGTGGGCTACGCGGGGAACCGCTCGAGGCCGAACGCGGTCGAGGTCCAGTACACGAACGAGGAGACCAACTACGAGGCCGAGACGGCTCTTCAGGTGGAGACGTCCGCGCTCGCGGCAGGCGAGGCCGTCCGCAAGGAATCCGTCAGGGCTCGCGGCATCACCCGTCCGATCCAAGCGCATCGCCTGGCGAAGCGTCGGTTGCTTGAGGCACAGAACCAACTGCGCTCGGTGACCTTCACGACGGGCATCGAGGCCGCGCACTTGGCTCCGATGGACGTCTTCCGGTTGCAGCACGACGCGACTGGGAAGGGCTACGGCGGCCGGATCCTCGCGGCAACGTCGACGACGATCAAGGTGGACGCGACGATCCCGTCCGTGTCCGGCTCGACGGTCGTCTTCCGCACCGTGGCCAACGGTCAGGACGTCGTTATCACGGGCGTGCCAACAGCAACCGACGGTGCGACGCAGTCGACCTTGACGTTCGGCTCGGCATTCTCGACGACACCCGTCGCCGGTGATCCGTTCGCGATGGGTGCGGACACGACGGGTTGGCCGCGGCTGTTCCGCATTCAGTCGATCACGATGGAGCCTGACCTCCGTCGTCGGATCCAAGCGATCGAGTACTCCGCGGCGGTCTACAACGACACGCCCGACGAGATCGAGTCGTTCACGGATGTGATGCCGGATCCGCGGCATATTCCGGATCGGCCGACCCAACTGCGCATCACCGAAGATCTCCTGCCGTCGGACTGCTCGTGCGCTCGCGTGCGGGTGGACTGGGCACTTGAGACGGCATGGCAACGTGCTGACGTGTGGTATCGGGTTGCGTCCGGCGGCGAGGCGTGGACCTACCGCGGCCGCTTTGAGGAGGCAGCCGAACTCGACGTCGAACCGAATCAGACGTACGAGTTCTCCGTCGCCCCCGTGAACAGCCACGGCGGCCGCAGGAGCCCTTCGGACGGCACGCGAGCCTTCTACTACCCGCGAGGCAACCGAACG
>Ga0208546_1000506_pt1 | contig 14281 bp, 19 predicted proteins | sample DEB19_08_DNA_4_FD_184528 | JGI IMG/M metagenome (GOLD analysis project Ga0208546, IMG submission 184528) | Aqueous microbial communities from the Delaware River and Bay under freshwater to marine salinity gradient to study organic matter... | ecosystem: Environmental > Aquatic > Marine > Coastal...
CAATAGGTCGTAATCTTAGTGCCTACCGGGAATCCGGCCCCTAAATCTTCATTTAAAGTTATGCTTACAATCTTAAAGTTAGCCACCTGTTATAGCGTTACTTCTGTTCCCGTTTCTTATTACCGCAATCAAATCACGCCCACTGCCTCTTAGTTCTCCGTAAACCTCCATCCTCATGTCGTTATCTACACGGCTTGATCTATTTGAACCAACTTGTCTCAAAAGACCTTTTGTTATTGATAACCCTGCTGTTATACCGGCTATGATAAGTCCAATAGCCCCAACTCCTAATTGAGCAAACACTTTAGCCTTCCCCTCTGCTATATAAGCAACTATTCTTTTTTGTGCCTCATCAAGTATTGTGCTACTTACAATCCTAATTGCATCGCCCAACTCAAACTCTCTAGCTATAACCCTAGCCAATGAATCACCGATAACATCTGCTGATTGCGCGTATTGTAATCTTGAGTCTATTATGAGTTTGTTGTTTTCTAATTGCTTTTCATTCAAAACTTTAATTTGTTTAACTAGATTAGCAGCACTTTTGGCCATAGCAGAAAATGGATCAAGTGTCTTCATAGTGCCTCTGTCCATTTGTTCAAGACCGGGCCGTGTATATGGATTTTGTTGTCTTTCAAGTGTAGCTATCCTAGCTCCTCTTTGTAATTCAGAACGTTCGTAGGCTAACTTTAACTCTTTTTCTAGTTCCTTGTTCTTCTCTAATTGTAAGGCAAGCGCATCTCCTTCTGCCTTTAATTGGTCTTTTACCCTCTGCTGTACTAAATCATAATAAGCCTTCTTTGTTTCAGCCGCTAGTTTTACCCCTGAAATTTGCTGGTCAATTACTTTATTTACTGCCTCTATATCATCACCATAATTTACTAAGTAGAATATTGCCTTTTCGTTAATCCATTCATCCCTCGCTTTAGCCGAATCCTCCACTTGCTTCTCATAGCGTTCTATTTGTTTTATGGCATCATCAAGAGCTTTATTAGAGAAAAAGGCATTAAAAGCCATCTCTGAATCATACGCCCATACTCTTAGGAACTTTGATAATGAATCTAATTCTTGGCTTAGAAATCCATTGCTTTCTCTGAAAGATAATATGAGAGCATCCCAAGCGGTTCCAACCTTAGTGATTGAGGTGGCAAGGTTTTGCTCCATTGCCCTAGCCATTGCATCAGTAGCCCCAACTGCATTATTATAAGCCTCAGTAAGTTCGTCTATTCTTGGCTTGTACTTAGATAGTACCAATAAAGCTGTCTGTGCGTATAGTCCTACTTCGTCATTAGCTCCAGCAAGAGTTAGTCCTGATTGCGCTAACTCGTCTAATCTCTGTTGTAATGGCTTACCCGTGTCGGTAAGCATCGTGAATATTCTTCTTAAAGAAGTACCAGCCTGCGTACCTTTAATACCTGCATCAGCAAGTACACTCATCATGGCCGCAGTTTCCTCTAAAGAAACATTTACAGCAGCCGCAACCGGAGAAACGTATTTGATGCCATCAGCGAAAGAATCAAGCGTAAGGGCTGAGTTATTAAGGGCAGCAGCCATCACATCGGTAACCCTCCCCATCTGGGAAGCATCAAGGCCAAACGCCCTTAGTGTCGATCCTGCGATCTCAGCACTCCTAGCCAGTCCTTCACCTGTCGCTGTGGCTAAGTCAACCGTTGCTTTAGTAGATTGAAGAATCTCCCTAGTGGAAAATCCTAACCGTCCAAACTCTAACTGAAGGTCGGCTATCTCTTTAGCGGTGTATTGAGTGGATGATCCTAGTCTTAATGCTGACTTTTCAAGTCTGTCAAAATCAGCACCGGTAGCACCTGTAATAACTCCTACCTGAGTGATGGTTTTATCAAATTCAGCAAGCGTCTTTACGGAACTCTGAATAGCCCCGATAACCTGGTAAGCACCAAAGGTTCCTATTAACTGATTCTGAAGTCTCTTTAGTCCAGCCTCAAACCCGCCTAATTTCTTGTTTGTTGTGGCAAGTTCATTAAGCATTTGGGCCATGTTGGCCGTTATCTGAACTACTACGCTATGTACTGCTCTTGCCACGTTTGTTGAATTTAGCCTCTACTTCTTCGGGGGTCATTTTCTTCAACACAGGGTCTTTGTCGAAACTTAACTTAATCAGGTCTTGTGGCTTAACTTTCTGCTTCGAGTTTAAATTCACAAGCGTAGCCCATAATTGTCTAGTCCTATCCCAATCCCTGTTATGTTCCCTTAGTTCTTTGTCTGTCTTAACCTTTAGTCTCATCAGATACAACCCCCATTCGTACCATGACAAGTCCCAAAACTGTTGAGGAGATAAATCCAACTCGGATACTGCTGTCACCAGCATATCCTCTATCGTTACTTCTGCCCCGTCTCCTCCTTCGGGGCTACCGAGTTTTTTGGAAGTTGCAGTGATTCATTAAATATCTCTACTGCTTTTTCTTCTCCAATTATCTCGATAAACTCTGATACTTCTTCAAGGGTAAGTTTCTTACCTGTCTTTTTAAAATCCTCATAGGCTTGTGCCCCTGCGTAGAAGTATTGAAGAAGGGCCGTTGTTTGTTGGCCCTCCTCCCCCATCCTTTTAATCAGGCCAAATACACTTGTCTTAAATTCGTTTTCGATAATATGACCAGCATACATACCGAATTTGAACCCAAAGCCTTCAAACTCGTAAAGACCTCTCGCCAGAAACAAATTCATAACTTATGTAATTGAATAGCCCCACTCACCATCACCTGTAAACGTACCTGAGAAAGTCGAACCGGCATTCAAAGGCCCAGTCCATTCAATCTGATTCAGGTAAGCATAACCAGTAATAGTTAACGAATCGCTTCCATCATACGTCATCTTAACCCAAACCTTCGTGCGGTTTTTGTTAACGCCAACTAAGTCCTGAAATCCATAGGTAGAAGATGGGTTGAACAGCCCCTCAAAGCTGATCTCCCACTGCTGACCCCCCGGAAGAACTTGTCTAGCACCGGAACTGTCCTTACACGTTACGTCAATCTCCTGATTCTGATTGGTGAATGTCGCATTCGTAAGGCATCCGATAAGCTGGCCTTCAACGTAGATTCCTACATCATTTCCATTTACTACTGCCATTTTTCTTTAGGTTTAAATAAATTAGTTTTTACTTTCTTCTTGGGTGGGTATTCACCCTCATAACCTTCGGCATATCCACCCATTTTAAGCTCCCACTCCAAGTCTTTATCACATAGAATGATTTGCCCAATAGGATATTTACGACCGAATCTGTTTACCCAACTCTTTGAAAGAACTACCTTACGCATAGCTGCAATCAAAAGTTGAAACTCTGACATACAAACCACCATAGGTTTCAACATAGTCATCCCTGCTGTCCATGAAGTTTATACGTCCAAATACTACGCTATTGTAGGTTCCTTTAACTCCATCGAGTGCATCTACAACTGCATCATCTATGTCGCTAACATCTTCGTAATTAGGTGCGTAACTACTCACTGTAAATGAAGCCGTAAACCCACCGCCCTTACATTCCCGCACTCTCGAAGTCATCCGCACTACTGAGTAAGGGAAAACTTCTACCTGTGGCGCGATAACAGGATATACCTTGTACTTTGTCAAACGCGAGTTCTGACCTACTAGCGTTCTGAAAGTCGAATCATTGTTAAGGATATAGGTAACCCCTGCCATCATGGAATCCACAATTTCTTTTTATTCAATGTCCGTCTCATAACATCTCTCAACTTAGTTGAGAAGATGTCATCAAACTTCTGAAATAACTTATCTTTCGTAGCCTCAAAAGCTGGCCTCATAAAAGGCTTCGGTGGTTGATTTGTCGGGTGCGCTCCGGCCATCCTTGCATACCATCCACCCGCAGGACGATTCACTACACCTAGTTCTACTAAGTGTCCATGAAATCCTTTATACCCCGCTTTCACTCTTGGTCTTACGTGTACCGTACCGATCTCGGTAGCTTTAGAGATAGGAATCTTCACTGCTCCAATGGAGTTAACAAGATTCTTAGTCTTACCTTTAGGGGCCAGACTCTTAGCTGCATCTACAAGCGGTTTAGCCGCCTCTACGTTAGCCGCACCGATAACTCTATGGTTTATCTGAATAGGAAGCTGCTTCAGGAAGTCATTCAACTCCCTAATTCCTGTAACCGCAACTTGTCCTTTTACGACCATGTTATACCTGGTAATATGTTTGTTACTACGTCCAAATATCTGTGTCTGCTTTCGCCCTCGTCAAAGTGTAATATCTCATACACTTGTCCGTATTCGTCTGCAATTCTCATCTCAGCCTTCAGATCATCCCGGTATCTGATCGTCCAAACCGTCATGTACATCATCTGCACCTTATCAGCCAAAACAACCTCTTTCCCTCTCAAACTCTCCTTCCGTGCCCACACATTAGGGTTATTATCAATCTCCTCCCAGCCGTCTAAGTAGTCCTCGTTGTTAGAACCATCGGATATGTCTCTTTGAAGGATAGTTATCCTCCTATCCATCGCACCGATGCGATCTAGCTTCTGTATCCTGTTCTTGGTGTTTAGTAACGCCATCCTAAGTGAACGCTTTGATCTAAAACATAAGGATTCATCAACACCTCAGCACCGAAAGGAATCGCTAACGCACCCGTAGGGCTTCCGCTAACAATCACATTCTGTCTGTTCTCGTAGAAGTGCGCTATTAACAGTAACATCGCCTGCCTCAATGGGGCGGGGACGTTCGTAGAAGCATCCCCATATCCAGCGTTATAAGTAATCACAACCGCATTAGGCTTATCGTAAGTCTCAGGCCAGTAATCTTCAGGAACTATTCTAGCGATGTCGCTATCAACATCTTCCCAAAAATCAGTGAAAGAAGTCAACACATCACTAGCGTTATAGTATTGAACCGTAACCCCTGTCTGTACAGGGCCGTTTAATAGGTAAATCTGGCTCTCTAAAGGAAAGTAGTCCATCTTCATGACCCTAGTCTGAGTGATTAGACTCCGGTTGGTGTGTTTCTCAACGGTCTCCCTTGCGGCCTGTATCAATACAGTTATATACGAGTTCTCATCATCGTGATCTACACGAAGATGGCTCTTAGCCTCCGACAATGAAATCGGCTCAATCGAAGGGGCTACTGATACTTTACTGTAAATTACCATATTCTATTTCCTGTCTTTTCTTACGCTTAATCAAAGCAAAAAGAGCACTCTTTTCTTCCTCACTCAGTCCTTCAAGGGCTTTATCAAGCTCGTAAGCCATCCCCAGTTCCTTGTTGAATTTCCAAATGTTATCCTCTCCTTTTATGTCTATCGCCAACGGTTTGTCTGTTGGTATAGCCCTGTGCCCTATTCCTTGTGTCATAAGAAAATATGTTGAGTTGTTATCAAGTCCTCTGTTTATTCCGTCTTTCCATAATCTGTATCTAGGCTTACCAACGATAACTCCTATCCCCGATCTATGAAAGCCTTCAGCCGCATCGACCTGAAAGAACCCTATATCTCCTTTAGCGGTTGTCCTGCCAGGTGAAATAATGTCATCCAAAGCCTCAACTTCAACACCGTAACAATATTTCTCAATAACAGATCGCTTTATAACCCTCCCCAACCCGTAGGTGGTGTCTGACTTCAACCTCCTGCACTCTCCTCCGTCTGAGTTTATAATCAGCACATCCTTCACTCCGAAGAAATCCCATCCCTTGTTAAAGTAGGGTTCATACAAATCAATCAATTCATTTTTAAGAACGTCATCGGAACCAATCTCTATCAGATAGTCCCAGTTGAGATTCATGGCCTCATTAAGACCATGATTCTTTTTCTCTCCCAATGGATCATTCTTATACATCGTGTAGTGGATACCGTACTTCTTACATAGCGGTATCATACTTTCTTCCGAAATCACACAAAATGCTTCTATGGGGCGAAGGCTGTTTTTACGCAGCCTTCTTATACCCATAAAACATATCTCCGTAATCTCAGGGCGTTTCCACGCTGCTAAGAAGATCAGAAGCATTAGGTCAATTCAAAATACTTGATGGCAGTATTGTCCATTACAAATGAATCAGTACGTGCCAATCCAAAGAACGCCACTTGATCGTACTCTGCATAACGCTCAGACAAACGGCTTAATGCAAAGCTGTTTACCATGCGGATGCAGAACTTATCCCAGTCTCCGTAAGCAATGATCTTATTTCCAGTAGCAAGGGTCGATGCCATTGCGTTGTTCAGGAAGTAAGGTTTGCCAAGAATCGTAGAAGGAGCACCATCACGGAATGAAGGAACCCACAACTGAGAGTTATAGTTAGTACCGATCGTCAGCTTCTTGATCGCATTCAAGATCAGTTGGTGCATAGCCCAACCAGTCTTAGGCATATTCTGGTATGCCTGATCCAGAGTATCCTGGAAGCCAATCAATTCAGTGGAGGTAAATGCCGTAGCACTTGCACTAACTGAACCTTGAGTTGCACCAGTGATGTAACCCTGAGGCTGGCTAGAACCAGTTCCGGTGGTGTAGTAACTGTTAGAAATACGTGCTACACGGTTTGCCAACTGCTCACCCAAATATGCTTCAAGATTAACTCCGTTGTCCTGTAACAATTCAGAAGAAACCTTAACCATCTTAGATGACATCTTGTAAGCGTTCAGGTTATAAACCGAGAACGTAAGGTCAGCAGAAGATGAACTCAGGTCGGAGTTTTCACCAATCAACTCACCAGTGTTAGATGTGTCATCGTTAATCGGGAAAGGGATCACGTTACCGGTATCGGTATTCAGGATGTTTGCCCAATTCATCACAGCAGAAATGTATTTCATTTTCTCAATGATGAATCCAGAGAAACCTTCAGGTACGGTGTAACCACCAGCACTAGGAGTACCAATGCTCTGAGCACGGCTTTCCTTGTACTGATTCAATACACGTACTTCTTCAGCATTCAGGTTCTCCTTGCCATAGCGAAGGAATTTCTCAAACACTTTGGAATCACGTACTTCGGTGTCAACAATCTGACGCTCTGCATCGCTCAAAGAAGAATAACCAACTTTGTTAGCCTTGTCTAAAGCGGCTCTGCGCTCTGACTTAGAGGCTGCCTCGTTGTACTTCTTCTCCTTGTTGCCTTCACTTTCATGCTTAATGCCTGCCTGTGCTTCTTCCTTCAGCTTCAATTCCTCCATCCGCTTTTCAATCTTGATCTGATTCTCGATTTGCACGAGTTCATCATCCCAAGCATCGAACTGACGGGTCTCATCTGCCGTAGCCAAACCATCCTTACGCTCACTGACAAGCCGGTAAGCGTCAACCATTTGGCTATGAATTTTGCCTGACTTATCGTACAGGTCTTTCAATTTTTGATTCATAGTTTTACTCTTTTCGTTAAAAGTTTAAGTTTAATTAAATCGGCTGTCAGTTGCCTTTCTTTCGGTTTTGTAGCATCGAAAGATCGTGCGCCAACGGTAGCATCCGGGTATGCCGGAGTAGTCACTGGCGATACATCGTATAGTCTCTTTACTTTCTTAATAGTCCGAACAGATGGCACTTTCTCGTTATGTTGCCATTCCTGCTCCTTTACTGTGAAAGCAAAAGAACTCTCATGTATAATTCCGTCCTTAATCAAATTCCGCAAATCCTTAGCAAAGGAAGTGTCCGGTAATTTGACTGTATATTTTAATCCGCGCTCGTCCTGACTTAATGTAACGTTCACTCCGTTACGCCCAAGCACGTAGTTCATGTCATGATTAAATAAAGCAACTGCGTCATCTTTAAGCACATCATCGAAAGCCCCCGGTGCAATCCTCTCATGCCATCCACCGAAATCAACGCTATCCTTATTAAAAACAGCCGCATATCCTTCAATTACGTTTTCATCATCTGCGCGAAAAGAAACCGGCTCAGTGAAGAACCGTCTCTCAGCGTCTTGTATGTTTTTGATGTAGTCTTTCATTTTAGTCATTCAAGATTGTTATGTTAAACACCTCGCTACCAGCCCCGCCTTTGTACCTTATATTGATACCCCGTCTAATAGGTAACAAAAGTTTATTATCTTCCGTCATTACCGAATAATCCTTCTATAATTAATTGAGGATCAATGCCCTCTTTTACTTGCTTCTCTACTCTTTTCTTAATGTTCCTAGCGGTTTCGCTTGACTTCGTTTTGTAAAGTTCACTCTGAAGTCTGATCGGAACCGTAGCCCCCTGAATCATCAGGTCATCACCAAATGGATCAGCCGGGTCGTTGTTAAGTTTCCGAATCTCATTAGGCTTCTTAATTCCGTTCTGTATGTAGGTAGCGTACAGTTTCGCTCTAGTCTCACTGTCGGCTCTCAGGTATGCGTCCATGTTAATTTCCGCATACAAGTCTCTTTCTCCGTTTAACTGGAATGACTTAATCGTGTACTCATTCTCGATCTTAGCCGCAATCGGGGCCATCGTGTCCTGTAAGAACTCAATAGCCATAGATTCTACGTTATTGTACTTAACCTTAGAATCACCCAACTTCTGTGTAGGTACTCCGAACCAACGGGCCACGTTAGCAACCGAGAAATCGTTAGTAGTCACCCACTCTGCATCTGCCGGGGGTACAGAAATCTCCTTGTACTCCCATCCGTAAGGCATCGCCACCTCACCGCCTTGCAACTTAGCTGCTTGGAAACTTTCTTTCGTCTCCTGTCTCTGTGCCGGGGTTACCCCAGGATGTTTAGGTATTAAAAGTCCTGCCGGTTTTCCACCTCTTCCGAAGAATGAATCTCCGTACTCCCTTACGTCCATCATAAGAGATGCATCCTCCCTCATGTACCCAATAACCGACTTTCCTATAATCCCGTTGCCCATATTAGGCACGTGGATCATGTCATCCGAAGAAACTAAACCTTCTTTGCCTTTGATCTTGTAAACAAGAAGATTATGCCCCTCTACAACCTCTACATCCTCGTGGTTTAAGAAATCGTACTGGTAAACTCTGCCTATTCCGTTCCTCCGGATGTACGCGAAGTGATTGCCCTGAAGGTCGTACTGCTTGATAGCCGCCTCCATGTAAGCGGTCTTATTCATCTTAGGGTTAGGCTTTCTGGAAAGCAATTCAGCGACCGGGTGGTCTGAAACCTCCACTCTACCCTGCTCGGTTTTACGGTAAACTTTAAACGGACTGGCTGAAATAATCCCCGCTTTGATGGCTACTGCCCGGTAAACGGCACTAAGCGTTAAGGCTCCCTCAATAGAAATAGAACGCCCTGAACGGGAAACATTTCCGCCTAAAATCTGATCTAATGCCCAACCGGAAATAATCTGCTTCGGGTTTTCAAGATTGACACCCCTTTGTTCAGTATTCCAAATATTTCTTTTAAACCAGGCTTGGAGTTTACCATCCATGCCGTAATTTTACGTATCTTTATTCCCAAATTGGGAAACTTGGTTGAAAATGGGAAAATCTCTTTTTGAGTTTTTTGAGGAAAAGTTCAGAGACAATTTAAGAGGGGCTACGCCACCGGAAGCATTTGAGAAAACAATAGAAGAAATAGGCTTCCAGCCATATTCTAGCTATAAGTCCTTCGCTTCAGTCAGGACAAAAAAAAGGAGGGCCATCGCCCTCCGAAACAGGTAACCACTCCTGTATCCATGAAAAAGTAAGCAAATCTATAAAATTATCTTGTCTTTCCAAGTCTGATACCAGAAATAGAAACTAACGGCACTCATCTCCAAGTACCTAGCATCCCTTCCTGTTAATTCGCCTTTGATCTTTAAAAATCCACTCTCCTGCACCCATTTCCAGCAATACTTAATATACCTGTCTAGTCCTTCCGGTTTGTAATGAAGGCTAAACCCAACCTTCGGTCTGTCTATGAACTGATTTGAAAATCCTAGCTTCCTGAGCATATTCTTCAGGATTGTCTTATTGCCTCTTTTACGGTGCTCTGATTCAGGGATTGAAAGTGCTGCCTCTACTAGCCTATGGTCTAGGAAAGGTGCTCTTACCTCTAAACTGTGGCACATGGAAGCAAAGTCTAGGGTTTTGTTTAGGTCGTATTGAACATATCGTTCTAACTCAAGGCTTCTTCCAGACGCAGATGGGAAGAATGGCATAAAGTCAGAATTTGTGCCTAGTGAAGCCCTGAATAAATGTGATAATTGTTTAGGTGTAACCGCATCACTTGTCCTATCATACCCAAAGAACAACTCATCGGCCCCGTTAGCGGTAATCGCCACTCTCCCGAACTTACTCACCTCGCTTGCGGTAATGTAAGGGATTAAAGCCGCCATACAAGGTTCCCCTGATTGCTTGGAGAAATCGGTCAGGCAATGTTCCACATGGAACGTCTGTGGACTTAGTACATTTAGACTGATCGAGTATTTATCGGCTACTTCCTGAGCGTACTGTATTTCAGGGCTGTCAAGGTGAACCGCTAGTCCTCCTTTAAACCTTGAGGCTACAATGGAAGAATCTACCCCTCCTGAGAGAAAGATATGAACCGGAACGTCCGATACTTTTACTTTGTCAATAGCGTCCACTACAAGTTCTTCAATATTCTCGTTTCTAGGTTTAGGGGTGTAGTAACGGACTATTTCTATTGTGTCTTTATTAATATCGTAAGTAAGCCGATCGCTAGCGCAAAGTTTCTTAATGCCTTTGAATAGGTGATTATCACCCATAGTCCCCCCTAGCAACCAATAGCTTTGAAGTGCTTCTCTGTCTAACTCCCACTTCTCTTGTAGATGGAATAATCCTGCCGGACTGCTTGCTACCGCGAACTTCTTGTCTTTGTGGTAGTAGTAAAGGGGCTTCTGGCCAAATCGGTCAACGAAACAATGTATCTTCTGCTCTAATGAATCGTAAAGCCCTATGGCAAACATTCCGTTCACATCATCTATTGCACTTAATCCTTTTTTGTTGAAGTGCTGAAATAAAGCATCAGTATCAGAATTAGTATTATAGAAATCACGGTAGTCATACCAGCACCCGTTAAAGGTCATCATGTAACGATCATTCTGCAATGGTTGTTCACAATGGCCTATGATTGAAAGGAGATTATGACCAAACTGAATGTTGCCCTTCTTGACAACTTTCGTCAAGTCAGGGCCACGTTTCTTTTGTACTTCTAAGATTGGTAAAATATCGCAATTAACTGCGATGGCTATTCCACACATAAGAATCTATTGATCTCTTTCCTGTTTCTCTCCGTTTTGGTCTTTATATTCATTGACCTCTTATAAGCCTGTGGGCTGTTCATAACAGGCCACTTTCCTTTATAAGCTAGTATCTCCGGGTCTCTGTGGAGATAGACTTTTAAATTATTATTATTCACCTGAAAGAACCCTCTGTCATCTAAATGTTTGTCTACGCTTGAATCAAACACCTTCCCTCTTATCGCTCTAATACATTCAGCCGAATAAAACCTTCCACTTCCGATAGGGAAGTCTGTGTTTCTGTTTATGTACTCACATCTGATTAATTCCTGATCGTCCCAAGTGTACCAGGATGTAAGCCCTATGAAATGATACCCTTCGCTTAGTTTCTGATAGGCGATCTTTAAATATTCGTTTGAGATAAAGTCATCAGACCCCAAGATAATAAAAGGGTCTGCATTCATCTTGCCCGCTACGTTCACTCCGGCCTGCCACTTCGCTCCTAGTGGTTTGTTTGGATAAATAATTACCGTTACTCCTAGATTCTTAAATTCTTCTGCTTCATCTGGTTTAGAACACACCAAAACCACTTTAAGATTCATAGAAAGAAGTTGCTTCACGTTCATCGTGGTAACCTTAACCCTTTCGTGTGTGGCCATAATCACCACTGGATTAAAACACTTGCCACAGCAATCTCCGCTATCGTCTTTGGAGCAAATCATATAGCATAACTTTGTGTTTCTACTCTGCCCATACCGTCCATTCTTAGATCAATAGCCTTAGCGTTTACAAGTGCGGCCACACCGTCTATCTTGAACATACTCTTACTCTTATCGGGCATGATCTGTCCTACCGGGTCTTTCTTCAAAACTACGTTACCCATCATCCACCTAGCTACTGGATTGTTGAAGTGTTCTAACTGGAAATTGCAAATCTCTTTCTCTAAAGCCTTTGTTGATAGACTGACGTTAGCCATGCTCTGTGTAAATGGGTACAACCCGGTTATAAATTCTTCGTTTTCACTTGTCCCGAAAACTGTACCTAATTCCTGAACTACCCCGTGATACGCTAACCTTTGGTCGAAAGCGATTGCCTGTATGTTGTACATCTTTGGGAGTTCACAAATGTCGTAAATAATTTTCTTATGATCTATAACATTTTCAAAAACCCCTTCTGTAACCGTGATATACCCATCCTCAACCCACTGTGTATAGTCGAAATCCTCCGTCTTAACCCTGCTCTTAGGTATCCAAAACCACCACAAAACTGGGCTAATTATCCTACCTCCGACTTCCCTGAATTTAGGAAAATACAAAGCGAAGGCGTTTAAGTCAATACCTGTACTCAAATCCAATCCCCCGTAGCATGGCATCCCGATAAGTTCTTCTTTTCGGATTCCGTAGGTGTTTTTAGACCAAATCTCATCCTGAATCCACACCGTAGGCGCATCCACCCACAAATTCAGGTTCTTGGTCTTAAAGTCTACCTCCTTCGTGGCACCTTCGTTCTTAGCTTTTACCAATCTGGTTTTAAGGTAATCAGGAAAAACAGAAACACCTAAATTAGGGTTGCTTTTCTGCCACATGGCTTCATCATCCCACCGATCTCCTTCGTCCAATTCGTAGATAAAAGCAAGGTGCGAATCGTCCACCGTCTTACCCGAAAGCATCTCAATACTCGACCTCCTTAATTTTGCATAACACGGCCCGGTTTTATCGAATCCTGCGGTAGTCACTACGAGTAAAAGAGGCTCAGGTCGTGCCCCCTGTCCTGATTCTATTACGTTCAAAAGAGCATCGTCTTTAGCCTCGTGGTACTCATCCACAACCCCTAGACTTGGGTTAAACCCGTCCTGTGTCTGTGGGTTCTTACTCATGGCTTTAACCGCACCATCCCTTTCGTGGTGGTAGATTCCTATTACGTTCCTTCCGTAGATAGAAATCTTTACGGTTTCATCCTCAATCCAATCATGGAAGTCGGGCGATTGCTGAAGTATCCTTCCAGCACTATTAACGCAAATTTTAGCCTGATCTTCGTTATTAGCCCCAACAAGTATCTGTGGTGTGTTCTCCCTGTCCGCGAAAAGATGGTAAAGCAAAATAGCCGCAGCGAAGGCTGTTTTTCCATTCTTCCTAGCAATCTGAATATAAACGCTCCTGATCCTTCTTTTGCCGTCTTTCTGCCATCCAAATATCTGCATGACAATGAACTTCTGCCAATCTTCAAGAATTAGCTTCTTACCCCTCCAGCTGCCCTCCCAATGCCTTAATTTCCGTTCAATGAAGTTAACGGCCCTGTTAGCCTGTTTTTCATCAAAAACTATATCGGTTCTTTTAAGGTCTGAAAGGAACTTGTGTGCCGCTAGGTGTATCCACTTGCAGGCTAATACCTTACCGGAAATAACATCATTGGCGTACTTCTCAGGAACGGTCATTTAATCATCAAATGAATTATATCACTGGCTTTTGAATTTGGCTTATCCCTGTATGTAAAAGTAAATACAAGGTTTTCGTTAAATGGTTTCTTTTTCCAAATCCTATCCATACCCCAATCAAATGGTTCATACCCTGTTCTTTTCAGGCTTTTTATCAATTCAATGTAAAAGTGTTCTGACATATTTTAATCCAAATCGCTTACAAAACTCTTTTTCTCCTTCTTCTTCATGCCACCGAATATCTTAGCCCTATCCCCAGGATTTAGCCCAAATTTGGGTGAGTGTTTTAGTATCTTGTCGTACTGTTGCTGCATAACATTGTATTCAGGGATTACTTGCTTAAAAGTGCCGTTTTTGCCATCAAATTCACCCGTAATACCATTATCCCTGCAATACGTGGCCGCAATATCAAAAAGATCAAAACTATTGGCAAGCATACTCAATTCGTACTCGTCAATATTCAGCATTATCCCGTTATCCTGTATGTGTTTCCTAATCTGGAAGAATATCCGCCTGCCCCTCGCTGACAGATAATCTAACGGCTGGCATGGTTTACCCATTAATAATTCCCATTTGTGGAAACAAAGGTAACAAAATACTTTATAACACCTATAATTACCTCGATTCCCAATCTGGGAATACACATCAATTACCAAATAACCCCAAACATCTCAAAAAACATTGTCTATACGCTTTATAAAAAGGCCTTTTTTAAGCAAATAGAGGGGCTTTTTAAAAAATATCGCGAAAATTAGTTGAGA
>Ga0208546_1000507_pt1 | contig 14252 bp, 12 predicted proteins | sample DEB19_08_DNA_4_FD_184528 | JGI IMG/M metagenome (GOLD analysis project Ga0208546, IMG submission 184528) | Aqueous microbial communities from the Delaware River and Bay under freshwater to marine salinity gradient to study organic matter... | ecosystem: Environmental > Aquatic > Marine > Coastal...
CGGAGTCTGTCCTACTTTTACGCCAGCAGCTTCAAGCGCTTCTTTCTTTGCCGCAGCAGTTCCGGATGAACCTGAGACGATGGCACCAGCATGGCCCATGGTCTTACCTTCTGGCGCGGTAAATCCTGCAACATAACCTACGACTGGTTTCGTCACATACTCTTTAATAAATGCGGCTGCGCGCTCTTCGGCATCGCCACCAATTTCACCAATCATGACAATCGCTTCAGTCTCTGGATCATCTTGGAAAGCTTTTAAGCAATCAATATGTGTCGTGCCGATGATGGGATCGCCACCAATTCCAACCGCAGTACTAAAACCGAAATCGCGAAGTTCAAACATCATTTGATACGTCAACGTTCCAGATTTTGAAACTAAACCAATCTTTCCTTGACCAGTGATATCTGCCGGAATAATTCCAACATTTGATTGACCAGGGCTAATGAGACCTGGGCAATTTGGTCCAATGAGTCGAGTCGTTCCGCTTGATTGCGCATAAGCAAAGAAAGCTGCAGTGTCATGAACGGGGATGCCTTCTGTAATCACCACAACGAGAGGCATTTTTGCATCGATTGCATCAATTACCGCTGCCTTTGCGAATTTCGGAGGAACGAAAACCACCGAGGTATTCGCACCAGTTGCCGCAACTGCTTCACTGACTGAATTGAAAACTGGAAGTGAATGGCCATCAATCTCAACCGTCTGGCCACCTTTTCCTGGCGTTACACCGCCGACAACTTTTGTGCCAGAAGCCAACATTCTTTTAGTGTGCTTAGTTCCTTCGGAGCCAGTCATACCTTGAACGATGACTTTGCTCTGCGCGTTTAAGAAAATTGCCATTATTTCGCCGCCAATTCTGCAGCGCGACGGGCTGCTCCATCCATCGTGTCGAGTTGTTGTACAAGTGGGTGTGCTGCTTCATTCAAAATTCTTCGCCCTTCGGCAACGTTATTACCATCTAGTCGTACGACAATTGGTTTCGTTGCTTTTGGTCCAAGTATTTCGAGCGCTTGCACAATTCCGTTAGCGACCGCATCACATGCAGTGATTCCACCGAAGACATTGACGAAAACGCTCTTAACATCTTTATCTCCCAAAATAATTGAGAGTCCATCCGCCATTACTTGTGCCGATGCGCCACCACCAATATCGAGGAAGTTTGCTGGTTTTACTCCGCCAAATTTCTCGCCTGCATACGCCACGACATCGAGCGTGCTCATCACTAAGCCCGCACCGTTTCCGATGATTCCAACCTCACCAGTGAGTTTGACGTAGTTGAGATTTTTCTCTTTGGCAGCTTTCTCGAGTGGATCTGCTGCTGCGTGATCAACTAAAGCTAGATGAGATTCATGACGAAATTCAGCGTTGTCATCGAGTGTGACTTTGCCGTCGAGCGCAATGATTCTGCCATCAGAAGTTTTTACCAATGGATTCACTTCAACCAATGTGGCATCTTCACTGACGAAAGTTTTCCATAGCGTGACAAGAACATTTGCGACTTGTGCTTCAACATCGGCTGGGAAACCACCTTTTCGCACAATATCGAGCGCAGTGGCTTGTGAAATTCCAACGTTTGGATCGATATTTACTTTTGCTAATTTCTCCGGGGTCTTGTGGGCAACTTCTTCGATATCCATACCGCCCGAGACTGATGCCATTACAAGAAATGAACGATTCGCTCGATCGAGCAGAATCGCTAAGTAGTACTCACTTTCAATCGGCGCTGCTTGCGCGATCATGACTTTGTGAACTGTGTGGCCTTTGATATCCATGCCAAGAATTGCTTCTGCTTTTGCGAAAGCATCATCTGGATTCTCCGCCAACTTCACGCCGCCGGCTTTTCCACGGCCACCAACTTTTACTTGAGCTTTCACAACAACTTTGCCACCCATTGAAGCGGCAGCAGTACGTGCTTGATCCGCAGTTGTTGCAACCGCGCCTTTAAGCACTGGGACTCCATGTGCTTCAAAAAGATCGCGCGCTTGATACTCAAATAGATCCATGAATTAGCCTCTCCTAATTTTTTACTGCGGATTTAAGCCAGGTGACAATCTCTTCCATTGGTGCGCCAGGTGTAAATATTTCAGCTACGCCAATTTTCTTTAATTCGAAAATGTCAGCATCTGGAATGATGCCGCCACCAAAAATAATAATGTCCGATGCATTTTCTTTCTTTAACAAATCTATGATTCGCGCAAAGAGTGTCATGTGAGCGCCAGAGAGAATAGAAAGTCCGATAGCGTCTGCATCTTCTTGAATTGCGGTGGCAACAATTTGTTCAGGTGTTTGATGAAGTCCGGTATAGATCACTTCACATCCTGCATCGCGTAACGCACGGGCTACAACTTTTGCGCCGCGATCGTGGCCATCAAGTCCAGGTTTTGCAACGACAACTCTGATTGGTGAGTTCACGGCGGACACGTTCATAACTTACCGACCGGCGCATAACGGAGCAATAAACGCTTCTGGCCGTACCCACCAAAATCAATCGTTGCTTCCGCTTTATCTCCTTCGCCGGTGACCGCTATCACAGTGCCTAAACCAAAGGTGTCATGAGTGACGCGATCTCCTGGATTTAACTCCATTGTTACTGATTTCTTGCCAGTTGGTTTTGGCGGTGGCGCGTTGAAACGTCGAGTTGTTTTCACAGATGAATATGCGCGATCGCCACCATGGTTCCATTTAATAATGTCAGTTGGAATCTCATCGAGAAAACGTGACGCCGGATTGTAATTAGGAGCGCCCCACGCAGATCGATACTCCGCACGCGAAACATAAAGCTGGCGTTGTGCACGAGTAAGTCCTACATACGCGAGCCGTCGCTCTTCTTCTAGCTCTTTCTTTTCGCCTAATGAACGAGAGTGTGGAAATACTCCTTCTTCCATCCCCGTTAAAAAAACTGTTGGAAACTCTAAACCTTTAGCTGTGTGAAGCGTCATCAAAGTGACTACGCCACCATGATCTTCACCTTCAGGAATTTCATCAGAATCTGCAACAAGCGCAACATCTTCTAAGAATCCGGCGAGTGAGATCTCTTCCCCTTCATCGACTTCACTTTCTTCATACTCCTCAGCGACAGCTACAAGTTCTTCTAAGTTCTCCACTCGTACTTCATCTTGTGGGTCACCGCTATTTTTCAATTCATCGAGCAATCCTGATTGCTCAAGTACAGCTGCAGCAATCACTGATGGTTTAGTTTTCGCTTCACTTAAAGTTCGAAGAGCGATGATTAATGAAACAAAAGAATCTATTGCGGCAATTGAGCGAGCTGGAATATCTGAGTCATTGATTCGGGACATCGCTTGCCAGAGCGAAGTTCCCTCTCGTTGCGCAATTTCAGATACACCGTCAATCGCCCGATCACCTATTCCGCGCTTGGGGGTATTGATAATTCTTCGCAGCGAAACTTCATCATCAGGGTTGGCAATAACCCGTAAATATGCGAGGAGATCTTTTACTTCTTTTCTTTCGTAGAAACGAACTCCGCCAACGACTTTGTAAGGGATGGTTGCACGCATAAAAACTTCTTCAAAAACGCGAGATTGCGCATTTGTTCGATAGAACACTGCAGTATCTCCGGGTTTTGAAAGGTTCTCTTGTCGAAGCCGTAGAATTTCATCGCGAACAAATTCGGCTTCATCATGTTCATTCTCGGCAACATATCCAGTAAGTAGCGGTCCACTTCCTGCCTCTGACCAGAGATTCTTCTCTTTTCGAGATTCATTCTTCGCTATCACTGCATTCGCTGCACTCAAAATATTCTGGGTAGAACGATAATTCTGTTCCAATAAAATTGTTGTGGCATTTGGATAATCTTCTTCAAATTGCAGAATGTTACGAATTGTTGCGCCGCGGAAACCATAGATGGATTGATCGGCATCGCCAACAACACAGAGTTCTGCAGCCGGAATCCCCTCCATGTCATCCCCTACCAACTCCCGAATTAACGCATATTGGGCATGATTCGTATCTTGGTATTCATCAACTAATACATGGCGAAAGCGACTTCGGTAACGAGCGCGTGAATCTGGGAAGCGACGTAGGAGCTCAACAGATTTCATAATTAAGTCATCAAAGTCCATTGCATTAGCGCCACCTAAGCGCTTTTGATAAATCGCATACACCTCAGCCGCAGTTTGTTCAAAATGATTCTGGGTACCGTCAAGATAATCAGCCGGTCCTTGCAGTTCATTCTTGGCATTAGAAATTAACGATTGCACTGCCCGTGCTGAATAACGCTTTGGATCAAGATTGAGATCTTTCATAACTAATTGAATTAGTCGCAAACTGTCTGCTTGATCGTAAATTGTAAAAGTATTGGAGTACCCAAGTTTGACCGCTTCTTGACGCAAAATTCGAACGCATGCGGAATGGAATGTTGAAACCCACATAGCTTTCGCACGATTGCCAACAAGAGCAGCAACGCGTTCTTTCATTTCTCCCGCAGCTTTATTTGTAAACGTAATCGCTAAAATTTCAAAAGGTGCAACACCTCGCTCCGCCATGAGAAATGCAATTCGACGCGTTAAAACTCGAGTTTTTCCTGAGCCAGCGCCAGCAACAACGAGAAGTGGCCCACCGTGGTGAGCTACTGCTGCTTGTTGTTGTGGGTTGAGCCCCTCAAGTAACGACATATTCGGGAGTCTAGCGATGACCACCGTTAAGCACGCATGAGAGGATTACCGCCTATGTCCGCAATGTACACGCCACTTCCCGATAGTGAAATCAAACGAGTGCTTGTTGTCACTGCTCATCCTGATGATTGTGACTTTGGCGCAGGCGGAACTATCGCGCAATGGGTTTCGAAAGGTATTGAAGTTTCATACTGCATCTGCACAAATGGCGATCAAGGCGGCGAAGAATCCGGACTGACTATGGAAGAGATGCCAGCGGTTCGTCAACGCGAGCAACGCGACGCTGGTAAAGCGCTCGGCGTCACAGATATTACTTTTCTAAATTACCGCGATGGTTGGCTCACACCAACAATTGAACTTCGACGCGATATCGTCAAAGTAATTCGCCAGAAAAAACCTGATCGAATGTTGATTCAATCGCCAGAACGTAATTGGGATCGTATTGGCGCATCTCACCCCGATCATCTTGCCGCTGGTGAAGCAGCAATCCAAGCGGTGTATCCGGATGCACGAAATCCTTTTGCATTCACTGATCTCAAAGCAGAAGGTTTTGAACCGTGGCGAGTAAAAGAAGTCTGGGTAATGGCGCATAACACGCCAGATCATTTCGTTGATATCACTGAGACATTTCCCAAGAAGATGGCAGCGCTTCATGCGCATGTGAGCCAGACTGCTCACAATGAAAAATTGGAAGAGATGGTCGGCGACTGGGGTCGAATGAATGCCGAAGCATGTGGTTTACCGGAAGGTCACCTCGCGGAGCGATTCCGCATTGTTAATACTAATTAGTCAAAACTAATTAATTACTATCTTTTCAATCGCAATTACTTGCTTTGGCAGATTATCTTCCGAGCCATCTTTCGTGCCTAATTTGCCAATCGCTTTAACAATCTCAAGTCCTGACTTTATGCGTCCCCAAATCGGATACACCGCCGGAATAAGCGTTGAATCTGCGTAAACAAAGAAGAACTGACTGCCATTTGAATTGAGATTCGTTGGTCCACCGTTAGCCATCGCTACTGTTCCAGCTGGGTAATTATTTTTTACATCTTTCGGAAGATTCTCATTCCCGAAAGTAAACATCGGGCCACCAGTGCCACTTGCTGTGGGATCACCGCATTGCAGAACATAAATTCCTGAAGTCGTCAGTCGATGGCAGAGGCTTTTATCGTAATAACCGGCAAGCGCAAGTGCATTGATCGCCGTCAACGCTACTGGAGCTTTCGCGTTTGGGGTAATGACAATATTGCCACAGTTAGTTACGAAAGTAATTTGGCTGGGAATTTTTCTGAGAATTTCTGTTGGGGTTGGTACTTGTAATGTTGAATGAGGAATCGCTTTAGTTTTTGCACATTTCAAAGTCGTTGCGTTAACGCTTGCTTTCGTATTAGCAAGAGCGGCACTTGGAATGAGAAATGTCAAAGCGCTGATTAACGCAACAAATTTCTTCACTCTCGATTCTCTTTTCACTTCATTCCCATTCAATAGTTGCCGGTGGCTTACTCGTGATATCAATAACGACGCGATTGACATCTTTCACTTCATTTGTAATGCGTGTCGAAATCTTGGCTAACACTTCATGAGGAAGTCTCGACCAATCTGCCGTCATTGCATCTTCGCTTGATACTGGTCGAAGCACAATGGGATGGCCATATGTTCTGCCATCACCTTGCACTCCAACGCTCCGTACATCTGCGAGTAATACAACGGGACATTGCCAGATCTCACGATCAAGTCCTGCCAAGTGTAATTCTTCACGAGCGATGAAATCGGCGTCGCGCAATATTTTGAGTCTATTCTCAGTAACTTCACCGATGATACGAATTCCTAAACCAGGTCCAGGAAACGGTTGTCGCCACACTATTTCTTCTGGCACTCCCAACTGAAGTCCAACGTCACGGACTTCGTCTTTAAAGAGTGATCGAAGTGGCTCAATCAGCGTAAATTGCAGATCATCTGGCAGACCACCAACATTGTGATGCGATTTGATATTCGCAGTGCCTGTTCCGCCTCCTGATTCAACAACATCTGGATACAGAGTTCCCTGAACAAGAAAATCAATCGAGTCATGAGAGGCAATCTCTCGTGCCGCAGCTTCAAAAGTTCGGATAAATTCTCGGCCAATAATTTTGCGCTTACTTTCAGGGTCGGTGACACCTGATAACGCAGCAAGAAATTGTGTGCGAGCATCCACCACCTTAAGTGAAACACCGGTCGCTGCTACAAAATCGCGTTCGACTTGTTCGGCTTCGCCTTTACGAAGTAAACCGTGATCAACAAATACACACGTTAATTGTTTTCCTATCGCTCTCTGAACTATCGCAGCGGCAACAGCTGAATCAACACCGCCAGATAGTCCACATATAGCCCGCTTATCACCTACTAATTTCTTGACTCGAGAAATTTCATTTTCTGCAATATTTTCTGAAGTCCACGTCGGTGTACACTTCACCACATTAAGTAACCAGCGCTCCAGAATTAATTGGCCATTTTCAGAGTGAAGTACTTCTGGATGAAATTGAACACCAGCAAGTGTGCCTTCACTATTTTCAAAGGCCGCAATCGGAGTTTTATCAGTGGCACCACACGAGGTAAATCCTTGTGGTGCTTGCACAACGCTATCGCCATGGCTCATCCAGACATTGAATTGGTGTGGAAGTGATGCAAAAAGTTTGCTTGATTGTGATGCGTTGAAATTCGTTCGACCATATTCACGATGACCGGTCTGATCAACTCTGCCACCTAGCGCTTGCGCCATCGCTTGGAAGCCATAACAAATTCCAAAAATTGGAATCCCTAAAGCGAAGAGAGCTGGATCGACTTTTGGTGCACCTGCTTCATAAACTGATGAGGGGCCACCAGAGAGAATTATTGCTGTTGGTCTTTTTGCAGCGATATCTGCTACTGAAATATTTGACGGAACAATTTCACTATAGACGCGAGCTTGTCGAACGCGGCGGGCAATTAATTGGGCGTACTGAGCGCCAAAATCAACAACTAAGACGAGCGATTGCTCAGCCACGATTAATAACGACTTCTACCCGCTGAAATTCTTTGAGGTCGGAGTAACCGCACGTCGCCATGCCACGACGAAGTGCACCAAAAAGATTCATTGATCCATCTGCGGAATGAGAAGGTCCAAGCAAAATTTCTTGAAGTGTTCCAACAGTTCCTACATGGACGCGTGTGCCTCGTGGAAGTTCTGCGTGATGCGCTTCAGATCCCCAGTGCCAGCCTCGACCAGGCGCTTCTTCAGCACGAGCTAATGGTGAACCCATCATCACTGCATCTGCACCGCATGCAATTGCTTTCGAAATATCGCCACTCTTTCCGACAGATCCATCAGCAATAACATGAACATAACGTCCACCTGATTCATCAAGATATTCCCGGCGCGCTGCTGCAACTTCTGCAACAGCAGAAGCCATTGGCACTGATATTCCTAATACTTGGCGCGTGGTGTGCGCTGCTCCGCCACCAAATCCCACTAATACGCCAGCTGCACCGGCACGCATTAAGTGCATTGCGCCAGATTGTGTGGCACAGCCACCGACGATGACAGGAACATCTAATTCATAAATAAATTTCTTTAAGTTCAATGGTTCTGCGCCATTAGACACATGTTCGGCACTAACTGTTGTACCGCGAATAACGAAGATATCGACGCCAGCTTTAAGTACTGTTTTATGAAATTGCGCAGTTCTCGCCGGTGAAAGCGCGGCGGCAACGGTTACGCCGGCTGCACGAATTTCCGCTATTCGTTGCTCAATAAGTTCTGGCTTAATAGGCGCGGCATAAATCTCTTGCATTCGACGAGTTGCTTGCTCATTGGGAATCGATGAAATCTCGCCCAACGGAATAATTGGATTTTCATAGCGAGTCCAAAGCCCTTCAAGATTAAGTACACCGACGCCACCCAATTTTCCGATCGCGATAGCGGTATCTGGTGAGACAACTGAATCCATCGGGGCTGCGAGTAGTGGCAAGCCAAACTTGTACGCATCAATCTGCCAATTGGTTGATACTTCATTAGGTTCGCGGGTACGCCGCGATGGCACGATTGAGATATCGTCGAATGAGTACGCCGTTCGAGCGCGTTTTCCGGGGGCAATTTCAATATCGGCCATGGCTTGTCCCTAACTATTCCGTTTCCTTAAGAATTCCGATAATAGTTTGGCGCATCCGCGACATGGAGAACATCATGCGGATGGCTCTCCTGCAACCCTGCAGAAGTAATTTGAATCAGTCGACCATTGCGCTGCAATGAACGAATATCTGGTGCACCGGCATATCCCATTCCCGAGCGAAGACCACCGACAAGTTGGTGAACAACTGTTGCTACCGAACCGCGATAGGCCACTTTTCCTTCAATACCTTCTGGAACTAATTTATCCTCAGAGAGAACATCATCTTGCATATAACGATCTTTTGAATAGGACTTCTTCTCACCGCGAGATTGCATCGCACCAAGCGAGCCCATTCCGCGATATGTCTTATAGCGGCGACCATCAAGTTCCACTAACTCTCCCGGTGATTCATCGCATCCTGCAAGTAACGAACCCAGCATCACCGTATCCGCACCAGCAACAATTGCTTTAGCAATATCGCCTGAATATTGCAGACCACCATCTGCAATCAATGGAATATCTGCTTTCTTACATGCTTTAGCCGCTTCCATAATTGCAGTTATTTGCGGAACGCCTACGCCAGCAACAACTCGTGTTGTGCAGATTGAACCTGGACCAACTCCAACTTTGACCGCATCTGCGCCAGCATTAATAAGTGCTTGTGCGCCAGCTCGCGTCGCAACATTGCCACCAATTACTTGTTGCGTTGGGAATTTATCTTTAATTCGTGAAATGGCATCCAACACTGCGCGATGATGTCCGTGCGCGGTGTCTACAACTACAACATCGACTCCAACGTCAATGAGCGCTTCCGCACGCGCGAATCCATCATCGCCTACACCTACTGCCGCACCCACTTTTAGCGAAGCGCCTTTTACCAATTTCACATGAGTTACTTGTTCATCAATTGAAAGGTTGCGATGAATGATTCCGATGCCACCAGACTTTGCCATCGCAATCGCCATCGTTGATTCGGTAACGGTATCCATCGCCGAAGAAACCAGCGGCACATCAAGCCAGATCGAGCGGGTTAGCTGAGTTTTCGTTTCAACTTCTGATGGAACAACATCTGATGCATCTGGGAGGAGGAGAACGTCATCGTAGGTAAGCCCCACCATGGCGACTTTCTCATTGACCTCGCTCATTAGGCGATCTTATAGGGGTTTTTACAACCCAACTGCGTGCGAGATTTCCTGGCACGCATCAGCGAGATCATCGACATAAATCGCCGATTCGAACTTCTCAGGGTCCCAACCTGGCCCACCAATGATTACTCGTGGCGCGGGTCGAAGAGTTGGTAACTCATTTACAAATTGTGGTTTTGCTTGTTTTGAAAGTGAGGACCAGAGAAAGACTGCCGGTGGCGCAGATTTTCGCATTGTGGCATCAAGCGCTTCCAACGGAGTTCGCGCACCTAAAACATGGCTATAAATTCCTTGTTCAGATAAAGCTGCGGCAAGCGCATATAACGCTAATGAATGAAGATCTTCACCAACAGTTGCAAGAATAACTGGACGTGGATTTACTGGTGAATCTATTTGTAATTGCGCATCCCGCAAAACTCCAGACACAACATCGGACATCAAATGTTCGACTTCAATACCTTTGCCGTCACTCTCCCACTCATCACCCAGCGCAATCATCATGGGAACAATGACTTCGCTCCATGTTGAGATAACGCCAGAGCGTTTGAGTTCGGTACTCAACAACTGTTCAACGTAGGCTCTATCAAAACTTTTTGCAGCTCGAATGATTGCGCCAACTAAATCTTCTTTAACTTCGAATTCACGGACTGGTTCTCGCTGCTTAATACCTTTAATTGTTTTGAGCTCTAACGCTTGTTGCGCCGCTTCAGCTGGAGTAACGCCAGCGATGACAAGTTTGCGCATTAACGTTAACCGCGCCAGATCAGTCTCAGAGTATCGACGGTGTTCACCGACGGAATGTTCCGATGGACCAAGCCCGTATCGACGATCCCAGGTTCGAAGCGTTGCTGGAGCTACCCCCAGTCGCCGGGCAACCGCAGCTACCGTTAACGCTTCCTGTGCCATGACGTAATCTTCAAGGGCTATCGCCACCCTCGCCACTTGAAATCGGGCTGGGCTGAGCGTGGCCGAGAGCGGGACCTCTCAAAAATGCGACCGTGTCGTGAGTTGTTCGGTACTTGAACAACCTATGAAACGATTGTATATTTGGGGGCATGAGTGAAACAACGCGCTTACCAAAACCAGTTGCTGAAGCTTGGGAATGGCAATACGAAGGTGCCTGCCGTTCTCTCCCCACTGAAATGTTTTTCCATCCAGATGGCGAACGCGGACCTCGCCGTGAAGCTCGTATCCGCGCAGCTAAAGCAGTCTGCGCAACCTGCCCAGTTGTTGCTGCATGTCGAGCACATGCGCTCTCAGTACAAGAACCGTACGGAATATGGGGCGGACTTACCGAAGAAGAGCGCGTAGAGATCATCTCGAATGCGCGCCGAAATCGTCGTAGCGAGTACGTGACCGCTTCTTAATAGGAAAACTTATTAATCTTTAGATTGACGCATACCCCTAAAGGCAAAAATCCCCGAGCAATTGCTCGGGGATTTTTGTTTATTTAATTGGATTAGTGGGAGTGTCCACCTGGGCCATGGCTGTGACCATGTCCATGCGCTTCTTCCTTCTTCTCTTCTGGAGTTTCGAAGACGAGCGCTTCTGTTGTTATAAACATCGCTGCAATTGATGCCGCGTTAGCAAGCGCAGAGCGCGTTACTTTCACTGGATCAATAACGCCATCTTTAACTAGATCGCCGTAGACCTCAGTTGCTGCGTTGAAACCTTCATTAGATTTCATTGAGCGAACTTTAGAGACAACGACATACCCTTCATGGCCAGCGTTCTCTGCGATCCATCGCAGTGGTTCTTCGCACGCTTTACGAACGAGTCGAACACCGACTGCTTGATCACCAGAAAGTTTCAGATCGTCATCGAGTACAGATGAAGCATGCACGAGTGCTGCGCCACCGCCCACAACGATTCCTTCTTCGACTGCTGCACGAGTTGCAGAGATTGCATCTTCTAAGCGGTGCTTCTTCTCTTTCAATTCAACTTCAGTATGTGCACCAACTTTGATGACGCAGACGCCACCAGCAAGTTTTGCTAAACGCTCCTGAAGTTTTTCACGATCCCAATCAGAATCAGCAGCATCAATCTCTTTACGAATTTCACTCACACGAGCATTAACCGCAGCCTTATCGCCTCCGCCATCAACGATGGTGGTGTGATCTTTGGTGATAACAACGCGACGAGCTTTACCCAACATATCGATCGTTACTTGATCAAGCTTCAAACCGATTTCAGTGGAGATAACTTGGCCACCAGTAAGGATCGCCATATCTTGCAACATCGCTTTACGGCGATCGCCAAAGCCAGGCGCTTTTACCGCAGCTGATGCAAAGACTCCGCGCATACGGTTGACCACGAGCGTGGAGAGCGCTTCGCCTTCAATATCGTCGGCAATAATCAAGAGTGGCTTATTGGTCTGCGCTACTTTTTCAAGTACTGGCAAGAGCTCTGGCAGTGCCGAAATCTTGTTGGCAGAGATCAAGACATACGCATCTTCCAATACCGTCTCCATGCGATCGGTATCGGTAACAAAGTACTGAGAGATATAGCCCTTATCGAACTGCATACCTTCAGTAAATTCGAGTTCTAAGCCAGTGGTTGGTGATTCTTCAACAGTAATCACGCCATCTTTACCGACTTTATCCATTGCTTCTGCAATGAGTTCGCCGATTGCGCGATCTTGTGCGGAGATAGTTGCAACGTTTGCAATCTGATCCTTTGAAGAGATCTTTGTTGCGATGCTATGGAGTTTCTCCACCATCGCTGAAACTGCCTTCTCAACACCTTGCTTAATTCCCATTGGTTGTGCACCAGCGGCGAGATTGCGAAGACCTTCTTTCACCATTGCTTGCGCAAGAACAGTTGCGGTGGTTGTTCCGTCACCGGCAACATCGTTGGTCTTTTCTGCAACTTGCTTCACTAATTGTGCGCCCATGTTTTCGGCTGGATCAGCGAGTTCGATCTCTTTCGCAATTGTCACACCATCATTAGTAATAAGCGGTGCGCCAAATGATCGACCAATAACAACGTTTCGGCCCTTAGGTCCGAGCGTAACTTTGACGGTATCGGCGAGGATATTTACTCCGCGCTCCATTCCGCGACGAGCGTTCTCGTCGAAATGTAAGGATTTACCCATTGTTACTTCTCGATAACTGCGAGGATGTCGCGGGCAGAGAGCACTAAGTACTCTTCATTGTTGTACTTGACTTCAGTTCCGCCGTACTTGCTGTAGAGAACTACATCGCCAACTTTGATATCCATTGGGACGCGAACGCCATCATCGAAGCGACCTGGTCCTACTGCAACAACGGTGCCTTCTTGTGGCTTCTCTTGCGCAGTATCTGGAATAACAAGTCCGGAAGCGGTCTTCTGCTCGGCTTGGCTGGTCTTGACGACAATACGGTCTTCGAGTGGCTTAATGGCAACGGCCATTGTCTTTCTCCTTCTACTCAATCGAATTTCGGTGAAATCGAAATTGCTCGGTTATTTCTTGCGACCCTTTAGCAGTGTCGCGCCGAGAGTGCTAACGCCAAATCTAGGCGGTGTATTCCTGAGAGGCAAACCGAAGGGCTAAACCCAGAGCGCTTGGCTGACTGGAACGGTCGAATGCGCTGCGAGCCCGATGGGGGTGGCCGGTCGACCAGCGCTCATCGCCAGCGAACCAAGGGCTGCGACCATCGCGCCATTATCAGTGCAGAGCGCAGGCGGTGGGGTTCGTAATTCGATTCCCTTTGCCTGACATCGCTCCGCAGCGAGTTCACGAAGTCTGGAATTTGCAGCTACGCCACCTGCAATCACAAGTGAATCAATCCCAGTTTCCACGCATGCCGCGATCGCTTTCTTCGTCAAGATATCAACGACCGCCTCCTGAAAAGAAGCTGCAACATCAGCGCGGTTTGATTGTGGGGTCTGCGAGAGATAGCGAGCGACTGCAGTTTTTAAACCAGAGAATGAGAAATCATATTGATGGTCGACAAGATCTTTTGGAAGACTTAATCCGCGCGGAAATGTAATTGCTAATTTATCGCCGGCGCGTGCTTCTCTATCGATAAGTGGTCCGCCTGGAAAACCTAAGCCCAACAATCGTGCAATCTTGTCGAATGCTTCGCCAGCCGCATCATCAATTGTTTGACCAAGTGGCGTGATGTCGCTGGTGATATCAGAAACTTTCAGGAGTGATGAATGTCCGCCACTTACTAAGAGCGCAATTGTCGGGCGAAGTTTTTCATGATGGGTTAGAACATCGACAGCAACATGTGAAGCTAAATGATTGACTCCATACAAAGGCTTATCGAGTGCGAGCGCCAACGCCGAAGCAGCAGATGTTCCAACTAATAGCGCTCCTATAAGTCCTGGTCCTGCAGTAACTGCAATGCCATCAATATCTG
>Ga0208546_1000513_pt1 | contig 14152 bp, 16 predicted proteins | sample DEB19_08_DNA_4_FD_184528 | JGI IMG/M metagenome (GOLD analysis project Ga0208546, IMG submission 184528) | Aqueous microbial communities from the Delaware River and Bay under freshwater to marine salinity gradient to study organic matter... | ecosystem: Environmental > Aquatic > Marine > Coastal...
CCTAAACGTGTAGCTGGGTTAAATACTGTTAACAAAGCTTTTTTAGCTTGTCTTAGTCCTAATCTGTCATACCAATTAAGAAAGTTATTAATTGAGTCTAAAGCTGCATTTTGATATACAAATCCCTTGGCATCTTCAGCAAATGTCCTAGGAACGTATTTTTCAGCTGCTGCACCATACAGTTTAGAGTTTGGCATTTTTATAAAGCCAGGTCGTTCTACATCTGATATTAATCCTTTAGAACCAAGAAAATCAAAATAACTTGCCATAGCATCTGCCTTTAATGTTTCAGCTATTTTTTTAGATGTTGCATATAGTGGGTCTTGTATTTCAGTTTTTGCTATATCTTCAGCAATATTTGGTTTTCTAGATTTGAATGTATTAAGGACTGCATTGCTGGCTTTATTATAGGCATTTGTATATTCTGGGTCAGTTTCAAATATGCCATATGTTTTACGCATATAACCACCATCTTTACCAGCATTATATTGGTCTTCTGATATCCATCCTCTTTGATAGTTATATTCGTTTATTGTGTTGTTAATATCTAATATTTGATTTCTTACTTCTTTTTGCAATGGATTAAGCTGCGATTCTTTTACAGATGGTTTTAAACCAAATGAATTGTATACTTGAGCTAAACTTTCTTTTGTTTTTAACCTAGTATCTTGTTGCAATTTCATAGCAGCAGTATTCGCAAAATCTTGTGTACCAAACATTTTTGCCCTAGCTGCTATCATTTCTGGTGTTCTACCAGCTTCAGTTGAAATACCAGTAGCAAATCTTCCAACAGCTCTTGCAGGCATATATTTAGATGTTTGAGCACGCAACAATAGTTTATTAACACCACTTTCAATAGGTGCAGATATATTTTCACTAAATAATCTATTAAGTGATATTTTTTGTGGCGTAGTTAAACCACCACGTTCTTGTGGTAATTGTTCTTTACCAAATATTATTCGTTGGAGTTCTGTGGGGAGGTTTGCTGTTGTTGTCTCTGACGCAACTTGTTCAGTTGTTCTTGGGACAGACTGTGGATAAAGAATATTTCCGTTTCCTGCTGATTGTCTGTATTGGTTGATTGTGGGTTCATAATTTCCTCTCTCTATTAGTTGAGCACTACCATTGGTTACTTTTGGTTTAGAACCAGTTTGTTGAATGATATTGTTTATATTATTCCTTAATTCTCCCCCAAAGTCAATGATTTCTACTTTATTATCAGATATAGTAGCTCCTGAAATGCCATTATTTTTTAATGTAGCAATAAATGCGTCTGGTTCATTTGTAGTAAATGTATATTTTTGGTCTCCACCTCTGAATTTTGGTGCGAATATTAATGCAGCATCTTGATTCATACTTTGTGCGTGTTCAGAAGCATATGCTGCTATAGCATCTGGATTGCCTTTAACTGATACTTTATAACTTGGCTCAATACTTCCTTCCCAGTTGCCAGCAACTCTTTCTATCTTTGGAGTTAAATTATATTCAGGAGCTTTTGTTGTCAATGAATTTTCAAAACCTTTTGCTCTAGTTGTGTCATAGTATGGTTGTGTATCAGCAACTTTTGTTACGGGTTCACCCCTAAATGATGTAATACCAATTTCAGTTGGTTTTTTAAGTCCTTCTGATATTTTTCCATAGCCATATCCACCACCAGCAGTAGCAGCACCAATTCCTGCACCAGTGCCAGCTCCTGTAACAGTTCCTAATCCTATATTTAAAGCAGTGTTTACAATGGCTTGTTCTGGTGTCTTGTATTGGTCAGCAGCTTTTGCAGATTCAATAGCACCCATAAATGCACCAGCTTTAGCACCTTCTTTAGCACCAGTTACTGCGCCTTGTTTTAAAACATCTTTCAATGTTTGCTTTCCTGCTGCTTCTATTGTTTGTGCTGCTGCTTCTTTGGCTACTTGCCCAGCTCCTGTTTCTATAGCTGATTTTGCTAATTGTTTAGCTACAGGTGCTTCTGCACCGAGTGTTGCTATGTTAAAAGCACCTTCAAACAAAGGAGCTGTTTCAGAAATCATTTGAGGAAGAGATATTGGTTGATTTGTTCCTTGAGATGTTAAAGCTCGAGTATATGCAGTAGCTCCTCTTGCCATTTGTCTAGGAGAATTGAGAAATCCAGAAGCAATATCGCCAGCAAAATTTAATGGTACATCAATTAATGGATTACCAGTTTTTGTTTCTAGTTTTACTTCAGGTATTTTATTAGCCAATTGATATGCTTGATTAGCTTGGTCCATTGCTTGTTTCTGAAATTGTGGATTTTCCATCATTTTTTGATTTCTTGCTAAATTAGTATCAATCATTGAACCAATTGATGGTGCTACAACATATGCAATATCCCTAAAAGCTGCTGCTGCTGGTGCTTCTTTATAAGCAGTTTGCCTTTCATTTATAAACCGTTGGACTGGATTAGGTTGAGGTATTGGTTTAGGAGCTACTTTAATAGTTGGAGCGACTGTTTGTACGTTCTGAACCACCGTAGAAGGCGCTGTAGGGATTTTTGTACTAAAACTTGGTAAATTAGTCCCTAATGTAGGAAGTTGCGTTGTAGGCATTCCTGGAGTTTTAAAAGTATCTTTAAAATTAAAAGTAGGAGAGGGTGTTGGCGCTGGTGCTGGTTGTTGTGGCTGCCGAGGTCCTTTAAAAAGATTGCCCAAGCTACCAGCTAGGCTTTGAAACCCCTGTTCTAGGTCTTTTAATTTAATTCCAAATAATGCCATTGGGCACTCCTTACGCTATGGTTTGGTCTGTATATTTTTTGTATAAAGCTGGATTAGCTATTTGCAAAGCTGTTGCTTGCGGCATACCACTAGTCTGCATTGATACATCTGGAGTAATATTTTCAGGTGAGTAGCCCCTAAGTTCAGCTTGAGCCTTAGCAAAGTCATTAGCTATTATATTGCTAGCATCTCCTACTTGAGTTGATAAATTAGCTAATTGATTTATAGCATTTTGTGCAAGTTGTGATTGAGCCTGTGAAACATATCCACCGCCATATTGAGCACGTTGCATTTCAAGTTGGTTACGAGCATCTTGGAATCGATTAGCAATGTCTGCAGCTTGTTGTTGTTTCCAAATGTTAAGAGCATCCATTTTTTCTTTAAAGCCACGTTCAAGTTGAGTTGTAGCTAATTGAATATTGCCTAAATTATAATTGTAATCACTAAGTATCTGTCCTTTGTTTTGTGCTTCTTGTTGTCCTAAAGCATATTTATACATTCCTGCAGCACTTGAATCTGCAGCACCACCTACACCCAATCTATTCATTCCTGCTTGATAAGCATTGCGAATGTTTTGAGATAAATCTCTAAGTCCAATATTTTTTTGCCGAGTCGTAGTTTCAGCTTGTCGTTTAAGATTTTCAGTGCCTGTTAATTTACTTGATTCTAAAGCAGCTTTCTGTTGACCATATTGTGCTTCAAGTCCAACATTGGCTTGATTTTGTCTAGTATCTATATTACCCATTTGCGCATTAATAGCACGCAATACATCTGATGAATAATTTGTTCCACCACCACCTGTTCCACCTGTAGCATCAGTTGCTACATTATAATTTATAGTTGGCGTTTGAACATTTTGTTGTGTAGCAGTAGGTCCAAAAAATCCTCCTGTCGGCTGTCTTTCACCTCCAGACAAAGACATTCCTGGAATTACATCACCATAAAGAGGGCTTCTTCCGCTTGTTATGTTCCCCCAAACATTTCCCAATGCTTGTCTAACATTTATTCCTGGTATTAAATCCATAATTTCTCCTTTTAATAAAAAAGACATCCAAAGAGGATGCCACTCAATTCACGCCTTTTTGAGGTAGTGTAATCTGTGAATCTGATTTAACTATAAAAAAAATAGAATTTTTTGTCAAGTTATTCTAAATAAATTTTTTTTATTTCAGTTGTTTTAAGCAGCTGTACGGGTAGATGCTGCTAAACGAGTAGTTGCCACTGACCGAGTGTTTATTGGAACATCAGTAGAATAAGTTAAACCAGTAGCTGTTAAGTTGTTAGTTGTTGGGGCTTCATCATTAACACTATCATTAAATCTAATATGGCAAGTTCTATCTGTAGGCGATAAACCAGCAGAATAAAGAGTAGCTACTTCAGTTGCTGTCATTGCTCTACCATTTAAGAAAACAAATCCATCTATTAAACCTTTGTAGAAGTTAGCAGCACTGGGAGCTCTTCTGGCTAAAGTCAAGGTAGCACTTGAAGCAGTCATTGTTATAGAAGTATCTTGTGAAAATAAAGAACCATTGATATAAAAATTTAAATTATTTGCTTCATAAGTTACTACTGTGTGAACCCATTCATCTGCTGTTATTTCACGCTTTGTTGGTATTCCATCTAATGTAGATGAATTTCTAAGTTCTGGACCAAATGATATTCTTCCACCAGATACTAAAGCTATTAAAGTAAATCCATTTGTTGGACCACTATCTTGCCAATCTAATATACGTGTATTATTAGTAACTGCTCTACCAATTTTTAACCACATACCAAAACTAAAAGCTGTGGTAGATGGTGTAATTGGTACAGTACAGTAAGAAGTAGTTCCATCAAAAGAACCAGACTTACCCATATCTCTAGTTACTAGACGGGTAGAAGCTGCAGAACGTGGCATTTTACTTCCAAAGTAGAGTTATATCAGCAGTTCCACCAACAGTTGCATATAGACCAGTTGAAAACTCTACAGCAGGTAGTGAAATAAAGTTAGGACCTGCAGCAAAAGTAATAGTGTTAAATATTACAGTTCCAGAACCAGCAGTGTTATCCCATAATTTAAGCGTACCTGAAGTGTGAGAGTTTACTACAATACCTTTAAGTACACCTGCACCAGTTTTAATTAATGCACTAGCACTAATGTTAGTATAGGTAGCGTTATCTCTGATTTTAAGAATATCATTAGTTAAATCTTCACCAGCAATCTTACTTTTAAGATTCACATCTAAAAAATCACCTGTTGGGTCGTATGCTTTATTAAGCACTGATTGTTCGCTATATTGTGTGTCGTTTGTTGTATCAGCCATTTTACTTTCTCCTTTTTTTTAGAGTAAAGATTTTAATCTTTAATGTCAAGACTATTTAATTGTTCTAATCCATCTTTTATTTTGTGCCAGTTCTTTTCTAATGACCAATTATCAATGACATCTTGTTTAGCTTTTTCACCTATCTTGCGTCTAAGTGTTTCATTTTCAATTAAAAGTTTATAAGCGTTATACCAACTATCAAAAGTATTATCTACTAAATATCCTGTAGAACCGTGTTTAATAGATTCCTGATATGGACCAACTTTAGAAGCAATAGTAGGTATGCCCATTAATGAATATTCTTGCCACTTAATATTTGATTTACAAATGTTAAATGGTGTATCAAGTATGGGAGCTAATCCAATATCAAACTTAAATGTTGAATAAAAATCTAGCCATTTTTGTACTCCACTAGTTCCTCCAAGAAATTTATATCTAGCTTTAGGTAAGTATTTATCAAGTTTAATACCAGCAGATTCTACATATACATTTTTATATTCGTGCATTATTTTTTGTAAAGCATCTATTGCGTTTGATTTATGTAAATCATTGTAATGAGAGGACCCCCCTGCGTATCCAATAACTATTTTATCTTTATTGTCATTTTTAGCAGGTTTGTATCTTTCTGTAGATATTAAATTTGGTACTACAACTACGCTTTCTTTAGGTCTGTAATAACGTTCTTCTCTCAATTTTTTAGCTAATATTTCTGTAGTTGTTGTGACATATTTGGCATCTACAGCCATACCTAATAAGTGCATTTCATATTTTTTAGGTAAATGAGTTAAGAATGGATTAGATGGGTCTATATCAAATAAATTATCATCAACATCTAATACAAACTTAGTTTTGAACTTTTGTTCCATCACCATCATAAAAGCGTGAATAAAAACATTAATTTGATAAGTACCCCATACCATATCAAAATCTTTTAAGAAGTTTTGCCTTTCAATGACTTCTTTTTCAGGTATTTTGTTATCTTTATTGTCAGCAGTAAAGATACCCTTTGTTTCATCTATTAACCAATTAGTATTAGCTTTCAATGCTCTTGTAGGGTTTTCTATTCTCCACATCTCTATTAAGCTGTTTTCTTTTTTCTTATCAGCTTTAATAGTGTAATTAGCTAATAATTTCATAGATTTATTATATCATTTTTAAGCAATGCCAGTCCAAGTTCCAGGTGAACCTGCCGTTGTACACATATAAATTCTTTGATTAGAAGTTGATGGCGTGTCTATACGCAGATACATATCACCTACCCTGCCTGTATTAACAGTAGTACCGCTAGGCACACCGCTGCCCATATATATCTTTATTCCGTTAGTGGAAGTACCATCTGGTAATTGTAAGCAAGGAATACTACCCTGTCCGTTAAGCCATACACCAGAACTGAACACACCATTAGCTGCACCCATACGCATTCCATAACAAGCAACGTGTCCTCCGTTCATTACTTCCCATAATGTTGCTGCATCACTATCTATTACACGAATAGGTACTTGGGTTGCTGGAGCACCAGAACCTTGTTTGATTAAAAGACCTGTAGTAGTAGAAGTATCAGTTAAAAGCGTTGATGGTGCTGTAGCAGCACCTGGGGTTGTTTGGTTGCTTCCAATGATATTTATCTTGCTCATATTATTTGACTCCAAGTTCCTGGACTTCCACCTGCTGTACAAACATACCAACAAGCTGTTGAAGTTATAGAGGCATTTAGGCATAGTCCATATCTTATATTAGCTGCAGTAGGCGTACCTGATGGAACGCTACTTACATTGATATTGTCATCTGTTGCGATTGAAACTGAGCCAGTCCAGTTTTTAGTAACACCAGTATTGTTAAATGTTACTGTGGCAGCACTATCAGCACCATTGATTCTAAAGGTGCAAGTTCTAGTTTTAGCAGCACCTGTATCAGCAGATACCCTAGCGTAAAGTGCTTTAAGTGTTGTGGCGTAACCCAATGCTTGAACGTTAGCTTCGGTTGCGTTCCAGGCTCCGTTGCCATACCAAGAGTTGTAGTTAGTCGCAGAGTTAGATGCGTTTGCAGCACCAGTACCTCCTAAAAGAACATAATTACCAGCAGTTGAAGATATATATTCCATTGATACATTAACTATTGCTGCAGTCGGTGTATTATTAGGAGTTATTTTCCAATAAAGACTATCGTCAGGAGCAACATCTACAGATGTTTCATAGGGTGTGTAAGGAACAATACCTGTACCTGTTAGCGTAAATGAAACACCTGTTGCAGTTTCTGAACCATAAGTTCCTTTATACAACTCTACAGTATAAGAACCAGACCCAGTAGAACCTGATAAAGTAGCAGTAAAGTTAATAAGTTTACCTGTATCTGGGAAAATTTGAGCTGCTTGAGCAGCTGTTGTACCAACACCAGTATCTTGTATGCCCATATACCTTGCGGCAGAGTTAGACGATGTAGCTCCACTTGTTGCGTGCAAATGCTGAGCACTTGATTGTTGAAGTATTCGCCATTTAGCTAATGATGCTGCTGGCGTACCGCTTGCCATAAATGCTATTGATATTCCTTTTTGAGCTGTTAAATCAGGTGTTGTTACAACAGTATCGGTTGTATCGCTACCGCTAGTAGAAGGGTGTGTTATGGTAAAACTTAACGCTGTACTAGCACTATTGTAACGAAAAGTTTGAGTTCTAGTTATACCTGTACCTGGGGCTGTTGCAAGAACTACCTTAAAATTACTGTAAAGTGCTTTATTTGGCAAATAAGATATAGCATTATTTTCACCTGCTGCAGCTGCATAATCGTGTGTTGGAGCTACACATTGATACCTATTAGCAGCAACTGCTCCCACAGATACTGACTTAGCTGCCATTATAGGGTAGTCATAGGTAGCTTTACGCATATAATAATCACCTGCAACTGCTGTTCCTACTGTATCGCTTGATGGAGCTCCTGTACCTGACCATAATTTATAAGAGTTAGTACCATCATAATATTGATAATATTGTGGACTGCTTTGTCCATTAAAAGCAACATACTTAGTACCTGCTGCATTATAGGCTCTAGCATCAGTACCATTGGTTTTAGGACCACCTGCTACTGGTACAGTCCATTTAATTGTTCCAGAAGAGTTCTGAACTTGAAACGGATTTTGTCCTAATGGAGCATTTTGGTTGGTAGTAATTGTCATACCTGAGTTTGTAGTATTTGTTTCGGTAGTTAAAGTTACTGGATAAATTAACGTAGTTGAAACTAAGTCTGGTTTAGATGCAAAATTTCTGTTCTTTTTTAGACTCATAATCTTCCAGTCCAGGTTCCTGGGCTACCTCCTGCAGTACATTGATAAACTCTTTGATTAGATGTGGATGGTGTATCTATTCTAATATATAAATCGCCAGGACTTGCTGGACCATTTACTGTGGTTGCTGACGGTGCTCCTGTACCACTCCATATACGCATACCCATCCAAGTACCATCTGTCATCCATAAAGCTCCTGGATTGCGTTTAGCATCGCACTTAATCCCTATATCAGTAAGATAGTTATTATATGCTCCAAAGTAATCACCATAGACAGCTATTTGACCATTAGACGCTTTTGGTACAGCAAAAATAGGAGCATTGTTGTAGTCCACTATTTGGAATCCTTGTACTGAAACACCTGCAGTTGGACCATAAGTAATGGTAAATCCAGGAGCAGTATTGCCTACCGCTGTTCCTGTGGTAAGGATTGAACCAGTCTTAAATACTGACATTAAACACCTCTAATTGCAGCACCCCAAGTTGGAGTACCAGCAGATATTAATTTTACTGTCGTAGTACCATTACAAGGGATTATAACTGAACAAGGGGTTGCAGGTAATATACCTGAAAAAGTAGTAGATGATGGTGTAGTAGTACCATCTAACGTGTAATAAATAGTTGAAGCACCACTTATGTTAGTGATTTCTAATTCTGCAGCTGTAAAACCAGATACAGTTAAGGCTTGAGTAGTTACAGTATTAGCTACTAATGTTCCTGAAGCTGACACTTGTTTTGTGTATGTAGCATCACGGTTGGTAACATTATTCGTTGTACCATTGGTTGTCTGGTCAATTTTAGTAGAGATAAGACCTGCAGTAGTATTGGCGGCAGAGCCAGATATATCTACTTTAAGGTTAGCGGCGGTGCTTTGAGCAACCGTAAAAGAACCTGTACCAGCGTTAGCAGTTACAGTGCCACTGACAGGCTGTGTAACACCGCTACCATCAGTTTTTAGTGCGGTCATTGATGCTATACCCTGAACAGTTATCACATCACTAGAAGCTGTACCAGCAGTTCCCAATGCTGGTTGTTTAGCAGAGGTGGAAGCACCTGAGGGTAGTGGTAGTGAAGAAGCACTAACTGGCTGAGTTACTCCAGAGCCATCTACAGTAAAAGTACCTGTTCCTGCGTTAGCTGTGACTGTACCGCTAACAGGTTGGGTGACTGCTGAATTATCTACCTTAATTGCTACAGCGTTAGCAGTAGTGTCTGTTAAATCTACTTTTATTTTTGATTGGTCACTAGCTACAACGACTGGCGAACTATTTGCCATTGTTGCTTGACCGTTAGGGTTTTTAGGTGTGTAAGCCATTAAATTATTCTCCAGTTTGTATTATTACTTATTATATCAACACTTTCGTCTGGGGCAATGGATATGCTGGTTGTGCCATCTATTGTTTGAGAAGAAGTTGTATCTATGGTTATATTGGCAGAATGACCATTCTTAATAGTATAGCGGTTTGTATTTGATACTGCTGTTGGGAGAGTTATTGTGTGAGCTCCAGCTACAAGATATACATAATCCGTGCCTGCAGTTGAACCTGCTGTTGTATTGCCAGAAGTCGTTACAACGGTGCGTGTTGTACCGCCACCACCTGTAGATACTTTATTTTTCCATAATCCTGATGAAGTTTCATAAGTTAATACATCGTTATTAGCAGGGCTAGTTATTAAAACATCACTTAATTCGTCTAACTCAGAACCATTTTGAATTCGGTAAATAATCGTACCGCTAGTAGGCGATGCTGCGACACAGTACCCTATATAGACAATGTGGTTCGGCGAACTTGGTTTGACATTAGTTATATAACCTGCGGTATTTGGGTCAAGATAAAGTAAATCGCCAGCTGCAAGAGTATCCGAGGTGAAAGGGTGAGTAGCTGAACTGCGAGTGTCTAAATCATTTATTATGCCAGATGATAAAACTTTTCCTGATGAATTATTGGCTATATTTTCATAAACCACACCAAAAGTATGAGATGAATCAACTTCTGTATCAGCTTGAGCTAAGACTATGTTAGGTTCGTTACCTGTAGCACCTGAAAGATATACCATTGAACCCTTGTAAATAGTTGAGCCAGTTGAGTTACGACACATTGTATATTTAGTAGTATCATCATAAATAAGTTGCCAGTAAGTAGTATTAGTAGGAACATTACCTGTAGTTGCTTGTCGTGCTACGTAAGTTAAACCATTGTAAGTAACTAAATCACCCAGTGCATAAGTTGTTGAGTTGCTATATGCACCCATAGGATTAAAATTACTTGTAATAGATACTGGAGGCTCTGTTAATTTGACTATTTGAAATCCCATTATGCGTAACTCCCTGATGTTCTATTATTCCAGGCAATGTTAGTAGCTTTTAATCCACTAGCATTACTGGAACTAGATAAATCATATTTATAAATTGTCCAAGTAGCAGTAGAAGCAGATGTTCCTGGTGCTGCAGTGCCTACATAAATTGTAGTTGAACTAGAATAATCATATCTTTCAATGGCATCTTTAGCCCCTACCGCTAAAGTGCCGTCTGAGTTACCCTGTAGCCTGTATAACGCATTATTATACTCAATGACAGGGATTGTAGCCAAAACCTTATAAATCTCGTCAAAACTCCAATTTTGGACATTTTGCTCTGACCTATATGTATCTGGTTTTAATTGTCTATCTGGGACTGCCATTATCTACTCCATTTGAGTGAACTGCGTTTAGCTTCATTAATTTTATTTTCAAATTTAGCATATTCTGCTAAACGAGTTAGTTTCATACTAACACGTTCAGTTGGGTCAATGCCAGATAATTGTTCTAGTTGTTTCAGTTTTTCATTAACAGCTTTTGTAGAGTTATCTATTTCACCAGAACGAACTAAGTTTTCTAAATAATCTGTTATATCGGCAATTTCAGAATAAACTGTAGGGTCTGCTTTAAAAGTATCTCTAATTCCTAAGTAATCAACTACAAAAGGCACTCCATTATCAATATCATAACCTATAAATACACCGTCTGCTTTTTCTGTTGATTGTATGGGTTGATTAGGGTTTGTTTCTTGTAAAGTTGGAGTATCTGAAACAATATCCTGGACATCCGTAGCAGACCTAAATTGACTAGGACTGGTAGTCGTTTCTTCTGTTGACGAAGTCTCGGATGTCATTTACTTCCTCTGCTCTCCCATCACGATGAGCCTTTATTAGAGCTTCTCGCATTGATTTTATTTTAGATGATTCAAATTGAATTGAGTTTAACTGTTGTTTTAATTTATGTCTGTGATTAGAAGATAAATTAGGGTTTCTTAACTCATTTTGTATCATTTCTATATCGTGTTTTCTATCCATAATAGCATTATAACACAAAAGCCCCCCAGTCAAGGGGAGCTAATGTGAATTGCTTAATTAGATTAAGCAGTTGCAGCAGTCTTAAGTGAGATTATCCAGTTACTATTTAGGACTTTACACACATAGCTACCAGCCCAAGCGATGGTTGAGTACCTGTCGGCAGGGTTACTGGTGTCACCAGAGTTAGGAGTCTTAATGTATAGTTTTGGAGAATCAGTTGCTAAGTCCATTACACCAAATGCGTCTTTACCGTGAATCACGTTGTCATAAAGTGTAGCTGATGTAGCAGTAGCAGAAGCACCATTGTTTGTAAGAAGGAATCTTACTCCGAATAGCTCTCCAGCTTCACCCATATATAGGTCTTTTACATCACTGTAGGTCTTAGCGTTGACCCAAGTAGAGTCACCAATTAGGTCATACCAAGTGTAAGGTTGAATCTTACCTAGGTAGAAACCGTCATCGTAACGCTGTGCTGAATTACCTTCTAGGGTACGTACAGCTTTTTTGATTTCTGATGCATTTAGAACGCTTCCAGAAGCAACAGCACTAGCAGCGGTTACACCACCAGCATATTGCGTAGTTACGTTCGCAGTTGCATTAATGACATCTCGGACAAGAGTATCAAGGGTTTCACCCATATTCTGTCCAAAGACTTCAATTTTTTCTTTGTTGTTTCGGTCAATTGAGATTGTGCTCAAGAAACGACTAATTTTAGCGTAGTTACCGTATTCTTTAACGGTAGCTGACACTGTTGATGCAGATAAACTTGCTTCAGTTATAGCGTCACCTTCAGCTAGACCACCAGTTACTGCAGAAACAGCAAGAGGGGTGTAACGAGTAAAGTTGACGGTTTTACCTTCACCAGCTGGAACAGTTTTCTTCTGTGCACCTTGTTCGTGGATTAGACGCTTTAGGGCACGAGCAAGAAAAACTTTTTCGTAGTAGGTGGAGATTTCCTGAGTTAAGTTACCTGACGAGTTTTGAATTGCAGGCATCTTATTTCTCCTTTGTTAGGATACTACTGATTGAAACCGAGTTGTTGCTCCATTTCGTCTAAAGACAATTCGGAAAAATCTTTTTTACCAGTTTCTTTTGAAGTAGTATCTGGTTTTAGTGTGGTTTCAGCAGCAGCTTTGGCAACAGATGCTTTAACGTTTGCATCAGAACGAGCTGATTGTCGGCTTGCGACATCCATTACGTCATCGACAATATCCTTCAGTCTTATATCAGGATTCTTAGCACTGAATTTTTCATACATTGAAGCAATTTTGTTGCTCAATGCAGGGTCATAATTATCCCCTTCGGCGTTAAGTTCAGGATATTTTCTTTCTATATTCTCGACATCACGTTCAAAATTATCGGCACGTTCTTTAGCTGCTTGCTTTTGTTCAAACTGTTGTAGTTTGATATCAGCAATCATTTCAGCTTGCTGTGCAAGTTGCTGTTGATATTGTTCAACTGTTAACTCAGTGTCATAAGGCACTTGAGGTTGTTGAGGTTGGTTGTAAAAGTTCTGTGGTTGCTGAACTTGTTCAGACAATTCACGAATTTTGTTTGACATTTGTGCAAATCTTTTCTCCTGACGTGGAGAACGTTTGCTTTCCTCTTCAGCGTTAGTTGATTCTGTATCACCCTCCACCCCTGCGTCACCAGCGACTTCAGTATCTACAGTATTAACCTCTTCTGTTGATTCTGTTTGTTCTAGACTGGGGGTGGTCTCAGTAGTTTCTTCTACTGGTTGTATGGTTTCTTCTTCCATAACATCTCCCTATTTTAATTGACAGCCCACGTTTAGCTAAAGCTCGGTTCTTGGCGACACCGTTTGGCAGTTTGCAAGTCTGCTTCTAACTTTTATTATCATAACATTAGAATATTTTGTCAATAAGAGGATTACCACTTTCATCAATTCCTTTAAGAACATATCCTGGTTCTACATAAAATGAATGACGAAATGGACAAGACTCACAATATACCTCTGTGCCCTGTTGCATCCAACTATGACCTTGCATAGATGCTTTAGCATCTTTCCACATTTGGTCAATTTGGTCGGATGATAATTCTAAAACTTCTTTACTTGGTTCATTTTTTGGGTTTTGCATTGTTAATCTCATTAGCTGTACTTTGTACGATGTTAAGAACCTGTGAAAGTTCATCAGCTACAAGATTAGATACAATGAATTTTTGTCCAATTTCTTCTAAAGTTAATTTAGAAGTATCTAGTCCACTCATCTTTTTGTAATAATCAATGCGTTCTTCCATTTGTTTTTGGATTTGTAACCAACCAGGATGGTCAGCTAGATTAGCAATTTGTTTATCTTTTATTGTAGCTTCTTGCTGTTCTGGTGTGTTATCAGGTAGGCTAACTTCCATACCTTCTGTTATCGCATCTGTGTTCATTGTTGACCTCCAAATAAATCATTAGCTATTTTAGCAATCTCTGGGTCTTGAATTTGTGGATTCATAGGAACTGCACTAGGAGCTTGTGGCATTTGTGGCATCTGAGGGGCTTGT
>Ga0208546_1000516_pt1 | contig 14093 bp, 30 predicted proteins | sample DEB19_08_DNA_4_FD_184528 | JGI IMG/M metagenome (GOLD analysis project Ga0208546, IMG submission 184528) | Aqueous microbial communities from the Delaware River and Bay under freshwater to marine salinity gradient to study organic matter... | ecosystem: Environmental > Aquatic > Marine > Coastal...
AATCTGCACCAGGCACAAGCGGCGGGTGTATCAACCTGACATTGAGCAATGCCAAGCCACCGGCAGCCCCGGCACGCCACCACCATCGCGCACATGCCGAAGCTGCCAGCATCAGGGGGCCGCGATATTGGCCGCCAATGGGCACCAGGTCGGCTCGGCTGGTTGCGGCTGCACTGGCCTCTCCCGCCCGTCTGGCGTGCTATGGTGGACGTGTGACGCGAGCGGCGCACCTGTCCGCGAAGATCGCGCCAGAAGCTGCGACAGATACACACCCACCTAACCCTCTCACCACCCACCCGCCACCGCTTCCCGCCCGCCGACGAGGGCGGGCTTTTTTTTTGTTTGATCAGACGGGCAAAAAATATTTTTTATTTTTCTATTTTTTATATTGACATCGTACTATGAACCCGATATAAATAATAACGTAGGGCAGAGAGAAACAAACAACTCAGCAAGGGGCAGAGAGATGACCAAGACAATCAAAACCAAATTGACAGACAAGCAGTTTACTAAGGCTTGCGACATTGCCCAGAATCAAGGCATTATTGAAATGGGCAGCTACCTTCGCCGCAATCTTCCAAATGCCACCGATAAGCAAGAGAATGATGAATTTTGCCGAGTGATGGACGCGATTGAATTTCCATCGGAAGGCTGCTAACTAACACCACCACCCCGCCCCGGTTCATCGCCGGGGCAATCCGCCGCGGCGGACAGCAAGTAGGAGAGAGACAGATGGCAATTCGGAATTTTCCCAGGTCGCTGCAATCACTAATTGAGCGTGATCTTGTTGATGATTATATTTTCGAACCAGAGCATCGTGGCGGCGGTGCTGCTGTTCACTGGGTATATCTTCGTCCAGGTTGGGAGTGTGACGGTAATCATCAAATCACAGGTGAAACTGTTGCCGAAATTCGATCAATGATCAAATACATCAAGCCCTGCGATTGTAAGGAGTGCTTAAATGGCGAGCCGCATCAACTATGAATGGGTGATTGAAGAGATTGATCAACACGGCGACATAGTTGATTGCGATTTCAGCGACACGCTGGCAGGCTTTGGGCCGATCAATCATGTTGATGGAGTCAACTGTCGTCTCGGACTTGTCCGCAATGTCAGCAACAAAGAGCATGATGATCTTGAACATAGAGCATGGGCCTATGTTGATCATGTTGATGGCACGATGATTCTACCTGATCAGTTCACAGATGGCGGCGGGGCAGTTGCCGCAAACATTCCAAAACGATTCAGGGCAGAGTTAAGCAAACTGAACTAACCCCACCACCACCACGGCAGGAGGCCGCGACAATGACTGGATGGAGTCTCACCTTATCCTTTTTCGGGGCCAGTGTAACGCTGGCCAAATCACCAGAATGCCAGACTCAGAATCAGACAAACCCAAGCGAGGCCGGCCAGTCGGAACCCGCAACAAGCCCGGCACCCAAAAGCCGGGCCGCAAGCCCAAGCCACGCGCCCGAGAAAAGCGGGTTGCCAGCTTGGGCGAGCGGGCGCAAATCTCCGTCGCGCTATCGCAGGCCACGGCGGCCAAGCTGGCGACGATTGCTCAAAAGTGGCGCGTGACGCGGGGCGAGGTGGTCAGGCGGTTGATTGATAGGGCGGATGAGTGAACTATCTGGAAATTCCGGATAGTTCAACCCAGCCGCTCGGCAACGTCTCGAATCAGGCCAATATCCTTTTCAGCATAAACCTGCGTGACATCAGCATGTTCGTGCCCAAGCGCGACCTGGGCAGCATCAAGGCCGAACTCTTTTCTCGCACGAGTCGCGAACGTGTGCCGTAGTTGGTTCGGTGCCCACGGCTCTATACCGATCTTTTCACAGGCACGTTTAATCGCTCGTTGATAACTAGACACCTCGTAAGTTTGACCCGGCGTTCGTGTCGGCCGACTTTTTTTGCGGTTGACCTGCGAGGGCTGCACTTTTGTCTTTCGCACTGATCGCATGGCCGCAAATCGCTCCTCACGATCTTCAGCAGGACTAAAACAGGGCATGTCGGCAGATCGATCAAGCCACGGCGTTAAAACCGCCTGACCCTGCTGGCCAATGCCGACCACCCGCTCCTTGTCGCGCCAATCAGTCTTATGTTGGGGCGGTCGATAGAACCAGACCGCACCGGTTCGGTCGATGTCCACAGGCCTGATCTGAATGACTTCGCCCGGCCTCATGCCGGTGTACCACTGAAGCAAGATCATTGCCCAGATGCGGCTGGCCACATGTTCCTTGACCGCTTCCACCGCTTCCCATGTCACCGGCTTGACCTTCTCCGGCTCACGTGCTGCTGATCGTCTTTTCTTCAACGTTTCCAACGCACGTAACGAATCGACCACGGCACCAGGCACCAGATCAGACCGGACACCCCAACGCCAGCACCTGACAATAAATCGTTGATACTTAACGATGGTTGACCTGCTCAAGTCGCCTTCAATCATCTTGTCGCGCACCATCACCAACTGCGACGCCTTGAACTCGTTTGCTGGTAAACTACCAAATAACTTTTCCACCCACCGCAGAGCAAAGGCCATGTTCTTTATTTCACGCGATTTCACCTCATTCGTAACTTTTAAGTACGCAAGGAATTGCGTAATTAGTTCCGCTACACTGACACATTTATTTTCCTGTCGGATTTTTCCTGTAAGATTAAATAGAGACAAGACTTGATTGTACGCTGAAATAGATTCCGGGCTGTTGAATTTGCCTAAATAGACCGTGTCGCCCTGCCATGTGCATCTGGCGAGGCCAGATTTCTTGTGTAACGTGTAGGCTGGAAACAGGTTACGTGGCCGAGGCATCGACTGGCCAAAATTTGTTTTTTGGTAGATTACCATGATTCAACCGGGGTAAGGTACTGAGGCGGGTATCAACAAAACAAACATAACACATTATTTTGTAAAGGCTTAAAAAAATGCCCCCTGCAAGGCTCGAACTTGCGACCCGCTGATTAAGAGTCAAGTTCGTAGGCTGGAGTCCGTATAAAAGCACAAAAGTTTACCGTTTTTCAGGCCTTCTTTTTGGTCGCAATCGTTTTGTTTAACGAATCAAGGGCAGATAGATCGCTCTCAATTCGCTTCTCCCAGTTTGCTTGACCGGACATAAACAGACCGGCAATCAGACTGTTAAGCAGGTCTTTTTCAGTCAATGATTTCCCATTGTGCTGAATGCCCTGCATTTCCACCCAGCCAATTATCTGTTTAACAGCCCCGTGGATTTGCTCAGGGGCAGCAAACGCCATCTTTCTGGCTGGCAGGCTGTCAACTCGTTTTGTCAACGCCATCGAGATTATTCTCCAAAGTTGCCCATTGTTATAAAGGTGACAATTCACCTTATCCCCAAAGTAACTATAACAGAAAATTCTAAAAGTCAAAGACTTGATGAAACAAAGTAACTAGGTATAATGGTGACGTGGTATCTTTTCTGACAATATGGAGAAGTCAATGCAGAAGAAAAAGCTAATTTTGCACGTTGATCCTAAAGTCTTCGCAGCCGTTAGGCAGCAAGCATTTGAGAAAAACACATTCAGATCGGCACTGGTCGAATCGATCCTAGCCGATGCGCTGCAAGTCAAGATTGGGGGGCAGTCATGTCAGAAAAAAGAGTCGGCGAAAGTGTAAAGAAACATTACTGGGAACTGCCTTTGGGCGTTATACGCGGGTATCTGGAAGAGCCGGGCCCGCGTTTTGTTGACCCTTATGCAGCAGAGGAAAGAAAAGCCATTCAGGATGTGGAACGGCAAGCTGAAAAGGAATTAGCGAAAAAGATTTAGCATAAAAGGTTTATGATCAATGAACTGGCAAGATTACTTTGAGGCGTGTGGCGACAACGACATTTGCAAAGCGTTTGACGCTCTTGCCGACATTGGAGTCTTGCCAGTTGTCAATGGTGAGGATGTTAAAGGCAAGCTCAAAAGGCCGATGGCCAAAGAAGGTTGGGAGAAATTGACCACTGCCCAGTGGACAATAACTCTAAACTCGTGCCTGAGAAATGGGATACCGTTTGGGATTGGTGCAAAGCCGGTCGGTTATCTTGTGATCGACGTTGACCCAAAGGATAAGGATTCAGGCAATCTGCCAGACGCATGGCGGGAAATGTCGCAACTGGTTTTCGGCTCCGACGATCCGCCCAGGACAATGATTGTTCGGACTGAGAACGGGGCCCATGTCTGGTTCAAAATTGATGATAATTTTCGGGCGGCATGGGGCAGGGTTGGAAGGCGAAAGATTCAATTGCAATGTGGCGGGTCATTTGAGTTATTTATTGGCGTGCCTGATGGCGGCTATCAGGTCGCATGCGCACCGTCAGAGGGCAAGAAAATATCGATTGCGGAAGAGCCGATAAAACTACCAAAAGCGGCCTGTGATGCAATCATTAAACTTGTGACCGCCAAGCCGGTTGAGCCGAAGCCGGTGAACTTGTCAGCAAGTCAAGATGAGATTGATTTAGCCTGGGTAAAGGATGCGATGGACAGCGGCTATCTCGACTCAGAAGTCGATGATTACGATTCGTGGCTGCGGGTCGGCATGGCGTTATTTGATCGATTCGGTGAAACCGGCAGCGAGCTATGGGAAACATGGTCAAACCGAAGCGGCAAGCACATTGCCAACGAATGTTATGCGAAAGTCAAATCATTCAAGCGATCCGGCGGCAACGTGGTCAAGTTTGGGAGCCTGATTGCGATTGTTCAACGCAATGGCGGAACATCACCTAATAACAGACCAAAGTCATCAGAAGAGCCGACAGAGTTTTTGGGCGAGGAAGACTTATTAGAGGCTTCCAACGCTCAGGATATTCTTGACCGAATGAAAGAGCGCAAATGGCTTTGGGGCGATAAAGAAAAGAAAACAGGATGGCTTCAACAAGGCGGCTTGCATCTTGTGGAAGGTCGCGAGGGCACTGGAAAGACTCGCTGGATTATGGATCTGGTCAGAAGGTGGTCGCTTGACCTGGTGTGGCCCGATGGCAGCAAGATTGAGATTGACCCTGACAGTAAAGTCTTATTTGTGGCTTCTGATAGTCACTGGGATCAAATCGCACTATGCGCTGAAGACTTTGGCATCCCGCCCGAAAATGTTCTTTTTACCGGCCCGAAAACAGACCCTTATGATTTTACGTCCATTGATGAAAAGCGAACCGCCGAAATCATTCGGCTTTGGTGCCGAAAATACAAAATCGCTTTGATCGTGGTCGATACGTTGATGGCGGCAACATCAAGGCCGCTGGTTGATCGACAGGAATGCGCGATGATTGCCAACCCATTACGCGCAATCGCACGAGAATTTGACGTGACAGTCGTTATGGTTGGCCACCTGAATAATCAGGGCGAAACCTACGGGCGGGCCATGCAGGGCAACTGTGAGCATGTTATCAGGCTTGAAGCCAACGAAGCCGATAAGCAGCATGTGACAATCAAATCTGAGAAGTGCCGATGGAATAAATTTGCCCTGCCAGTATTGAATGGGCGGCAGCATGAAAACGGGTGGGAATACACGTCAACCAATTCGGACGAAGGCAGCACGCCCCAGGTAAAGGGCCGCGAGGCAGCCGCTGACGTGATTCGGCGATTCATGGCCACCGTCAGCAGAGTGGCATGGGGCGAGATGATTGACGAGCTTGCAGAAAGCGGAGTTGCCAAGACAACTGCAAACAGAGCGTTAAAGTTTATGGTCGAATCTGGCGAGTTGGTTGTTTATAAAGAAAAGTTTCCGTCTGGTAAAGAATGTTCTTTTTATGAAATAAACCCGCATTTTATAGCTGACGACCAATCAGATTCAGTTCCAAAATCTTAGTTTCAGTTCCACTTCCACACGGGGTATATATATACCCCCCGTGGGTGGAACTAAGTGGCGTGGAACTAAGTTGGAACTAAGTTGGAACAATGGTTTTTATAGAGTTTGATTTTTTTGGAACTAACTTTGGAAGTGGTTCCAACCCTGTTTGGAACTAGTACCAGTGGAACTAACTTTGGAACGAAGTTATTTTCGTATATTTTCGCTAAAACTAATTTTATAAAAATATTCAAAATTTATCTTGACGGATAAAAGGTAACAAAATATTATTAGATTGTCGGTACCAAGTTACCTATTCACCACCACTACTCAGGAGCAATCAGCATGTCAGCAGCGCCGATGTCAGTTCAATCATTGCAACAGCTTGGCTGGCGGCCCGACCAGCTTACAGACGCCCTTGCCGCTGAATGGCAGGCGGGCTATCGCTTCGCGATTCAAGAGGCACAGCAGGACGTTGAATCATCGCTGAACGATCAGCATGAGGCAGATATGAAGCAACAGGCCGAAGTGATCGCAGGCACGATTAAGGGCCTGCAAACGTCAATCAATGCCTTGCAGGTCATGACCCGTGGAATCGATCAACGTGACCATCAATACGGCGAAATCTGCAAAGCTATCGTGAGGATGCTCGAAGCTGTGTCAGTGATGGAAGAGGTGGCACGATGAGTCCAGATTATTCATCAATGAGTTTTAACGATCTTGTACGAGGCTTTTTAAGAGCCGAAAAGCAGGTTGAGGCAACAGTTCCAATCTGGCTTGAAATAGCTCGGCGATTGAATCGGGCCAATTTAGCTTTTGACGCTTTTATCGTTGATGGCAATGCTTACACGCTTGACCATAAAAATTGCGGAATCGATGAAATTGATGCTCATTTTTATTCAGGCGATGAGATTGACGCTTGCTATCGGTCAGTCATCGCAGAAATGGAAGAGGTGACACGATGAGCATCGCGAACCTTTCAGCCGCCGAGAAGTTTGTTTTAGAGACCTGCGACATCATTGAATTTAACCGCATCGTTAGACGCGACTCACATCGCGGCTTCACAGGCCACAAACTGACCAGGCACCCTAGACGCGGCTACTACTGTTCATTCTGGGCTGCTGGTTACGGGTGGTGCGGTTATGGCATCAACCGAACAGCAGCACTTAATAACGCAATTCATAACTGTTACATGCGGTTGTACTGCGACAAACAAAAGATGGCACAGCCTCGCCAGTTGGCTTTCTCGCCATCTGATGACTTAGACAAGGCAATGGGCTATCCAAAAGAGCAGCTCAAAGCCTTGTCGATTCGTGCAACTCTCTGAGTTGCTCCTTGGTGATGCCACCGGGGGCGTTCCTCGGTGGCAATTTCTCTTGTCAGGCAATCCGACCAGAAAGGTCAATAAACATGCCTATTCCGATGCTCAAAAGCAATCCTGCTGGTTCTGACTATACCCCTGTGCCTGAAGGCACCTATCAAGGCATCGTGCAGAATCTTTTCTTCCTCGGCACGCAGACGCCGCTGAATCCGTCATACAAGCCAAGTCAAAAGCTGGCGATCAGGTTCATTCTTGATGAGCCATTAGGCGAACAATCAGACAAGTTTTTCACAATCACAACCACAGTCGGCTTCAGCCTGGGCGAGAAAGCTGGCCTGACGAAACTGTTTAAACCTGTCTTGGGTTCCGGGTGGCCGCCAGAAGGTGGGACGCTTGACCCTGAAACGCTGCTGAATTTGCGTGTAATGGTGACAATCACTCACACGGTCAAGGGTGATAAAACCTATGCCAACGTGGCTAGCTTGGGCCGGCTGCCAAGAGGCATGGCACCATTCGACCCGGCGTGCGACATCTTTGCCTGGTCGTATGACGATCCACCTCGCGACGGTGTACCCGAATGGATTGTCAAACAGGCGGCCCAATGCCATGAACTGACAGGGCAGTCGGCACCGGTGAAGGAATATCGGGCACCGGCCACCGGTGGCCATAAGATCGACCCAACGGCTGAAGATGCACCATTCTGAGGATCTACGACATGCGACAACGTGATATTGAAACCGCCATCGAAGAATGCAGCCGCTTTGCCGCTATGGCTGAGCGACATCTTGAGGACGAGGCCGAACCATCAACGCCAGAGGATGAAGCCGACATCCGGCGTTATGCCCTTGATGCGATTCGCAGTCTTCGCAAGCTGCGGGAATCGGTAGTTGATGAGACGATTGAGTCGTAAACGGTTGCCCGTGCCGCGACGCGGGGAAAGGTTGCTTGAGGGAAAGCGGCAGCATGATCTGGCGGCACTCTTGCTGATGCCACCACGGTCGAGCAAAACGGGGGCACGCGGCCCTTGTGGGTCATGCGAACGGGCAATCTAAGCAGGGATGCAACTTTCGCCACGGACGGCGGTTTATGGGGCTGGGCGGGACTGTCGGGGATTTCCAGACCGACGGTCGGCGGGTTCAACTCCCGCCCCCTGTGTTCAGTCGTGGAGTCCTTCGATTTTCGCCACGACTGGCCGGTGGTCCAAAACGCCGGGAAACTTCTGCGACTCGCCCCGCTGCGTTGGCGGGGTGGGTTTTCACTCAGGAACAATCACATGGTCACACTATCACCGCAGACAATCGCCAAGATGCGACAGCTTGAGCAGCGCATCAGCCAACTCTGGGACGAGATTATCAAGATCCGCACGCCAACTCGAAGCCTCGTAGGTGGCGCTGATTTCAACCTTGAGCTCGAAGCCCATGTATCTGCCGCGTTTGTGATGTCGCTGAATAAAGGCGCAACGCCAGAGAGTGCCGCGAACACATCAAAAGCAATCGGAGAGCAGTTTGTCAGGGAATGGAACCGCAACTATGCACGCCAGCGGGTGACGATCACCAGCAAGCACGAGGTTCAGAGGTGGTCGAAAGCTGGTGATAAGTACGCGGAGCGATTGCAAAGGGAGTTTGAACAGATTTCACCGCCGCCAGTCTGAAATTATGGCTGGCGGTGGTTTGTCACGGCGGGGCAGGTCATGGCCCGGCGTGGCATGGTGTGGTTAGGTTTGGCAAGGTGCCGCTTGCAGTCTGAAACGATTGGCTGCAAGCGGATTGTCGGGGCCGGGTAAGGCTGGGCTCGGCAGGGTTAGGCAAGGCCAGGCAAGGTACGGCCGGGCAAGGCATGGAGCCACCGTTGATCTGAAATTACGGTCAGCGGTGGATTGCCGCGGCGGGGCATGGCTCGGCTTGGCGAGGCAAAGCGAGGCAATGTGAGGCAAGGGCTTCGGTGGCAAATGTTGCCGCCGGGCATTTTCAAAACTCGGCGATCTCTAAGCATGGGAAGCCGACAATAAGGATTGAGTGAATGTCAGACATATCTGTAAGAGTCAAGATTTCAGGGGTAAGACCTTTATTGATGCACTCGGCACGGGCAGCAAACCCGTTGAGTAAGGAAGCAAAAGCATCAAAGGCGATCAGCTCCAAGCGGTCAAAGGTCGATTCAGACCATGAACGGCTGGCAGAGCTTGACTGGCGAAACGGCTTCTATCACGATTCAGAATTTCGGCCCGTCATTACAGCCGATTGCCTGCAAGGTTGTTTCATTGAAGCGGCAAAGAAGCTGAAGCTAAAGAAAACCGCACAATCTGGCATTATCGTCACTGACGACACGCTACTGGTTCACGATCACCCAGCAGGGCCAAAAGCAACAGTTGAGGACTTTTGGAAAACTGGCGGCAAATACATTGATGCCCGTGGTGTGAGAGTTCAAACATCGCGAGTTATTCGCTATCGACCACGATTTGATATTTGGGCGGCTGAATTTCAAGCCGATCTTTACGACCTTGACGCCAGCGTATTTGCTCAAATCTGCCAGATTGCAGGCAGGTCAATCGGGCTTTGCGATTACCGCCCACGCTTCGGCCTGTTTGAAGTGTCGAGCTTTGAGGTGCTTTCATGAAAATCTATTTTGAGCAAGATTTCATTGATGGACTTTCTAAAGGCGATTGCATACCGCCAAGCGATGTCGTGAAACTTGCTGGAATCATTGAAACCGATCAAGATTCAATCAATTTTGCCGCCTTGAAAGTGGCTGGCCTGCTCGAGAAAGTTCTCTGGAAGAATGGCAAACATTGGAGCCTGCGAGTTGCCAACGGTTCGGTTTATATTCTGTCAGACGCTGAATCGGTTGAGTTTCAAGCCAAACGATTCCGCACAGGTGTAAAAAAGATTCGCCGAAGCAAAAAGCATGTGGAGCGTGTTGACGTTTCACAGCTTGGCGAGATTGACAAGCGGCGGCATGAGATTGAGTCACGCAAGATCAGCGTGTCACTTGATTCTCTGCAACGGTCGCTTCGTGATGTAAACAAGGCGACGCGGCCAACTCAGTCAGAACGAGTTGCACCGCCGCCAGTAATGAAGCCACCCGCTTTCTTTAGGCGTCCCGGTGGATGATAAATCAAGGCTTGGCGAGTCATGGCGTGGTCTGGCACGGTGAGGTAAGGATAGGCATGGCATGGTGGGGCACGGCATGGAGCCGCAATCAATCTGAAATTACGGTTGGTTGCGGAATGTCGAGGCTAGGTACGGCCCGGCTCGGTGTGGCTTGGCGAGGCTCGGCATGGCAGGGTAAGGCATGGCACTGTCGCCAGTCTGAAATTATGGCTGGCGGTGGTTTCCTCGGTTGTCACAGTCCGACGCCGGGGCGGTGGAAGTCGGCACGAGATGTTATCGCGCTAGAACTTTCAGGCGGCAGGCATGGAACTCACGGACGGCTAGCCTGGCCGTCATTTCATCATCATGGAGGTTGCAAAAATGGGTGTCCTGGTATTGACGAGGGGAAAGCTGCAAACAGTTGTCATCGATGCAGGTGACGAAACAATCGAGGTCATCGTCGCCGAGATTCGTGGCGATAAAGTAAAACTGGCCTTCAGTGCATCGAAAAAAGTACAAATCAATCGGCCAGAAATCAGGGAAAAGAAGCTCAACAGTGCAAAAAAGGATGGCGTGTCATGATCAATCGTTATCAGGTGGGCGACACAATCCGGGCCAAAGAATCAGTAATGACTGGTACGGTTGTCAAGATTGAATACAAACGCGACGCGAAAGGCAAAGCGTTTGACATCGCATCGATTGACGTTCTTTTCCGCAACAACGCCTATTTCACGATCAAACCTGCCGACTTTGACCGGATCTATTTGATTCGTGAAGCCAAGAGCATCCACCCAAAAGAGACTGAGGTGGAAGCGTGATTAGCCTTTACGTGCAAGTACTCTGCGAGATTAATCGCGATTCAACGGCGACGATTGAAGAACTGGCTGTCAGGATCGATAAGACATCGACCACCGTTAGGCGAGTGATCGAGGAACTGAAAGCCGCCAGGCTGATTGAGTGCCAGAAAATAGGCAAGTCTAATAATTTTCTGATCAACCGAGATAAGTCAATCACGACACGCGGCTGGGTGTTTCCGGTGGCATTAATTCTGGAAAGTGGGAGGGCGATCTGATGACCGTGAATGAATCACTGCATATTGAGCTGATCCACGCGAATGATCGACTGGTCAAGATCATTAATGACCTGTCAGACAAGCCGGGGAATCGGCTGACAACCGAACAATCGTTTGCCGTAGCGAAGTCGATCGAATTAGGTCAGATGGCAAAGGCTGACGCCAAACGGGCAGGCATCACGATTGAGGTGCGTTAATGGCTCAGGCAGCATGGCAACCTTATGAGCGGGACATCCCGGCAGTCAGACGCAATACGATCCGGCGGGCATTTGCCGAGGTGATCAGTGAGCTAAACGTCTCAGAGGATTCAGCAAGGAAATACTTCGAAGACGCCTTAGCGGGCCGCTATGAAACGGTCGAGGAAAAGCTGGTAGTGATCACCAAAAGCACGCAATGTTTGTATGGGTGCAGCGTCTGCGGCTTGCCGATCTCAAATTACAACAAAACTGGCACTTGTCAGATCTGCCGGGAGCGCGCCGAAAAAGGCAAGTGTTTAGATTGCAAGTGTATTGTTGCAAAAGGTAGCACCCGATGCTTGTCGTGTGCCATGAAACGGCGGAACAGGCGAAGAGAACTAGAGCAGAAAAAGAGGGGAAAATGAAAGAGTTATTGGAACAGTACAAGCGTATTTATGATTTGACTGCTACGCTTCGGCAGCTTGTGCTGGACTTGCCAGAGATTGAGCTGGGCACATCGATTGGCAACACGATCACGCACCTTGACATGAAGCTGGACAAGCATGCCCATGAGATAGTCAGTTTGATGCAGAATAGCAAGTGCGATGTTCACGCTGAACAACATTTTAAACCGCTTTGGGCAGTGCTGCCTGCCGATGCCGAAGATGACGTTTGGCAAAAGCAACTTGGCCCACGAAAGCAGGTGAGCTATCAGATATTTCTTGCACAAAGTCACGCCGAAGAGTATGCATCGCAATTACGAAAGTCTAAAGTCGTTCCAGTGTGGGGGGGATAACGTGAAAGAACTAATTGAGCAATACAACCGCATTCAAGCCATGGCCACCAGCCTTCGGCATGTCAGTCAAGATATTCCCGGTCTTGTTGACGGCCACACCATTGAGGTAATGATTAACAAGATTGGCCTCAGAATGCACACTCTGGCCCACGAAATAGTCAGGGAATTGCAACAACAGCCTGACGACGCCGCAAAGCAGCTTAACGAGCCGGAGCAGCTAGGTAAGCCGTTCTGGGCGGTGATCGCCGCCGGAGAGCCTGATTATGAGGCGAGATCCAGAGGTATCATGGGCAGCACAAAATATCGCATGTATTTTTCAAAACAAGATGCTTTGGAATCTATCGGCGATAGCATCGACAAAAAGGTTGTTCCAGTGTGGGGGGAGTGAAAATGAACGAACAGATTGAACAGTTGAAAGCCGATAAGGCAGCACTTGAAGTGGCACAAATTGTCATGCGGAAGCATGGCAGCTATGTATCTGAACTTGTGATTGAGACAGGAATCCGCATTCAAGACCAAATAAATGAACTTGAAAGACAAGCGGATAACTCGTTTAAGGAAGCCAAGCAACTGATCAGGCACTGGGGCAGAGATGATCTCATGCTTGACAATAACGGAAGGCTCTTGCAGCAGGTGGCTTTGTATGTCCGCCATCTTGAGATCCAACTAGAGGAAAGGACTTGCAATGCCACTAACATGGACAACTAACGGCAGAATCTGGCTGGCATTGCATGGCGATCAATGGGCCAAGATTCAGCGGGTGGAAACTGCCCAATATCCATTTATTGTGTGCGCAGGCTGGCACATGTTAGTTGAAGGTGAACTGGATCTTGATACAAGGTGCTGGTCTGCTGCTGCAAAGTTTAAAACACTTGAACAGGCTCAGGCATGGGCTGCGGAGAAATTGGGGGTGGAGAAATGAGCATTGAAATCACGCCCGACCTGTTGAGTGATCTGCGACAGAAGGCAGAGGCGGCAGGCGGCAAGCAGTGGAAAGTCTATGAAGCCAGCGATGGCAGTATATTTATCACTGGTGATGACGAAGGGCCGCACCTTGCAGAAGTGTGGTGGCCAAAAGACGCAAATCACATCGCCGCCGCATCGCCTGCCGTGGTGCTGGCACTGGTGGCGGAGGTGGAGCGGCTGAGAGATAGGCTTGATGAATTGATCTGCTCAGGGTGCAATCAGCAGCCGAAGTTTTGTGTCTGCGACATTCAACTGGAGGCCAGCGATGCCGATCAAGCCTGAAGATGTGACCGATCAGCACATTAAGCAGATTAAAGATTATCTGGAAGGGCAAATCGGCTGGCCATTAATGCCAGACAATTCTCAGCTTGCGACACTTGCTAACGCACTGATTGAGGCCGGTATTGTCAGCCCGCCGGTGTGGGTGATCAAAGAAGATGGCGTGATCGTTTCAGGCTGTTTCAGCAGCCATAAAAAAGCGGTTGCGTATCGAGACTCACTCTGGCGGACAGAGACATTAACAGTCGAACACTGGAAAGGGCAAGCAGAGTGAGCGACGCCATCAACCCCGATCATTATAAGAACCATCCTTCAGGCGTGGAGTGCATCCAGATCACGGAACACTTCAATTTCTGCCGTGGTAATGCGATTAAATACCTGTGGCGGGCAGGCGAAAAGGGCGATGTGATCGAGGATCTGCGGAAGGCGCGATGGTATGTTGACCGAGAGATTCAACGATTGGAAGGGATTCAAAAAGATGCCTGAAACAGCTTTGTCAATCTTCGCCGCTGTGGCCAGTTTTACGCTGTCAGGTATGATGGCGGCATTGGTGGTGATGTATCTGAAAGCCATGAAACGGGGGCGATGAAATGAAACTATCTTTTTTTGTCCCAGGCATCG
>Ga0208546_1000522_pt1 | contig 14004 bp, 26 predicted proteins | sample DEB19_08_DNA_4_FD_184528 | JGI IMG/M metagenome (GOLD analysis project Ga0208546, IMG submission 184528) | Aqueous microbial communities from the Delaware River and Bay under freshwater to marine salinity gradient to study organic matter... | ecosystem: Environmental > Aquatic > Marine > Coastal...
TTCCTGCCCTTTGCTAGTGGCTCTGGGTTCTTTGCTAACTTTGCGAAGTCTATAACTGGCAAGGCGATGGGTGGCCCCGTATCCACTAACACCCCCTACCTTGTCGGCGAGCGCGGCCCAGAACTTTTTGTCCCGGGTACGTCCGGCGGCATTGTTCCGAACAACAAGTTAGGCATGGGTGGTGGCGTAACCGTCGCTCCCGTTTACAATATCGACGCTCGCGGCGCGACGGCTGATCTGCAACGCTCCCTGCCGGGAATTTTGCAAGAGAACAACCGACGCATCTTCGATGAACTCGACCGACGCTATGGGATAGGACGATGACAGACTACGTTTTGCCTCCCGACCTTGTAGCCTCCGAGATCGAGTGGACGCTATTCGATAACTCGGCTGTCTTTGCCTCGCCGCTCTCTGGGGCGATTCGCACGGTATCTCGACCCGGCACTCGATGGGGTGCGCGGCTACGGTTCCGCGCTGTCTCTGATCAGGATCGACGGCGGCTGATGTCGCTTATCGCTGCGCTGCGTGGGCGGGCTAATAGGCTGCGCCTGACAGACCCCGCCTATACCCTAGCGGGGTCGTTCTCATGTCCCGAATTGCTTTCTAATAACGCAGCAGTCGTTAACACTACCGGATGGTCATCCTCCAATGCTGAACTCGTCCTTTCGTCTGATTCTCATCTTGGCTTGCGTCTCACTCGCAGCGGCGTTGTTGCTGATCGTTATGCTTATCAATCTGCCGTTACGACCGTTACATCGGCTCCTTATGCGGTGCGGATGCTTCTCGGGGCGGGGCGTGGAAATGTACGAGCCGCGATAAAGGCTGGCACATCACAGGGTGGAACAACGCTAGTTAATGGCGCAACAAGAACAGAAGCCGGATATTACAGCGACTCGTTTACTGCATCGGGAACATCAAGCCATGTTTCATTTTACGATTACATATCTGGCCGCTCGGCAGGTAACTTTCAATTCCTTTCGTGGGTTTCAGCGGCTCGCTGTGCGTTGGTCAATGGTGGCTCGCAGACAGGCGGCAACCTTATCGTCGATGGTCTGCCTACTTCCACCAATGGCCTTGCTCGCGCAGGGGATTGGTTTGAGGTTAACGGCGAACTGAAACGCCTGACCGCAGACCTTAACTCGGACTCATCCGGCAACGGCTATCTGATCTTCGAGCCGACGCTGCGAACCTCTCCCGCTGACAATGCTCCGGTTATTTTCCGCAGCCCGATGGGACGATTCCTGCTCGCAGAGGAATCAACCTCTTGGGGAACTCGCCCCGGCATCCTCTCTGATATTGAACTGTCGCTCGTTGAGGACATCACATGAGTCGAATAGTCTCGGCCACTAACGCAACCGAGGCTGACAAGCCCGCAATCGTTGTCGTTGTGATGGCTGATCTTGATTTCTCATCTGGGATGCTTCGCGTTCACGACGGCTCCGGCAATCTTTCCTACGGCGGCAACACCTATCTTGGCGCAGGACAGTTGGCAGGGCTTGACGTTATCGACGAGAACATCGACATCGTTGCTCGCGGAATCAAACTTTCCTTATCTGGAGTTGACTCAGCCACCATCGTTCCGGCAATGACCGAGGTCTATCAAAATCGAGATGTCACTCTGTATCTTGGCTTTGTCAATTCAGCGACCGGAGCATTGCTAGATACACCGGAGACGATCTGGGAAGGTCGCATGAATCAGATGACCTTTAACATCGACAAGGGGTCTGCGGTCATCGAACTGACTTGCGAGCATCGCCTTCGTCGAGAACCTCGCATCGCTCGATATACGGACGAGGATCAGCGACAGGCTTTCTCGGGCGACCGCTTCTTTGATTTAACGTATGCAATTCCCGGCTTCGTCAGCAAGTGGGGATCGCGTGATACTGGCTACGGCGGCGGCGCTAAATATCCCGGCCCAAGTGATCTCGGCCCATTGAAGAAAGACTAATGAAACGTTACGACTGGACGCATCACCTCTATGAGCAGATCGACTCTCATCTTCACCGTTCATTTGTTTGGGGTGATAACGACTGCTGTTTATTTGCCGCTCGCGTTGTGGACGCTATGTGTGATAGCGATCACGAAATGGCATTGCGCGAGAAATATCAAGACGAGGCATCAGCCCTTGAATACATCTCTCGGTCAGGCGGCATTGCTCCGGCGGTCGATGAGTTTATCGGCTCGCATAAAGTAGAGGGTCGCCCGATGCGCGGTGACGTTGTTTTGTTCGACGGTGTTAATGGTGAAACGTTAGGTATTTGCGTCGGTCGATACGTTGCCGCTATGGGTACAGACGGTGTTGTTTTTTCAGATCGCCCGAAGGTGATCTGCTTCTGGAGCATTTAAGATGCCGAGTCAAGCAGCACTAGCCATTACTAAAGCCATTGCAGGAGCATTTGGTTTAGGCTCTACCGCTTCGACCGTTGTCTATGCCGCTAGTTACGTTGCTGCAACTATCGCAACAACAGCGGCATTGACAAAGATTACTGAAGCAATCGTCGGCGTTCCAAAAATCCAGAAGCAGCCTACCGATGTCGAGTACACCGGAACCGTTGAGCCGCGCCGCATTATCTACGGCGAGTTGTTAGCCTCTGGCGTTAACGTTATCCCGCCGATGACCTCTGGCAGCACGAACGAATACTTGCATCAGGTTCTTGCTGTTGCAGGTCACGAATGTAATCAGATCGGTCAGGTCTACTTTAATCGAGAAGCCGTCGGCACGATTTCATCTATTACGGGAACCGAGGATGACGGCAAGATCACGACGGGAACCTACGCGAACAAGGCATGGGTGCGTCGCTATGCCGGAACCGATACGCAGACGGTTGACTACAAACTCGCCACCGCTCGCCCTTCCCAATGGACTGCTGCTCACGCAGGTAAGGGTGTCGCTTACGTTGCGATGACCTTTCAATACGACGAACAGGTATACCGAACAGGCAAGCCGGAGATGACCTGTCTGGTGCAAGGCAAGAAAGTCTATGACCCGCGCCTAGATTCTACGCAGACGGGCGGTAGTGGATCACAGCGAGTCAATGATCCTTCGACTTGGACATACTCGACGAACCCTGCCCTCTGCCTTGCAGACTATTTGCTTGATAGCCGACTTGGGCTTGGCGAGGATTCCTCGCGTATCGACTACGCAATGGTGATGGACGCCGCAGATATTTGCGACGAGACCGTCACGATTCCAAGTGGTACGCAGACTCGATACACTTGCAACGTAGCGCTGACCGTAACGGATCGTTTCGAGGAAAACATCAAGACCCTTGCACAAGCAATGGCGGGTGTCTGCTACTACTCCGGCGGCAAGTGGCGTATCTACGCAGGGGCGTGGTCTACCTCTGCCTTCACGCTAACCGATAACGATCTAGTCGAGGGCGGCATCTCTGTGGTGACTGCCTTCCCGTACAACCAACGCTACAACTCGGTGCGCGGGCAGTTCGTCAACAAGGATCGCAACTGGCAACCGATGGAATATCAGCCAGTCATTAATACTTCGTATGTCACAGCAGACGGCGAACAAGCGTGGTTAGAGACGGACTTTGCCGCTTGCACCAATGAATACGAAGCGCAACGTCACGCAATCCTGCTCTCTCGTCGCAGCCGAAACGGGCAAGCCGCGACGGTTCGTTGCGGGATGTCAGCGTTTAAGATTCTGCCTTTCCAGACCGGAACGGTGACGTTCTCCGAGATCGGATGGACAAACAAGACGGTGCGCTGCGAGGGGTGGAGGTTTGACCCTAACGGTGCAGTTGAGTTGATCCTGCGCGAGGAAGCCTCAACGGATTGGACTGACCCCGTTTCTGGCGATTACGCTACGCCGACGAGCGTAACGACCCCGACCCCAGAAATCTATACGCCGTTGCCGCCTACCAACCTGACGGTTGCAACACTTGATAGCAGCCTGACAATTTCGTGGGATGCGCCGACTATCGTTCCGCTCGGCTCGCAGTATGACGTTTGGGAATACACCTCACAGACTCCGTTCGCATCGGCATCAAAAATCTGGACGGGTATCTCGACTAACGTATTTATCCCGAAAACAGACACGACGGTGCGTTACTACTGGGTCACGGTCAGAACGCCGGACGGTGGCGTATCTGATCCAGAGCCGCCCGTTAATGGCGTTCCGGCAGGTGCAGCATCCATTCCGAGTACGCTCTCGATTACTGCCTCTCCGAGTAGCCTAACCAAGTCAGCCTCGACCAGTTCGATCACGACTGACTCATCAACGGCTACCGCATACGGCGGCACATCGCCCTACACCTACGCATGGACGCGACAAAGCGGGTCAACGGCTATCTCTGCCGACAGCGCATCGTCAGCCACGACTACCTTTACGGGGACGAGTCTGGCAAGTGGCAGCACCTATGACGCTGTATTCCGTTGCACAGTAACCGATGACGTATCTGCGACCGCCTATGCAGATGTATCCGTCTCGATTAGTCGCATCGGGTTTACCGCATCGGCTAGCCCCGCCACGTTGAGCAAAGTCGTTGCGGTATCTAGTGCGACAACTAACAGCACGACCGTGACGCCGAGCGGTGGCGTCTCGCCTTATACCTATTCGTGGGCATTGTTAAGCGGCGACACACTTACCGTTAACAGCCCAACGTCAGCAACAACTACTTTCTCGGTTACTGGATTGACTGCGGGAGAAATCCTGTATTCGACCTATCGCTGCACGGTCACCGACAGCACTTCTGGAACCCCGCTGACAGCAACAGCGGATGTGATTATTACCATCGAGAGGATCGACGCTTAAGGAGGATTGACGATGATGGACTTTTCTAAATTCAAAGTGCCGACAGGCTCGCTCCTTGTCGATGGTGGCTTAGTCATTGCTCTGATTATTTGGGGAACGCAGATGACATCTAGCCTTGATGCTATTAGCGCAAGACTCCAACGAGTAGAGCAGCAGAGTATTCAACCGGAGGCTGACCGTCGCATTGCTGTGATTGAGGCGAGGCTAGGCGATACCGCAGACAGGCTTCAATCAATCGAGGCCAAGTTAGATCGCGTCCTAGAGCGTCGATAAACATGGAACTTTTTGAGATTTTCACTAGAGCATGGCCTGTCATCCTTGCGCTTATTACGCTGATCATTGTCTTGTCAAAACTTGACCTTCGTGTGGCAGTTCTTGAGGACAAGATAAAAACCCTGTTTGATATTCTCAATAAGCGAGATAAGTAACATGATGACAATGATCTCGACCTTTCTATCTTTCCTCGCTGGCGGCTTGCCGAAGATTCTGCAAGTCTTTCAAGATCGACAGGACAAGAAGCACGAACTTGCTATTCTTGCTATGCAAAAGGAGCGAGAGTTGGAACTTGCCGTCAAAGGTTTCCAAGCGCAAGCGCATATCGAGGAGATTAAGGCAGAGCAGATTGCGATGCAAACTGCTGCCGAGGAGCGGGTCGCGTTGTATCAGCACGATATGGAGATCGGCAAAGGCGCAAGCCAATGGATGATCAACCTTCGCGCTTCGGTTCGTCCTGTCGTGACGTATATCTTCGTGCTTGAATTAGTCGCCATCAATATCGCCGGAGTTTGGTACGCCTACACGACAGGCATCCCGTTTTCGATAGCAATGGAAAACGTATTCGGTGATGACGAGATGCTGATCTTGTCCTCAATCATTGCCTTCTGGTTCGGGACGCAAGCCTTTAGCAAGAAATGAAAGTCAGCGCAGAAACTCTGTCGCTAATCAAACATCATGAGGGCGTAAGGATGCGTCCTTACCTGTGTCCGGCGCGGCTATGGACGGTCGGCGTCGGACACGTTCTCTACCCAGAGCAAGCAAAACTCCCTGTATCCGAACGATTACAGTTTGCATTGAAGGATGAAGATCGCCGTGTCTGGACTGCCTCTGAAGTGGACGATCTACTTGCTCAAGACCTTGCGCGATTTGAGCGCGGCGTGGCCCGATATTGCCCTTCTTCTGTTGGTCATCAAGGCCGGTTCAATGCACTCGTTTCCTTCGCTTTCAACGTGGGTCTGGGGAATCTTCAGCGGTCTAGTCTCCGCATGAAACATAATCGCGGCGACTACGACGGCGCAGCCGAAGAATTCATGAAGTGGACAAAGGGCGGCGGTCGCGTACTGCCGGGACTAGTTAAGCGACGGCTCGACGAACAGCGGTTATATCTGCGAGGTTAAGATGGCGAAAAAGATTCCCGTCGTGCAGATGTATGACGGAGTTTGGTATCGCGTGAAGGGTTACACCTTCACCGAGTGCTGCGATTGCGCCTTGACTCACAAGGAGCAGTTTCGGCTAGTGGACGGGCAGTTGGAATGGAGTGCTGTCCGTGACGATAAACGCACCGATGAGCGTCGAAAGGAACTCGGCATCAAGGTGAACAGAAAAAAGGTGATTCGTGGTAGCCGCTAAAGCGACCGATGATCAGATCATAAAGACCCTACAGAAGCATAACGGAATACGCTCTGTTGCTGCTAGTGAACTAGGGATGAACGAAAGAACCCTGCTGCATCGCTTGAAGCGCATGAAGCAAAACGGGCATCTGATTCCAGAGTCAACGTATCAACCCGGCAAACAAACTCCGTCAGCAAGGGAGTTTGAATTCACCCCGCTTCCCGATGACGATATTCCCATCGAGGAACTCATCGAGCAGCGCAAGCGCAAGTTCGCCCACAAGCGCGAGCATGAGGAAGCATCAAAACTTATCCCGATTCGCATCAAGATACCGGGCGCTATCGGGCTACTACATTTCGGTGATCCGCACGTTGACGATGACGGCTGCGACATTGAGGCTATCGAGCGGCATACGGCTCTCTGCAACGAGACCGAGGGGCTATTCGCCTGTAACGTAGGCGATACCACGAACAACTGGTGTGGCCGTCTCGCTCGACTCTATGCCGATCAGAGTACGTCAGCGGCACAGGCTTGGAAGATTGCCGAGTGGTTCGTCAATCGCTGCGACTGGCTTTACATGATCGGCGGCAATCACGATCTGTGGTCAGGCGCGGGTGATCCGCTCAAGTGGATTGCTCGGCAACAGAACGCCCTCTATAAATCCTCCGAGGCTCGCATTGCTCTGCGGTTCCCGAACGGCGCAGAGGTACGGGTCAATGCTCGTCACGATCACAGCGGTTCGTCGATCTGGAACCCTGCCCATGGCCCGATGAAGGCTGCGCTGATGGGAACCCGCGATCATATCTACGTCGCCGGACATAAGCATGAGAGCGCCTATAGCGTCCTGAAGGACGGTATCTCGGGGATTACCATGCACGCGCTAAAAGTCGCCTCGTATAAGGTCTTCGACCGTTTTGCGAAGGATAAGGGCTTTAGGGACAACTCGCTTTCGCCCTGTGCTCTTACTACGATCAACCCGAACTTGCCTTTAACGCATCCCGATATGATTAAGGTATTCTGGGAGCCGGAGGAAGGTGCTGATTATCTGACTTGGTTACGGCGGCGATGAAGATAGATGACCGTGAAGCCCTTGAGGAACTCGCATGGGCTGAACCCGACGCCTGTCAGAACTGCATCTATTTCTGCCCTTGGAACGGGAGAGGGTGGGGCTGTTCTCACCCCACCGTCAAGGGATTACTCGGCGGCGTCTGTCGCTGCGGCGGGCAATACTTCAAACAGATTCGCCCGTGGAAGGTCAAGGGGACGATCGTCTCGCCCTGATAACCGCAAACTCCCGAGTGAGTATCGCCGCCTCTCGCTCGTAGCCTTTCTGCCGTAGAAACTGCAACACCTCGTCTACCGTCTCGGGCTTCTTCTGCCCGAACGCCCACGGTGCGCGGCGCATTTCCTCTGCCCATGCTCCCGGTGGGCTTTCGTTATCGGTCACCATATCTCGACCCCTCCCCGTTTAGCCGCCCATATCGGCGGCGGAACACTTGCCCAGTTACGCTGCGTCATCTCCCGTACCGTCCGAATCCACCTTCGCAGCGCGAGCATCATCACGCCGAGAACGGGCAACCCGAATATCAATAACAGTAGCGCGTCCATTTTTCCTCCTGTCTCCAGTTCCGTTACAATCTCGACACTTGAAAAAATTTCCTTCGTGATCCTTGAGCCATAAGGCTCCCATGCAAGTCAGGCAATTCATTGTTCATCCGCCCCCGGCTCATATTCAAACGCAGGGCAGCGGTAATCTGCCTCGCAATCCCATTTCACGCAGACGAGTTTCCCGTCTTTGCTTTTCGACCATCTGCACGATAGGCAACTCATACAACGTCCTCCGCTCGCAGTTGAGCGATTGTGCGAACCATTCCCTCTAGATGAGCGAGCCGCACATAGTCCCGATCTAGATCGGTATTCGCTCGACGGTCTATCGCGTCATGGCACGAACTACACGCCCACGCGCCGAGCAGATCGTCAGCCTTTAATCCCATACCGCTCACCCCTGCTAATCTCACATGAGCAAGCACAACCGTTTCGTTGTTGTGGTTACAGATACCGGGAATCCTAACCGTACATTCCCGCCCTCTGGCTTTCTTTCGTAGATTCATAGCAGTTTCAAAAACTCCGCACCAAGTTCTCGCGTGTTGTCTGGGTCATACTCTGTAGGTACAGCCAGACTCCACGCCATATCGTAGTCGAGGAATCCGTAGATCATCACCTGTCGGCACTCCGGCATGATCGGCTTTGCTACGAACAGCACCAATCCCTGCCCGAGTTGTTTCTTTCTAACGGCGGCTGTCTCTTTCGTGCGTAGCCGCCTGACCTCGATATTCGTTCCAACATCCGCAATCTTTCTGTGTTGGTTATGTTCGCTGCGATGCCAGACATGACCCGACCAGTATCGGTTCGCATACTTGGCAACGGCTAACTCGGCCACGCAAGCCGCCACCTGTGCGGTGCGGTCATCTTCCATGCGTGAGCGGTCATAGTGGGCGGCATCTGCTTTGTGCCAGTTCTCGATGTAACGCCTCGCACCGACATGAGAAGCCCACTCGTACTCCCAAGGTGACAGTTCAATCATGGGTCTAGTCATGGATTAATTCTTTAATTGCATGTTTTAAGGAATAGTCTTTAACGACAACGCCTTTTTCTTTATTTCCAACAACACATGAATCAACCCAAGTATATTTTCCAGGTGAGTATTGCCTGACATGACCTCGACGCAGATGAAGTCTAGGGCTTGAGTGTGTTCCGCAACGGCTTTCATCTTTAACGGATTGATTATTCGAAAGATGCAAAGTCCAATATGAAAAAAGCGGTTGCTTCTTTTTTTCAATTCTTTTTGAATTTAAAAATTTAGGAGCCGGATGCTCTTGCTTTTCGACGTTTTTGCAATTTAACGCAACCAGAAATCTGCCAAAAATATTAATTGCTGCCGCGCTATAGTTAAATGCTAGATCGGCATTTTTTTTAGAACACGATAAAATATCTTCGCATTTTATTTCTTTAAATTCGTCAATATAAACCTTCAATATATTAACCATCTGCCAAACAACGCCCGATCGTTTGTTAAAAATAGCAATATTCCATTGTTCTTCGGCTGTCTGGGAAGCAAGAATTCCCAATATTCCATCTTGAAGTCTTGCTTGAGCCCATGTAACAAGATAAGGAGTTTTGAATAATTCTGAGATTGGCTTTAAATTTCTTAACCCTTCTACATCACCAACGTCAAAACATACGGCATCCTTCGCTTGTGATAAGACCCATTCTAACTGATCGGGAAACTCATTCTTGATTTTGGATGTTAAGGATGGTTCCCATAAATTATTTGCCTTGATTGAATCTATTAAGTCGTGAAGATGAACCACGTTCAGCCCTCGTATGTTGGGTCAGGTATTACAATGCCTAGGTTCGCGCATCGCTGACTGATCTGCTCTAGGTATTCCATAAACTCCGAGCGGGTCATTCGAGAGGATCGCTTAACGGGTTTCATTCGTTTTCGCCCCATACCCTCTAGCGTCTCCCACCCGTAAATCTCTCCGAGGAAATATTCGTGCAGGTCATCGGCTTGCCATCCCTTCAGCGCCTCGCCTCCTGATTCTAGGATCGTTGGATAAACGACACCCCAGAGGTATGCGTTCTGCTGATTCGTGCGCGGCTTCTTGAAAGGCTCGACCGTGACTTGCCATGCGGTAGTCTCGTCTCGGATCAGGAGGACTACCGCTTGCGCGATAGCCTCCTTCTTCGTTCCTCTTGGAAATATGCGGCGCATTAGAACGGCGGCAATTCGTCATCGACGAAATCTTGCACGGGCACTTGCACCTTCGGCTTCGATTCCTTCTTCGGCTCTACCGATAGCGACATGAACTTGCTACCGTCTTTGCGGCTCTCCTTGATCCATGCGGAAATGTTGTAGTCCGCACCGCCGACGTTCAGCGATCCTCGATACTGCGGTCGCTTCGGGTTGCCGCCTTGGTCGTTCTTAAATAGGACGCCTCGGTTGGTGTTGTCGTATTCCATTTAAAAATTCTCCTATATGCTGTTGTTTTTAGATTTTCTTTCTAGTTTTTTAACTAATGACTCTAATTTCTTAAATTCATTGAGTTCCTTTAAATATAATTCTTCGTATTTTGATAATTTTCTAAATATGTCATCTATTAACTGAACAAGTTCAGATGCTTTCCTAACTGCATCCCAGAACTCATGTTGAAAATTAGGAGCCTTTGTAGATAGTTTAAAAACATCCTCACTTTTTTGATCTAAAAGTTTTTTGGCTGTTCCCAAATCTATCAAATCATTGGAGTCGCTCATCGTTGCTCCTTTGCAATTCTCAAATAGGCTTTGATCGCTGATCTCTCTTTTGCCGTCATCGAATCCGAGACGGCTATGTAGAGGTCATGATCGTGGGTGATCCGCTCATGGACAGCGCGAACGGCTTGCGCGATCTCTTTCTCCTCTGCGTCGAGATCAAACGCTTTTCTAAAATCCTGGAGGAACTCGGCTTTCTTTTTCTCGTCTACTCCTTTGCCAAGATCGCCTCTAGGGTCTACCGTAAAGCCGCGACCGTGAGCAGCCTCGGCATCGTCATCGGTTTGATACACGCCGACGAGAGCGGCTAGGGCATAACGCCTCGCGTAACTGATGCCAGAGCCTTGAGCCTGTGCGCTGTTGTCTTTAGATAGGATCGGCATATATCCGCGAATCCACTCCCCGCTGCTATGCGCGAGAGTCGTTACTAGCATCAGGCCATGCTTAGTTGGCTGCGTAGTTTGGATCACCGATAGACCGTTGCTAGTCAGTTGCTTGCGACACGCTGACCAGACTGATTCGAGATCGGCGTATTTACTTTTGAAGAACGGGTTGGCCGAATCCTTAACGGCTCCCGTTATATCGGCTTGAGCCTTGGCGAGTGCCGCGGCTAATGCGCCGATAGTTGGGCTAGTGTTCATTGCAATTCACCTCTCTGGTTGACCTTACTTAAAGCGATATCGATCTCGCGCAAACAGGCTTGTAGAGCATCCGAGAGAGCCTTATTCGCTTTCGCTTCGGCCTCCATTACCTCGGCGACCGAACTCTTAAAGTTCTGCATACGCATCTCGAACTCGTACATTTGCTGTTCGTGCTCTTGCACCTGTCTCCAAAAATCATCGTTGTGCATGAGCGGCTCTCTCCTCTGCTGCGGTGCATCCACCGTCGCCACATGGATCGTTGATGGCTGCGATCACAAATAGGATTGCGATCAGGATCAGTTGCAGTTTGCCGTTACTCATGTTCTTTGCTCTCCTTCCAACGGTCGAACGCGAGGTCATGGAAGTAATCAGCCTCGGCTTGTTGTAACTCCCATGCGTTCTCGCTGATGTAATCGTCCAGGTACGAATAGATGTAACTGGAAATGCTGCCCTTGATATCGCTCTCATCCATCGGAATGCTGACTTTGTGACCGAAGAACTCGATCATCTCCATCTCGTCGATCTTGTAGGTGAAATCGTCCTCGCCTATATCGGCATCGGCGGTGACGTACATAACGCCCTCGTAGCCGTCTGCGGTAACGAAAGGAATGTTCTGCTCTATACGCATAGACCCTCCTCAGGGCGGCTTATGCCGCCTCCTCCTGAAGTGACCAGTTAACGATGCTCTTGCAGATTTCATCGGTCTTGTTTTGGTCGATCTCTTCGGAGTTTCGGAAGTAGAGCCGACCGATGATGGCTAACTTCTGGTCGATAACGTAGACACCGTTGTCGTGGTTATCGGTATCTGCTCTGCCGTACTTTTCTCGGTAGACGGTCATCCCGACTTTGCAGTCAAAGAATCGCTCTGCAATTAGTTCAGCGAACTTGTCTAGAAACTCGGATTCGTGATTGAACTTGCTCGGCAGCAGTTCGAGTTGCTGTGCTGCCTTGAGGAATCCTTCGACGGAAGCCCGACCACCGTTCCAGTGCAAGTAAATGCAGGGCGAGGTGTCGTGGTTGGTGAAGGTAATAACTGCTCGGTTGCCCATTTGATTTCTCCTATCTGTGGAACGTTGTATCTATCAACGGGGTTTACTATACTATATCCCCTTAACCATTGTAAATACCCCTAGGAGAAAAAAGTGACCCCCGCAGAAGCAATGCAGTTTTTCGGTTCCCAGAACAAGATGGCAGCGGCTTTCGGCGTTACCCCTCCAGCCGTCCTCCGCTGGCGGCGATCTGGCAAGTTCCCGCCCCGTAGGGAGTACGAACTGCCTGTGGCTATAGAGCGCCACAGAACGCGCCTAGAAGCCCTCCAGAAGCCCTCTGAGGCCGCTAATGAGCAGGGCTGAGTATCACAGGGCTTATTACTGGCGAAACGTCCAGAGCCGCAGGGCAACGGCTAGACGGCTACGGGCTCGAGGGCGGCTAGTTAGCAGCCTGATTCGGGTGCTATCCGAGGCTGTGGACGAGGCCAGGACAGAGCGTCCGAGGCCTTTCTGGGCGTAGAAATGAAAACCCCCGACGGGGAGGTTTTCCGTCAGGGGTTTACACCTCGCTTGGGAGCGAGTATCCTTGCTCTAGGGTTGAAAAGGATTGAAGGTAGTTTAGCATCCGCTTTACTTCCGTCAATCCCTATCTCCCTCGGCATATCTGGTCGGGGAAACCACGCGCAGATATCGCTTAAATCTAGACCGGGGCAGCGGGACTCTAGACGCGCAGCACATCGTGAGGAAGCGCGAACCGCACCGAGGAAACTCGGCAAAAGTCGCTCACAGCAGGATGGCTCCGACAGTCATAACTCTGCGTGATTCGTGTAGGCGTAATCCGTCTACACCACGCAGAATTCACCAACAGTCATAGGGGTATATATGACACAGACAGAAGCATTTGAATCAGCACTTTGGTTAGCAATCACAGCACCGGACGATGACAAACACCTACGGGCTTTGAGCCTTGCAGCAGAGATCAGCCACAACCTGACCGAAGAACAGATCGAGCGGGTTAAATGGAATATTGAGTTCCGACTCGCCCAACGAGGTGAGTATGAACATTGATAACATCCAAGGGCTTGACACCGAGGCATGGGAACGGTGGGTTGCTTACCGGAAAGCAATCCGAAAACCGCTCAAGGAAGTATCCCTTCACGCCGCCGCTCTTAAACTCGCCAAGTACGGCGCAGATCAGTCCGAGGTAGTCAGCCAGTCGATCAGTAATCAATGGCAAGGGCTATTTGAACTGAAGAAGTCCAAGCCGATGCCGGGAGAAAAGGTCGAAAAGACTGACAAGCAAAAAGCCGCCGATCTCGCCCAACTCCAAGCCCTCGAACAACGAAACGAGAAGTTCTGGAACAGCGAGATACACGACCCGATTATGAAACTGCGGCTGTGCGATGCTCTGCTTGCTCGCTATACGATCCGAGCCGGAGACATCGACATCGAGGATCGAATGGAAGAACTGAAGGATCGCGTGGCCGATGTGATTCGGCTCGCCGAATCGAAGAAGGTTCTCGGCGATCCTCATATCCGCTCGATGGTGTGGCAACTCTTTGGCGAGCGTGGCTTTAATCGGTTAAAGTCTCTCGCTAATGGAACCGCCTAAACTTAAAGCGAACCGGATATGGTGGCAGATATGGTTGACGCGCTTGATCAATACGGCAAGGCACGACCCGCTACC